>Ga0307378_10010818_pt1 | contig 11813 bp, 9 predicted proteins | sample UN1MG_FD_202238 | JGI IMG/M metagenome (GOLD analysis project Ga0307378, IMG submission 202238) | Soil microbial communities from Risofladan, Vaasa, Finland - UN-1 | ecosystem: Environmental > Terrestrial > Soil > Coastal area > Acid sulfate soil | place: Finland: Risofladan, Vaasa | collected...
CCTTTGCGGAGGAGGAGTTCGCGGCTATCGGAGTGAAGTCGGCTAAGGACATAGCCAAGTTCTCTGAAGTAACCGGCACCGACATGAAGGCCACCGCCATGGCGTTGAAGACTATGTCGGATGGGTACGGCATCAGCAACGAGGCATTGAAGCAGTTGACGTCCTCGACTCTGGCGTTCGGGCAAGAGTCTGGCGATGTGGGCGCGGCGGTGGGGAAGCTGCCTGCGCTCATGGATCAGTTGTCCAAGACCACAGACCGCTACGGCAATGTTCTGCGCGGCGCCGACCTTGCAGCGTTTGCGCAAGAGAGCATCGCTCTGTCCGCAGGCTTCTACTCGATCTACAAAGACGCTGGAAAAGCCGAAGCCGCTACAGCGGCTATCACGCAGGCGCTCGCAGCGGGACGTGCGGGCTACTCCGATCTTTTCACAGGCGTTCAGTCGGACATGCCGCAGATCATCACGGATCTGTCCATCGTCGGAGGAGACTTCTCCAAAGCCTTCGAGATGCTTCAATCTGGACCTGAGAGCTTTGCTGCGGGCATGGTTGAGATGTCTCAGGAGGTTGGGCGTACTGGAGGTGACGTCAAAAAGTTTGCTGCGACCATGCAGTCGCGCATGAAGGCGTCGTTGGGCGAGGAAGCGACGGTCGCCCTAACGGACATGATGGTCCAGTCGGGAGCTGGCCTCAAAGACGTGATGAAGAAGTCCCACGAGGCTACGGTCACGATTTCGGAGATCGGTAAAGCCGGGTTCAGTTCAGGCCGCACGTTGGCAGAGTCGATGCAGCTCGCAGAAGACTCGATGGAGATGCGGTTCCGTAAGATCGGAATAGGCAGCACGCGCACGTTCGTCACGGAAGCGCAAAAGAACTTCAAGAACTTTGGCGATCAGATGGAGCATTTGGCGGGGGCAGGCGGCCCTATGGCGGCCATCGTCTCCAAGCTGTCGGAGATCAGCAGCCAGGGTGCTACGGCGTTCTTGCCTGACAGTCTGAAACCAGCGGCGGCGTTGTTTGGGAATCTGCTGTCCACGATGGGTCCAGCGTTGGGCATCATAGGATCGCTGGGCTTCCGCTTCAGCATGCTGGCGAGCCCGCTGACGTTGCTGGCGGCGCCCCTGGGCCTTCTGGCTATTCTGTTCGGGGACTTGGTGATGCAGTCCTATGATGCGAAGACGGGCCTGTACAACGTGGAAGGGGCCTTCTGGGTTCTCAAGGACACTGTCAAGGAGTTCTTTCTCTCCATTCCTGGGTACATCGACACCGCTATCGGGTACTTGCAGAAGTTCGGGGACTGGCTCGTTGAGGCCACAGATCCCTCGACGCTAGACCTGTCGGGTGGGGGTTTTTTCGCTACCTTCCTCCAAATGTTCGAGGACATGGGGACAGGCGGTAAGCTGGCTAAGCTCGGGAGTACGCTGTTCACCGTACTAAAGAATGTTCTCAGCATCGCGTTCACGCTGATCCAAAGCATCCCGTTTGCTGACATCGCTACAGGCTTGGGAAAGCTGCTCATGGGAGGGTTGAACCTCGCCTTTGATCTTCTGCGCGCTATCCCAGTCGGTAAAATCGTGAAAATCCTGAGCGATGTGTTGACCTCGGGTTTCAACCTTCTGTCGTCGCTGCCTGTAGGAGCGATTACGGCGAATCTGATCGAGTTTGCAGGGCGTGTGTTCGGTGCCGTGGCCGACATGCCTATCAGAACTATGGCAGGACAGTTCCTCGCGTACCTAGGGAGGGTCTTGGCGTCCGTTGTGAGCGGGATCGGTCAGTTGGCCGATATCCTTGGGCCTATTCTTTCTGATGTGTTTACGAATGCTATTACCTGGGTTTCAGGTCCAGGCTTGGCCATGGGGGAGACTATCGTAGCCGACCTCGCGGCAGGCGCTGTAAAAGTAGGCGGAAAGCTGGGAGACGCTTTGACCAGCATCGCTTCTACAGCGGGAGACGCGCTGGGGAAGAACATAGGCCCGATTTTCGATAAGATTTTTGGGGCTGCTCTGAACCTGACTGACGCGGCGATGACTCTGGTTATGAACTTAGCCAAGTCTGTGGGAGCGGCGTTACCTGCCCTCATACCCAACATCGTGTCTGGGATGAAAGACCTCGTTTTGGCCGTTGGTCCGGCGTTGGGTAGCCTGGCGGACACTCTCAAGACGTCTATCGGTCCTAAGCTCACGGTAGGCATCAAAGACTTGGTGGCAGGCTTCATCAAAGGGCTGCTTCCCGCTTTGGTCATAGCTCTTATCAATCTACCTGCGATGTTATGGTCCATTCTTAGCGGGTTGGGCTCGGTACTGAGCGGCATCGTAACGCTGCTCGGTGGTGTCGCGCTTGGTTTATTCATGGGCGTGTTCGAGGGTTTGTTCGGCATCTTCGGTTTGAACTTCGAGCAGTTGGCGCTGACGTTTGCGAATTGGTTGGACAGCCTGGGCACTATGTTCTCGACGGCTTGGGCGGCCATCACCACGTTCTTCGTTGGAGGGTGGGAGACTGTAAAAACCGGGGTCATGGCAGCCTTCGACGGCCTGACCACTTGGTTCTCAGGCTGGTGGGAATCGTTGAAGACGTTGTTCTTCGGGTTCGTTACGCCGCTTGGGGAGGTGTTCACCGGGGTAACGGACAAAGTGATGGGGTTCTTCGGTGGAGTGTCTGACAAGGTCCAAGAGCTGTGGGGAAACTCTATGTCTACGGATGTGGTAGCCGACATGGCCATCTCCGAGGCGGCCATCTCGAACTTCTCAGATCAGTTCAAGGCAAAGTTCGACACTGTGGGCGCCGTGGCTACCGAAGTGCTCAACGCCGTTGTGGACACCATGTTCACCACGTTCGTTGGCCGGGTTGAATCGACAGTAGCGCCTGGACTCGCGGCGGCTTTCCAGAGCGGGTACGCCCGCATCGGTCCTGAGTCTAAAGTTTTCCAGGACGCTTACACGAAGGGTTTTCAGACGTTTGTGACCGGGTTGCAGAGCATCTGGTACAAAGGCATCGAGGATATGCTTCTGGCCATGGACACCATGGTTGTTGCCGTGCAACTGGATTCGGCTTCGCTCAACGCCGAAGTCACGCGCATGACGCAGGCGTTGATCGCCGTCCAGGAGGAGAAGCAAAAGACGCTGGAGATGACGGCGGCTGCGGCTCCTATTACGAATGTTCCGGGCATGGAGGATCTACCTGAAAACTTCAAGGTTCTCGCGCAGATGCTCAACGAGCCTGCGTGGTACGGTCGATACGAGATTCTGTTCTCACGCAAGATGGACGAGCTGCGTGTGGACGTTCAGAAGCTAGCGCAAGGCGGAGCGGTTGCAGCAAGTGGACCGCGCGGTCCATCCGCGTCCGGTGCGGCGGCGGTTACTGTCAGGACGTTTGGCAGACCTGACGGCGGTAGGAAATAATGACTGCCCGCATCAGTAAGAACAGTCGCCTGCGTTACGCCCCTCTGGTGAAGGTGGATGACTACGAGTTCTGGGATTTGCTCGTCGTGGACGACATTCCTGTACGTCCTGACGAGATTCAGTACACGGTCACGATGACAGATCGCATCGACACTTTGGCGTACCGCTTTTACGGGGACGCTGTGTTGTGGTGGGTGCTCGCAGTAGCAAACGGATTAGAGATCCTTCCAACCGATCTGAAGTTCGGTGTCGTGATAAGGGTTCCGTCTAAGACGTATGTTTACTCCGAGCTTCTCGGTAGGCAGATTCCGGTGTTCTGATGCCGAGCTATGATTTCTTCGCCCCGTTTTGTCGTGTAGCCCTGGTTCTGCCGGACGAGTCGCGCTTGCCTCTGTGGTTCGGGGTCGATGCTCTGAAGGACGCGGCCAAGTTCGACTACGCTGATGCTCCGCAAGCCGGGGGCCTTGGAACCAACCTAGCGATCGTAAACAACGTGGAGATTGAGCAGTCGCTGGGCAACTTCTTCGTTGTCACCGTGACGTGTTCGCCCACGTTCGAGGACGCGATGGCATTGTTCGAGAGCACCGCCATTAGAACGGCGGAGACGCTGCTGGAGGTTCAGTACGGTTACGTCGCAGACGGAGGCGAGCTTTCTACGCGCATTTTTGTTGGGCTTCTAACCGACCCTGATTTCAGCATTGGCCCGGAGATCAGCGTCACGTTGAAAGCTCAATGTACGTGCATGGCCAGCATGTACGGGTCGTCTACTGTTGACGTGGAAAGAGCCAAGCTGAAGTTGACGCGAAAGGCGTGGATCGAACTTATTGCCCAGGGCGCTGGGTCGGAGGCACGCGACGTGAAGGTGGACTTCAGCTCAGTCAAGGGTACTAGGGAACTGGAGCTTCTTAACGAGATCGTCCCGTTCTCGATGGCAGGAAAAAACGACAACATCGCGTTGCGAAACTTCATCGAGGACTGTCTGTGTGAGGTGTATTACGTACCGAATCCTGACAAACCGAGATCCCCGAATCTGAGAGTCATCGATCGGCACACACGCTTCGGAGCCACGGGCAACAAAGTGTTTCAGTTGTACGGTTTTGGTACGCGCGGTAATACCGGCTTGGGGGGTGAACTGAATGCCGGTGGCTTCTACCCGATTACGGGTGTCACTACGCAGTCCAAGCAGGTTTTCATTCGCGGAGTGATCCACGGAACCACGCGCGTCAAGGTAGACGAGACTAAGAAGAAAGATCCGAAACTCGTTACCACCCAGGCCGACTCTACCGGCCTGGATGTTCTTCCTCCCGAGGGGAGTCCCAAGGGCGAAGGCGCTAAGGGTCCGAAGGCGAGTAAGGCCGCTCCGGGGGCTAAAAATGAGGGCGGCGTTACCACAGGCGGTACGATGACGACGACGGGGGATGAGAGCTTTGCCACGCAGAAGGCTGCTCACGAGTCTCAGGAACTAGCGCAGTTCATTCAGTCCGGTATCCAGCTCAGCGTTGAGTCGCTGGGCGTTCCCGACCTTGAACCTGGAGCCATAGTGAAGGTTCAGGGACTCGGCACGAGGTTCAGTGGGGACTACTCAGTCTTGAAGGTCATTCACACCATCGGAGAAGGTGGCTACACAACGCGCTGGGACGGGATCAACAACGCGGGATATCTGACTGGTTTGGAAGACAAGATGAAGGCCAAGGTCAAGGCCATCGTGGAAGCGCGCGAGGCGGACGCTAGAGTAGAGGTCCAAGCGAAGGAGCAGCCGCAGCAGGCTGACGCAAAAGGCGCTGCCGCGAAGAAGAAGAAGGGGGCGTAGTGCCTGATCCATCAGACTCAGCCGTATTGTTCCAGTTCATATACGAGCTACAAAAGTACGGACTGGAGGACATGCTGAAGCTGTTTTACGGCTTCTACCGTGGGACCGTTACGTCCAATGAAGATCCGCAGGAGCGCGGGCGAATCCAAGCGAAGATCGACGATCTCGGACAGACAGGCGCGCTCGACATCTGGATTCCTCCGGTGTTCGACATGGCGAGCAACGGCAAGGGTTCGTTCTGGCCACCTGAGCTTGGCGACTCGGTGCGCGTGTTCTTCCACCACGGCAATCCCAGTCAACCGTTCGGATACTTCGGTGGATGGTTCGGCACCGAGGACAAGGCACCGGAGTTCAAGTACACGAACAAGCGGCCTGAGAAGCGAGGCTTCGTCACGCGACTCGGGCACATGCTGGTGTTCTCGGAGGAGAAGGACAACGAGTACGTCCGGCTGCTTTGGCACAAGTGTGATCCTGGCGACGAGGCGCTCACCGACCCCAGCGTCACGGCTGACCGCACGATTGGAGATTTCGCGTTCGTCGAGCTGACCAAGACTGGCAGCGTTCAGTTGATGAACAAGAACGGTTCGTTCATGGCGCTGGACGCTGAGAGCCAGTCGGTGATGCTGGTGTCCGAGCAGGGGCACGCGGTCACCATGACCAAGGACGGGATCACGCTCGTTGACAAGGACGGCAACCTTGTGACGCTGAACAAGGGCGACCTGAACGCCTCTGTGAAGGGCAAGATCAACATGACGGGTAAAGAGGTGAACCTGAGCGCAGCAGGCGTGTCGCTGGGTTTCCCGGCGCCGTTGAGCGCGGTCTGCGGTGAGCCCCTGATGCTCTGGCTAGCCGCGCACATTCATCCCACAGGAGTCGGGCCTTCGGGACCGCCGTTGGTTCCGCCGCCGCCTATTATTCTGAGCAAGTCTGTCAAGCTAAAGCCTTGAAATCATTATGGCTTTGAATCCTGCTCAGTTGACGTTGGGGCTGACTTCGATCTTGCAGGCGTTTCTGCCTAGCGGGGCGATCGTGGCCAAGCAAATGGCCCTGACGTACACGACCTACGCGCAGGGCGGGCAGTTCGGTGCCAGCTTGCCCACGCTTACGCCTGCGCACACGGCGGCCTTGGAAGGGGCGCTTCTGCCTGCTCTGCTGGTGCCCCAAGGAGGCAATCCGGCGCTGTTGGCGAACGCTTGGGCGGCAGGGTTGCTGGCCTTCTGGATACCCGGAACGCCCGTCTTAGGTGCTCAGGCAGGCGCAGTTATCGCCTGTGCCGAGTCTGGGTTGGTGGTAGTGCCGATGATTGCCGCTTTCTCCAACATCACGGCGACGGCTCCGCTCACGGCGGCTTTGATGGCCACAGCGATCCACGCCGCCACGATCACCACCACGGCTGCTGTAGTTCCTCCGCCTGGAACGGTACTACCGCTTCTTTGATGGAGGTTCTTCCGCTATTGTAGGCGCGCGATGGCCAGCCGATGCAAATCAGGAGGCGTATACAAGATCGTCCACGTCCCGACAGGACGTGCCTACATCGGTTCCACTAATTCGTTCGGGGTGCGGTTTTACGACCATAGGCGTCTTCTAGCGAAGGGCAAGCATTTCAACTCGCGCCTTCAGAGGGCCTGGGATAAACACGGGTCGGGTTCGTTTGAGTTTGTAATCGTTCTGGAGATGACTAACGCGACTGCTGTTGAGAGGCTACTTGTAGAGCGAAATTTGATAAGCGTGGCGTCTTCGGTTTTCAACACTGTCACGAACCCTACTTTGCCTTTGTTTTTGGGTAGACATCACACGAAGGAGGCTAGACGGAGGATCAGTGCTGGTAACAAGCTCAAGAAGTTGTCGGTACAGCACAGACAGCGTCTTGTTGAGGTCAATCTAGGCAGACGCCTGTCGGACGACCACCGTCTCAAGATTAGCCGGTCCTGTCTTGGTAGGAGAATCGCTCCTGAGATTCGTGAGAGGCTTAGAGAGACAAGTTTGGCGTATTGGCGGCGTAGGAAAGCGGAGGCTGTATGAGTTCGCGATGCAACTTCCCCGCGTTTCCGCCAGCTCTTAGGCTCCCGGCGCTGCCCCCGCTTCCTGGCCTCCCCTCGCTTCCGTCACTGCCGTCGCTGCCGTCGCTGCCGTCGTTCGGCATTGGTCTTGATCTCGGGATATCCCTGAGCCTGCCCGCTTTCCCGCCGACACTACGGCTGCCTGCCCTGCCGCCGTTGCCTGGTCTTCCGGCGCTCCCTTCGCTCCCGAGGTTGCCTGCGCTACCGTCGTTCGCGTTAGGGATCAATATCAAACTCCCGGCGTTCCCGCCCTCGCTGAGACTACCCGCGTTACCTCCGCTCCCAGGTCTGCCTTCGTTGCCGTCGCTTCCAGAGCTGCCGTCGCTGCCCCCTTGTCCCCTGGATTTGATCTGATGACTTTTGTCTACAAGGCAATTGCGTTCCCTTTCCAGAAGGGGAAAACCCAGTTCCCGGAGGCTGCTCAGGACTCCGTTCTGATCAAGCAGGCGCTCGTGCAGTTGATTATGACGGGTCTGGGCGAGAGGATCATGCGGCCTAAGTTCGGAACGAACGTGGCGGCGTACCTGTTCGAGAACGTCAACATCGACCTGGAGTTGGAAGTGCGGAGGGAGATATCCTCCGCGATTGCTTTGTACGAGCCGCGTGTGCGTGTGGCTACTATCGGCGTGGTCACAGAGGACACAACGATAGACGTGCTGATAGAGTACGTCGTGATCGCTACTAACGAGAATCAAACTCTCACGATCAACTTGGGGACACTCTGATGGCCGAGACTTTGGCAGCCACGAACATCAATCGGGTCCAGTACACAGGACTCGACTTCGACACACACAGTGACGATCTGCGCTCGCGCATGCAGGTTCAGTTCGCGTCTGATTACAACGACTTCGCCACGTCGAGCTTGGCTATCATGCTCCTCGACTTGGTGGCTTTCGGCCTCGACACGCTCAGCTTCTATCTGGATCGCCGTGCCTCCGACACCTACCTGAGTACCGCTCGTACAAGAGGCGCTGTAGCCCGACTGACCAGGCAGCTTGGCTACAAAATGGCGCCCTCGGTGTCCTCGTCTGTAGACCTAGATGTCAACGTCGAGTTGGCTCAGGTGTTCCCTGTTCCGATTCCAAAAAGGTTCCGGTTCCAGGGGCCATTTGATCTCGTTTTCGAGGCCAGTGAGGAAGTCGTCATTCCTGCGGCGTTCACCGGGATTGTGTCGGTGCCTTGCTACGAAGGGCAGAGCTTCACGGACACATTTACGTCGGATGGCACAGCGTTTCAGGTGTTCACGCTCGCCCGCGTACCCGATGGGAAGTTTGTGGTCTTGGGTTCTGTGGTTCTCACGGTCAATGGAACTCCGTGGGAAGAAGTGTCGCTGTTGGATTTCGACCATTCCGATCAGTTTGAGGTCGGTTATAACGACGATCCTCCAACGCTGCGGTTCGGTAACGGAATCACCGGAAACATCCCCGCGCTCTCTGCCACGATCGACGTGCAGTACGTCGCTTCGAGTGGTCTAGCGGGAATCGTCAACAAGGAGACGATCAACGACGTCGTATCGTCTCTTGTCGTGCTGGCCACGCCTATCGCCTTGGTGGTTAACAACCGCGCGGGCTCCATTGGCGGCGACGACCCGGAGGATCTGGACAGAGCCAAAGCTCTGGCTCCCCAGGTGTGGAAAGCGCGCGACGTTGCTGTCGTGCGGACGGACTACGAAGCCATCGCCAACTCGTATGCCGACCCCTTGTTCGGTCGTGTGGCGGTGGCTCAAGCCATCGCAGTTCACTCTGCGGCGCAAGACACAACGCTCCAGACCTTGCTGGCAGGAATCGTTGCGCTTGCTGCTGCCGCGCAGCCGATTGTGAATCCCGAGACGCAGGCCATTCGAGACAGCTTGAACGCCACGCTGGTCGATCTCAACTCGATGTTACCGAGCCTGGAAGACATCGCAGCCAAGATTTCTCAAGTGGTTGCCACAGAAGCTCCATCGGCTCTGTTTTCCTCGCGGACAGTGAAGAACTCCGCACAAGAAGTTCAAGTCGAAGCGTCTGACATTCAGACTACGGTGGTACTCGGCAAGCAGGCGATAGATGCTGTTCCGACTTCTCTGGTGGACGGGTTGACGACCGCGACCAAGGCGGCCTTGAAAGCCTACTTCGACACGATCAACGCAGATGCGTTATCGCTGGGTGCGGCAGGGACAACCATCGAAACAGCAGCGGCAGCCAACGCTTCTATCCTTGGAACGATCATCGACACGTTGGACGACATCGGCCTTGATCTCGTGACAGCGGAAACCCTGCTCAACGACATCGAGACGCTGCGCCAAGCCATCATCGTGCGTACAGGCGTGGAAACTCCTACAGCCACGCTGCTGTTCGATAGCCTGAACATCATCGACATAGCGGTCGAAGACACGTTGGAAGAAACCACAGCCCTCACCACGGAGGTCTACAACCATGTGGACAAGTTCTTGGCGAGCGATTGCAGCGCCAACCTCGTGTCCGTGCCGATCTTGTCCAAAGACAGCGCAGGCTTCTACGCGGCGCCCAGTCGCGGACTCGTGCGCTCGCTACAGGCGTACCTGGACGCGCGCAAGGAAGTTACCCAAGTGGTCGCCGTCGAGAGCGGTGCCTTCTTCTTGATCCCAGTCGTTATGACTGCGGAGGTAGGTGTTTTGCCTACTTTCAGTGCTACGGTGACTGCCGCCGCCGTGATCGCAGCTCTGGACGGTCTGCTCAAGGACCGCACGTTCGGCAGTTCGTTGTACCGTTCGGACGTGGTGTCCACTTGCCTTGGTGTGTCTGGGGTTGGGTACGTGAACGTGGTCATCTCGGGCTACCAAGACGGGGCGGTTGTGATTGTGAGCACACTGGACAGCGAAGGGAATCTGATCATCAACGATAATCGAGTGATTACGAAGGGTTCAGTCGTTGTAACGGCGGTGGCTCTGACCCGTACACTGACTTCGTAGGGGACTGAATGCCCGCGCCCACGCCTCAACAGCGCCTTCGTTACGACCGTGTTCGAGTAGCGGACGCGACGGACGATCAAAAGACGCCTGCACAGATCGTGGCAGGCGCGACGGGCGGATCCGTCACTCAGGAGGACTACCAGGAGTTCGTTCTCAGCCAGATCAAGCGGATCATTTGGGGCGACGACCCTGGTAACTGGTACCTGGACTTCGCTGGGCTTGGTGTCTTTGACCTGCTGACGCTCAGCCAGCTCAACGCCACTCGGCGTGTAGGCATCACGCTTCTTGGCGCGATCAACGGCGTGAATGTGGTCTACACGACGCCAGAAATCTTCGTGAACGTGGGTGGGGACACGATCGGCGTGTACTGGAACGGTCAACGTCTGGTAGAAACCGACGATTACGCGCTCTCGGAGAGTGGAGGGATCGGTACGGGCTATGATACCGTCTCGATGCTTTCGGCTCCGAAAGTTGGCGACAAGCTCAAAGCCGACTACACCAAGAAGCTCTAAGAGGAGTAACAGATGGCCCGCACCTTCCTTCGTCAAGATACGCAGATTCGTAACTCGGACGTTTACGACGACACCCTGGCGGCGGGGCTGACACTGGAAACGGGGCAGACCGAGATCGAAGGTGATCTGAATGCTTTGCGTTCGCAGGTGAAGCGTCTGATCTGGGGCGACGCGGCAGGCAACTGGTACGACGACATCCCCACGATCAACGCCAAGAAACGCGCTGTTCGTGACCTGAACTTCGATCTCGACGAGCTTGAGTCGCAGAAGTTGCTCTGCCGCGAAGCCCTGCTCACAGACGTGACTGTAACGGCTGCTCAAAACTGGGAGATCCTTACCGCAGGCTCGTTGGAAACTCCGCCTACTGTCGCTGCTGTGGCGTTGACTCAGGACGGAGCCGTGGTCGCTCAGTCTGCTCTGAGTGGCGCGGGATTCAACGTCCACGAGCTTACAGAGTTGGCTGGAGCCAACGCGATTTACCCCAAGAACCTGATGCTCGTTCGTGACGCCACGACCGGTCAGGTGATCCAGTCCAGCGGTCGGGACGTATTCGCTCTGCTTCAGTACGAGTCCACGGGTGTAGACGGCGCAGCGTTCAACGACACCAGCGCAGGTAACCGCGCCAAGCTGTCGTTCGTGCGTATTAACGCCGCGTTTGACGATCTCGAAGCGTGCCCCGTGGGCGATATCGCAGGCAAAACAGTCAACTACGCGTGGGTCGCGCGCTACCAGCTCGACAACGTCCCGGAAGATTGCTTCTTGGGGCAGTCGAGCTTCGTGGACGGTTCGGCTGCCGTGGATGTGACGCGCCAGCGTGCTTATGACAACCAGGGAGCAACCGTTGTCGAGCAGGCCACCAACGCCACGTTGGACCTGAACGCAGCGGGTATCGCGTGGGTTATCCGCGATCTGCTGAACGCGACCATGCTGCGTATCTTGGAAGGCACGACAGGCGGCACCAGCGAAATCCAGTTCGGAGCTGCGGTCGATGTGTTCAACAACGACGCTATCTTGAACGACTTTGATGCCGGGCTGAAAGCCGCGACAGGCGGCGTTGAAATCGACATCGGAACCACGGTCATTGCCAACACAGGCACGATCGAGACG
>Ga0307378_10010821_pt1 | contig 11811 bp, 12 predicted proteins | sample UN1MG_FD_202238 | JGI IMG/M metagenome (GOLD analysis project Ga0307378, IMG submission 202238) | Soil microbial communities from Risofladan, Vaasa, Finland - UN-1 | ecosystem: Environmental > Terrestrial > Soil > Coastal area > Acid sulfate soil | place: Finland: Risofladan, Vaasa | collected...
TGAGGTTTTATCTAACATAATAGAAAAATTTAACAAATAGGGAGTGTATTTTAAACATGTCATCAGGCAAAGCAAGAGAAGAGTTTTATAGTGGAGATGAAGTAAATAACAAGTACTCTATTTTTTTAAAAGGAAAGAGTGTTGCATTGGTAGGTCCCTCTAGGAGCAATAAGGGGAGTAAGCAAAGATCTGTTATAGATGCTTATGATGTTGTGGTTAGAATAAATAACGGGGTTAATATTCCTGATAAGTTTAAAGATGATACTGGCAAAAGATTAGAAGTACTATATTCTTCGATGAATAATTGTTTTTTTTCTGGAGGAACTTATTCTAGAGATAACATATTAAGATATAAGAAGAGATACGGTTTAAAGTGGATTGTTGGAACTGGTCATCATCGAAGAAATATATTAAAAATAGTAAAATATAACAAGCATAAAGATACTGGAGTTAGGGCTAGAAACTTCAGCAAAAGTAGATATAAAAAGATCTCGTCAAAATTAAAATATAAGCCAACTACTGGTATTATTGTTATTTATGACTTGTTAAAGCACGATATATCAGAGTTATATATTACTGGTTTTACTTTTTACAACATCATGCTCCCAAGAGAGAAAAGAAACAGGTATTATTATCCTGGCTACTACCCAGGATATTTAAAACATGTTGGGGGAGTATATAAACACGATATCAAAGGAGAGGCTCGTATTCTCAAAAGTATGTGTGAAACTGATGAAAGAATTAAAGTTGATGAAATTTTGTCTTCTATATTGGAACAGTTGAAATAATTTATTAACAATTGGAGCAAGCATGATTTCTATTGTAGTATCTACTTTTAAAAGGACTAATTATCTCAAAGAGGCTATTGATTCTATATTGAATCAAACATATAAAGATATAGAGTTAATTGTTGTTTGTGTTTATGGTGATAAAAAAGTTATTCGTATAGTTGATTCATTTAAAGACAAAAGAATAAAAAAGGTTATAGCGAATTACTCTTGTATATCTTACCAGAAGAGTTTAGGTTTTTATAGTATAGGTGACAGTGAGTATAGCATGATATTTGATAGTGATGATGTGATGTTAGAAGATAGTATAGAAAATCTTTACAAATTTGCTTTAGATCACAAAGCAGATTTAGTTTACCCTAATTTCTATGTGTCTCATGAAAATTTGAAAATAAAACGTACTAAGGAATGTAGTAAATATAGTCATAAAAATCTTTTGAAAAGATGCTATATAACAGATACCAGTTTTTTTAAAAATGAAACTTTTAATAAATACATGCCATTAGTCAATAGGGATAAAAAAAATAGATTTTATAGGGTATGGAAGCAGATGTCCAAAGATAAATGTAGAATATTTAATTTTCCTCATCCAACTTTCATATATAGGCAGCACAAGCATAATATTCATAATAACAAGTATAAGTCACAAAAAGAGTTTATATGCGCTAGAGTTGGCAAAAATGATGAAGTTAAAAATTGGTATGGATTTTTGCCAAAAAAAGGGGTGAAAGAAATAAATGATAATTGTTTTACTCTTTATTTTCCTGATCCTAGTAAGTTTTTAAAGCATTATAAATTGTGTGAGTTTAAAAGAATTATTATTCATTGGAATAGTAATAATTTGGAATATGTGAATAGTTTTTGTGGTATGGATAATATATATCACATAACTGGAGATGATTCAGTATTGTCATATTTAAAACAAAGATGTTTAAATAATGTTTTTCTTTTTAGAGATAGAGATGATTTTGCCGATTATATTAAAGAAGAGAGATGGAAATAGTTAGATAGGGAGTTTGTTCATGAGTAAAGCAATAGGGAAAATGGTTAAAAATAAACATGTGTTAGTAGTTGGTGCAGGATCAAATTTAAAAAGATACTGGAAAAACATAAAAGAGTTTATAGATAAGAATGATGTTGTTACAGTTGCCTGTAATAGGATTAATCATATTTTAACTCCTGATGTGCATTTTTGGGCTGATGATACGATGTATGAAAAATATGGTCAAGAAATAAGTGAAAAATCAAAAGTAATATTTCGTAAGACTTTTTCTAAAGAGTTTATACGTACTCACTGGGATGGAGATTATGACGTTATAAAGTATTCTATTAAATTATGGAAGGACAGATATGATGATCCTAATGATAGACGTTATCAGATTGGTGTTTTAAAATATGACTCTAAATTAAAAAGATTTTATGGAAATTTTAGGACAATGGGTTCGTTATCTATTTTATGGGCACATGTTAATAAGGCATCTAAAATAAGTGTCGTTGGTATGGATGGATATAGTTATTTTACAAAAGAAGAATTGAAGAGCAGAGAAGGCAGTCAACATTGTTATGGTGAAGGGTTTACTCTTGCTCATTCTAAATCACCTTCTAATTTTTTGCATCATGTTGAGGCTAATGATAAAAATAGTGAAGCTTTTTATCAAAAATCTGTAAAAGAGGACAAAGATGTTTACAGAACATTGAGATCTATAAAAAAATATGGAGCCAAATTCGAGATATTAACTCCAACAGTTTATAAAGATTTTTATAATTCTAATATTTTGGAGATCAAAGATAGTGAGTAAAAAAATTAAAAATAATCATGTTTTAATAGTTGGTGCTGGTTCTAGTCTGGCAATTTACTGGGATAAAATAAAAGAATTTATAGATAAAAATAGAGTTATTACTGTTGGAACAAATAGGATAAATCATATTTTAACTCCTGATTATCATCTATGGGGGGATCCAAGAGTCTATAGAAACTTTGGTAATGAAATAAATAAGAAATCAATTTTGATTCTTGGGCAGAATATCGATACAGAGAATAGAAGGAGTCACTGGTTAGGTCCGTATAAAACTATAAAGTTTACTAGATTGCATTGGAAAGACTCATATAATGATCCTACACATCGATTTTATGGGGAAGGGGATATAAAATATAACAAAAAAACTAAAGAATTTCATGGAGTTTTTAGGACGATAGGAACATTGGCTATTCTTTGGTCTTATATTAAAAAAGCTTCTAAGATTAGTGTTGTGGGTATGGACGGATATACTTTTTATTCTGAAGATGAGTTGAGAGAGAAAAATAAAGAAGAAAGGCAGCATTGTTATGGGAAGGGTTTTACAGATGCATTTGCTAGAAATATGAGTCGAGATAAATTAAAAAATAAGAACAAAAGTCATGAATTTTATAAACTTGCAGTAAAAAAGGATAGAGATGTTTACAGAACATTGAGATCTATAAAAAAATATGGAGTTGAATTTGAGATATTAACTCCAACAGTGTATAAGGATTTTTATGACTCCGATGTTTTAGGAATAGGGGAGTAACGTGAAAGATAAAAAAATTAAAAATAGACATGTTCTAATAGCTGGTGCAGGATATAACCTAAAAAAATATTGGGATAAAATACAAAATTTCATAGATGAAGAAAATGTGATCACTATAGGTTGTAATTTTATTTGTGATGTATTCGTTCCAGATTATCATTTCTGGGGAACAAATAAAAGATGGAACAAATACGGAGAGGGGATCAATAATGGCTCTATACTTATTTTTCCTCCAGGGCAAGATAAGGAAATTGTGAAAAGATATTGGGACGGACCATTTGAGACATATGATACTGATACTAGGGTTCATAAGTCTCATAGAAAATATAAAAAATATCCTGATATTTATCATTGCTTTGAGAATGTTGCAATGGTATCGGCTTTATATGCATACGAAAAGGGTGCAGCTAGAATTAGCATTGTAGGTATGGACGGTTATTCTTTTTACTCGAAAGAAAAATTGACAAAGATGGAAGTAAGTCAACATTGTTATAGTAAGGGTTTTTCTGATATGGAAGATAAACCTAAATATGCAGGTAAGAATCAAATAGATATAAATTACGCTAGGGGCAGAAAAAAGGATATTTTTAATTATAAGAATTTGAAGAAATTGGTAAAATATGGGAAGAGAAAACATGGTTTTAAACCAGAAATAATAACTCCCACAGTGTATAAGGCTTTTTATAATTCTGCAATATTAAATATACAGGAGAGGTATGATGGCAAAGCTCCATCTCCTAAAGAAAAGACAGAACTTTATAAGATTTTAGGTATTTAATTTATTTTAAAAAGAAAGGTTATTTTATTATGTCTGGTATGAATGAATTAGATTTAGATATACTATACGAGTATGCTTCAAAATGTAAGTTTGTTATGGAAACAGGAGCTGGAGGAAAATCAACTAAATATTTGTCGAGAGCCGTTAGAAAGAGTAAAGGTAGATTAGTATCAATAGAATTGATGTCAAATAGATGTAAATCTATTAACCGTGTAGAATATATGGTGGGATGGTCAGTTGATTATGATGATATTATTAAGTCTAATGAAAAAGATTTTATTGACATTATGAAGTGGGGAGAATTTAAGAAATATCCAGATGGTGATTATAAGGATGGGCTTGTCGCACATGGGGATATATCTGTTATGACTGGAGAAAAAGACCTTATTAGAAAGGCTTTATTAAAATATAAGGATGAAGAATTAGATTTCTTTTTTTCTGATAGTGGTGAATACAGTGGGCTGGCAGAATGGAATATTGTTAAAGATAAAATAAAGGTCGGTGGGTATTTTGCTGCTCATGATATTTATTATCCTAAGAGCATAAAAAATTTTAAAGTTGCGAAAATTATTAAAAAAAGTGGAAAATGGGATATAAAAGTAAAAACGAGTACTAGGCAAGGTTTATTGATAGCTCAAAGAATAAGATAAGAGAGATATTGTGAAAAATATTCCATATATAATAGCAGAAGCAGGAGTTAATCATAATGGTTCTTTAGAAAATGCAATTAAATTAGTTGATAAGGCTTATGAGTCTGGGGCTGATTGTATTAAATTTCAAGCATTCTCTGCTGATGAGTTAGTTATTAAAAAAGAACCTCAATATGAAATGCTATCGAAGTTAGAGTTATCGGAAGAAGATTTTGAACAAATGATGTTGTGTTCTAAAAATAGAAGATTAGAATTTTTAGCAACTCCTTTTTCTGTTAAATGGGTTGAAATATTATATGAACTTGGGGTTGCTGGTTTTAAAATATCTTCTGGTAGTATTAATTCTTTAAATTTATTAGAAGCAGTAGCTAAGACAAATCTTCCTGTTATTTTATCTACAGGGATGTCTAATATGGTAGATGTCAGTATAGCGGTAAGAATTTTAAGAAATAATGGCTGTGGAGATTTATCTCTTTTACATTGCGTGTCTTTGTATCCTACTCCTATTGATAAAGCTAATTTATTTGCTATGCATGTTTTGAAAAAAGAATTTAATGTTTCAGTCGGTTTTTCTGATCATACTACAGATGTTAATATTGGAGCTTTGGCTGTTGCTGCTGGGGCTAGTATTTTAGAGAAACATTTTACTTTGGATAAGAATATGGAAGGTCCTGATCATAAGGCCAGTTTGTCTCCAGAGGAGTTAGGGGAATATATAAAGTTTGCTAGATTATCGTCTATTATTTGTGGAGAAGAGACTAAAATGATTTTATTAGAAGAAAAGGAAACTAAAAAAGTGGCTCAGAGTAGTTTGGTAGCAAAAAGATTTATAAAAAAAGGTGAAGAAATTTTTAAAGATATGTTAGCAGAGAAGAGACCATCAACGGGAATATCTCCCATGGATATAGATAAAGTTATTGGGAAAATTACAATTAAAGATATTGGTATAGATGAGGCGTTAAAGTACGAGTATTTTTTGGAATAATAATATGAAAAAACATATCAACTTATTAGACTACAGAAAAAGAATATATAGTAGAATTGGTAATGATGGAATTGTAAAATTTATTTTAGATACGTTAGGGATTGAAAAAGGAATTTTTGTTGAGTTCGGAGCTTGGGATGGAATCTGGAATAGTAATTGCAGGGGGTTGTTTGAAAAAGGATGGGAAGGTATTTTTATAGAGCCTCATGATAAGAGATATAAAAAAATGAAAAAAACTTATAGAGATAAAGATAGAATAACTTGTATTCGTAGTAAAATAAAATGTCAAGGAGACCAGACATTTGACAATATAGTAGATCCTTATCTTAAAGGAAAGCAAATTGATTTTTGTTCTATTGATATAGATGGGTTGGACTTAGAAATCTTTGAGACGTTTAAAAAGTATTTGCCAACAGTTGTTTGTATAGAAGGTGGGCAGGTGTTGCATCCATTTCATAAGAGGGTAAGCAAGGATATTTCTTGTAAGGATATAGGTCAAAGTTTAAGTGTCTCAGTTAATTCTTTTGAAAAAAGAGGTTATAAAATTTTATGTTCTTATCAGGATTGCTTTTTTGTTAAGAAAGAGTTTTATAATTATTTTAATGTTTCTGATGACATTTTAATTTTATATTTTAATGGATTGAGGGCTAGACCTTTATCGATAGCATCATTGCAAAGGCATTTGACGAAGGTAGCATTAAAGAATGGAATAGCTGATTATATATTAAGTAAATCAAAGTACAATACATGCTATGGATGGAAAAAAAGAAAAGAATGGGTAAATATAGAGATAAGTAATATTCTTAAATATATAAATAAAGCAGAAGTAAATGAGAGGAAGAAATATGAAAAAAATAATGTTTCTGACAGGAACTAGAGCGGACTTTGGGCATCAGAAACCATTGATTGATAAGTGTATTGATGAAGGGTATGAAGTGTTTATTTTTATCACAGGAATGCATCTAGATAGCAAGTATGGTTTAACGGTAAGTGAAATAAATGAGTGCAATTATGATAATATTTATGGTTGGGTAAATTTTAGTGATGGTGACTCTATGGACATTATGCTTGCTAAAACTATTTTGGGGTTTAGTAATTATATTAAAAGAATCGAACCTGATTTAATACTTATATTTGCTGATAGGTTTGAAGCATTAGCTGGAGCGATAGTTGGGTCTTTGAATAATATTTTAACAGTCCATGTTCAAGCTGGAGACACATCAGGAACTATTGATGATTCTATGAGACATGCTATTAGTAAAATATGTCATGCTCATTTTGTGGCTAACAGTGATTCGAGAAAAAGATTAGTTAAAATGGGAGAAGTGGAGGAAAATATATCTGAGATAGGGACACCAGGAATAGATGCTCTATTTTTTAAAGAATTACCATCGTTAGAATATTCTAAAAAGAAATATGATATTACATTTGATAGGTATTCTATTCTTATCTTTCATCCAGTTACTACCGAGGTTGATGATTTAGATAAGCAGATAGATTGTGTTGTCGATTCTATTTTAGAAAGTGGTTTAAATTATATTGTTATTTGTCCTAATAATGATTTAGGCTCAAATAAAATTTTTGAAAAATATAAAGATATTAGTAATAGAGATAATATAAAAATATTCACTTCAATAGATCATTTTGACTTTTTAACGTTGTTAAGAAATGCTCATTTTATAATTGGTAATTCTAGTTGTGGAATAATCGAGGCTCCTTGTTATGGGGTTCATACAATTAACATAGGATCTAGACAAAAAGATAGAACTCCTATTACTAAAGTGATGAATTGTAAATATAATAAAGAGGATATATTGAAATGTATAGAAGATACAGATTATTTTGATTCTACTCCAGATTTCTATTGGGGAGATGGTCATTCATCCGATAAATTTATAGAGATATTGAGTAGGGACAGTTTCTGGAAAATAGGGAAACAGAAAAAGTTTAACTTATGTACATAAAACAATTTAAGAAAATAATAAATAATAAAAAATATGTTTTTAGGTTATTAAATCATAAAGATGAGAAAATATTAGCAGATTTTTTTCTTAACCTTTCGGAAGATATAAAAATAAAATATAGCCCTCATCCATTCGATAAAAAAACAGCTAAAGAAATATGTGAGATGAAGGATAAGAAATTCAAGAGAGTGATTTGTATTCATAATAAAACTATAGTGGCTTATTGTATTATTTATTTTAAGTTAAGAATATGGGAAAAGATGAGATATAATAAGGCGGGAATATTTATAGAAGATGAAGAGGTTAGCACAATAGCTCCTTGTGTGTTAGATGAGTATCAACATACTGGTATTGGATCTATCATGTTTGATTATGTTCTTAAAGTTTCTAAAGTTTATAATAAAAAGATTATTGTACTATGGGGTGGAGTTGTTTTAAAAAATCATCAAGCAATAAACTACTATAAGAAGATGAATATGAAAATTTTGAAAAAATGGTTTCATCCTCTTGCTAAAGTAATGTGTTATGACATGTATATAGATATAAGATAATTAATGTGGATACGATATTTTGAAAATAGCATTAGGAAATTTAAATCATAAAACAGTAGGGAGACATTCATCTCATATTCCTCTCGGAATAGCCTATATAGCATCATATGTTTTAGAAAATGTTGATGGTGTTGAGATAAGGCTTTATGATGATGTAGATAAAATATTAAAAGATATTGTTGACTGGTCTCCAGATATAATAGGGTTATCAAATTATTGTTGGAATTCAAATGTATCATCACTAGTTTTTAGGTATAGTAAAAATAATAATCCTGATATTGTTACCGTTAGCGGAGGACCTGATTTTCCAGAAAGTAGGGGGGAAATTGAAGAATATATGAGGGACAGAAAAGAAGTAGATTTTTATGTTTATAGGGAAGGAGAGATCCCATTTTTAGATTTATCAAAAAATATTTTAGAAGGGGTTACATTAAAAGACCTTAAGCAGAAAAAGATAAATGGGGCAATAAATATTAATCCGATATCAGGTGAGGTAATAATAGGCGAAGAAGTTAATAGAATAAATGATCTTGATGTTATTCCTTCTCCTTATTTAAATCACCTGCTAGATTCATGGATGGACGGAGGATATGTTCCATCTATAGAGACTACTAGAGGTTGTCCATTTTCATGCTTTTATTGTCATACAGGAAATATATGTTACAACAAAGTTGGCAAATTTAGTGTAGCCAGGATAAAAAAAGAATTAGATTATATTTCAGATAAAATGAGAAATTGTCAAAATATTCCTTTATCAATTTGTGATACTAATTTTGGTATTTACAAAAAGGACGAGAGTATAATCAAGTATATTAAAGAAATTCAATTAAAATATAATTGGCCTATTTTATTTGATGTCACAACAGGTAAATTGAAGTATGAAAAGATATTAGACATGATTAAAGATTTAGGCGGGACTATGAGATTTGATTGTGCCGTGCAATCTATGAATCCTTTAACGTTAGAAATCATTAAGCGTAAAAATCCTTTAGTAGAAGAATATCACAAACTTCAAGAGGAAGCTAAAGAAAACGATATAATTATTGTATCTGAATTCATAGTGCCTCTTCCTGAGGAAACTAAGGATTCTTTTTTAAATGGAATTAAAAAAATTATGGATAGCGGAATTGAATATATATTTTCATATACAACGATGTTATTAAAAGGAACTGAATTAGAGTCAAAAGCCACTCGTGAAAAATATAGTATGACAAATAAATTTCGCATACTTCCTAAAATGTTTGGGGAATATGCTGATGACAAATGCTTCGAGATAGAAGAAGTATGCGTATCTACTAACACTATGTCATATGATGAATACATTGAGTGTAGGGGATTTGTATTAATATCTTATTTAATAGGCTCAGATCAAATTGATATAATTTCTAGGATAACTAGATACTTGGGAATATCTAATTTTGATTATATTATTAATTTATGGGAAGTAATAAAAAACGGAAATAAAAATGAGATATCTGATATATACTGTAACTATATAGAAGAAACGAAAAATGAATTATGGGATAGTACTCAAGATATTTATAATTTCTTTTCTATAGAAGAAAATTATAATAAATTACTAAGAGGAGAATTGGGAGATAACTTGATTAGGAAGTATAGGACAAAAATTATTGTTGAACATTACAATGATATTATGGATTTATTTTATTCTGTTATTAACGATATGATATCAGATAGAATAACGAATGAGTTAAGTTTATTTTTGAATGATTCTAAATTATGGTGCAGTGAGGTCAGGGATATAGGAGAATTATTATATGGGAATATTAATACTGATACAAAAGAAATATTATTATCTTATGATATTGATAAGTGGTATTGCGATAATGATATAAACAAATCTATAAATGATTATAAGAGATTAACTAGATATCATATTTATTATAAGGATACTGATAAAATTAAAAAAGTTTTATTAGATCGTAGTAAATTGTTAGGAGGAAGTTATTTTTATAATATTGGGAAGTTGTTGAACGATGGGAAAATATCTTTTTTGTGGTACGATTGTAAGACAATAAGCTAATATAAATTTTTATAAGGAAAAATATTTATGAGGGAAAAAAAAGCAGGAATCAATTTTATAGATGTAGGTTGTGCTGACATCTTGATAAAACCATGGAGAGGTAGACACTATAAAGATATAAATTTTCTTTTAGGATTTGATGTTGAAGGTTTAAAAGAATATAGCAGAAAATTATCATCAAAATATATATCTCATGAGATATGTAAAAAACTTGTGTCTGATAAAACTCACAATAAGATGTTTATTTATAATAAGCGGCAGGTTTCTTCTTTGTTTGAGGTAGATCAAGAGATAATGAAAGAGTATGTTAGGGTATTTAATACAGGTAAGAGAAAGATTAGAGAAAGAGAAAGAAAATTTCAACTAGTTGAAATAAAGGACGTAGAATGTGTTAGGCTAGATGATGAGATCGAGAGGGTTGGTATCGATTTTGATTTTGTAAAGATAGATACTCAAGGTTCTGAATTCCAGGTGCTTAAAAGTCTTGGAAAATATCTAGATACTCAAATAATAGGTGTTCAAGCAGAGTTGTCCTTTAAACCTATGTATAAGAATGTAGTTTCATATACTGGTGTCGATGCCTATCTGAGGGAGCATGATTTTTATCAAGTTAAAAAAATGGGAAATAGCGAATGGGATTGTGATTTTTTGTATATGAGAGATGACAAGTCAAAAAAAACTAAAATAAAATTTATAAAGAAAATTTATGAATCAATGGGTTAAAAAATGAAAAAAGAATCTATAAATACATGGTTTCATCATTTAGAAGGAGAGAATCTTTTTAATAAAAATGATGAAAAATTTATTGAATATAGAAGGAAATGGGAAGAATGGCCAGTTATTTTTAACATAGAAAATTTTCCTTTATTCATAGATATTGAAGTTACTAATACATGTAATCTAAGATGTCCTTTTTGTTCTACAACAATTTCTGGGAGTAAAAATAAAAAAGGATTTATTTCAAAAGAAAATGTTGAAAAAATAATAGATGAAGGATATGACAACGGATTATATGGAGTTAAATTTAATGTAAGAGGAGAGCCTTTGCTTCATAAGGATATCTGTGATTTTGTTAAGTATGCAAAAAAGAAAGGGTTAATTGATGTTTATTTTAACACTAATGCCTTATTACTAACTGAAGAAATGTCTTATAAATTAATAGAAGCAGAATTAGACAGAATCTCTATATCTTTCGAAGGATATACTAAAGAAGTTTATGAAAAAAATAGAGTTGGAAGTAATTATGAAAAAATATTAAATAATGTTGAAAAATTACAACTTGCAAAATGTAAATTAAATGTTGATTATCCTAAAGTGAGGATTCAGACAATTAATATAAAAAATGAATTTTCTGTTGAAAAGTATAAAGAGTTTTGGAAAGATAAAGTTGATGAAGTTGCTTTTTTAGATTACAAAGATATGGATGTTAAAAATAAAGGAAAAGTTTCTTCATGGATATGTCCTCAACTATGGCAAAGGATGGCTGTACTGTGGGACGGTACTA
>Ga0307378_10010822_pt1 | contig 11810 bp, 9 predicted proteins | sample UN1MG_FD_202238 | JGI IMG/M metagenome (GOLD analysis project Ga0307378, IMG submission 202238) | Soil microbial communities from Risofladan, Vaasa, Finland - UN-1 | ecosystem: Environmental > Terrestrial > Soil > Coastal area > Acid sulfate soil | place: Finland: Risofladan, Vaasa | collected...
TTCCAGATGCTCTATGAAAAGTACAAAGATGACCTGCTCGGACTGGCAATTACACTGCTTAGAGACAGAAGCCTCGCCGAGGACGTTGTGCACGACGTCTTTGTCTCATTCGCCGGGACGACGGGGAGCTTTCATCTCAGCGGGACGCTGAAAGGTTATCTGTCAACGTGCGTGGCGAACGCCGCCCGTGACAGAAACCGTTCGAGGTCTCGCCGGGATGTCGGGCTGGAGGCCGCCGAAGCGATGGGCTGCAATGCGGGTGACCCGGTTGAGTATGCGATTGACAGCGAGCAGTCGGGGCGGTTAACGCAATTGCTCGGACGTGTTGCATACGAGCAGCGTGAAGTGATTGTGCTGCATTTGCATCAGGGAATGCGGTTTAAGGAAATTGCCGAGGCCCTTGGTATTTCGATCAACACGGCGCAGAGCCGGTATCGTTACGGCCTGGAAAAACTCCGCTCGATCATGAACACTATGGTGACCAAATGAAACCTACGGAAAATATTGAAGAATTTGTAAAACTTGAAAAGCCGCATGTCACAACCGGCGGCTCGATGGACAAGTGGACTTTGAACGACTCGTTTGCAGCGATGGACGAGACTATCCGGGCCGGCAAGCCGAGTGCAGCCGGGATAATCCTTCGAAGCAGGGCGGCAAAACTTGCCGTTGCGGCAGTGATATTCGTAGCGGTCGGTCTGCTGATGGTTTATCGGAATCCGCCCGTACAGCCGCCGCCGGAAACGGTAAGTGTTGCGAAATCACCCGCTGAAATGTTGACAGCCAAGTCGTTAATAATAGCTTATCGTCATGGCGGAATAGAAGCAGTGGAAAGACAATGCGACAAGGCTTTAAAGATGCAGGGACCGCGGCTGGATAAATTAGAAATCAAAGAATTATTTGCTGAAATTGAAACTGACCTGGAAAGGATGGAATTATGAATACGATTCATTCAATAAAATCACATGTCACTTTGTTGCTACTGATTGCATTTGCCACTAATACCGCCGTTTCTGCATATCCTCCGGACAACGCAGCAATACTCTACTATAAGGCATTTATGCTTCTGCAGGAATCCGTGAATATCCCTACTGAAGTTATGGCAGACTTCATGGACGGAAAGATAAAATCCAATGAAGATATCAAAGAACATCTTGAGTATAGTCAATCTGCCCTAAAAATTCTGGAGGAGGCATCAAAAATCGAAAAATGCCAGTGGGCGCTTGATCATTCAAAGGGTTTCGATCTGCCGATGCCGGAACTTTCAAAGGCAAGGAAGGCAGCTTTTTTGCTTGTAACAGACGCACAGAAACTAACAGAAGATGGAAATATCAAGGAGGCATTCAGTCGTTGTTTGACGGCCCATAGAATGGCCAACCATATTAGCAGCGACGATTTGCTAATATCAAACCTTGTAGGTATAGCCATTCATGCAAAATCAGATAAGACGATCAAGAATATTCTCTCAAGGACATCGAATAATTCTGAAATATTAACCTGGCTTAAAGACGAAACTTTTGCCGTTTCGCAAAAGCAGCCTTCGCTCAAATCTGTACTGAAAACCGAATCAGAAATATCTGTTCGTGAAATGCGTAAGGAAAAAATCGCCGATATACTTGATTTAGAGCCTGATGGTGAAATATGGAAAAAGTTGCCGGCTGATTCGCTCGAAAAAATAAAACAAGGCGATGAAGCATTTTTTAAGGCGGGCAGAACATACTATGCAAATTTTATTAAAACTGTTCAGGAAATACTGGATATGCCTTATTCGGAAGCATATAGACGATTAGAAGAACTTTCTGAAAAGGCCACTGAGGACGCATCTACAAATCCTGGAGCTGTTTTTGCAGTAATCTTCGCACCGTCGCTACCAAAACTCCTAAGCATGGAGGTCAGACACAAAACCTCTGTTAATGCTCTGAACTGCGCCCTTGGCATTTACGCACATAAGGCTGGAACCGGTGAGTTGCCGGATGAGATTCCAGCAGATTCGCCGAAGGACTTATTCAGCGGCAGGAATTTCGAATATGAAAAGACGAAAGATGGTTTTGTGTTTCGTTGCCGGGGCAGGGATTTATTTAAAGACGAAATTCACGAATACGAGTTCAAGGTTCCGAAGTAGCCTTATTACATTACGACCGTACAAAAGCCGGTCCCTGCCGACAAAAGGCGGGGGGCGGCTTTTTTTGTGCGGTGCCGGCACCGGATGCAAAAATTTCTTCCGAATAAGAAGTTGCGCCGGGGCGGTCTTTTTCGTCTATAATGGTGAAGTGTGAGAATCCGATAAACAGGAGATTATTTGAGAAGCCGGCAAAAAGAGCTTTTGGAGTTGTTGGATAAATCGGGAGCGGATTTGTACGCGCTTTTGACCAGGCTGACACTGCGCGAAGATGTCGCCGAGGAACTTATGCAGGAATTGTTCATAAAACTTAATAATTCGAGAGGCATCGGTAACGTTGCCAACTGGAACGCCTACGCCCGCAGGTCGGCGATCAACCTGGCTTTCGACTGGCGGCGCAGCCAAAAGCGAACCATTTTGGCGCTGGGGCAGGTCGGCGAACCGGTATCGAATGACGATTCGCCTTTGGGCAAACTCATCCACTCAGAAGAACTGACCGAGACGCTGGATGCGGTCGGCCGGCTAAAAAAGTCATCTCGCGAAGTGCTTGTCATGCGTTACCTCCAGCAGGAATCTTACGATAATATCGCCGAACAATTAGGCAAAACATCCCATCAGGTCAGGGCCTTGTGCTCCAGAGCCATACGAAACCTTCGGAATGTGCTCGGATCAAACGAACATGAATCTTCCAAAAAGGAGATACATAATGTCGCAAATAGATGAAAACCAAATTCACGACCGCCTCAAGCGTCTCTCGCAGGTCGAGCCGAGAAAAGAAGCTACCGACCGCGCGATACAGAAAGCCCGCGATGCTCTGATGAGCGAAAAAGCCATCCCCAAGCTTCGCTTGAGGCTGCCACACATCGTAACAAAATTTGCCGCTGCGGCGGTGTTGATGATCGGCGCCGGATATATCGGTGGGCGTCTTTCTGCACCTGAGCCGTTGGATGTGCAGGAACTTCAGGCCGCTCTGGAACACTCACTTAAATCGTCGCTCGAACCGGCAATTCGACAGGAGCTGCTAAGCGAGATGGACGACCGCTGGCAGTCAACGCTCGCCGTGAGCAACGCAAAGGTTAAAGATGAGCTTGCCCGGCAGGTCCGCCGTGATTTGACGGAATTCGCCGCCCAGACTCTTGCGGCTTCCGGCACGCGTACCGAACAGCGCCTGATGGAGCTGATCCGGTTAATCGAAGCGGCCCGAATCCAGGACCGCCGGAGAATGGCTTCAGCCTTTGACTATATTGAATCCCGTTTTGGGAATGGGCTGGTGACGCTTGCCGCCCGGACGGACGAACTATTGGACGCTGAGCGAGCCGGCTCGGTGCCGGATATATCTGAGAATTGAACCTTACAATGAAAGGATCAGAAAATGAGATATTTAAATCGAACAATTATTATGCTTGTCGTTTTCAGTCTGGCGATGGCAAATCCCGCTCCGGCTCAAACAAGCCCCGAAGCACAAAAAAGAACGTTTACCATCTCCGGTAAAGTAGGAATGAGTCGCGTAACGATGAATGGATTGCCGGGCGACCCTGTGACAGATGAAAGAGGTTCCTACAGCGCTACTGTTGACTATGAGTGGAAAGGAACGGTAACACCCATAAAAGAAGGTTACTCATTCGAACCGAGCAGTAGAATCTACACCAAAGTTTCAACTGATCGGGCCAATGAAAACTACGCACCGGAGATAATTACCTATACTATTTCCGGTCAGGTTGGAATACCCAGCGTTAGGATGCAAGGTCTGCCCGGTAATCCTGTTACAGACAGTAGAGGCTATTATATCTGCAAAGTAGAATATGGCTGGGCCGGCACGGTGGAGCCCGTAAGGGAAGGGTATACTTTCAATCCACCCAAGCTGAGCTACACAAAAATTATGAGGGATCAAAAAAATCAAAACTATCGCGCTGAGCAGGAACAGCAGATGGTGTGGCAGTTTAATAATGGTCAGTGGGAGGCCATGACGGCGGCAGTTAACGGGCGCGGCTCTCGACCAACAAGGCGCTCATCAGGGTACCGGCCTACAATCGCACCGACGGCCGACCGGAAGGTCCTGGTGATTCCCGCCGCCGAGGTCAAAGCTCAAGACCTTGCCGAAATAACCGAAGATATGCAGGTTATGTCACACATCCTTGACGAGCGGTTCAAGGAGACTCGACGAGTCCAGGGCGTTTTTACCGATTTCGGCGATTTCTTCGGGCGCGACAATCGTGCGACCGAAGCTATCTATCTCCAGGGCTACGGCGTGCTTTTCTCGATGGAGGTTAACTTCGCGTTCTCGCCCTCACCGAAACCACAAGGTCAGCAGGCCGAACAAACCGCCGAGAATGTCGATTCAACCTGGCAGCGGGCAAGACAGCAGATGTTTTCGCCGGGAGATTCCCGCGGCCCGGGAGGGTCCGGCTCGCCGGAAGAATATAACAGCCAGATGGTCGAAGAGCTCAAACGTGACCTGATTACTACGCTAAAACACGCCGCGAATATTCGGGGTCTCCTGCCCGATGAGTGGATTATTCTGACGGTAATCGGGTCAGGCCGACAAGCCGGCGGCTTCGGCGGAGGTTTTATGATGGGTGGTATGGGAGGAATGTATGGAGGGACTTCATCAGGCGGTATGATGGGTGGTATGGGAGCAGGTATGGGTAGTTCCGGCGGTGGCGGTATGGGCGGTGGCATGATGGGAGGCGGTATGGGCGGTGGCATGATGGGCGGCGGCATGGGTGGTGGCATGATGGGAGGCGGCATGGGTGGCGGCATGATGGGCGGCATGAGCGGACCCGGCGAAATGGACGTTTCACCGGCCACCGTCCTTACGATTCGCGCGAAAAAGTCTGATGTCGATTCATTCGCCCAAGGTCAGCAGGATTTCGAACAATTCCGGCAAAAAGTGCAGATTTTCACATACTGATTGTATCAGGAAAGGAGCTTACTATGTCAACGCGAAAAATGATTCTCGGATTAGCTGTGTGCCTTTCACTTGGAGTATTTGCCCAGCGGTTGTTGTCACAAGGCACCGGATCGGGCGGATTCTCAGGTCGCTCCGGCTCTATGCAGTCGCGCAGCATCAGACCGCAGAGAATGCCGGGCCAGCCCGACTTCGAGCGGATGAAGAATATGAGCCACGAAGAAAAGATGCAGTATTTCCAGCAACTCGCCGAAGAGCAGCGTAAAGCCATGCAAGAACAGCGCAAGGCGGCCGAGCAGCAGGAAGCCATCGCGATGCGGCAAGCCCTTGGCGCCAGCGACGAGCAGTGGAAAGTCATCGAGCCGAGATTGAAGAAAGTCAAGCATTATAGAGAGCAGGCGTTCATAGGGACTAAACCGCCTTTCCAGAGCAACTTCTCCAGCTTCAGCACGGGCCCGGGAGGTGGTCAGGGATTCAGCAGCGGTTTCTCCGGCGGCTTCCAGTTCCAGGCTGGCGGCAGCATGCAGGGTGGAACCATGGTCCCCAATTCCACCGGCCGGCAGGATTTCGACGGCCCGGTATCCGATGGTGAAATACTCTGTGAAGATATTCAAAGGCTGCTGAACGACCCGCAAGCGACGCCGGAGCAAGTCGGCCAGAAACTCGATGCACTGCGTACAGCCAGAGATAAGGCCAGAAGGCAATGGATCGCGGCCCAGCAGCAGCTTCGAGAGGTGCTGGATTTCCGCCAGCAGGCAAGATTGGTATTGATGGGATTGCTTGACTGATCTTGATTTCTACAGCAGGGAAGATTTTTCGTTAAATTTGCCGTTTTTTTCACTTTTAACGAAAAAAAATTCGATTTTTAAAGAACATTTCCCCGCCGCAGCCGTCTCATATATATAAAGCAGATGTCCATTCCGGCCTGAAACGAGGTACCGATTATTGTTTGAAGGGAGATGTTATGACAAGACGAAGAATGATGCTCGTGTTACTGCTTTGTTTCCTGGTAGGGGGCCTCGGGCGCATGACGCTCTTTCAGGCGTGCAGTCTCGCGAGCGATTCTAATCGCCCGGCAGAAATCAGCCAGGAACAGAGCAAGAGTGAAGCCGAAAGGGGACTGCGGCAGCGCCAACTGGAACGCCGCAAGGAATGGGCCGAGCGCAAGCGGCAATATGCCCAAAAGATGAGAGAACTCAAAGAGCAAGGTCGAGGCCCGCTCGCCAGCCGAGAGCAGGATAGAGAGGCTCGCAAGAAATACCAGAAGGAGATAGACAAGGCTGGAGGTATTGCCTGTTATGTTGCGAAGTCGATGCTCGGAGAGAGCGAAGAGCGATGGACATTGCTCCAGCCGAAACTTAAGAAAGTGCAAGACTTGCGCAATCAGGCAACTTCCACAATAGGAGCCGGCGTTTCGCAAGGCTCGAGCGACAGCCGTACAGACCCAAGCGGGCCGCGACTACAGTGGGAAAGACCCTGGAAGGACAAGCCACTCAGCGAGCTGACCGAGGCGCAGAGACTCGCCAGGTACCTTCGCGCGCTTCTGGAAAGGAAAGATTCGCCCCCGCAGGCGTTCAGCCGCAAGATGGCCGCCTTGCGGAAGGCAAGGAGCAAGGAAGCGGAAATTGGAAAACAATTGACCGGGGCGCGCCAGGAGCTGCGCCAAATCCTGACCACTCGCGAGGAGGCGATATTGGTATTGTTGGGATGGCTCTGATTCGACTCAAAATGGGTCACGCTGTAAACGTCAATCTGAGTAAGACAAGCAACGTTTCTTCATGAAATGAAGGGAGCTTATAATGGCAAAGCAAAAAGTGACCGTTGTTCTAATCGCATGTTTGACGTTAGGAGTATTTACGGGCGCATCGCCGTCTGGACGACCCAGACCCCGTTTGAATCTTCCTGATTCACAAAGTCTGCGTGGCCTGACCGGCCCTGAAATGGGTGAACTGATTGCTGACTGGATGCTGCAGGAACGAATATCGAGTTATGAGTATGGGACGGCGAGGATAAGACAAGCCTTGATGAACGAGCTTCGAGTGAGCGAAGGACAATGGAAGATCATCGAGCCGAAATATGAGAGGCAGATACAGCTCATGGTAGACGCGTGCAGACGCGCAAGCTCCACAAGCAGAAATGGAAAGCCGTGGACAAAGCCGACCGAAGATGGATTAACTCCGTTGCCTAAAACAGAGGCTCAGTTGACCGAGGCGGAAAGAAGTGTTTGCAAGCTGGTAGATCTTCTGCGGCGGGAGGACAGCACTGATGAAGAAATGCGAAAGCAAATAGATGCTCTGCAGCAAGCAAGAGAAAAGGCCCGGCCAGAATGGCGCAAGGCCCGGCGGGAGCTGGCTGCGGCACTAACTACGCCCCGCCAGGAAGCGGTATTTCTTCTGATAGGCTACATCGATTGATCCGTCAGTGCTGCTCGATAAACTCAAAACTAATCCGTCGATTACAGCCGGCCCGAACCATTACAAAATTCAGTTCGAAATTAAGCAGATATCTCTGCCAGAACTTTGACTTTATATTACGCTTTATGGAGTGAATTAAAGAACGAGCAACATGTCCTGAAACAATGCCGGGATTATTTGCCCGGCTTATTTTATGCGCTTATGCTCTTGGAAACGGCACTTTTTCTTAGGCGGTTTTATTTTGACGCCGGGGTGGATTTGGATTATTGTATCAATTCAAATCAGAAGCCATGATATAGCAAGCTGTGTATGGATACAGGGGAGGTTTAAGAATTGAATAAGTATCGGCTCAATATGGAAGTTTTAATTTGGCTCAGCTAAAAAAACAACTCGGTTCCCTTGAAGTTTTCGCCGTAGCGGCCGGGGCGATGATTAGCTCGGGCCTGTTTGTTCTGCCCGCCATCGCCTATGCAAAGGCAGGGCCCGCCGTGATATTGTCTTATCTTTTCGCATCGCTCCTGATCGTTCCCAGCCTTCTTAGTCAGGCTGAATTAGCCGCTGCAATGCCGCGAGCCGGCGGAACTTATTTCTACGTCGAACGAAGTCTGGGCCCGATCTGGGGGCTGTTCGGCGGATTGGCAAACTGGTTTTCCGTCGCACTGAAGAGCGCTTTTGCCGTTGTCGGCATGGCGGTACTGATTGAGGTCATATTGCACGAAGCCTTTGGTACTCAGCTCAGCCAATGGCATCTCAAGGCAGCGGGCGTTGTCTGCTGTCTCGTTTTTACCACAATGAATATTGTCAGCGTCAAACACACAAGCCGGTTTCAGGTCTGGCTCGTGGGAATATTGCTTGTGCTGCTTGCCTTTTTTGTGATTTTCGGTATCGGAAAGGTCGACACCGTCCGGTACAAGGGATTTCTCGACAAGGGCTGGTTCAATGTGTTTGCGACTGTCGGATTGGTCTTTGTGAGTTTCGGCGGACTGACTAAGGTTGCCAGTATTGCCGAAGAGGTTAAGAATCCCGGCCGGAATCTGCCGCTGGGGATGCTTATGGCCTGGGCTGTCGTGGCCTTGTTTTATATCGCCGTAATCGCCGTGACGGTAGGCCTTGTGGACGGCCCGGAACTGACGGTCAGTCTCATGCCGATATCCCTGGCGGCCAGCAAGTTCCTTGGTTCGGCGGGCTTTGCTATTCTCGGCCTGGCCGCCGTGGCCGCCTTTATTACGACGGCGAACGGCGGAATCCTGGCGGCCTCCCGCTATCCGATGGCGATGAGCCGGGACCGGCTGTTGCCGCCCCTGTTGGCCCGGGTCAGCGAGAAGTTCAAGACACCACACACAAGCATCCTTCTTACCGGCGGATTTATGATCGCCGCGATTGTCTTTCTCGAAATTGAATTGCTGGTAAAAACGGCCTCGACCTTAATGATCATCCTTTTCATTCTCGTCAATGCCAGCGTAATAATCATGCGCGAGAGCAGGATACAAAGCTACCGGCCGAAATTCAAATCGCCGCTGTATCCCTATATTCATATATTCGCGATAATCTCGTACGGCGCTTTGATTGTCGATATGGGATGGGTGCCGTTATCGATTACGGCCGGCTTCATCGGCCTCAGCGCAGCTTGGTTCTGGTTTTATGTTTACAGGCGGGTAACCAGGGCCTCGGCGGTCATGCACGTGGTCGAGCGCGTGACCGACAGAGCACTCAAATCGGTAACTCTCGAAAACGAGCTCCGCGATATTTTGCTGGAAAGGGATGACGTCATCGGGGATAGATTCGACCACCTCATCCGTGAATGTCAAATCCTGGATATCGAAGGTGAAATAAGCGCCGAAAACATTTTCCGCAAACTCTCGGCCATTCTGGCCGGGAAATTAGAGACCGATGAATACGTTCTTTTCGAGAAATTCCTCCATCGAGAGGCAGAGGGCAGCACAGTCGTCCAGCCGGGCTTTGCCATCCCGCATATCGTGGTCGAAGGGGAACATAAATTCGAGGTCTTGCTCATCCGCGCCCGTGACGGCATCATTTTCCCGCACGCTCCCGACCCGGTCAGAATCATGTTTATCCTGGCCGGCAGCAGGGACGAGAGAAATTATCACCTCAGGGCCCTGATGGCGATTGCCCAGGTCGCCCAGGAGAAGGATTTCGAGAAGCGATGGCTCGCGGCAAGAAACGCCGAGGCAGTCAGGAATTTGATACTGCTGTCAACGCGAAAAAGAGATACCGCCCCCTGAATCGTCCCGTCATCATAGAATTTTCCTGTTTACATTTAGCCTCTTTCATGTCATAATCATCGCCTATGATAACTCTGGAAGCCAAAGAAAACGTCGAACCGATATGCCCGCATTGCTCGACTGAATTGCGCAGCGTATGGATGCGTGAGCTAAAGGCCGTTCTGGGTAAGCGATATATTTACTTCTGCTGCCATTGCCGCAAAGTGCTGGGTATAACCCATCGCAAAGGGTTCTGGATGGGCTAAAACTCCGCTATATCCTGTCGAACATACCGATATAGCCGACACCCGAACCGCTCGCTTGAATTTACGTAGTACTTCCTAACGATTCCTGATTTATGAAGACTATAAGTTGATCTGTGTGCTTGCGCCGGCGCAAAATGGCCAATATTAAGAAAGAAACGGATATAAATTAAAAATCACATTGAGCAAAAAGAAATTGACGCGGGTCGACAATGCAATTAAGATGGCCCGGTTTTTTTTGTACTTTATTAACTCTTATGGAGGTAATTGTTAGATAATGAGTAATGTAAACGAATTATTGAAAGAAAAGCTGACAACGGAAAATTACAACAGGCTCATGGCCCTGGATAATCCGAAGATGCACAAATTTGTCGCCGACGCGATTGAGCTGACCGGCGCTGCTTCGGTTTCCGTGTTTACAGATTCGCAGGAAGATAGAACTTATCTTCGCGAGCTGGCGATGAAGAATGGTGAAGAAATCCCGCTGGAAGTAGCCGGCCATACGTGCCATTTCGACGGCTATAACGACCAGGCCCGCGACAAGGCCCAGACAAAGTATTTGCTGCCGGCCGGCTCGGATTTGGGCGAAAGTCTCAATTCCATCGAAAAACAGGCCGGAGTCGAAGAAGTGCGCTCTTTCCTGAAAGACTCGATGGTCGACAGGGAAATGCTGGTTTGCTTCTTCTGTCTGGGCCCGCTCGATTCGGATTTCTCGATTCCCTGCGTTCAAATCACCGATTCACCCTATGTGGCTCACAGCGAAACGATTCTTTACCGGCCCGGCTACGAGCAATTCAAAAAAATCGGTTCATCGCCCCATTTCTTCAGATTTCTTCATTCCGAAGGCGAGCTTGAACACGCGGTGAGCAAGAATATCGACAAGCGCCGGGTCTATATGGACCTCGAAGAAGACATGGTTTACAGCGTCAATACCCAGTACGGCGGCAATACCATCGGTTTGAAGAAGCTGGCCTTGCGACTGGCGATCCAAAAGGCCTCAAGGGAAGGCTGGCTCGCCGAGCACATGTTCGTCCTCGGGGCACACGGGCCGGGCGGTCGGGTCACGTACTTCGCCGGTGCGTTTCCGTCAGCCTGTGGAAAAACTTCAACCTCAATGCTGCCCGACCAGACAATCGTCGGCGACGATATCGCCTATTTCCGCAAAAAAGACGCCGAAATACGTGCTGTCAATGTTGAAAAGGGCATTTTCGGCATCATTCGGGATGTAAATCCGCAGGACGATCCGATTATCTACAAGGCCCTGACAAGTCCTTACGAGGTTATTTTCTCCAACATCCTTGTTGACGATGCTAACAAGCCGCACTGGCTCGGAATGGGCGCCGACCTGCCGGCAGAGGGGACCAACCACTCGGGCAAGTGGCAAAAAGGCAAAAAAGACTCTAAAGGCAACGAAATCACAGCTTCTCATAAAAACGCGCGCTATTGCCTGAATATCCCGGATCTTAGCAATCGCGATCCCATGCTCGACGATCCCAACGGCGTGCCGGTCGGGGGTATTGTCTACGGCGGACGCGACAGCGATACATGGGTTCCCGTCGAGCAGGCATTTAGCTGGGCCGAAGGTATTCTCATAAAAGGTGCGTGCCTCGAATCGGAAACAACCGCCGCTACGCTCGGCCAAGAGGGCGTTAGAACCTTCAACCTGATGTCAAATCTCGACTTCCTCTCGATTCCGCTCGGAAAATATATTCAGAACAATCTGGATTTCGCCGAAGGTGTCGAGAATCCGCCCCTCATCTTCTCGGTCAATTACTTCCTCAAGGATGAAAAAGGCAAATACCTGAACGGAATTGCTGATAAGCTCGTTTGGATCCTGTGGGCCGAGCTTCGCGTTAACGGCGAGGTTGAGGCAATCGAAACGCCGAC
>Ga0307378_10010825_pt1 | contig 11809 bp, 9 predicted proteins | sample UN1MG_FD_202238 | JGI IMG/M metagenome (GOLD analysis project Ga0307378, IMG submission 202238) | Soil microbial communities from Risofladan, Vaasa, Finland - UN-1 | ecosystem: Environmental > Terrestrial > Soil > Coastal area > Acid sulfate soil | place: Finland: Risofladan, Vaasa | collected...
ACGATATCCAAGCTAGCGTCATTTTCCCGGCATGCCCAGTGGGCCTCCGAAAAAAATCACAGCCTCGCCGTGTGCCGTCCGCTGGTTACACCACACGCCGTGTGCCGCCCGCCGGTTACGGCACACGGCGTGTGCCTACTACTCCGCAAGTGCGGAAGTTATTCTTCGGCGGATCCTGACTCCATCCGCGTTGCGCGCTTTGCCCCGTGAAAGGGGGGCACCGGCCCGGCCCCTTGACGTGCCGCACTTGGTCGCCTACCAATAGAGGACGAATCGCCGGACGGTCAGGTTGCTTCTGTCACATCGCAGGAAATCAGGAGGAGACCAGCATGGGGGGGCTCTACGGCGTTGCTTCCAGGGAAGACTGCGTCACCGATTTATTCTACGGGACCGACTATCATTCCCACCTGGGTACCGTGCGCGGGGGGCTCGTCGTCAAGAACGACCAGGGTTTCACGCGATTCATCAAGGACATCACCAACGCCCAGTTTCGCAGCAAGTTCGAAAACGATCTGGACAAGCTGCACGGCGCGACCGGAATCGGCGTGATCAGCGACTACGACGATCAGCCGTTGATCATCGGCTCGCACCTGGGTACGTACGCCCTAGTCACCGTCGGGCGGATCGACAACCTCGACGCGCTCTCCCAGGAGATCTTCCGCAGCCGCACCGCCCATTTCTCCGAGATGAGCGGCGAGGCCGTCAACCCCACGGAGCTGGTCGCCACGCTGATCAACCGGGAGAACTGCTTCGAGGACGGCATCCGACACGTCCAGGAGGTCGTCGAAGGGTCGTGCTCGCTCCTGCTGCTGACCGACGGGTGCATCTACGCCGCCCGCGACCGCCTCGGCCGCACGCCCTTGGTCGTCGGACGCAAGGAGGATGCCCGTGCGGTCACGCTGGAGACGTGCGCGCTGGCGAACCTCGACTACGAAGTCGAGCGATACCTCGGGCCGGGCGAGATCGTGCGGATCTCCCCCGACGAGGCAGAAACGCTCCAACCGCCCGGCGACGAGATGCAGATCTGCTCCTTCCTCTGGGTCTACTACGGCTATCCGGCGTCGAACTACGAAGGGATCAACGTGGAGGTCGTCCGCAACCGCTGCGGACGGGCGCTGGCCCGGGGCGACGACGTGGAGGTCGACCTGGCGGCCGGCATCCCGGACTCGGGAACCGGGCACGCGATCGGCTACGCCAACGAGGCGGGGGTCCCCTATGGGCGCCCGTTCGTGAAATACACCCCCACGTGGCCGCGGAGCTTCATGCCCCAGGACCAGCAGATTCGCGACCTGGTCGCCCGGATGAAGCTGATCCCCATCCCCGAGCTGATCCGCGGCAAGCGGGTGCTGTTCTGCGAGGACTCGATCGTTCGCGGCACGCAACTGAAAGACACGATCCAGCGGCTCTACGATAGTGGGGCCCAAGAGGTCCACATGCGGCCCGCCTGCCCCCCGCTGATCCACGGCTGCAAGTTCCTCAATTTCTCTCGCAACAAGACGGTGCTCGACCTGGCCGGCCGCCGGGCGATCAGGGAGCTGGGCGAGACCGAAGAGCATCTCGACGAGTACGCCGACGAAACGTCGGATCGCTACGCCGCCATGGTCGAGCGCGTGCGCCAGCGATTGGGGCTGACGACCCTGAAATACCAGAAGCTGGGCGACCTCGTCGCGGCGATCGGCCTCTCGAAGGAGAAGCTCTGCACCTATTGCTGGGACGGAGCGGACGTCTGCCCGACCTGTCCGGCACGGGCCGCGCGAGAGGAGGGCCTGCCCGTCCGCCCGAAGTGAGGCCAAACCGGCACCAGACCCCGAGGAATTGACATGCCCGTCGCGGCCGCAAGGATCGTTGCGCTGCTCGTCTTGCCCCTTGCCCTGAGTCCGCCGTGCCTCTCCGCCGAAAAGTCGGCTCCGCTCCGGCCGGTGGTCGAGGTGGAGGACGACGTCTACCGCCACGAGCCCGCGGCGAACGGCTCCGGGCCGATGTGGTGCTCCGGCTCGACTTGCCTGGTCCGCATCGGGGACGACGTGTTTGCCGGCGGCGTGGAAACGCTCCAGCAGCACAAGCCGCTGAACAACTGCCGATGGACGTTGTTCCAGCGAGGAGCGGGTGGCTGGGAACTCGAGCGCGTGGACGAGGCGGGGCGCACGCGCGAGCCTTGCCCGTTGGTCGGGTTTCCCGATGGGCGCCTGTTCCTGTCGGCCAACCCGACCCTGACCGGCCCCGAGGCCCGGGGCGGTCCGGCCCGGCCGGAGATCTTGCAGTTTCAGGCGTCGGACCCGAAAGCCCCGTTCGAGACGATTCTGCCCGGGTGGGACGGCGAGCCGCCGTTCACCGAGCACTCGTATCGCAGCTTCGCCGCCGATGGGCCGAGCCGCGAGATGATCCTGTTCCAGAATATCGGCTACACGCACGCCGAATGGGCGTTTTGCGATGCGTCGGGCAACTGGGCCGCCGGGAAGCTCCCCTGGCCCTGGGGTGCGGAATACCCCAAGCCGGAGCCGATCCGCGTCTGCTATCCCACCGTAATGCTCAAGGATCGGGCCGTGCACTTCTGCGGCACGAGCGACGTCGTCGAGCCTTACCCCGAGTGGCGGGCGTACAAGAAGGAGCTCACCGGCCGCGACTGGGACTACGACTTCCGCAGGTTGTTCTACACCTGGAGCGACGACATCACGTCGGGCAAGTTCCACCCCTGGGTCGAGATCGCCAGCCGCGACAAGACCGCCGGATGGATCTTCCCCCGCGACCTTTGGGTCGACGCCGAGGGGGGCGTCCACGTCCTCTGGAGCGAGCGGGCGATCGACGAGCGGCTCCGCAAAAAGTTCTTCCCCGAGGAGAAGCAGTCGCACGCCCTGGTCTACGCCGTGGTCCGCGGCGGCAAGGTCGTCTCGCGTCGCACGCTGGTCCTGGCCGAAGAGGGCGGCCCGAACGAGACCCCCGGCGCGGCGCGCTTCCAGATCACGCCCGACGGCCGGCTGCTGGTGTTCTACTACGCCAGCGGCCGCGACGCCGAGGGCAAGGCCGTCTCGGAGAACCGCCTCGTGGAGATACTCCCCGATGGGACCGCCGCAGAGCACGTCCCCGTCCCGTTGAAACACCCGCTCACCGGCTACTTCACGGCCACCGTCCGCGCCGGATCGCCGCCCTCGAACACACTCGAACTGCTGGGCAACCGCGTCGGCGCGTCCACGACGATCAGCTACGCGCGAATCCGGTTGCGGTAGCCTGATTCTGTGGAAGACCGGACCGACTCCACCGAAAGCCCACGGGTCGCATCCCGTGGGATTGCCACCCCGCGACCGCTCGTGCGACAATAGTGATTCGGACACGAGTTTGCCCGTCCCTCACTCAGGAGACCTCGACATGACCAGACCTCTCAGGAACTTCCCGGCGGCCGCCTTCGTCAGCATTACGATGCTGCTCTTCTTCGCTGCATCCCTCCGGGCGGAAGCGGCCGGGCCGGTCTTTCGGGCCGGCTTTGCCGAGACCGACATCACGCCGGAGCTCGGCATGGAGCAGCCCGGCGGGTATGGCAAGTCGTATCACCGGACGCTGCACGACCCGTGCAAGGTCCGGGCCGTCGTGTTCGACGACGGCAACACCCGCGTGGCCCTGGTGGGCGTCGACGGGATTGCGGTCCACCGCGAGATGGTCCAGGACGCCCGCAAGGCGATCCGGGAGAAGTGCGGGATCGCCTCCGAGGCGATTCTGATCGGCGCTTCGCACTCGCACAGCTCGGGCCCGATCTTCGGCGTGCGGCCGGGCGAGCTCGACGGTGCCCCGCCCCTGGTGCAAACGTTGGGCTACGAGAAGTCGACCGCGGTCGACCCGAAGTACTACGACCTCTGCCTCGCGCAGACGATCGAAGCGGTTTGCCGGGCGGACGCGGCGAAAGCGGAGGCCCGGTGCGGCGTGGGCAGCGGCCATGAGGACAAGGTGGCGTTCAACCGCCGCTTCCGGATGAAGAACGGGCTCTCGCACACGCACCCCCGGCAGGGCAATCCCGACGTCGTCGAGCCGGCCGGCCCGATCGACCCTGAGGTGGGCGTGATCGGGGCGTGGGACACCGAGGGCAAGCTCCTCGGGTGCGTGGTCAACTACGCCTGCCACGGCACCACCAGCCCCGGGGGCATTTCCGCCAATTGGATCCACTACCTGGAGCAGACGATCCGCGGCGCGATGGGCGAGGACGCGATCGTCGTCTTCCTCCAAGGCTGCTGCGGCGACGTCACGCAAGTCGACAACCTCAGCCCCTACGCCTCCCCCGAGCGGGAGCGCTGGGCCAAGCTGGTCGGCGGCCGCGTCGGGGCCGAGGCGGTCAAGGCGCTTCTCTCCATGGAGCCGGGCACGCTCGCCCCGCTCGGCGCCAAGGTGAAGGCCTGGCAGAGCGAGCGCCGCGTCCCCAACCCCGAGCGCGTCAAGCGGTGCTTGGAGCTGGCCCGGAAGGACCCGAAGGAAGTGGGGGCCACCGAATGGACCTTCGCCAAGGAGATCGTGCTGTTGGACTATGAGCTATCGAAGCAGAAGCTCAAGGAGGTGGAGGTCCAGGCGGTTCAAGTCGGGCCGGCCGTGTTCTGCGCCAATCAGGCCGAGGCGTTCTGCCAGATCGGGCTGGACGTCAAGGCGGGAAGCCCCTTCCCGTTCACCTTCCCCGTGGAGCTGGCCAACGGCTGCGTCGGTTACGTGCCCACCCAAGAGGCCCTCGGCCCGCACGGCGGCGGCTACGAGACGCGGATCACCACCTACAGCAACCTGGAGCCCGGGGCGGCGCGGAAGATCGTCGAGGCCACCTTGCAGCTTGTCGGCCAAATGGCCCCCGGCGAAGCTCCCACTCCGCCGGCCGCCCCGGCCTTCCGCGGCGAAGGCTGGTTGTACGGCAACGTGCCGCCGGAGTTGGAGTAGCCGGAACGCACCTGGAACGGCCCCCCGCAGAGCCGCTTGCGGCTTCGCCCGGATGGGACGCCCTCCCCTTCCCACTGCGGACGTCGGCGATCCGGCGTTCGCCCCCGCCATGCTCGCCGACGACGCTACATCTCGTCCGGCCGGTCGTCCGGGCGGGGCGGGACGGGGACGCCTTTGCCGTTGTAGCGGACGACGGCGAAGATGAGCGGCTCGTCGCCCGTGTTCACCAGCCCGTGATAGACCCACGGCTCGGCGTAGAGCACGTCGCCCTTCTGGGCCGGCGACTCTTTGCCGTCCAGCGACCAGGTGCCCGAGCCTTGGACGAGAATCAGGTACTCCTCGTGCGGGTGCCGGTGGGCCCGGTGTACGGCCTTGCCCGGCTCGACCACGGCCGCGGCCACCAGCACGTCCTTGGTGGCGCAGGTCTCGCCGGTGAAGTATCGGCGCATCTCGCCCCAGTCGGCCACGTGGGACCGGGCCTCGTCCCAACCGACAATCTGGGACTCAAGCGGCTCGGGCTTCGCGCTCTGGGCCGCCGTGGTATGCCGCATCAGAAGACAAACGGCCAGAGCGGCACCGCAAAACGTCAGCACGCAGATCAGCCTTCTGGGCTTGGCGGACATGGACACCTCCGATTCCTGAACTGGGGTCTTGCTGCGGCCGGTCGCTGCGACCGGCAGGGCCTGGGCGGGACAAGGAAAAGGCTGCACGACGCGGGTGCCACTGGCGTCTCGCCAGTGCACGGGCAAAATGCCCGTGGCACCCTACTGCACCGTGCAGTCTATCGTCCGTCCCGCTCAGTGTTCAAGAGTACCGCCGGAATACCGGAGGGTCAACGATTGCTCGTTGCCCACCGCTTCACGCCAGGGCGTCCAGTCCCGCGCGGTCAGGGCCGTCTTGAATCGCCGCGAACTTCTCCAGCCACGCGAGGCGGCGCTCGACCGAGACCGCCTGGGGCAGTTGGCCGGCCGAGGGCGAGCCGCCGCTACCGGCGGGGTCGTCGAGCGATCCGTACAGCTCGCTGAGCTTGTCGAGGTAGAGATCGACCAGGTTCAAGGTCTCGTCGGGATCGACGCCCTGGAGATCCAGATCGACGCGAACTTGCGAGAGCTCCTGGAGCTCCTGGTCGGAGAGCGCCCCGGCCTCGTGCAGCTTGCGGATCATCTCGGAGAACTCGCGGGGCGAGATGTCGGTGACGTCGTACTCGGCGACGATCTGGCGAAGCACCGGCGAAGCGCCCGCCGGACCGGCCGAGGTTGCCGGCGTCTCCAAGGGCTGGCCTTGGGCCGTCTCCTGCGGCTGACTGGGCTTACCCAACTGACTCAGGGCGGAAGACAGGAATTTCCCGGCGGTCAAGATCCCGGCGATTTCCATCGGGTCGACTCCTGCTGGACAGGGGGGACTTGGAAGAGGGGGATGTGTTCGGAAACCAGAAGAGTAGCGCATTCGCTTGGGGCCCGGCACCTGGCGAGACCTGTTCTCGGCCAGACCGGCAAGCGACCGGACAAGCATGAGCAAACGCCGCGCCGCTTCGCACGCTCACCGCAAGCGCGGGCAGGTCGGCGATCCTAACATCTGCCTCGGCAAGGGGTTGTGTCGCCGGCCTGCATCGCCACGCGGCTCCCAACGCAGCCCTCAATGCGCTGGGAATCATCGGGTGGCGGAGCGTTTCTTGCCGGTCCCAGGGGCAGAATCGGCCGCTCGGCCCCCGCCTCAGTCCGTCGGTTTGGTGAACTCCGCCCGATAGACCGGCTCCCCGTGAAGCCGCTTGCGGCGCTCGAAGTGGGTGCGATAGTCCATGTCGTGCTCGGCCGGGGACTCGGGGACTTCGTGCGGTCCGTCCAGGCCGGTGTGGTCGGCCAGCATCTGGAGCGTGGCGTGGAAGTACTCCTCGACGTCGGTCCAGAAGTGGAGTCGTCCTCCGGGCTGGAGCGTCCGCTCGACGTGGCGAACCAGCGACGGCCGCATCAGGCGCCGCTTCTCGTGCCGCCTTTTCCACCAGGGATCGGGGAAGTAGACGTGGACGGCGGCGAGGCACGCGTCGGGCAACCGCTTGTCGAACACCCGAGCGGCGTCGGCGATCACCACCACGGCGTTGGGAATCGCCAGCTTGACCAACCCGGCGGCGGCGAACCGGGCATACTTCGGGCCGATCTCGATACCCAGAAAATCGACGTCCGGTCGCTCGGCCGCGGCCGAGCGCAAGAACAGCCCTTTGCCCGATCCGACCTCGACCTCCAACGGTGCCCGACGGCCGAACAGCACCTCGGCGTCCCAGGGACGGGGCAGCTCGTCGAGCGTCTTCAAATGACGCGACAGATCGAGGCGGGGATCGATTTGGCGGAGCGCTCGGCGACCCATGGGGGAGGGTTCGGGGTTCGGGGTCCAGGACTCGTGGTCAGAGGCGCAGTCCCAACTCCCGGCCACTGGCCACGCGGCTCTCTGCCCGGCTAGGGCACTTGGTTTCGGAAACTTGCTGCAAATGAGTCAGGTTTGTGGGGTTCAGGGTTCGGGGTTCGGGGTTCAGGATTTGCGTGCATAGGTGGAACTCCAAGTCCTGAACCCTGAACCCTGAACCCTGACCACCGACCTCTCGCCTCGGTCTGAGGCCCTGCCTCGCTAGAAGTGATGGTCGTCGGGCCGGCGGTAGTCGTCCGACTGACCGAAGCCGAAGAACTCGGACGGGTCGGAGGGCTGGTCGTCGTCGGTTGGCCCCGCCAGGGAGCTCAAAAGGGGCATCAGGACCAGTCCGGCCAGGAAGCCCCCGACGTGGGCCCACCAGGCCACCCCGCCGCCCATCTCCAGGTCGGCCGCATTGGTCGCCGAAACCAGTTGGACCAGGAACCATACTCCCAGCACGAAGAGTGCGGGCAAGTCGATCACGGTAATGATCACGAACAGAAACACGAGGCTTCTCACCCTGGCCCACGGCCAGGTGATGGCGTAGGCGCCCAAGATCGTGGCCACCGCGCCGCTGGCGCCGATCACCGGGGTCGTGCTGTTCGGGGCGATCATCCAGTGGCAGGCGCTGGCGAACAGTCCTCCGAGCAAGTAGAAGAGCAGAAACGCGACGTGCCCCAGCCGATCCTCCACGTTGTTGCCGAACACCCAGAGAAACCACATGTTGCCGATCACGTGCAGCCAGCCGCCGTGGAGGAACATGCAGGTCAACAGGGACAGCAGGGTCTGGCGTTGCGGCAGCGGCCTGAGCACCACCACGTCGCGGTTGGCGTCGATGGCCAAGAGGCGCTCGCGGAGTTCGGGGGGCACCGTCCGGGGATCCACCTCGGGCGGCTCGTCATCGATCAATCCGGCGATGCGTGCCGGCACGAACCCCCGGACGTACCACAACACCCCGCGATCCACCGGCGAGAGCTGAATCGATCCCAGGAAAACGACCGCGTTGACCCCAATGATCGCGAAGGTGACGAACGGAGTTCGCCGGATGGGGTTGTCGTCGTGGAAGGGAAAGATCATCGCGCTGGGTGGTCTACGTGTTTGGAGGCGGTTGAGGCCCCGCTGGTGGTTTGCGTCTCCTCCCGACGGCTGGGGCGGATGGAAGGCAGTGCGAAGTGAGCTTTAGGGCTGCGGGACTCCCGGATGGCCCGGGGCAGGTGCCCTCCGAGTGAGGGAGAGAGCAGGTCAGGAAGAGGGAGCGTCCTTCACCATGTCCTCAGGCAGCGGAATGCCCTTGATAATGCCGTCGCAAACCATGTTTCCTTGCACGAAGCACTGGAACTGGCAGGTGAGCATCGTGCTGCGAACCCGCAGCAATTGGGCCACGACCACGAACCGGTCCCCGGGTCGCACCAAGCCGCGAAAACGGACGTCCTTCAGCCCGCCGAAGCCGACCACGCCCGTGTCCATCAGCTTCTGCTTCTGCGTGTAGTAGCTGGCCATCTGGGCGGCCGCTTCGCACATCACCACCCCCGGCATGATCGGCATGCCCGGCATGTGCCCCCGGACCCAGAACTCGTCGGGCCCTAAGTCCTTGTATCCCACGCAGATGTGCCGCTTGGGGTCCTCGTAGCAGATCGCCGTCAGTTGCTCCATCTCGTGCCGCTGGCGATTGTGACGACGGATCACCTCGATATCGGCGATGACGCGATTCAGGTCGTACTCCGAAGGGTCGAGGATCAGCGTTTTCTTGGGCACGCCGAACTCCTTCGTAGCTGGGCAATTCCTGCTTCAGGGCGGCAGCCGGATTGTACAGAGGGCGGACGGGTGAAGCAATCCTTCACCCCCCCAAATCGGGCCCCTGGGACGAAGAGCCACCCAACCCGCCGCGCTCTCGCGTAGCTCCCATGTGGTGGCGATCACCACCCTAGTGGTCTGTCCAGATTGACTTTGCCGGTCGGGTGCCACTGGCGTTTCGCCAGTGCAGCTACGAGAGCACGGGCAAGATGCCCGTGGCACCCGTAAACTCGAATTGGACAGACCACTAGCGGCTGGTTCGAGCGGTCAAGTCCGGACAGCGTGCCGTTTCGACTTACGGGCCTTGCTGCTCGCAGGACGCTTCCCGTGGTTGGCTTTCTTGATCTTCCGCTGCGGTTTGGCCATGGCCGACAACCCTCTACTGAGATCTGCACGGCCAAGGAACGGAGGGCTTCCCGCGGAAGCCCCTGTCCGCAGCGCCGAGTCCGCGCCGCGCGATCAATGGCCGTGCAAACATCATGCAATGTTTCCCGTTCTGTTCTTTCCCGTCGGACTCCGAAACCTTGAGTTTACCATTGTGCTCCGTCGGTGTGAAGCCACATGGCCCGGCTTGGGGGCCCGGGGGTGCAGGAACGGACTTCTGAGGGTTCCTGGGGTGAGAAAGTTCGGGTGGGAGATTTTCGCGGCATACGATAGGATTTGCGGAGGTTTGGTCAATATGGCTCTTTTGGGAAGGAATCTGCCATGGGGACGCGCAGGAAAAGGTGACAGCCACCAAATCTGGCGAAGGTGGAGAAGATCGCGCCTCGCAGAATACGTAGATTGCCCAAATTTGGTGGCTGTCACCTTTTCTTTTCCGGAGAGTCGCTTACCGACGTCTCTGCTGCGCCCGGGCGACACGCAGCGGCCGCGGGACTGCCCGTCCGCTCATGCCGGGATGATGGGCCGGATCGACGCGACGGATTATCTGCGGGGAGCCGGGCGGGCGCGGGGGCTCCTCCTCAAAGGCGCCGGGCTCTTGCTCGGGGGCTTCTCGCGCCGGTCGCATCCGCGAGGCCCAGGCCAGCAAGGCCGGCAGCATCACCAGCGACGTGAACAGACAGCAGCTCACCCCGATGGTCAACACCCGACCCAGGCTCTGCAAACCCCGATGACTGGCGATCATCAGGCTCCCGAAGCCGACCATGGTGGTAAGCGAAGTGATCAACACGGCGCTGGCCGTCGAAGGGCTCATTCGGTAGGCGCCGCTTCGGCGGCGGAAATCGTGCACCACGTGCACCCCGTCGTCGATTCCGATCCCCAGGATCAGCGGGAGCACAATCATGTTGGCCGGGTTGAGCGGAATATCGAGAAGCCCCAGGATGCCAAACATCTGGAGCATCCCCAGCCCCAAGGGCACCATGGCCAGCAGGACGTGGCGGACGCTGCGGAAATCGAGGTAGAGCGCGATGAGGATGCCTGCCAAGGCGTACCACGCGGCCTGGACGTAGCTCCGCTGCATTTGCCGGGAGGCTTCGTAGGTTTGCAGCGGATTCCCCGTCGCTCGCTCATCGACACTCCGCACGTCGGCCACGAACTGCTCCATCGCCTCCATGTCCCAGATGTCGCCCTTGCTGTAAATTTGCAGGAGGAACTTGCCGTCCTTGCCCACGAACCGCTTGACCAGGCTCTGGGGCAGATCGGCCAATTGCGGCGGCTCCGGATTGGCCATGGTCCGGAGGACGTGAAGCCGGCTCAACAGGTCGCCGGCCATGTGGTGCTGATACGCGGAGAGCCGCCGGTAGCATTCGGAGAGGGGCATGCTCCTCAGCACGGCGCGGACCTGCTCCAATTGCTGCCGAATGCGGAGCGCCTGGGAACTCCCCGTCACCATCGCCTGCACTTGCGCCAAGATCTGGCCCAGCTCCTCCGGCGGATCGCTGGGGATCAGCGGCGGTCGTTCGGGCAGCTCGGCCAGCCGACGCTCGATCCGCTCGATGATCGGGCGCTTCGCGCCGTCGTCGACCGGGAAGAACGACGCAATCTCCTCCACCCTCTCCACCGACGCAAGCTCCAGGAACTGCTCCTTCCGCCGCAGCAACTCCTCACGGCTGCCGGCAATGGAGAGCGCGAACCAGACGCTCCGATCGCTCTCGGTCAACAGCCGTCGTTCCAGCTCGACGCTTTCCAGTCCGGCGGGCTGGAGGTTGAGCAGGTTGTGGTCGTAGTACAAGCGGCCGATCCCCAGCGACACCAGCGCCGTCCCGGCCAGCGTGACCACCAGCAGTGCCCGCGGCCTGGCGAAAAGCGGATTCAGCCACCCGTGGACGTCCAGCGGCGCGGGAAACACCCGGTTTGGGTGATTCGCATCGGACAAGTGGATCATCGCCGGCAGCACGAGAATCGCCCCCAGGCAGCACAACAGCACGCCGCCCCCGGCGATCAGCCCTAATTCGGCCACGCCGGTGAACTCCGTCAACCCGGCCATGAAAAACGCGATCGCCGTGGTCACCGCGCCGGTGAGAATCCCCGGCCCCACGCCCCCGGCCGTCTCGACGAGGGCTTCGTCGCAGGAGTGCACCGTGCCGCGGAGCTGTAGGTATCGGGCCACGTAGTGGACCCCGAAGTCGATCCCCAGGCCAATCAGAATGACGCCGAACGAAATGCTCAGGATGTTCAGGTGCCCAACGGCTAACGTGATGTAGCCCAGCGACCAGCCAATGGCCAACAAGAGCGCGGCCACCGTCATCAACGGGTGCCTCAAGCCGCCGAA
>Ga0307378_10010826_pt1 | contig 11808 bp, 15 predicted proteins | sample UN1MG_FD_202238 | JGI IMG/M metagenome (GOLD analysis project Ga0307378, IMG submission 202238) | Soil microbial communities from Risofladan, Vaasa, Finland - UN-1 | ecosystem: Environmental > Terrestrial > Soil > Coastal area > Acid sulfate soil | place: Finland: Risofladan, Vaasa | collected...
TGGCCGGACAATGGAGGACATCGACGAGATCGTGGCCGCCTTGGACCTTGGCCCCAAGGCTTTCATTGCGGCCTACCCCGACCCTACAGACGCCCTCGCCTCCTGCTTGCGCCCTTGTCTCCAAGCAGCCCCTGGGAAGAAGCTAGTCTGCGCGGACTACAACGCTATAGAGGCCAGGGTTCTGAATTGGCTAATTGGTAACGAGGATATGCTGGAAGCCTTCAGAGCTGGTAGGAATATTTACTGCGAGATGGCGACAAAGATCTATGGCCGACCTATCGACAAGTATGCAGACCCGGAGGAGTACAAGATCGGCAAGGCGGCTGTACTCGGCTTGGGGTATGGTATGGGCCCTAAGAAGTACGCGGAGAAGGCGGAGGTCAAGTTGGCCGTGGCCGAGAAGGTTGTGAAGCTTTTTAGGGCTCAGGTCATCGGGGACTTTTGGAAAGATCTAGAGGAAGCGTTTATTAAAATCATCACAGAGCCAGAGCCGGCGCAGGTTGTTGGTAAGCTACATTTCACTAGGAACAAGCCGTTCGTGTATCTGCACCTACCATCGGGGCGGGTTATAGCATACTACCGGCCAGAGGTACGACTAGAGCCTACGCCCTGGGGTACTGAAAAGCCAGTGGTATACTATTGGACTCTGGACTCAATGACACAGAAGTGGGTGCAGGTGTCTACGTGGGGAGGGAAGCTAACGGAAAACGTGGTCCAAGCAATCGCAAGGGACGTTATCTCTGAGGCGTCCCTGCAGGTTGAGGACCCAATAGTGTTGTCGGTTCACGATGAGCTCGTGGTCGAGGTAGACGAGAACGACGACGGGGCGCTAGGTAGACTCATTGAAACTATGTGCGCTGGGTCCTGGTGGACCGAGGGGCTGCCGCTGGCCGCTGAAGGCTGGGAAGGGCGGAGGTATAGGAAATGAAACCTTTGGAGAGCTGGGTAGAGAAGAAGTTTGTCGACCAAGTGAAGAAGGACTTCGGGGCCAGAGTAGTGAAGTTCCGTGACGCTGCGCAGGTCGGTGCCCCCGACCGGCTCGTGCTGTTACCTGGGGGAAAGGTAGTCTTCATCGAGCTCAAGAGAGAGGGGAAGACAGCGAGGAAATCCCAGTTGCGCTACATAGACACTCTTCTTTCTTTAGGCTTTGTGGTGCACATATGCGACAACTGGAAAGATGCCTATGAGGCAGTTAGGAGGGTAGTATGAAGTGCCCCAAATGTGAAGGAACTAGATTCCTCGGTAAGGAGTGGCGAAGGGCCAGTGCGGCCTTTGAGGCTCAATGGTGGGATAAGAAATGTATCCACTGCGATGGAACCGGGGAGATAGAACCGGGCAGTGTATGGCTAGGAACACTCCGAACATTTACATGCATCGCCGTAGCCTCAGAAAGAGGATGGATGATTCTCTGCGGAGAAAAAATGATCGTGGAGGAAGACTTTAAACCTATCACCAGAATGAAAGAGGTGAAGTGATGCGATGCCCTAAGTGCAATGGGTATGGGTTCGAGGCGTACTATGGCGCAGGCATAAAAGTCTGCTCGGACTGTATCGACGGGGCACTACCAGAGACTGGGGAGGTGTGGATGTGCCAGATAGGTGCACAAGAGCATGAAGTCTACCCTTTCTACAGGGTTGATAAAGGGTGGATGCACGAGAGATCGCTCTGGGACGACGCCGACAAGATAACCCCATTGTACCGGCTGGTTCGGAAGACCAAGTACAATGCTTAGACCCTACCAAGAGGAAGCTTCAGAGTTCTTACTAGATAACAAGGGTGCGGCGTTATTCTTATCGCCGGGCCTCGGGAAGACTTTAATTACCCTACAGACCCTTAGTCGGCTTAGACTCCGGGGACTGGGCCGCACCCTTGTCATTGCTCCTATTCGTGTTATCTATAACGTATGGCCACAAGAGCTTAAGAAGTGGGACTTCAATATGACCTGTTCTATTCTGCACGGGGCTAAAAAGACCGAGGCTTTAAAGGGGTCTGCAGATATACACCTCATAAATCCTGAGGGTCTGAAGTGGCTATTTAACCAGGAGCTCCCTGAGTACGACGTGCTCGTTGTAGACGAATCCAGCATGTTTAAGAACCCCTCGTCGAAGAGGTTCAAGATGATGAAGAAGGAGCTGAAGAGATTCAAGAGGCGTTACATCCTCACTGGAACCCCCACTCCCCGGTCGCTACAGGATCTTTGGTCACAGGTTTATATTCTGGACAAAGGAGAGCGTCTTGGGCAATATATTACCCATTATCGTGAGGCATATTTCTACCCAATCCGCCGCGGGGAGTACTTCGACTGGGGCCTGATTCCTGGGATGGACAAGATAATCCATGCGAAGATTGCGCCCATCGCGTACCGTATCGACGAGGCGGACCATATAGACCTGCCTGAATTATTATTCAATGACATCGAGGTAGAGCTGCCCAAGGCGATCCAAAAGTTCTACAAAGGGATCGAGAAAGACCTGTGGGCCGAACTGGACGGCAAGGACCACTTCGCCGACACAGCGGCGGGGGCATACCTGAAGTGCTGCCAGGTGGCCAGCGGGGCCATGTACACAGACGAGGGGGTCCAGGTAATTCATAACGAAAAGGTTGAGGCTTTGAAGGAACTCGTAGGTGAGTTGAACGGCAAGCCGCTGCTAGTGGCGTATAGGTTCAAACACGAACTCGATAGGTTGCGGGAGGTTTTCCCTGAGGCGAGGGCGATTCACGGGGGGTCTACACAGGCCGAGGACACTGAGACAATATTGCAGTGGAACACAGGGAAGTGCGTGCTCCTCCTGGCTCAGGCGCAGACCATCAGCCACGGGCTCAATCTCCAAGAGGGGAAGTGTGCCGACGTGGTCTGGTTCTCACTGACTGATGACTTCGAGGTCTATGAGCAACTATATCGACGCATCTATCGCTCAGGTAACAAAGCGAATAAAGTTCGGGTGCATCACATAGTGGCGCGAAACACGGTGGATCGCGCCATACAGAAACGTTTATGCGCCAAAAACGATAGGCAAGTGTCCCTATTCGAGGCGCTAAAGGAGTATCGCAATGACCGCGATTGAAGTCCTCGAGCTTATGGATAGTTGGGGGGTTAAGGGTATTACTAAGATAGTCGTTAGTAAGAACGGGGCGTACGTTGAGGTCGATGGGGGCCAGTACCCAGCATGGGTCACTATGGACGCCCCCGAACAACAAAAGCTGTGTAGTGCCCTTCATGCCTACCGGACCAGAGACTATGTATTTGAAGTCAGTTAGCCCGCTAAAGATGTCAAGAACGCAGTGAGCGACCCGACTAAAGCGACCCCGGCGCTAATTAGCAACGTCATGTGCTTTGCTGATAGCGCCGGTTTGTGTTGCGCTGAGGTGACGTGCTGGGCTATTGCCTTATTGACGTGTTCTTTGGTGGCTAGGCTAGGCATAACTCCACGGATATAACCAGCGAGCTCTGCAATTTGTAATGATATCTCTTCGTTTTTCATCTGTTATTTGCTCTTGGTAAGCGGTAGATTTTTCCGGCTAGGGACCCCGCAGCATTTACATCTACTGTCGCCCAGATGTCTCGACCGTCAAAAGCTATAGATGGGAGGTGGGTCATAAAAGCATCCCCGGCCGCGGCTTCAGTGGGGTTAATTATGAAGAAGTCGGCCGCGTCTTCGAAAAGTAGTGATTGGTCGGCCCCGACACCTTGTAGCATGAGGGCTGCGGTAGGAACCCGGCAGACCGCTAAAGCGGTATCATCAGTGGTGTCATCGTCTATTGTTACGTTGCATAGCACCCAAAGATTCAATCCATCATAAACTACATCTACAAAGGATATTGGATTAGAGCGCCCTAGGGATATGCTGGTAGAGACGGCGTCGGTTAAGGCACCCGCAGAGGTGTAGATACCGATTCCTCCGGGAACAGTACCAGCAATGTTCTGGAATACTATAACCACCCCGGGCTTGGGGCAGAAGATCGCGGAGACGGGGGCTGCACCTAAGTTTACAGGGGCACAAGCTTGGGTACTGAGGTCCCCGATTTGTGCCGAGTTTAAGAAATAGTCCGTTGGCGAGGCGCTGAAGTCATAAGAAGCAAACCATAGGTAAGTCCCATCCGAGGCTATCGAGCACATTGCGTGATCGTTAGCAGACGAGGGGGCATTGCCTAGACCAGTAGATACTGTACCATCTGATATTGCTATTTTAGCTACTGCTAGTGCAGTAGTTCCCAGCTCGTTCCATGGTTGCGAAACGGCTAAGTAGCTGGCGTTAGCGAAAATAATTTTCCCGTAATGTGGCTCTGCGATGAGGCCGAGTTCAGAGGCAATCCTTATGCGCCCTTTAGCCTCTCCCACTCCCGCTGAGGCTGGCCAACCAGTTTTTACAGCCCAGTCACTTATGTTATAAGCTTGTACCACAACATCGTTATCTGCGGTGTCAAAAAATAGGACGTATACATAAGTTCCGTCAGTGCAGAAGTCCAGAGCTACCCAAGTAGTTCCACTGGTGTCTAAACCGAGGAGGGTCCCCGAGCTGTCTAGCGCGGTAGCTGTTGGGTCTCGGGGGTCAAAAATATCTAGCGTGTTCGCACTAGCTGCACTATGTAGGGCAATGATTCTGGGATCGTCACCGTCGTAGTAAGTCTTTATGGCTACATAGGCTTTAGAGCCACCACCAGAGATCGTGTTCACGGTGTCGTTGGCAAAGCCCCAAGAGGTGCCATCGACTGCCCAGTTCTGTGTGGCGATAACGTTCTTAGCGTTACTGTCCGGGTAGACTGTGTCGATGCCTTCACGAATGGACTCGTTGAGCTTGTTGGTGATCTGGTTCTGCCACCAGTTATGCTGGTCCCCAGCGACCTGCTCGCCGCCTACCCAGCCTCGGGCCTTCTGGGTTGCGGAGGGTTCGGTCTTGGTACCTGTAGAGGCAAACTCGTCTAATGTATCTATTGGCATAGTTTCTCCTACGGCCAGTTAATAAAGTCTACTTTGACTCCCGCACTGCGGGGGCCGTATTCTTCTGCGAAACGTCGTTCTTTTTCAGACAAATAGTCCTCAAGTTCAACACTAATGAGGCCGATTTGTTCGGTTATCGTGGAGTCTACATCGAATCCATCCTTCAAGAAGGTGAAGAAGTCAGAGATAATCCCATCTCGATGGTTCGCCACTGCCTTGGCCTTTATCTGTTTGCGGTATTCTACGTCGCTCACTAGAGTCGTTGGGTCTGCTACGACGTTGATACCTGCCCAGGTCTGGATGTATCCACCGGTGATTGGCGGGCCTGCGAGATAGCAACCTTTGTTCGGGTCGTCGGGCTCTCCGGTCAACTTAGCTGTGAAGATGTAGTCGGGGTCTTCGTCGGCGTAGGGCCGGGGAAGGCCGACGATGTCGCCAAGGACATCCAACCAGACTCCCTCGGCTGTGTCGATATAGCGGTCGTCCCTTAGGGCCTCAAGCATATCCTGGGTGTCTTGGAGCTGCGTGTAGATTGCCTCGAGTAAGGCCAGCAGGTTGGTAGACTCCGAGAACTGGTTGAGTATTCTACCTTCTAGAATTTCGAATACATCTGTCATGTGGTCACCGTTATCTGTAGGTCTAAGGTCACTTGGCTAGTGTCGTCTATTACGGCGTACTCGTCAACCGCCAAGGCTATGTCGCTACTTGCAACGGCGCCCAAGGAGGCTCTGGAAACCTCAATGCTGGATATTACATGCCCAATAGTTTCATTAACTGGGGTGTACAGCCTAGAGATTATTATGTCCTCACCAAGAGTTAGGTCGTTGATATAGTCGGCAACAGCCTGCTGGATGACCTCGTCACCGTCGTCTGGGTAGTTCGTCCCTTTTACCAAGGTTACTACAATGTAGATACTAACTGCATCAGGGATGGTGTAGTTTATCTCATAGGTCCCACCGGTAGTAGCGTCCTCATAGTCGATGGGGGTGTCCCCTACAGTACCAATCCCTGCAGCCTTATGAGTGAAGATGGCCTCAGCGATGTCGTCCCCGTCGCCGCCCTTAACGATGCACCATATGTGCTGTGGAGGGACGTTGTTAGAGTCTACCGCGGCCCCAGTGTTTTCATAGACTGCGAGTTCTGTTACATCGGCAACGTCAGATAGTGCGCCGTAGACTGAGGAGATCGACACAGTCGAGGCCCGCTCTGCTACTGCTTGTCTCCTAGCCCTTAGAGCTGTGTCGGTCTCCTCAGCTTCCCCAACGACTGCGTCGGCCACGTTAAATACTTCAGTCCAGCCGTCGAGAGGGCTTCCGATAACAACTAACTTAGCAGACCCAGGAGCACCTGGAACGGCGGCGGCGTCCCCTGTCGCGGTGATAGTACCTATTTCGGTACATGTCACGCCGACATCGGAACTCCCCGCGGCGGCGAAAACTAGGTCGGCGTCAGTGGTCCACTCGACATCTGTGTCGGTGTTCTGCACGACGGACCCAGCAGGGATCGTTAAAGCTTTAGTGGCCGTGCAGGTTACGGTGGCGTAGGAATAGACGTTCGGGCTTCTTTGGATTCCGTTGAGCAGCACCAAGTTCGAGAGAGGTACCCCGGAGGCGTTCTGAGGATTTAGTGATCCTGCAACACTTTCGAGGAGCTCGTTCTGTTCTTGTATAGTGAGGGCGATGTTTTGGATTATCTGCCCGAAGACTGAGTCGGCCCCTAGTTTGATGTCCTCGCCGAAGGAGGCTTTGAACAGGTCCTCTAGGTTTTCTTGGATGTCTGCGAGACGGTTGATGGTTAGACCGGTATCGTCGAAAGTGCTCATATAGTAACCTCTACAATTACGTCGGCGTATATTGTGTCGACCTCAAAGGTGATCTGGCCTCCTCGGTTAGTTGGGTCCTCTTGGTAGGAGAATGAACGGATGGTCCTAATCCCAGGAGTATTTAGAACGACCCGGCGTAGTAGCAGCTCTTTGTACTCCCGGCTGTACTGGACGTTGAAGATCTCGTCTATCCATGGGACGCCCATTGTGTAATCTAGGACCCACTCAGCCTGAAGGAACAGCAAGCGTATCTTCGCCGACTGCGCTACCTCGGTCCCTTCAGTTACCAGGTCGATGTCCCCGCTCGTTAACGAAAGGTCATGGGCGGTGGTGAGCTTTAAATCTGTGGCCATCAGCTATCAACTTTCAGTTTTGCGGAGGCTGTAGAAGCCGGGGGTGTCGAGAAGGCTAAAGCGAACGCAGTTTTTAACGCTGCGCCTGCGTCGGGGGCGGGAGGTACCACCCAGCCAGTGGTGAATAGAGTGTACAAGGTGGAGATGAAACTATCTACCTTGCTAGCAAGCGCAGCGGCATCAGCGGCAGAATTGATCTGCACTGTCCCAGTACCTGTGGTTATATTAATCTGGTTGTCTTTAATCTGTATCTGTGTGTCGTTGTCGACGTTGCGTATCGTTAGAGCATCAGAGTCTATAGTCGATAAAGCTGCAGGGGTGGGTAGCATCCCAGGGATCGCTATAGCGTCGGAGAAGTTAAACTTGTGATTAGCCTCGGGGTCGATGACTCCTCCAGCCTGCATCCAGTTTGCGATGGACCTCTCAGCGAAGACGAGCAACACGTAGCTGTCAGGCTTCACGTCGAAGGTAATCCAGAAGTCACCAGAGCCAGGGAACACTACAGGGACATCTCCGATGATGGGGATCTCGATAGCCTCGTCGTCGCCAAAGAACAGGCGCTTTAGACAGGGCTGGACCTCAATGGTTTGAGCTGCAGCGTCGAAGGATATAACTTTCCCGGGCATACATGTGTGGATGTCTGTCATGAAGTCTTCGAGGAATTCATTAAATACTGTGGATACTAATTCTTCTGTCATATCACGTCCGCCTCTGCGGTCACGTAGAACTCCCCGCCGTAGTTGTTACCATAGAACCGGGAGGACTTTATAAAGTAGATACCGTCGGCGTCGGTGGATAGAGCCTTCTCAGTATTCGGGCTCCCGATCTCTAGAGATTCAGCAATAGACTTTATCTCCATGAGGCTGCCGGGGGTTAGGTCTGGATTTAATAGCGAAGTCACGCGGACACCAGGTATCCTCTGGGGAGGAGCGTTCTTCTTGCGCTTCTTCTTCACTTGCTCAGTTCGCTCGGTGAGAGCGGGAGAGCCGATCATCCCTGTGTTGGCTGTTAGTACTGTGGCGACCTGTTTCGCAAAGAACCTTGACTCAGGGTCATTGTTATAGATGTACAGAACCCCACGCTGAATAGACCACTCGAGGTCGTAGTCGATGGCTATCTGGTTGAGCACAGTCTTTATTACCCCTGAGTATACAACGGCGTAGGGTGTCCTATCAGTTAGTAAAGAAAGGTCCGTCGCTGCGTCGATACCAAGTTGCTTGATGATCTGCTTGATAACCGTGCTGACTTTAACGCCTTTTTTATAGGAACGATTAAACTTGTTCTTTGGGTCTATTAAGGCATCGAGGCCGTCGTAAGCATAGATCTTAGTTATCCAGTCAGCGCCCGCTCGTTCGTGGGACACGTTGGTAGTTACTCCACGAAAGATCATCTTTATCTCTTCGCCGTACCCAGCATAGACTTCGACGCCTTGGTGGTCTGAGCTGAAGAAGTTTCGGGTCTGCTTAGATAAATTATAGATCGTTATGTCCGCGCTGTTTGGTTCCGGCTTGTCGGTGGATAGAACTGAGAACTCAATGTGCAGGTCGTCCTCAGGGATGTCTTGGTCTACATTTCTCTCGGGGTCGTTGAGTATGTACTTTCTAGCGCCAAACTCATCGTCTAAGTAGACGTGTACTTGGATCTTTGGGTCAAATAATAGCATCAGTATTCTCGGAGTCTACATAGTACAAAGCAAAATTATTCTCCAAGGAATTAAAAGTTGGGTCTTCTCCCTGTCCCGTAGTGTCTAACAAGTACATCGCGCCAAGGTCGCGCACAGCGTATGGCTTTAGTAAGTTTACGCCTGACACGAGCTTGATGCCTTTTACGTCGACATCGTTGTCATAGCCCAAGAGGTCCATGAAGAATGCAGCTTCGTAGTCGTTCCAATGGACCGTCATCTGGTAAGACTTCTCTTCGATAGAGATCCGGTAGGTGTACGCCGCGTTCGAGTATATTGGTATTCTGTAATTAGTTCCCATGATATTAAGCGAATATGGTCGCAGCCCCCTCAGCAAGGCTATCAAACCAAGATTGGTCTTTAGCAAAGATTCCTTTTAGCTTGTCTAAACCTTTGTTCTCGGTCGGCTTTTTAGTGGTGTCTTTGGTTTTGTGCTTATCTTTCTTCTTAGACTTCAGCCTCTGGGGTACATCCTCGTCGTCTACTTCTCTGATGACACTACGGACCTTTCGTATTTCTCGGAAGATGAGGGTACAAAAGAACGAGGTAGCAGTACTGACTGATATGTCCGGTCGGATCTCCTCGAGCGTCATATTCTTATATGTGGTGAAGGGGGTTGTTATCTCGAAGAGGCGCCCTCGTTTCTTTTTAGTGGCGTTCTCGTGAGGTTGTTCGCTCTTGGTTCTGTCGATACCATAGAACAGGTCAAAGACCTTTTCTTTCTTTTGCTGCCAGGTGTCATCAGATAGAGTCTCGTTAAGAGCCGCTTGTCCGATACCTAGGGCGCTTTTATCCATGTCCATGAACACGCAATCGAGTGACAGCGTTACAGGTCTACGTATCTTAGCATCGTTAACCGACAGGCCCTCTTCTACTGGGTGTTCGGTTATCTCATAAGAGTACGTGGGCTCTTCTCGCAATAGCACATCCACAACCAGGTCGTCGATTAGTATCGGCACCGGCCCTTTGGTTGCATTCTTTAGATACTCTAGTACCGGGAAGCCCATTAGCGTTGTGGCCCTTTCTTAGCATCTTTGAGTTGGCGTAGAACTCTCCTAGAGAATTCTTCTTGGCTCTCTCCTTTTTGCATATACAGGTTCATGGTTGTGGTTGTCTTCGAGTTGTCGGTGTAGTTCTTTGGACCGGCTGGCCCCCCTGCGGCATCGTAGCGGTCGCCGCGGGCTTCATGTACTGGGTTAGACGCAGGGATTACTCCCTCAGCGGCGTCGGGTCCCCTAAAAGCTGCGGACACATTGCCGGAAACTTTATCCCAAAAGCGGCCTAGGGCGCCGATGGTCTTGTCAATCCACCCGATGTAGGTTTCCAGTTGTAGGACACACTCTTTCAAGAACCGAAGTATGGGTGCATCGGTGTAATCTGCCCCCATTATCCAGTCAGTGAACTTCTGGAATACAGATTCCCCACCATTAAGGGCTACATATAAATCCTCGATAACGAGGATCGCGAGCATGATAAGTATGGGCCAGATACCTATGGCTAAGTTAAAGAGCCAAGACGCCGCCGTGGCAGCCTTTATTATCTTGATGAACGCTGCAATATCTGCTATTACTTTGGCCCCAAAGACCATAGCCATAACTCCGGCTACGCTGTAAATGATGAAACGAAAGTGCCAAAAGAGGTTCGTCATTGTACTAATTTTTGGCAAGAACCACTTTAGAAACTTGAGGGCTTCCTTAACAGCAGAGGTAAACCTCGCAGCCCACTCAGCTATTTTCTGCTGTATGAGTTCCCGGTTTAATATCACCCACTCAGAGAACTCGGCGATGAGAGGCTCTACAGCCTCACCGATGATCCCTGCAAACTGCTGGCCGACTGTAAATACAACAGCCTTGAGCTCGACGAAGGCTCGTGAGAACTTGAGGGCCCCTTCTCTCCCTTGGTCGGTGAGAGCACTGAGGCGTTCGTATCGTTTTACCAGGTCCTTGACAGACCCGTCGTAGGTTCTAACGAGACCGATGACCTTCGACGCCTCACCACCGAACAGGATGGATACCGCAGACTGCGCTTGCTGTAGTTCTATATGTGGCTTAGACGCTGCGTCTAATATGTCGATGAACTGCCCAGCGGGGTCCTTGTCCTTGATGTCATCAAAGGACATACCGAGGATCGTTAGTGCATCAGAGACCTTCCCGAACGTCTGGGACATACGAACGGACTTAGAACCAAGATGTACGAACTCACCGATCGAGTTGTTCATCTTCTCGACTAGGTCGGTGGCGTGCTCTTCAGTCAGGCCCATTTGTTCGAGGGCATAGCCGAGAGCATCCATGGCCGCCGCAGATTGCCCCATGGCTTTAGCGCGGAGGAACTCCTCGGTGGTGTGCTTGTTAGCCAGGATCAAGAACCCGCCGAACGCCGCCGAGGCGGCGACTAGGGCTTTGGTCACGCTCTTGACAACACCTGCAGCTATCTTGAAGTCTTTCGCTAAGGTCTTAGCAGCTTTGTCGGCCTTCTTGGACATATCAACAAGCTTAGAGTTGTCAATATCCCATTCAAGTTTAGCTACATATTTTTCAAGGATGCTCGCCATTATTTTCCTAGGGCCCTACGGTCCACTTCGTTCTGCAGGTTCATGAACTCTTGCCGGTCTAAGAAGTCCACATTAGTCCAGTCGTTGTCTACTTCTTCTGGGGATACATTATAGAACCTCGCGACTACGAGGTTCTCAATAACCCAGTTTTGTAAAGAGTGTTCTAGGACTTTACCGCCAATAGATCCTCGGGGTTGAAACCGACTTTCGCCATCATCCCCGAAAAGAACTTTGGGAAATTTGCTTTCACTGCATGAAAGATCGCGAGGTACATCTCGTCCGGTCTGTCGGTAAAGTAATCGCACTCATCCAAGTTCTTAACTTCCACAAAGCCCTTGTCGGACTTTATGATACTGTTTCTTAGTAGCTTGGAGGCCAAGCCCCACACAGTCTCAAAGTCGAGAACGTCTAAGGCTTTGAGCAAGGCACCTTGCTTGTCTTCGTCAGCACTGACTTCGCCCA
>Ga0307378_10010830_pt1 | contig 11808 bp, 7 predicted proteins | sample UN1MG_FD_202238 | JGI IMG/M metagenome (GOLD analysis project Ga0307378, IMG submission 202238) | Soil microbial communities from Risofladan, Vaasa, Finland - UN-1 | ecosystem: Environmental > Terrestrial > Soil > Coastal area > Acid sulfate soil | place: Finland: Risofladan, Vaasa | collected...
TCGAGAAGATCGGTGAAGGTGGGATGGGTGTTGTGTATAAGGCCGAGGACACAAAGCTCAAGCGGACTGTGGCGCTCAAGTTTCTGCCGCAGGAATTGATGCGGGATAGTGCGGCCAAGGAGCGTTTTGTTCAAGAGGCACAGGCTGCCGCTGCACTCGATCATCCCAATATCTGTACCGTCTATGAGATCAATGAATCGGAAGGACAGACATTTATTTCTATGGCTTATATTAAAGGACAGAGCTTGAAAGAGAAGATGTCATCCGGTCTGATAGAATTAGAGGAAGTTCTGGATGTCGCCATTCATACGGCTGAAGGATTAAAAGAAGCCCATGAGAATAGCATCGTTCATCGCGATATCAAACCAGCCAACATCATGCTGACCAAAAAAGGCCAGGTCAAGATCATGGATTTTGGTTTGGCCGATGCATATGCGACATTTGGTTTTTATCACTGGTGGCCGTTTGAGGAAGCACGTTCAAAGTCAAAGGAGTTCGCTCTAAAAGGGCTTGAAGTGGACGATACTGTGGGCGAAACACATGGAGCCTATGCGAGTTATTTAGCTTGGTCCGAATATAGGTGGGCCGAAGCAGAAAACGAATTTGAAAAAGCTATAGAACTCAGCCCATCTGATGTAGAGGCTCGACATATGTATGCTCATTTATTGGAATGTTCAGGTCGTTTTGATGAAGCCATTGCTGAAATGGGGATGGCCTTAGAATTAGAGCCTCTCTCGATAATCTTGAATCACTGTATGGGAAATATACTCTTTTTTTCAGGTGATAATAAAGGGGCCATCGATATGTTTCAAAAGACGATCGAAATGGATCCGAGTTTTTCCATTCAGTATTTTTGGCTGGGGAGGGTCTATCTTCATATAGAAGAACTTCAAAAGGCCATAGAGATCTTCGAAAAAGGAACAAAATTTCCTGCGGTCAATGCGATTGTATCGGGAGGATTGGGTCTTGCTTATGCACTCGCGGGGAGAGATGAAGATGCGAAAAAAATCCTCGATCAACTCGAAAAGCTTTCCAAAGAAAAGTATGTTGATGCCTATCCTTTCGCTTACATCTATATGGGATTGAGAGATAAGGATAAGGCCTTTGAGTATCTCGAGAAATGTTTTAAAGTCGGGGATATGTATTTGCTCTATCTTCCGATAGATCCGATTTTTAAGGAATTGCATGACGACCCAAGATTTGAGGCTTTACTGAAAAAAATGGGGCTATAATAAAGATGGGGAAGAGGGTCGCAATTTTTCTTCTGTTAGGAATTCTTTTTATCATTTATGGATGTAAAGATAAGCAACCGGAAGAAACATCAAAACCCTATGTAAGTGAATCATATGTGACGGTTGATGATGGTGTTGAGCTACGTCTTAAAACAGTTGGGAATGGACCGGAGACGGTCATCATTAATCCAGCTATCTATTTAGAGTACGAGTTTGAAAAACTCATAGACGAGAGTCGCACCTTAGTTTTTTATGACGTGCGGGGCCGTGGCAGATCGAGCAAAATCGTAGATAGCTCTCGAATTGGAATGGATATCGAGATCTCTGATCTGGAGGCGCTTCGTTCACATTTAAGAAAACAGAAAGTCTCTTTGATTGGTTGGTCTTATCACGGTGCGATGGTCGTGCTCTATGCCTCGCGATACCCAAGCCATATAAATCGAGTTATCCAGGTGGGGGCTGTGGCTCCTACAGCCGAAATTCAAAAGAGAGCAACATCTACACCCATGGACAATGAAAGCCAAGCCCTCCTTGAGAGGCTGAGAAGTGAAGGTTTAGACAAGACAGATCCTGAAAGATTTTGTATGGAGTTTAGGGATATATATATGAAGAGGATATTTTATGACCCCTTAAAAATTGGATTGTTCCTCTCGGACAGATGCAAATGTGAAAACGAGATGCCTGAAAATGTGAACTTCCACATCAATGCCATTTTCGCTTCGGTTGGGGAGTGGGATTGGACAGAGAGAATCAAAAAATTGGGGAAGTGCCGGTGTTGGCTATACATGGCGTTAGAGACCCATCCTGCCCTCTAGAAGGGGCACGTGTTTGGATATCTTTGCTCAGGAACGCGAGACTGTTGGTTGTTCCCAATGCGGGTCATATGCCCTTTGTTGAAGATCCAGACCTGTTCTACTCTGCAATCGATACATTTCTCAAGGGAGGATAGCCTGACCGAGCTGAAGTTGTTGGCGTTCCTGTACCTGTGAGGTAGAATTGGCTTAAGGATATAAATAGGACAAGGAATTGAAGAAAAAGTAATGATTGGTAAAGCTATCTCGCATTACAAGGTTCTCGAAAAGATCGGAGAAGGCGGGATGGGGGAAGTGTACAAGGCAGAAGATACAAAGCTCAAGCGGACTGTCGCGCTTAAGTTTCTATCGCCAGAACTAATTAGAGACATCGATGCCAAAGAACGCTTTATACAGGAGGCCCAGGCCGCTGCGGCGTTGGACCATCCCAACATCTGTACTGTTCATGAAATTAATGAGAGTAAGTCAAGCAAATTAGTTTCATTATTTTAGAAAAATATTGATTGATATCCGAAAAAGGGGACAGTCCTCTTTTTTAATTTTAAGAGGTTTCCGCTCTTTCTTTTAGCGCCCGATTCATCTCCTCAAAACCCTGCTGCGTCTTTTCTCCGATGCTCTTCATGATGAGCGGTGTAAAGATCCCCCTAAATAGCTCTTTCTGGATAAATCGGACCTTGTTATCCTCAACAGGCTCAATGATGAAACTGTGCTCACCATCGAATAAACCCGGAATAATCATGTGACCAATCCACCGGAGCTCTTTTTTCTGTTCTGCCTTCAAACATTTGGGCCTGAATGTCATGCTTTTGGAATCGGGCAATTTGAGAAAAACTTTAAATTTCTCACCAACTTCTATATTGCCTTCAATCATTTTAATGAAAGGATTCCACTCCGGGAAAGAATCAAAATCGGTTAAAACTTGCCATACTTTCTCAGCTGAAGCGCTTATTTCGATCTCAGAGGATATTCCTTTCATAGCATTCTCCTGTTCAGATAGATTATATAAAGATTTTTATGAACTTGAAAAAGGGACTAGCAACTATTTTTATAAAATCACCAAACTATCAATTCACTGTTACATACGCGGGGTCCCCTTCCAAACCCTCACTATTCACTCCAACAAGCGAATAGGTGTATGATCTATCCCCCTCAACACTTCTGTGCCAGTATTCAAATGTGCTGGCATCTACCTCAGCCACTAAACTCTGAGTCTCCAAGTCCATTTGGAAAATCCGATATTTCACAACACCCACATTCTCAGGATTGGCTCGCCAACGCAGAACATTGATGTACTCTGAGACTATAAAAGCTCGGTTTAAAACTTTTTCCCCAGATAAGTTCAAGGGCGGATAAATGATCCGATTAAAATTGGCGACTATAGATAAATCCGTGTTTACTGTCTTTGTTTTTGGATTAGTCCTTCCCCCGATATCCCCGCTCCAATGGCTGAACCTAAAATCAATATCGGGAATCCCCGTAATGGTCACTTTTATTCCTTTGTCATACATGTGTGTTCCTGGTGCTGGATCGGATGTTCCTCCTGCCCCTGCGGAAATGTTCAAAGCATATTGATTAACAAAATTGGCTTTGATGGATTTATCCGCATCCATGACCACAATCACTGGATTATCCTTCCCTGTGGCATCTCCGCTCCAATGGCTGAATCCAAAACCTTCATTAGGAATCGCCTCAACAATAATCTCTGATCCAGCACAAATATCATAATATCCTGGACTCGGATCCGTGCTGCCGCCTATTCCAGCCTCCACCTCCAAAGAATACGTAGAAAAGCATAGCTTGGTGACGAATGCATCACTACTTCCAGCATTGTTTGCTTGAATAGGATTTTTGATAGGGAAATTTATAGAATTCGTTGCTCCTACTATGTATGCCACACCGTTTGCCCCTGCCGCGATGCCTCTGCCTGCATCGCCTCGAGCTCCTCCCAAATAAGAGGAATACTCGAGCTCCTCTCCTGCAGGGCTCACCTTGACAACAAATGCATCCGACCCCCCAGCTCTGCTTTCCTGAAGCGGATTCACAGTCCGAAAATCTACAGAATTTGTTGATCCTGTCACATATGCTGCACCCTTTGAATCCACAGCTATGGCATAAGCATGTTCATCGCGACTCCCATACAACCTGAAGTAATACTCGGGCTTTCCCGTGGGGTCAACCTTTTTTATGAAAGCATCTCTGTCTTTTGTTCTCTGCCCGGTTTCTCCAACGACATAAACCGCGCTCCTTACATCTACGGCTATGTCGCGGCCCTGTGCCATATTTAATCGTGCTTGCTCACTGTTTAAGTGGAGAGGCTCATCTCCTAGACGGATGGCTGGGCCAGTTCCATCCGGGCGTATCTTCATCACAAAAACATTTTCTGGATGTCCAAACGGATAATCACAGGTTTCGACTCCTGTGACATAGGCCGCGCCTTCTGAATCCACGGCTATGCCAAAACTCGCATCCCAACCACTTGCTGCTGCGCATACAGGGAGATATGTAGAATAAACAAGATCAGTTCCTCTGGGATTTATCTTAGTGACAAAGGAATCCCCTCCTCCTCCAGGCCATCCCTCAATCGCGTTCTTAATAGGAAAATCATAAGACCAAGTTTCTCCCGTGACATATGCCGCACCTTCTGAATCTACGGCTATTCCAAAGCCATAATCATGTGGCCCATCGTCCCACTTTGAGCATATGGATCCGCCCAAATATGTGGAATAGATGAGATCAGTTCCTGAAGCATTTATCTTAGTGACGAAGATATCTGCTCCCCGTCCTGCATTATTTCCCTGATAAGGATTCATCGTAGGAAAATCAACGGATTCTGTACTCCCTGTAACATAAACTGCACCCTCATTATCCACGGCAATACTAGGGGTCCAATCCCAATCCGAGCCGCCGAGATAGGTGGAATAAAGCAGGGCCGTTCCATCTGAACTTATCTTTTTGACAAAAATATCTCTATTGCCTGCAAAAATTTCTTGCATGGGATTTATAATGGGGAAGTCTAAAGACATTGTGTCTCCTGTAACATACACTTCACCCGCCGCATTCACTGCCACGTCAAATCCCTCATCATCTCCTGATCCCCCCATATAGGTGGAGAATACAATCACCATTGGATCGATGATTAACTCATAATCTCTATCATATTCTTCAACTTCAAAGCCATAGGTATTGGTCCCCATTCCCATAAACGCAGCCTCAACCTCAACTCTTTCCCCTTCAATCACCTGGTAGCATTCGGGCTTTTTGTGCATAAGTTCGCCAAACCTCGTGTCTATCAATAGATGGCCACTCTCATCCATTCTTGTTCCTTTAACATCCTTGTATTCAAACTGAATATCTGAAACATCTCCCCCAGGCCTCACAACAAAATCATACTCTATCTCTTCCTCAACACCATAGATCTTCATATCGATTTTGTCATAAAGTTCTTTATAAAGAACTACTCTTGAAGCCTGAATATTGGTGCGCCACTTGGATATATCATTTCCAACAAAATAATTCACTTTGTAATATGAACAATCTAGCGGATACACGGCAGGATTTTTATGGGTATTGAGAAAAAATAGTCTCGAAACATCTCTCTCATACGCGGAATATTCAGGCTGTTGTCTGTGTTTAGGATGTGAATGGCGCGATTCATTATCATCTTTTTTTACTCTTCGCATACTGTCAAAGAACAATCCCTCCTCCGTCAACCAGAGATGATATCGTAATGTTTTGGCATAAAAGAGCACTCTCTCATCCACTTGTCCCTCATTCGGAACAAAATACAGTGGTATTCTCCCGTAATCTGGAAATAGTATTGGACTCTTTGTTACATTCTTGTCGATTTTCGACGGAAGGCTTCGGCTTTGATTCCCTTTCTCAAAACGGACCAATCCTTGAAGAGAAATAGATACGAGCAAAATAAAAAGAAAAGCAGTTTTTCTAGCTGAATTGATCATATCATCCCCTTAATCAATGCTAATTGTATTGTATACTTATCCTTTTGAAAAGGGAAGGTGTTAAGAGTGTGTCAAAACTTTCTTAAGAATCTCGCAGAGTGAAAGCGGTTTATAGCATATACAGTGATTTTCTTAAAATGAAGTCCATGAGAAACTCTTTCATTACTCAGAACTCATTCAATCCTTAACAAGTTTATTATTCAAAAGGGGGTGATGCTGGGTAGGGAATATCACCCCCTAAATTCACCCCAAAAGAGGATTGACCCCATAAAATCCCTGGCTTAGATTATTATTGCAAGAGAAAATTTTGCACGCTTAAAAGGAAGCGGAATTATTTGGATTTAAATCAGGGTTAAGCAGGTTGCCAATGGAAATGGAAGCTAATAAGCCAAGAATTATCGCTATCGCCAATCAAAAAGGCGGTGTAGGAAAAACCACAACAGCCATCAATTTGAGCGCTGCTCTAACTCGACTGGACAAACAGGTCTTGCTCATCGATATCGATCCCGGCTCGCATGCGACATACGGGCTCGGCATTCTTGCCCACAAACTGGAACGGACAATATACAATGTGCTAAAGGGCGAGTCAAAAATTGAGGATACTGTCATCGAGATCTTGATCGAGGACAAGAGCATGGATTTTCTGCCTTCCTCGCTCGAACTTGCCGAGGCGGAAATGATCCTCTTCAACACACCAGGCCGCGAGTTCCTCCTCTCCAAGGCACTCTCCAGCATCACCAACTACGACTTCATCTTCATCGATTGTCCCCCCTCCTTGGGTTTGATGACTCTCAATGCATTAGTTGCGGCCAGGGAAGTTTTTATCCCTCTGCAGACGGAATTCCTGGCCTTACAGGGGCTCAGCAAACTTTTGGATTCGATCGCGATTATCAAAGAACGCCTGAATCCTCCACTCGAACTCATGGGGGTCGTCGCGACTAGATTTGATGGACGGAGAATCCTCAATCGCGAAGTCGTCGAAAAGATCAGATCCTATTTTGGTGATAAAGCTTATGATCTACCCATCCGAGAGAACATTTCCTTGGCTGAGAGCCCATCTCATGGCCTGACAATCTTCGAGTATTCTCCTTCCTCCTACGGTGCAACTGATTATTTGGCTCTTGCGGAAGACATTTTGGAGAGGACGTGAATATGGCTGCACAAAAAAGATTAGGTGATGTGGATCCTTTTACTTGGATCCGGGATACCAGGGAAGATATCCTGGTCGAACGCGTTTTGAAAGCCAACTCACCCCGTATTGGCACTGACTCTAAAATGGCCATGGCAGGCGAGCTTTTTGTACAGACACAGACAGATAAGCCGGTTGAGATCACGATTGCGATCAAGAATGTCCAGGGCGAAAGAGTCATCACTGTCGAGATTTTTAAAGAGGGAAGTCCCCCCGCAAAGATTAATCTCAAAACGTAAAGGTCACCCCTTTATCCGAAAATATCACCTCAAAATCCATCTCTATAGGTGATTGTCTATCTTTTTGGTATTTGACATGCTTACCGTGCGTTTGAGTGTGAACATGTATTCGAGTTACATATTTTTGCTGACGGATTGTTAAGCACTGAGATTTGAGTTCAAGAATGAATAGAACAAATACGAAAAGACGCGTGGCCACCAACACTCCAATATCCCGGCCGAGGATGATGCAAAAAATCCCAAAGCTCGTGCGAACCACTACGCCCGCACAAATACCTCCCGAAGCGGGCAATAGCTACCTCGATCAACTGTTTGAGAACGCCCAAGAAGCTATTGTCATGACAGACTACCAGGGGCGAGTGCTGCGCGTCAACAGTGAATTCGAGAGACTTTTTGGATTTTCTCGAGTCGAAGTGACAGGAAAACTCGTCGACCCACTCATCGTGCCTAAAGGACATTATAACGAGGCCTCTTCTTTGACCAAGCGGGCAACCAAGGGTGAGCAAGTTGTTATGGACACAGAGCGTCAGCACAAAGACGGGTCTCTCATCGATGTCTCAGTTTTAGCCTCTCCCATTCGTGTCAACGGCACTATCTCTGCCGCGTTCGCCATCTACAGAGATATCACAGAACACAAAAAGGCGGAACAAGCACTCAATCACAGAATTGAGTTTAATAAACTCGTCTCATCCATCTCTTCCCGATATGTGATGACCCACGATTTTGACGAAGCCACAGATTTTGCTCTCCGCGAGATCGGACAGTTTACAGAAACAGACAGAGTCGTGATATTTCTTCTTAGAGAAAACGAGCCAGTGTTCGACATAACGAACGAGTGGTGCAAAAAAGGTGTGTCTTCCAGAAAATCAGATCCACAGGGCACTCCTGTGGATAAACTTCCATGGTGGATGAAACAAATTCGCAAAAAAAAGTACGTCCTAGTGAGGGATGTTACCCAACTGCCGAAGGAAGCTGTGACAGAAAAGGAGATATTGGATCGGTATAACATCAAGTCTCTCTTAGCTATCCCCTTGGTTGCAATGGGGGATTTCGCTGGCTTCATTGCCTTCCATAACGTGATGAGAACCGGCGTATGGGACAATGGGGATATGTCACTTCTCAAAGTTTTCGCAGAGATTGTAGGAAATGCACTCGAGCGGAAGCGGAGAGAGGATTTTCTGCGTGAGAGCGAAGAAAAATACCGTTCCGTAGTAGAGAAAGCCAGCGATGGGATTGCGATACTTCAGGCCGCCAGAATCAAATTTGTCAATTCTCGTCTGGCTAAAATGTGGGGAGGCGACATTGCTGAGTTATTGGACAGGCCCATAACCGACTTTCTACATCCCGACGAGATACCTAATGTTCTCGGACGATATAATAAACGCATGGCGGGAGAGGAGATCCCTGCGATATACGAAACAATAATGGTACGGAAGGATGGTTCGAATCTCAATGTGGAGCTAAACGCCTGTATCAGTCAGTACAAAAGGCAAAAAGCCGACCAGGTGTTTGTCCGCGATATCTCAGAACGCAAACAGGCCCAGTCTTGGCGGAAGATGCTCGAGGGGTCGATCGAGGCCATCGCCATGACACTCGAAATGAGAGATCCCTACACGGCCGGACATCAACAGCGCGTTTCAAGATTGGCCTGTGCGATCGCAGTTGAGATGGGCCTTCCACAGCAACAGATCGATGGGCTCCGCATAGCCGGACTCATTCACGACCTCGGAAAGGTGACCATCCCCGCAGAGATCTTGTGCAAACCCAGCAAACTCACGGAAACAGAATTCAGCATCATCAAAAATCATCCCCAGGTGGCCCATGACATCCTGAAAAAGATCGATTTCCCCTGGCCGGTGGCCGACATTGTGCTCCAGCACCATGAATCCCTGGATGGCTCCGGATACCCTCAGGGCCTCAAAGAGAAGGATATTCTCCTCGAAGCCAGGATCTTGACCGTTGCCGATGTTGTCGAGGCAATGGCATCCCACCGTCCCTACCGACCAGCACTCGGTATAGATAGGGCCCTGGATGAAATCAAGTTCGGGAAAGGCACGAGATTCGACGCCGCTGTGGTGGATGCCTGCCTGGCAATCTTTGCAAAGGCCTTTAAACTGGATTAGTTGGCCTTTTCGCTCTGAAAATTCGCCGGAATCACCCCTGGGAGTGAAAGAATATCACCTCCTAATCCCTCTCTAAAGGTGATTGTGCGACGTTTCTGAATCTGGCATCATATTTTTGAAAAGCTGGAAATGTGTTATGTCTGTTACGACGACATTTATATATATCGGAAACCAAATAAGGACAAAAACCATGCGTTTAGGAATCTTTAACTCAAAATTATTGACCATTTTTACACTTTGTCTGTTCATTTTCCTCCTTACCTCCGAGGCTTCTTCCTTGCGAGGCTTTCAGGAAGCAGAATCGTTCGCCAAACTCCTCGGCGAGGGAGAAGCCTTCTACAAAAACAAGGAGTACGACAAAGCGATCATCCGGTATCTCGAGGCCTATATGCAGGCCGAGAAAGACTCAGAGAAGTCGGATGTGTACATGGGCCTTGCCTTGGCACACACGGCCAACAACCAAAAGGATAAGGCTCAGGACTATCTCCTCAAGCTTCTGAAGATGCAGCCGGACAAGAAGATCGATGAGCAGAAATATTCTGCAGATTTTGTGATCCTGTTCTATCAAGCAAAGATCGAGGCCCTAAGACCTGCGACAGAACCTGTCAAGCCTGCCCCGACGGAAGTCGTCAAACAGGAAGAGAAGAAGGCTCCTCCAAAGACAGAGGCGGCCAAAAAGCCAGAGCCAAAAAAAGAAGAGCCCAAACCGGCAACAGTGGAGAAAAAAACCGGGGATCTTCCCGATAAGCTCAAAGATGTTCCAGGCGTTACGGCCACAAAAAAAGAGGATGTCGCAAAAAAAGAAGAACAACCTGCCACTAAGGAAGAAAAGACCGCAACAAAAGACGAGCCAAAGGAGCCCGTTGTAAAGCAGCAGGTGGCTCAAGAAGGCAGAATCGAAGAGAAGAAAAAGATTCCGTGGTTGCTCATCGCTGGCGTCGCTGTTATAGGTTGTGCCCTGGCCTATCTGCTGTTGGGGGGTTCAGAGAGCAGCGAAGAGGAAGTCTCGGCCGGAAGCATCCAGGTGAATTCCTCACCCTCGGGGGCCCAGATCTTCCTTGATGGATCCGATACAGGTCAGGTTACAAATGCAACTCTCACGGGGATCGCTCCAGGAACCCATGAGGTTGATGTTACCAAAGAAGCATATGTTGATTACAAAGAAACTGTCTCCGTGACTTCAGGACAAACAGCACGTGTCGATGCCACTCTCTCCAAGCATACGATTTCTGTGAGCAGCCCGAAAGCCAATGACGTCTGGCACAAAGGACAGAGCGTCCAGATCAAATGGAGCACTGGAGGAGGGTCGAGTGCTGTAAAGAGTGCTACTCAGAGCCACTTCAATCAGCTCCTTTCGGATGGCGGCAATAACAGAACCTTTCTCAGGCTCAAAGTGTATCGAGAAAGAGAAGCCATGCGTACCCGAAGCCACAGTTTGAGAGCTGGTGGCGGTGCAGTGGAAGATTCATCAGACGAGCTCGCCGGAGTTCGGAAGGTGATCGGAGAGCTCTCACAACCTACGAGGGAAAGGACTCCGGGAGCAACCGGACAACCCCTGGATGGGAACGGCAATCCTGGCAACAATCCCGGCATGCTGAATATCATTTCTAAAACTCAGCCTGGAAACAACAAGGCAGTTCCCGCGGGTGATTTGGGTGTCCAAGCCGTATCTGAGGTGAAGATCGAACTGCTTCAGGGCGGTAAACGTGTGAAAACGATTGCAAACAGAACTCAGAACGACGGGCAGCATAACTGGAAAGTGCCTGCTGATGTGCCCGAGGGATTCAACTTTAAAGTTAAAGTCTCCGCGGCAGATGAATCATCTGTCTCTGGCACGAGCAAGGTATTTACGGTGATAGGCGAATACGAATTGTCGATGAAGTGGGGCAGCCAAGGGAACGCGCAGGACCAGTTCAACCAGCCGCATGGAATCGCTGTAGGTAATAGCAAGGTTTACATTGTGGAAGATATCAACTCGCGGATATCGATCTACACCCAACAGGGAACATTTCTCAACATGTGGGGAAGTCCTGGCAAGGCATCCGACCAATTCCAGGGGCCATTAGGAGTGGCTATTGCAAAAAATGGAAACATTTACATGGCGGATACGAACAATGAACGGATCATAGTATTCAAGCCCGATGGAACCTATGTACGGGAATGGGGGAAGCGTGGCGGAGGCAATGCTCAATTCCGTTCTCCCACGGGGATTGCTGTTGACAACAACGACAACGTCTATGCGGCTGATTCCTAC
>Ga0307378_10010831_pt1 | contig 11807 bp, 15 predicted proteins | sample UN1MG_FD_202238 | JGI IMG/M metagenome (GOLD analysis project Ga0307378, IMG submission 202238) | Soil microbial communities from Risofladan, Vaasa, Finland - UN-1 | ecosystem: Environmental > Terrestrial > Soil > Coastal area > Acid sulfate soil | place: Finland: Risofladan, Vaasa | collected...
GGAACAATTATATCAGTATAATTTCTTTCTAAGACCTTATATGCTTTCTCTAATGTCATCTCCATTAATTCCTCTAGCGGAATTCTTTGAAAAATAGAGGAGACTATATTTGGAGTAAATATTTGTTCGTTAGTATTAGTGTCCAACCTATAAACTCCTTTTTTGTTTCCTATATCAGATCTTTTTGTGGAATAAGGAGAACCAATGTATATAGAATCTTTGTGCTCCTGTCTTTTATGAATATGACCCGAATATAATCTTTTTACACCTGGCAATCTTTTAAGCCTAGCTCCCTTCCTAATGTGGAATCCGTTGTCATACTGAAATCCAGCAATATCTGTATGAGCAAAAATATAATCGGCCTTATTGGCTTTTGCAATAGCTTCTTCTTTTTCGCCGCTGCCAATCCACGGAAGAACTAATATTTTGGTTTTTTTATTAGTTATGATAACAGGATCTTCGAAGATTTTTACATTTGGAATGAATCTAAAAGCCGCTAATGAGTTTACATCAGTATCATTCTTTTTGTAGATATCGTGGTTTCCTGTCATGAAATAAACAGGAAGGATTTCAGATAGATCTAAGATGACATCAATGGATTTATTCATCACATTAATATCCAGTAGCTGACGATTGTCAAACCAGTCTCCAAGTATGAATAAGATATCGCCAGGACGCAGATTTTCTTTCAGATATGGGATATAGAATTTATAAAAAAACTCAAGATGGTTTTCCAGCCACTCGATTGAATTCATTCTGACCCCAAAGTGAAGGTCAGAAATCATGAAAATTCTATTATATGATATATTTAATGTAGGTACTTCGTACTCGAATTGATCTACGTCCATATGCTCGCTTCTTAATTCATTTTAAGCCTCGTTAATATTTTACACAAAAAAAGCCTAAGAGTTTTAATGCTCTTAGACTTTTGTATATTAATGAATTGTTAAAATTAATTTCCAAATAAATTGAATCCCAAAACAATACCGTAGGACATCCCTGATCCTTCAGGTGAAAATCCATATCCAATATCTCCTTTTAAATACATTGCCTCCCCTCCTACTTTATATCCGATAGAAATGATAGTCATTCCTGCAACTACATCATCGGTCCATCCACTTCCATAATCCCTTTGAGATCGATAGCCTACTGTATTATAGGATACACCAATGTAATATCCGTATTGATAATATTTAGGACCTAAATTAATAGTAAATGTTGGACCAATTACAGAGGACCCATCTCCGGGCATTTTTGTTGCCATGAGACCCACTTTAAAATCAAGTGCTAGATCTATCTTTTCCGATGGTAAACCATAATTATACCCAATTGCGGCAACTCCTTCTGTCCATGAATATCCTCCTTGAATCGTAAGTGCGGATTGTGCTTTTGTCTCTGTAGCTGTAGCAAATATCATGCCGATTGCTACAACGATTGTTAATAACCATTTTTTCATAACTTATCTTTTTTGTTTTAGTGTAGGAATAATTTCTTTTCCATCGGGATCGTATGATACAAATGGACAAGTACCAGCAGATTTTCTAGCTGATAAATACCAAGTAAAGGTCATATCTTCACAAGGACTAAGATTTTCATATTCGTAATACCAATCCGACCCGTCAAAACTAACCCAGATTTCAATCTGACCGCCAAATGATTCAGGATGCCCTGCTGCTGGTACTGAATTGTATTTATACGAGTTACCATTATAAAGGGTTTTTTCATAGTTTTCAACAACGTTTCCCCAGGTAACGTCTACTTCCACAGTATATCCTGTCGAGTTTTTGACTGTTACTGATCCAACTTTGTCTCGTTCGCAAGTTGGGATTGGATCTTCTTTTGTGCAGCCTGCTATTGAAAATAGAGTTCCAGCAGCAAATACGCTACCCAATCCTTTTAAAAAGTTTCTTCTTTCCATTGGTAAATTTTTAAAAATAAAAATGCTAATCTATAATTCTAAGTTATTATACAAAAAAGTTCTGTATATTAAAAACGATAATTGTTAAGAAATTGTTAAAATTATGTAAGGTCTTCCAATTCTCTATAAGATGTGGTGAATTCTCCATGAGAAGTGATAATTCTATAGCGGTGTTTTTTTTCCTTAATATCCCTTAGATCTATTTTTTCCTCTTTCCTTTGGATCTCTTCATAATCCAATTTTAGTTTCTTTGAACAAAATTCTTCGAAAACTTCGGGATCTATATTGGCGGTTTCATCCTCCCAATCATCTTTAGCAATATAAGTTCTACGAATCAATACTATATCTCCATAATACTCCATTTCTACAAGATAAATGGATTTATCTGATTCATTCCAAGGAGCGCTTGGATCAAATTCAGCACCTGGGGGATAATATCCGGATTCTTTCATATCTTTACTTTTTGATAAAATACGAAATAATTTTATTTCTAAAAACTAAAAATCGTTAATATTAGGTTAAAAAAGTTTTTTAGTCTTAATCTTATTTTTCATACCTTGATGACTATTTAGCTCTCTAAGTAATCCTTCTTTATCCAAAACCCCTATCTCATTATAAAGCTGATCATAGTTAATCTGAAAAAATTCTGCAAACCCCATAAATATTTGAGCAGCTGAGTATGATTTTTCTTTTACTAATATTTCTTTGAAATAATAATACATTTTGACCATATCTCCCTTGTCAACTCTTTTTGGGTTTTTATACTTTTCATGAAATGGAGAGGCCAAGAATAATTTATAAATCTCTTCACTAAGAGCTTTAACGGTCCGAACTTCATACATATTTTCACTATACTGGTCCTCATAAAGTGAAGCAACCCTGTCATCAATCTTTATTGTAGCAGAAAAAACTTCATACTCCATCTCTCCTGTATTGTAAGAATTGTTAATAATTTTATCTTCTTTCATATTTTTATTTTCTTCTAGTTCATCTTTATAAGGATCCATATTTTAAAGGGTTTTAGAATTATCTATCCCTTTAGAATTAGTTAAAATAACCCGTCTCCTGTAAACCCCGATCCCGGAGGATTACTTACCGTATTAATAGTTTTTTCTGGCTTATCTGGATTAATATCACTACCAACTACAGCTGCTATAGTACTTTGCTGACTTGGAGTATTTTTCCATGGAACTTGACCCCTTTGTTGAGTCTGACCACCGACAACTGAGTTGATAATAAAATCCATGTCTTCTATCTTGGCATTTTTATCTTCATCAATTCTAGCATATTTCCAATCAACTGTAAATCGCTTACGAGTATTCTCATATCCAGCAACTCTGTTCGCAAGACACTTCAAGTAGTACTCGGACCTCGCTTTCATTTCCGCATTAGTTATAATACCAAAGAGCATATCTACTGTATGAATAAGAGCGGCAGATTCCGAAACATTTGTTATATTTAAGTCCGAAGATTCCCAACCTCCTCTATTAGTTTGGGTCACCGTTATTACTGCCCATTGTTCTGTCATTGCCATTGCACGAAGATCTTCAGAGATTTGTTTGATCTTCATATAAGTATTTTCGGTATTCGGATTTCTCCAATTCTTCATGATATTAATATAATCTATGAAGACATTATCGAATTTGATTCCTGTTATTTCTTGTACTTTTTTAATATAATCTGTTATGTCATTGACGGATGCTGTAGAAGATGGAAATTCCTTTACATGTAAGGCACCAACTGGTTTAAATGAATTCGTTCGAAAATCACTTAATTTTTGTCTTAGGAGATCCTGATCTTCTGCTATTTTTTCATAATCATCTAAAGGGAGATCTAATAGATTCGATCCAATACGCATATTTACAATTTCTTCCTGTAATTCTAGGGTAATATATGCAGTATTATATCCCATAGCAACAGATCTTGCTGCTAAATTGGCTAGCCAAAGGGATTTACCACTCTTAGGTCCCCCTAAAAATCCCACTAAGGATCCTTTCCAGTATCCGCCCTTCATACAAATATCCAAGAAATTATATCCTGTACTTGCTCTTGCTAATCTTGTTTGTAAGTGAGATTTGGCATCGAAAAAGTCAGATCCCAAGTTAAAATCAAAGTCAATAGCAGTTTCTGTAGTAAGCATACTTCTTACCTTTTCTACAGTTTCTGCTGCATTCTCTGCTGTAATTGAGGATGTTTTCATAAATGCGATGCTCTTACGCATCACATTATCTAAATTTCTTATTCTAATCCAAGGACCAACATTTTCTTCTAACCATTTTGAATCATAATTTTGAAGTTGTTCCTTTGCATTGTAAAGTGCTCCAATTATATCCCCTGAAATTCTATCATTAACTCCTTTTACTCTTACTAATTCGGACATTTGATCCTTCGATGGTGGATCGGAGTATCGGAGGGAATGGTCTTTGGCAATTTCAAACAGCTCTCTTAATGTCTGATTCGTAAAAAACTCAGGTTTAGTTGTGTTTAAATATATTCTATTTGCAAGAATATAATGCCAAAATATTTGTTCTTGATAAGCTTGAATCATAATTATTAAATTATTTTAGTTAAATTGCAACTTTAATTTTTAAGTGCAACTTTAACTTTATAATTTTTAGTCCGTGTCGGGTTCTGTTAAGAAGTTTAATGAATCGTTAGGAGCTATATTTTCAAAAGCATCTGAGCCTGAGATCAAATCAAAGCTATAAAGTTTAAAGTCTTCAATTTCATCATTTTCATTTATTTTTCCAGCACCCCTGGGTCTGCAAGAAATTCCTACCCGATTTTTTAATAAATCTTTGACTATTCTTCCTTTTGGAGTATCTAGTATTTTGATAGTTCCAACTAAGGCTTTTTTATCTTCATCTAAATGGATTTCTTCTATTCTATGAGATACATTAGCTAGTGCTACATCAAAGGTGTCAGGATATCCCAATTCCCCAAACATTGCTTCTTCTCTCTTTTCGAATTGTTTAACGATATTTTCAACAACCTCTTTTGTATAAATTCTTCCGTTTAAATTTTTCTGTCCATAATGAAGAAGATTTCCGGTTAGTTTAATTTCTCCTTCAAACTTCTTCTCCGCTGCTATTTTACGAAGATTAGATAAAAGCTCTCCTGGATTTATAGTCTTCGTATATGAAACGGAACAATCGCCCCAGCTTTTTTTATCTTCTATTTTATACTCATAGCAATTATTTTTAATGATTGCTTCTATTTCTTTAACACTAAATTTTTTTATTCCCATGGGTGTTTTATTAATTTATATTTGGTCCAGCCATGGTGTTCAATCCATCCGGCCTCAAGTAATTTTTTTATATCTTTGTCAAGATCTTCTTCAATTCGGCATCTAGTTTTAAGATTGATCTCATGTTTAATGAAAAAATCTTCTAATCGATCCTCTTTTTCAAGAAATGAAACAATTTCGAATAGTAAATCTTCGTGGGTGGGATTATCAACGATCCCTATCAGATTTTTAATCTTGATTTTCTTCTTCTGTATCCCCCTCATCTTCTAGTTCTTTAGTTAGTTCTGCTAGATCATCTAGCGATTCAATTGATGGAAGCATGAAAGTAGGCTTGATAACCTTTTCATCCAGCTCTCTTAACACCTCTTCTGTGAAAACTTTTTCTGTGAAAAGTTCTCCTAATGGAACTTCACCACCTAGATGCTTACAAACTAGAGTTTTTGCTGTAGCTCTGGCTTCTACATACATAGCTGTAGTGGACCCTTCAACTAAGGACGTATCCGGCATTTCCCACTCTACACAATTTTTCTTTTCGGATGGGGTTAATTTAGAATATTCCTTTTCGGTATGAAGTTTTCCTCTTACAATACCGCAAGAATCCCAATCAACAAACGATTCCAATCCAACAAATGGATTAGGCTTTTTATAAAAAGGAATGTGTAATTGAACTTTTATAGGTCTCGCGAATCTTTGTTTTATCGGGGTCACATAAATGGTAACTCCAACTCTTACTGCATCAACACCTTTCTTTGCAGCAGCTTTATCTCCTTCAGCATCTTTTAACTTTCCCTTGCCTAATGAAAATATGATAGAAGCATTATATTTTACTCCGCCGCCACCAGAAATTTCTTTTGCAGTAAACATACTCATGGAATCATAAACGTGGTTGTTTATAACAAAGGGAATACCATGCATAGCAAACTGAAGACCATTAACTCTGAAAAGTTTTCTGATAGCTTGTTGCTTTGTCATATCTCTTTTATTGTCTCCCTTTACTGTATCTTCTGATTCCTTTATGGAGGTTAGGTTACCAAGGGAGTCCAGGACCACCAATACTTTTGGGGGGATTTCTCCTTTTGCTTTGGCTTCTTCAAATTGCTTAACAATCTGAGCAGCAATATGAGAAAATTCTTCGACAGTATTTACAGGTTGTAAACGAACATTAGAAACATCCACCCCGAGTTTTTGAACAAAATCTACATCTATTGATCCTTCAGAGTCAAAATAGATTGGAGTGTATCCCATTTTCTGAGCATTTCTACAAATACTAAGAGCTATATAGGTTTTACCAGTTCCTTCTTCCCCAGCTAAAACAAGGGATCTGCGATTTGGAAGACCTCCAAACAAGGAACCAGATAATGCTGCATTTAAAATATAATTTCCAGTGCCAATCCACTCATCAATCTTAGCAATGGGGTTAATATCTAACATTTCTCCCATTGGAGCAATTGTATTAAGAAAATCATTGAGTTTTGAAAAGTGACCGGGCTCACCTTTAAGGATAGTTTTCTTTTTTGCCATAATATAATTTAGTTTATTATTTTATGGACTTAAGGGGGAAAGTTTTACTTTTCTTCAGGTGGTTTTCTCCTGATAATTTTTTTATAACAAAGATAAGACATTCCTGCACAAAACAGGATACTTAATAGGTGAATAAGACCATGATTATTCCAACCTATTAAATTGCATCCAGGTACTACAAGAAGCATTCCCAGATGATATAAGAAGCTGACAAGAAATAAAAATAATATAATTCGAATTAAGGTCATTCAATCTTTGGCTCTTCGTCGATTACTACCTTTGTTTTTTCAATCTGTTTTACCTTATCAATATGTTCCAAAATAGGTTTTAACCTCCAAAAAATACGAGATTCGGCGGCATCTTTTAGAATAAAGCCTGCCCAGTCTACTTCTTTTCCATCTGGAATAATAGCATCTTGCCTAATGTGTTCATCCGGGCTTACAATGTAATAATAAACTCTTTTATAGAGATTGCCGTCTCCATCCTTGTAATCTATAAAATAGGGATCTGGAAAAAGAACATCAGCAGGGTCTGCCGTATATCCTACTTCCTCCTGAGTTTCTCTAATAGCAGCAGTCAATAGATCTTCTCCTTCTTCAACATGCCCCTTGGGAATGGAATAAGTTCCATACCATTTTTGTCCTTTTGGGTGAGCTAAAAGAATAGCACCCCTTTGAATAATAGCTAATCCAGCTGAAAGCTCTAATTGTTTTTTCTCTGTGATAAGTGATTCTCTTACTAAACCCATAATAATAGATTACATTTTTATATTTATCTTCAGAAAAAATGGGATTTAATCAATCCCATTATCATAATAAACTCCTATTCCTAATTCTTTTTCCTTGGTCGCCATTATTTCGGCTACTTCCCATAGGTTTATAGGTCTCCATCCAATTTCAGAATTGTCTATGCCAACATCCAAAGAAAGGCCTGGGTTCTTATATCTCCCATGAACGTGTCCATAAAGATTCCACCCACCATGAGGCTTAGAAGGCCAGGATGCTAAGGGATAATGACACATGTCAATTTTGATTTCTATATCCTGACGCTTAAATCTGAATTCTTTAATCTGGGTTATTTGGGAAAATCTAGTAGATGTATCTATGTTCTTATCGTGATTTCCAAGAATCAAAAACTTGTTTCCGTTTAACCGGTCAATAAATTTTTCTGCTATAACTTTTTTAGCTTGAGATAAATCACCAAGGATGAAAACTGTATCCTTGTTTTTAACCCATTTATTGAATATTTCTTTTACCAGCCATTCATCGTGGACCTTATTCATTTCTTCTCGCCATTCCCGATCAGCCCATGGGTTCCAGAACCCATCTTTTTCAAAAGCAGCATTTTCTTTCACTTTAAAATATTCTTGCAGCTTCTTATCAATGTATACCGGACGGTTACAAATAGGCACAATTTTAGGATGACCATGGTGCAAGTCTGCTGTGAACCAAATGGTCTCCATTTCTTTCCGTATTTCTGGGCTTACTCCTTTTAATTTTTCTTCGATGCTTACCATGTATCTTTCATGTTTTGCCAGTCTGTAAATTTTTCTTCCCCGCCACGAACTTTCCAGTCAGAATCTATTGTTAGTTTAGAGTTGAATCCACCCCTAACATTAAATTCCATTGTAATTCTTAAACGAGCAGGCTCGTATACTTCCATCAAGTGATCATAAATAATGTTTATCAATCTTTCGTAGGAAATAATTGTATCTCGGAATTGGTAAAAATATTTCTTTAGGGATCTAAGTTCTATTACTTTTTGATCAGCGTAAAAATCAATATAGACAACACCAAAATCTGGTTGTTCGTCTACCCCTAAAAATGTAATTTCTGTTCCTTTTATCCTGTTCTCATATGCACTTCCTTCGGGATTAGGTAGTGTTTTTAGTGCATCTTTAGATGCGGACTGCCATAATTTCTTCATTCTTAAACTCTTAATATGATTTTTTCAGATTTTTTCTTCTTTTTTTCTCGAATTTTTTGTAATAATATTTACAATTCGGAGAAATACATCCAATTCCCCTTCCAAACCAAAAAAATCTTTTTACAGTTGTACTTCCACAATTTGGGCAATCTCCTATAGTTCCTTCTCGAATTAACATCATCGGAAGTTTAATAGGTTCTGGAGCCGGCCTATTTCTCATAGATCCACGGCGACCTGGTATTTTTTTATTCATTTGAAATATATCTTGCATTAGAATAAGCTCCTTGCATAAATTAAGTTTCCTGGAATGGGATTAAACCCCAAAGTTTCAATAAATCGGTTAAATGGCTCTACAATACTCTTCTCAAATTGACGATCATAATCAATTTCCGGAGCAAATTCATATGGATAGTTTCCAGGTATGAATCCAAAGACTTCCAAATTACTCTTTGCATAATAAAATTTGATCTTGTCGCCTGTTTTTATTAGATTATATTTACCCTTCCACTGGGAATTAAATAACTGGTGATTATATACTGATGCTGAACGAACATTTATTGGACATTTATCGCCCAGGACTATTTCTTTTCTATCATTCAGAACATATTTTTCATAATCTCCTATCGATACCCCTTTACAAATATCGTCGGGATCCTGCATAACAAAATTCCGCTTATATTCTTTAAGCTTTTTAACTGCTTCCGAGTAATCTAATTTCTTTCCTTTTTCAAAAACATATTTAACAAGTTCTTTAAGAACCTTCTTCACAAATTTTGGAGTAGAACTTTGTACAATCTCAACACCAGTAAATGCCAATTTTTCTTGGGGAGCATAATCAATTCCAGGATCGGCCCAAGCTACATCCAAAATGTATTTCTTTTTGGCCATCATTAATCCGGAGTAAGCTATTTTTTCTAATTCAAAATATTGTAAATTTTCTGTATTAAATTTCTTTGCGTAATTCCCAAAGTTCTGATTGAAATAAGGATCCAATCGAAGTTCTTTCATTTTAAGAATGAAGTCCTTTGGATCACCCTTCCAATCGCAAGAATCTAAAATCGGCTGGAAAGTCATATAGGTGGAGTCCGTATCATTATAAACTACCACGGTTTTTGCTAATACCTTATTTACATGAGTCAAACCAAGTCTCTTGTGAAGTTCTGTATCTAAATGCCATTTATTTAAAAAGTAATCATCTATAATATCATTTGCAAAGAAAATAAGATCTTGTCCTTGTAATGTTACAGCTTCTGCAACGAATACATTATATCCAGTAAAGTAAATTGAAGCACAAGCTCCATATACTGAATTAATGAAGATCTTGATGGAGTGCTGAAGTCCATTATATTCTTCTTTTAGATTCTCAAGTCTTTTAATTTCTGCTTTTAATTCTTCAACCGTACAGTCTTGAGGATCAATTCGACATAGTTCAAATTGGTACATGTATTATCTTTTAGCCTTTTTAGAAAGGGGGGAGGGAAAGGTTTCGTTAATTTTTACAAACTTGAGTTATAGTTTTTAAACATCTAATATTATAAGCTTTAAATGGTTTGAATCCGGATCGAAGAGATTCTTGCAAAACAGCTTCTTCTAACCATAAAAAAAGGTCAAAACTAATTCGACTGCTATCATAATAAACTCTCCAAAGCTCTGTTTTATTCCCATCTAATTTTGGTCTGTCTAAATATTTCGCTTGATCTTCCATGGAGATAATATACTGAATTTTTATTTAATATTAAAATAAAAGGGGGTATTTAACCCCCTTTTAACACTATTCTTCGTTTTTCAGTAATTTTAGTAAGCTTGGAATAATTGGGTTTCTTACACTGTCTTCATCATCAAAGGTCACAGATCCTGCATATTCTTGATCGTTGAATAATTCAGCGACCCGTTTTAAACAGGACATTCCTTTGTCTTTTAGATCAATCTGCTCTGTATCTCCGAGAAATATCATTTTGCAATTATATCCAATACGAGTGATTATCGTACGGAAAGTATGCATTGATAAATTCTGAGCCTCGTCCACGACTACAATACAATTGTCCATTGTCACTCCCCTAATATAGGTGATTGGAAAGATGTCAATCGTCCCCTGGTCTATGAGCCCCTTAGTGGTAGATGGGTTTTGAAAGATCTTGTCTAGGTTACCGGTAAATGAGAACATGTATGGTTCCATTTTTTCCCATAAATTACCAGGTAAATAACCAACGTCTTCACCTTTTATCGTTTGAAGTGATTTGACTAGGACTAGTCGTTTGTAGCGTGGCTGGGTTTTCATTAGATGCAGTGCAGTTATTAGACTTAAGTAAGTTTTACCAGTTCCAGCTGGACCAGTTGATATAACTACATCTTTTTCCTCGATAACTCTTCTGAGTTTTTTTTGTTTTTCGCCGAGGCACTTTATGGTTACTTTTTGGTCTTGTAACCGGATGTAATTTTTCCCATTTGTTTTTTGTGATTGGTATGTTTGGACTTCGTAGGTGCTAACATCTTCGAGGTCCTGCGGAGTTAAATTCTTTTTTCTCGCCAAACCATGAAATTTATTTTAGTTGTGTGGGCTCATAGTATGTATGAGAGGGCCAAAAACAAAAAAGGTCTGCTACTGCGGCAGACCTTGATTTATTTTTAACGTTGATAATTAGAACTCCATAGAGCCTTCTTCGTATTTTTCATCCTTAACTACCATTGAGGTAACTGTGATAGTATTACTGTCCATAGATTTGAAAACCAATTTTTCTTCTCCGAGATGTACTTCATAACTTTCTACATCTACCTTATCAAATTGATCTTTATAAATGGATAGCAAAGTTTTATCTCCGGTGAGTGCTTCAGCAATATCTAATTCAAATGATTTCCCCCGTAAGAAAACTTTTTTGTCCCTGGTTAGAAATTCTAGAAATTTATATTCCTTATCTAGATCGCAAAGCGAATTTATCTTCTCGATGGTGATATTGGGTAGATCGAATTTAGTTATTGCATCAACTTCAGCAATTCTAGTCTCAAACATTTCATCAGAAATGTATTTAAAAATGTTCAGAGAAGTACATTCTATCTTAACTTTTAGAAGTGGACTTTTGATTAGCAGAGCAGTTCCTGCCAAATTTTTGTTTTCCCCATCAATTACTTCTTCATACTGAACTTTAAATTCAAATTCTCCAGATTGAAAATGATCCAGAGATTTAATCAGTCGGGGTA
>Ga0307378_10010832_pt1 | contig 11807 bp, 12 predicted proteins | sample UN1MG_FD_202238 | JGI IMG/M metagenome (GOLD analysis project Ga0307378, IMG submission 202238) | Soil microbial communities from Risofladan, Vaasa, Finland - UN-1 | ecosystem: Environmental > Terrestrial > Soil > Coastal area > Acid sulfate soil | place: Finland: Risofladan, Vaasa | collected...
TTTGTTATTGTCACATTGCTTTCCTGAAGTTTCCTGATTTCCGAGTCAGCTATATCAACTGCCATAAGAGAAAGTCGTGTAATGTCGCTCTTTAGTAGTTCATCTGTTTTTTTATGTTTCATAAAAGCTTCTACGATATTAGTTCCTGCGGAGCCTAGCCCTATTAACATAACACTATTTTGATATGGTATCATTTTGAGTTACTCCCAAATTAGTTTTTTAAGCCTTTCTTTCATGGAATCCAATCTTGAGGAAAGAGTTCTATCAATCTTTGATACTCTTAATGCCAAGCCTTCCAAATCCTTAATTTGATCCTCAATAACCGATAAAACATAGCTCCTCTTACTCCTAGCCCTTATGTACAAGAATCCTATGGCAACTACCGCAATTCCCAAACCCCCCATTAGTGGCAAGAAAAGTGTTTCAGCAGTCGATGAAACAGGCTCTTGGGAGACTGCTAGCAGATCTAGCAGGGTAATCGCTTCATCAACGAATCCAAGTTCAGCCTGAACTTCTGCCTGATCAAGAACGCTTTCAAAAATTTCAACGTATCCTTGAGCAACCCCCGTACTTTTTAGAGTTTCTAATTTGTCATCTCTTTTCTGCAGAAGGTTACGATATTCATCGATTTCTGCGTCGATTACCTCATTTTTTATTTGATCTAAAAGCTCACCACTAGGGCCATTCAGCTTAATTGTTACAAAATCTTTTGAGTTATGTAGCACATATCCACCAATTTTGGTTTGAGTAATCCCCTTGGGAACTTTCCCGTAACATGATATCGTAAAAGTTCCTTTCACCTGCTTAAACTCTAAATATTGTTGATTAGGGTTATAGTCTTCAAACTGGTAACCCGGCGAATGAAGTTGCCAGTATCTATCTTGGATTATTGAATGTTCAAGGTTAGTAGCGATTCTCAAATTAACGTGAGAAACTGTAATGGCTACATCCACCGTAACTGTCACATTTAACTCTGATCCGTCAAATAGTGAACTATACTCAATGATTTCCCCTGTTTGAAAATCTCTTTCTAGATAGAGCTGTCCTGTCTTCAGGTCTTCCACTCGATATTTCACGATCCACTCTCCCTCACCAACACCATAAATAGGGGTCATAGATGCAACAACTAAAAATAGGAAGAGGCATAACCCAAATAATTTTATTCTCAAATTAATTCCCTTTCCCGAAACTTTTGCAATATCAAGAGGTACCAATCTAAAATGAATATAACATTTGTGCTATGCCTGCATGCAACTTCGACATAATTGTACCATATATTCCTACCAAATCAGAAACCATCTCAGTTAACTACCATGACTTTCATCGTAGCATACACCATATCCATGACAATCCTCTTTACATATTCGGTATTCACAGGTGTCGCTTAAGTTAGAAAAACAATTAGAGTTGATTAAAGAGATGATAACTTCTTCTATGTCACATACTATCCATGTCATGAATCTTGGTTGCACGATCATTTCAAACCTTAGAATAGAATTTTTTTCCAATTCCTATTGAAATACTAACTATTCCAATAGTAATCAAAAAAAGCCCACCAAATTGATATGGATATTCTGAGCGAAGAAAAATTTTCCTTCCCGTTTGTGTTATTAAATAGTGATTTATATGAAAATCATAAAAGACATACCCTATCAAACTAACAATAATTCCAATAATAAAAAAACTCCAGCCAGCCCTTTCCTTTCCTGTTCCCTCGTTATTTTTTTCTTCGTGCGATGTCATTTTTGCTTGTTCAGTCAACTCTCACAACTCAATAATTAATGAATAGAGATTAGATTCAAAATATAAGCGTTAAAATACCAACCTATTAAATAAGATGTAAGACAATATTTTAGAGTTCGTTACATTTAGATGTTTTTTATGGGCGGTTGATTGGCTGTTGCCATTCATAACATGAACAAGTATCTCAAATTTGTCTGCATTTGGTGAAATAACATTTTTGGTGCCCGTGCACCCAAGTCATATTGTAATCTATAGGTTTTTGTCGTAGTAAGTTTTTAATTCCACTTTTGATTGGGTGCTATTTAATATTTGGAACTAAAAACTTGGAATGAACAAATCTATGAACAATTTCAAAACTTGAACATCTCATGTCTTGCCGTTCACTCTTGGCACCATTAAGGGAACCGTTTCTTACAAAATTTAATGTTGTATGAGGGGTGTTACAACCTTTCGACATGATTGTTACCCCATTTAAAAACCAGCCATCTTTTCATTCCTTCCCTAATTGCTCCCTGTTCACGAAAAGGAGCTGGATTCACGGTTTTTATATCCCAAAAAGTTAAACATTATTTTTACGACTTTTTCCAAGGTTGTTACAACCAAAACAACATAATTGTTAATTGTCTTTTTCACTTTTTGCAAAAAAAGTGGTTTGTCCGTTATTTGTCCCTTATTTTGTCCCTTATCAACAATGTTCATTGTTAAAACAACTTTTGCGCGCAAAATTCCACAAAGATTTGGTAGCCTATTCATGAAAATTTGGTAGTGTGCCAATATAGAATACTTTTTACTTATGCCTGCTTTTTCATGTATGAAAATGGCACAGTTCAGCCTCCTTCGGAATAAGTATCTCGGATTAGGACACTACCAAAAATTTAATAGATAAACATGTATTAGGATATGCCATGAAAATCCTGAATTGTCATTTTAAGAATAATCGCCTTGCGAAGAGGCTCCTATAACCCCACGACCTGAATAATATCCAAACTAAAAATTTGGTTAACACATAATCAAACGGCTTGAGTAGCACACAGTTAATCGCCAACTTTTATTTTGGAGTTTAACCGTAACAACCAAATAATACTGAACTAAAATGTATTGGAAGTAAGAAGGAGATTCTGATGGCAGATTATAAAGTTAAAGACCTGAACTTGGCTCCCCAGGGAGCTCTGCTCGTTGAATGGGCAGCAAAGCACATGCCCGTATTAGCCCAAATTAGAAGCAGATTCGAAAAAGAAAAACCACTAAAAAACGTTACGATAGGCGCATGCCTCCATGTAACCAAGGAGACGGCTGTTCTTGCAGAGACTCTCAAGGCTGGAGGAGCAAAAGTTGTCATCTGCGGCTCCAACCCTCTGTCAACTCAGGATGAAGTGGCAGCGTACCTAGCCACGAAGGGAATAAACGTTTATGCTTGGCGCGATCAAACAACCGAAGAATACTTCTGGTGCATAAATAGGGTACTCGACTATAAACCCCAAGTTACGCTAGATGATGGAGCCGATGTGGTGGGCACCCTCCACAAGGAACGAACAGAACTGCTAGAGAATGTAATTGGAGGAACTGAAGAAACCACCACAGGCGTCATCCGCTTAAGAGCCATGGAACAGGACGGCGCACTCAAATATCCCATCATAGCCGTGAATGATGCCTACACAAAATACCTGTTTGACAACAGATACGGCACCGGACAAAGCACAATAGATGGAATATTACGTGCCACAAGCATTTTGCTGGCTGCAAAAAACTTTGTTGTTGCAGGTTACGGATGGTGCGGAAGAGGCTTAGCCATGAGAGCCAAAGGCATGGGCGCCAAAGTCATAGTCACTGAAATTGATCCAACAAAGGCTCTGGAGGCAGTGATGGATGGCTTTCAAGTGATGCCTATGGACGAGGCTGTGGAGATTGGAGATGTCTTCGTGACGCTCACAGGAAACACGGGTGTTATCAGAAAGGAGCACATGAAGAAGATGAAGGATGGCGCCATAATCGCCAACAGTGGGCACTTCAACGTCGAAATCAACATACCCGACTTGGAAAAAATGTCCAAGTCCAAGAGGACACTGCGACCAAATCTGGAAGAGTATACACTGCAGGATGGAAGGAAACTTCATTTGCTGGCTGAGGGCAGGCTGGTGAATCTTGCCGCGGCAGAGGGTCATCCGTCAGAGGTTATGGACATGTCATTCTCGAATCAGGCACTGTCTACTGAGTATCTGGTGAAAAATAGGGGACTGGAAACTAGGGTTTACAGGGTTCCAAAGGATATAGATGAACTGGTGGCGGGTCTGAAGTTGAAGGCTATAGGCGTGAAAATTGATGAGCTTACCCAAGAACAGAAGAAGTATTTGGCTACTTGGGAAGCGGGAACTATCTGATTTGACAATAAAGCTTATAATAGGGTTTTAGATAGAATTGGCTACATTGTGGTGAGTAATAAATGGTTAGTAAAGATCAAGCTATCGGATGGATAATCTTTCTGGTCTGCGCCGTAGTCATTATCGGATACGTTGTCACTCTCTTTGGTTACGAACAGATAGTTCAACCAATCATTAACTTGGGAGAAGCTAGTGCTGTGCAATTCTGGCTTGTTGCAGTTCCAGTGCTGATCGCTTTTGTCGCAGTCTTAGCGATAGGAGCATGGATTGGCTGGACAATGGGCACTACTCCGCCCCCAAGACCAATTGAAGAGATTGAATCCGAAAGCACAACAGAATAAAAACAAAAACCCCTATTTTCTTCCTTTTCCTTCATGTTTTGGTAGTGTTTCGCTTGAGCAAAGTTAAGGGAATAGTTCTTTGTGGAGGAAAAGGCACGCGCCTTCGTCCCCTTACGCATTACATTCAAAAGACTATGGTTCCTGTGGGAGTGAAACAGAAGCCGCTTCTAGAATATGTGGTTCGCTTATTCAAGTTTCACGGAATCAAAGACTTAGTTTTTCTGGTCAACTACAAGGCAGAGCAGATTATGAATTACTTTGAGGATGGCTCCAGATTTGGTGTGAACATCTCATACGTAGAGGATGATCCAAATTCGAAGGGAACTGGCGGCGCCGTGCTGACTGCATACAACAAGGGGGCAGTGAATACAGATGACACTTTGCTTGTGTATTACGGAGACATCATAACAAACATGAACCTCACAGACCTTCTGCAATACCACAAAAACAAGCAGGCTTGGAGCACTGTTGCGTTGTCTTCAGGCTTCAAAGTCCGAGTTGGCTTGGCAAGTATGGATTCGGAAGGAAAGATTCTTGAATTTGAGGAGAAGCCAACTTTGGAGAAACCCGTGAGCGTGGGAATCTCCGTGTTGAAGGGAGAACTGCTTGATGAGATGAAGCGTTTGAAGGGAGAGAAGCCAGAATTAGATTTCATGGGCGAAGTGTTACCTCATCTTCTAAAAGCTGGCAAACCAGTTTATGGTTATGTTTCGAAGGCGTTTTGGTATGATGTTCTCAGCACCGAAGCCTACGAGAAACTGGAGCCTGAAGTTGTCGCTGAAACGTTTAAGGAAATTCTGGGCTAACTGACGCCTCAGATTTATGTATCTTCAATTCTGGTCTCTTTTATTGTTTGTTCATAACTTTTATAAACCGTTGTTATCGTTAGTAGTTGGTTGCTGGTGATTCGTTGGAACCAAGTAGAAAACCGTTGAATGCGTTGACAAAACAGTTGAACAACTTCGTAGCCATCATCCTGAAAAACGGAGTTGAATATAGAGGCACCATGGTTCGCTGTGACATCCACATGAATGTGCTGCTGGAAAAGGCAACCGAACGAGTTAACGATCGATTGACTGCCAACTATGGAAGCATCCTCCTAAGAGGAAACAACATCCTCTACATCTGCGTCGACGTGCCTCACGAAAAATAAGCCTACTCTTCTGGTCTCTGTTCAGTTTCGTTCCGTCAACTTAGTTTTCGGATTCTCTTTAACGTAGGCTAAGGCATCGTTCAGCCTGTTTTTTAGTCCATGTTTTCGTTGGAAAAAAGTTAGAACGTTTCGTAGGTCTCGTTCTAGAAGTTCATCCGCGTTTGGGTGTTTTGTGGAGACGTTTTGGGGCCAGTCTATTATAAGAATGCGCTGGTTTGGCTGGAGGATGATGTTGAATGGGCTGAGGTCTCCGTGGATAATGTGCGCGTCCTGGTAAGCTCTTCTCACGTTAACTAATATCTCGTTTAAGACAGCTTGTGCGTCTAGCAGTTCTGGGTGATGATAAAGTTCTGTGCCTTCTATCATGCTCATGACCAGAACGTGACGGGTCTGTTTGATGGGCTCTGGAACCGCTATACCTTTAAGATACAGTAGTTTCAGGGCTGTGTATTCTTTTTTGGCTGCGATTCTGGATTGATGGTGCCAGTCTGGCGTGTAGCTGTATTTGACGGTGTAGTTTCTTTTTTGTTTGGTTTTTTTGAAGCTTGTTCTGCCTAGGCGATGGAATTTTAGTGCTACCTGCTGTTCATCGGGTGTTAGGGCGTCGTAGACGTCTGATTCTTTTCCTACTCCTAATGGTTTGCCGAAGGCTTCGATTATGTTTGCTTTTACTAGGGCGTTTATGGCTAGGGTGTCGTATCCTGCTGTTGTGAGGCTGTAGCCAGTGTATTGTCCTCGCCAGCCCTGCAGTAAGCCCTTTTTTGTGAGAATGGGTAACCGATAATCGATTTCTGAGAGTGGAAGGTTTGCCTCTTTATGGATGGCTTCTTTTGGTGCATATTCATAATTTTTCTGTTGCTGTTCGATGGCTTGCAGTATCCTGAAGTCTTCAGGCTCAAGCTCACGGAAGGCTCGCACAGCAATATCAACCGCAGACATAACCAAACAACTAATGTGAACTTGATCACTTAAAGGAGTTTACCGAATACTCAAGTTCAAAAACAAGTCTGTGCTATAGGAAAAGTGCCATTCTGTACTCGTCTCGGTATTTGCCGTTGACGCAGCTTTCTTTGCAGAGTTTTCCTTCTATCGCAAAACCCGCTTTCTTGTACATGTAGATGGCTCGGTCATTGTCAGTGTTAACATGGAGCCAAACTTTGCTCAGCTTTTTCATACGTGCAATGCCAACAAGATGATTTAGCAGTGCCGTGCCTATGCCCATGTTCTGATAGTCATCATGCACTGATATACCCAATTCTGCCTTATGTCTGAGGGCTTCCTGAGGTTGAACTTTAGTGACGCTGACCCAATGATTCGTTGCCCGTTTTTCTCTTCTATGACGGCAACAATCGCCAGCACTTCGTTGTAGTTTATGTTGCTTGTCCAGCATTCCACGCGTTCTCTGGTGAATGGAGGAAGCAAGTTAGATGCGCTTTTTTCGGATAGTGTCGAGAACATTTTCCACAGCATTTCCGTGTCACCAGAATGTTTTGGACGAAAGCTTATTTTCTTGCCATTTTTGGCTGTGAACACCGTTTCCCATTCACTTGGGTAATCCATCTTTGTTCCTCGCCGTTTATTTATGCTAAACAGAATAACCTATCTACCGATTTTCTGGATAAAACTTTACATTACTAACCAAAATTCGGGTTGCGATTTTTTTCAGAATTTATTTGTTATTTTCTCTACAAAATGTATTTAGATAACGTTTATTTTTCAGCCTCGAATTACGTTCTCCAGTTTTTGGGGCGCATCATCCCTTTTTAGTTTCTGCCCGTTATTTGATTGGTGTTGCTAGTTCAGAGAAGTTCTATAGTCTATATAGTTTACGGGGTATATGTATATATTATCCGCTCAAGTATTGAAAACCATGCAGAAAACTAACAACAGGAAGCTAGACAAACAAAATCGGAGGTGAAGAAGGAATGAAATGTTCTAACTGTAACTCGGAAATGGAAATAGATGAAAATTGGGGCTACATGGTAAAGTACAGATGCGACGTCTGCAGAAGAGTAGAAACATTGTGGACCGTCTGCGTAGCCGCGTGAATACCCCCTTTTTAAAACGGTTTTTATTCTACACAAACTAGGAATTAATCACGTTTTGGATGTTTCTGCGTTTTATCCGAATTTGATTGCTTTCTCAGAATCAAAGTTGGTTTCCATAGTCCAGAAGTAGGCTTCATCTTCGGCGATTCTGAAAATAACCAAATCTTTGTTTTCTGGGGTAAAGCCCCATGCCTTCAAGAATTGCCGCTCTTCAATCAACTTCCTTCTCAAATCTACGTCATTCAAGAATTCAACTTTTCCGGCTACTCTCATCATAACCCCGCTGTTTTCAGCCGGATGATAAAAGCACGCTTCAACCTTAGGATTCCGTTTCAACTGTTGATATACAGGTTTCATGGCTCCGGTGTGGAAATAAAAGCCAGTCTCATCCGCATACCACATAAAGAAACCTCTCACTCGTGGCTGATCGCCGTCAACCGTGGCAACATAACTAGCTGGGTTCTCATTAGCAAACTTGATGCAATCCTTAAACTCCATACCATATTCCACCGCAGTCCTTTTCTGGATAAAACAACAATTGTGCATTATAAAATCGACTGGTGAAGGGTTATGGCGGACAAAAATTTGGCAGCCGTGTGTGGGCTATTTTGTGGAACCTGTGAACATTTGGGCAAAAAATGTGGGGGATGCGGGCATCAGAAGGGCAAGCCATTCTGGACAGCCATGATGAACGTTGAATGCTGTCCATTATACAACTGCTGCGTTAACACGAAACAGCTAGAACATTGCGGTTTATGTAGTGAGCTTCCCTGTGAAACATTCTTGGCGTTACGTGACCCAGCTTTGAGTGATGAAGAGGCAGAGAAGGCTCTTCGTGCACGACAAAGCGACCTCGTGAAAAGAAAGGAAATTGGTACAGAAAAATGGCTTAAAGAAAAAGAGGGGACAGCTTAATTTTATATTTCAACGATTTTGATGGATTCCAGCGACCGCTCAACCATTGCTTCTATGTCCAGCTTCTCTTCCGCCTTGATTACTTCTTCTAGTTTTGCCTTTGTTGATGGCTGGTAGGGAACTGCCATGCATGCTCCTGCCTTCTTGCTCGAAAACCTATATGTTCCAATCTTCCTTCCGATTGCCTCAGTTTCTTCCTTGTCAAAACCCAGTAATGGCCTATGAACAGGATAACTCTTGACAACAGAATCCAGCACCCTCAAGTTAGTTAAGGTCTGACTAGCCTGCTCGCCTATTGCTTCTCCAGTAACGATTCCCTCAGCCCTCAACTGTTCTGCAAGCCGCTCAGCAACCCGATACATCATACGTTTACAGAGCAAACACGAGTATTTCCTGTTGGTTCCCATGATTTGCTTCAAGTTTTCGCCGTGCTGAACCACGTAAACCTTTCTTGGGAACCCGACTGCCCAACTGAACAGCACCTCAGCGACCTGTAAGGCTCGCTCTGTTGTTGTCTCATCCGTGAATGGACTATTGTCGAAATAGACGGGTACAACTGGGCTGCCCCGTTTCATAACCAGCCAACACCCAACCACTGAATCTATTCCTCCGCTGAACAAGCCAACAAGTTTCGGCTGAACACCAAGAGGCATGCCGCCAACAGCATCAATCACCTGCGAGTAAACGAAGGCTTGGTCATCTCTAACCTCAACGCCCAAAATCACGTCAGGATTACCCAAATCAACCCTCAAGCCCAGCTTCTCACCAAACTCGTCCAGGACTCTTTGACCCAGCAAATTGCGGACATCAGCGCTTGAGTAGCCCTGTTTGCCAACGCGTTTACATTTAACAGCAAAACTGTTTCCAGTCTTTAACATGATGCCCGCCAAGAACATGCTCTTGTCCATTACTTCATCAAGTTTAGACGCTGTCTCAATCGCAGGAGAAACCGAGGAGATTCCGAAAACACGCGCCAGCTTATCTGCCGCATCCACTGCTGAGGCGGTTTTCAGGTAGAATCTGCCGTGTCTACGAACAAGTTCGGTGTAGGAAACTTCGTAATGTTTCAATGTTTGCTTCAGGTTTCTGGCTAGCCGCTTCTCGTAATATTTTCTGGTCCAGGGCTTTTTGAGCCACAGTTCTCCGCTGAATCGGATGATAACGGAGTCGTAAACGTTGTTTAGGCTAGTTTCCACTTGGGTCCCTCAGCGGTGTCTTCGATAACCAAACCAGACTGCTTCATCCTTGCCCTGATCTCATCCGACAAACCATAATCTCCCTTCTTGCGCAGCTCCTCCCTCAAATCAAACAGAAGCTGCACCAGATCATCAACTATCTTCCCGCCAATCTCCTTAGTTTTCTCTTTCTGGAAGAGACCCAGCGCCTTACCCAGCTCCGAAAAACTGCCATAAACATGTTCCAGAATCTCAGCGTTCACTTGTTTGTGTTCGTCCAGAAACCTGTTAATCTCCTTCGACAGGTCAAAGAGGGCAGCTAACGCCTGCGGAGTGTTGAAATCTTCATCCATGGCATTCACGAATTCGCCTCTAAGCTTCTCCACGTTCTCGCCGAATTTCTTCTCCTCTTCATTCGGTTCTCGTTTCGCTGAATCTTTCTTGGCATCCTCCAAAGACTCCAAAGTGTTATAGAGTCTCCTCAAGCTGGCTTCAGCGCCCCCGAGCCTCTCGTCAGTGAAATCTATCTCGCTCCTGTAATGGGTAGACAAAACGAAGAGCCGGATAGCCTCAGCATCATACTTCTTCAATGCTTCCCTGACTGTGATGTAGTTCCCTAACGATTTCGCCATCTTTTCCCCATTAATCTTCAGAAAACCCGTGTGCAGCCAATACTTGACAAAAGGCTTCTTCCCAGTCACCGCTTCACTCTGGGCAATCTCGTTCTCATGATGAGGAAAAATCAGGTCCCGAGCCCCGCCGTGGATGTCAAACTGGCTTCCCAGATACTTCAAGCCCATAATCGCGCACTCGATATGCCAGCCCGGGAAACCTGTGCCCCATGGACTCCACCACTTTAGAACTGTGTCAGGCTCAGCACGTTTCCAAAGCGCAAAGTCTCTGGCGTTCCTCTTGTCCGGATGAACCTCGAATCTGGAGCCCTCAAGCATGGCTTCAAGCTTGATTTTGGAGAGCTTCCCGTAATCGTCCAGTTTGGATACGTCAAAGAACACGTTTCCGTTAACCTCGTAAGCGTATCCCTTCTGTATCAGAGACTGGATTGCCTCAATCATTTCGAGGAGATGTCCTGTGGCTCTGGGAGAGATGTCTGGTCGTTTCACGCCCAAAGCGTCGAGGTCTTTGAAGTATTCTCTCATGTAAAATTCAACCAACTGCATGGGCTCAACTTGTCTTTCTTTTGCCCTTTTCCCAATTTTGTCTTCAGCCGTGTCAGGGGTTAGATGACCCACGTCAGTGATGTTCTGGACGTAGAAGACCGAGTAGCCCTTGAACTCCAGCCAACGGACAATAACGTCGAAGGCGATGTATGTTCTGGCGTGACCCAGATGAGACCAATCATAAACTGTGGGTCCACAAACATACAAGCCAACATGCTTATCCTTTAATGGCTTGAACTCTTCCATCTGTCCGCTCATCGTGTTGAAAACTCGCAAAACCATTCTTTCCACCATAATTTTCAGTTCTAATTGATGACCAAGCACTCAAACAAAAACTTAGAGGCTACCCATGATTTAAGTTTAATCAGAGAACAGCTAGCAGGTTCCTTATAATTTACAAAGTTAACGCTGAAAATTCGGGAGAATCCTGTTTTCATCTTGGAAAACAAGCCTTAAAATCTGGCTTAAAACCTGAAAAGCGGGATTTTGGGGGAGATTTTGTGTCTATATTTTGAATTCATTAAACCTAAATATGTTGAACAGAGCAACTCTTTATCAAAGGACATTGAGATGCGGTAAGGTTGACGGAAGAAGCTGTAGTTGTTGTTTGCCCAAATCCAAGATGCCAAAGGGAAATCGGAGAGCCCATTCTCTTGACTATCCTCTCAGTCACACCACCAAAACAGTACAAAGCTTGCCCACACTGCTTTGCCAAACTGGAACAAGAAGCGCCCGTTGAACAGAAGGAAGTTCCAGAACCACAAGTTGAACAAGAAGAAGCCATAGAGACAGAGGAAGAGGAGAAAACCGCAGACAATCTAGCCGTAAACACGGTTCTAGAAAAGGTAAAGGATTCAGGTCCCAGATTCTTGAAGA
>Ga0307378_10010833_pt1 | contig 11806 bp, 16 predicted proteins | sample UN1MG_FD_202238 | JGI IMG/M metagenome (GOLD analysis project Ga0307378, IMG submission 202238) | Soil microbial communities from Risofladan, Vaasa, Finland - UN-1 | ecosystem: Environmental > Terrestrial > Soil > Coastal area > Acid sulfate soil | place: Finland: Risofladan, Vaasa | collected...
AGTAAATAAAAATAAACAGGTTTTAGAATGGAGAAAAAAATTACAGAAGGGGAGTTGGGAAAAAGATCATTCTTCCCCTCAAAAGACTAACCGGGTTTTTAAACACTCGAAATTTAAAGAATTAAAGATTGATTTTTAAGCAGTGAGGTGATTAATGATTATGGGAACCAAAGGCACAACTGTTTTGAAAGCTCGTGCCCTGCCTAATTTTGTAGAAACAAAATTTGTTAAGGAGATAACTATAAGAGCTTTAGGGTATATTAAGGCAGGCTTTCCCCTTCATTTCCGGGGACCTTCGGGAACCGGGAAAACTACCCTTGCCCTCCATCTGGCCAGTATAATTGACCGGCCGGTGATTATGATTCATGGAGATGAAGAATTTACTACCTCCGATTTAGTGGGGGGAGAGCAGGGTTATCGTACCAGGAGGGTGGTGGACAATTTTATCCATACAGTGATGAAAGCCGAGGAAGATGTGCAGAAAAGCTGGGTAGACAACCGCTTGACTGTGGCAGTTGAGCATGGGCTTATCCTTATTTATGATGAATTTACCCGTTCTCGCCCGGAAGCCAATAATGTCCTGCTTTCCATTCTACAGGAAAAAATGATGGGCCTACCCGCCGCTCGGGGAGGTGGTGATTACCTAAAGGTTCACCCTGACTTTATCGCTATCTTTACCAGTAATCCCGAAGAGTATGCCGGGGTTCACCGCAGCCAAGATGCCCTGAGGGATAGAATGATTACTATGGATTTAGATTATTTCGATAGGGAGACGGAGATTTCCATCACCAAAGCCAAGTCCAATCTATCCTACCAAGATGCAGCAAAAATTGTGGATATTGTAAGGGACCTTCGGGTGTCCGAAGAATGTGAATTTCGACCGACTATCCGGGGTTGTATTATGATTGCTAAAAGCTTGGAAACTTTAGGCGGTCTGGTAGGTGCCAAGAATAAAATTTTTAGAGAAATTTGCCAGGATATCCTGGCTTCGGAGACCAGCCGTATCGGGAGTAGTATTAATCAAGTAAAAGTAAAAAATCTAGTTAAGACACTGATCGATAAATACTGCTGATCATCTAGTACGGTTTTTGAATCTGCCGATTCTTAAAGAAATAGGGGGAAAGCCTTCCGGCTAATTATGAAAAAAGAAGATTCATCTTTTGAAATATTAAATATAAACTTAAAAAAATATGAGAAAAAGAATTTAGGTGATAGGGGAATTGTAAATTGGTTAGAGCAGGGAATGGCCGATTTTCAAAAAAAAGAAGAGGAGGGAAAACCAAAAAGTTTAAATGGGGCTTCCCTGGGAGTTCTTGCCCGCCGAATAATGGCCCGGGAATGGGCTAAAATAAGGAGAAGAAGATCGCCCCATAGTTATATTTCCGCTTTAGAACAAGAAATAATGCATCGGAAGGATAGAATATAATGGCAGGAGAAGGTAAATACATTTATTGTATCATCGCTACCAATGAGGGAAGAAACTTTGGTCCCATAGGAATCGGTGGAAGAGGCGACATAGTATCTACCATTGGCTATGAGGATCTCAGCGCAGTGATTAGTAACTCCTCCCTGGAAAAATATATAGTGGATAAAGAAAATTTAATCGCTCATGAAAAAGTTGTGGAAGAGGTGATGAAGAATTATACCGTTCTTCCAATGAGATTTTGCACGGTGGCAGGAAGTGCTGAGGAAGTCCGGAGCCTCTTAAGAAAAAGATATCTGGAACTTAAAAATCTGTTAAAGGATATGGATAATAAGGTAGAGTTAGGCTTAAAGGCTTTCTGGAAAGAGATGAAAGTTATTTTCCAGGAGCTGGTAGATGAAGACAAAAAAATAAAGTCTCTCAAGGAAAAAATAGCTAAAAAATCCCTTAAAGTAAGTTATGCAGATGGAATAAACTTAGGAAAAATAGTAAAGACTGCCTTAGGGCTAAAAAGGGATAAGGAAGGCCAGGAGATAATAAATGTTTTAAAAAGAATCTCTTATCATTTTTACCTCAATGAAACTCAAGGTGATGACATGCTAATAAATGCTGTATTTTTAGTGGATAGAGCCCGAGAAAGAGAATTTGATAATCAGGTAAATGAATTGGTATCCAAGTATTCCCAAAGAGTAAAATTTAAGTATATTGGGCCAACTCCACCCTATAATTTTGTAAATTTAAACCTAAAATAAAGCGAAAAGGAGTGAAAAAAATGTCCGAAAAAGAAAAAAAGGAAGAAAAAGAAGGTCTGGAATTTGACTTTGATATAGGAAAAGTGAGATTAGGAGGAATATTTAAGGGATTTAGTGACTTGATTAACTTAGCAGACAAGGTAACTAAAGAAGCCGGAGAAATTAAAAAAACTGGTGAAATTACAGGGTTACCTAAAGAGGTAAAAGGTATTTATGGTTTTAGCATAAGAACTTTAGTAGGAGGAAAACCTCTGGTAGAAACCTTTGGTAACATCAAGGAAACAGCAAAAGGCCCGGTGGTAGAAGAAATCAGAGAGCCAATAGTCGATGTATTTGATGAAAAGGATCATATTTTAGTCATTGTGGAGCTGCCCGGAGTTTCTGAGGAGAATATTAAGATTAACCTGGAAGGAGATATTCTTAAACTATCTGCTGAAAATAAAGAAAGAAAATATGCCAAGGAGGTTTTACTTCCTTCCAAGGTAAAGAAAGAAAGCATGAAATCTTCTTATAAAAATGGAATGTTAGAGCTAAAATTGGAGAAAATTTAAGACCGGAGGAAAAGTGGTAAAGAGTTAGATATAGTCCAAAAAATAGCCGAAAGAAAAAGGGAATATAAACTATGGATAAAAATAGAAAATTAATCCTAAAGGTTTCAGAAGCAAAAGCTAAAGATGTAGGAAGAGCAATAGTTAGAATAGATCCTGCAGATTTCAAAAAAATAGGTATAGAAGTAGGGGATATAATAGAAGTATATGGTAAAAGAAAATCAGTAGCCAAAATTATGCCTGCCTATCCGGAGGATAGAGGAAAGGCGATTATTCAAATGGATGGCTTATTAAGAGAGAACACCCAGGCAGGATTAGATGAAAAAGTAAGTATTCAAAAATGTGAATGCAAATTAGCCGATAAGATAATCCTATCTCCCTTAACTCTAATGAAGTCTATGCGGGGGGCTGAGGATACTAAATATTTAGGTAGTCTGTTAGAAGGTCTACCTTTGGTAGAGGGGGATAGAATAAGAGCCAATCTTTTTGGTGCACGGAGCTTTGATTTTGTGGTTGTTTCTACTCTTCCTGCTAAACAACCAGTTTTTATCCATACCGGTACTACCATCAAGATGAAAGAAGAGAAAGAAGTAACCGGAAAACAGTTAAAGATATCTTATGAAGATATTGGTGGACTGGGCAGAGAAATTCAAAGAATTAGGGAGATGATCGAACTTCCTTTAAAATACCCTCAAGTTTTTGAAAGATTAGGCATCGAACCCCCCAAGGGGGTTTTACTTTATGGCCCTCCAGGATGTGGAAAGACTTTGATCGCCCGGGCAGTAGCTCAGGAGACGGTTGCCTATTTTAGCCATATAAGTGGCCCGGAAATTATGGGAAAATTCTACGGAGAAAGTGAAGCTCGTCTGCGAAGTGTATTTAAGGAGGCCCAATCTAATGCCCCTTCTATAATCTTCATCGATGAGATTGATGCTATTGCTCCCAAGCGGGAGGAGATGGGGGGAGAAAAACAGGTAGAAAAAAGGGTAGTCGCTCAACTATTAGCCCTGATGGATGGATTGGAATCTCGAGGGGAAGTGATTGTTATTGGAGCTACCAATATTCCCAATGTTCTTGATCCGGCTTTAAGAAGACCAGGAAGATTTGATCGGGAGATTTCCATACGTATCCCCGATCAAAAGGCTCGTCTGGAAATTTTGCATATTCATACCCGGGGGATGCCTTTAGCCAAAGATGTAGATTTAGAAAAAATATCCCAAATTACCCATGGTTTTGTAGGTGCTGACTTAGAAGCTTTATGTCGAGAAGCCGCTATGAATTCCTTACGAACTATCTTACCTGTTATTGATTTCGAATTAGATGAAATCCCTTATAAAATACTTTTAGAATTAGAGGTTACTATGGATAACTTTAGGGCGGCCTTGAAAGAAGTGGAGCCCTCGGCAATCAGAGAGGTCTTTGTGGAAATTCCCAATGTGAAATGGGATGATGTGGGTGGACTGGAAGAGATTAAAGAAACTCTGACCGAAGTGGTGGAATGGCCATTAAAATATCCTGATTTATTCGATTATACCCATACTAATCCACCAAAAGGTATTCTGTTATCTGGACCTCCGGGGACGGGAAAGACCTTGATGGCTAAGGCCTTGGCCAATGAAAGTGAGGTAAATTTTATATCCGTTAAAGGACCCGAGCTTATGTCAAAATATATTGGAGAGTCAGAGCGGGGGGTAAGGGAGCTCTTTCGTAAAGCAAAGCAGGCTGCTCCTATTATTCTATTTTTTGATGAAATTGATTCCTTGGTTCCGCAACGGGGAATAAGCGGGGATTCTCAGGCAACGGAAAGGGTCATTAGCCAATTTTTAACTGAGCTGGACGGGATAGAGGAACTTAAAGGAGTTATAGTTTTAGCAGCAACCAATAGAAGGGAATTAATTGACCCGGCTATCCTGCGAGCGGGTAGATTTGATTTGATTTTAGAAGTCCCGATTCCAGATAAAAAGAGTCGGGAGAAGATTTTTCAGGTTCACCTGCAAGGGAAACCTCTGCCTGATGATGTGAACCCTCCTGTTTTGGCTGAAGAAACAGAAGGTTTAACCGGGGCGGATATTGAGGCGATCTGTAGAGAGGCTTCTATGGCAGCGATTAGGGAATTTATTAAAAAAAAGGCAGGAAAGATAGAAAAGAAGAATAACGCCACCTTTAAGATTTCCCTAAAGCACTTTAAAGAAGCAATTAAGTCACTGAAAGCTCATTTAGATTAAAGTTCCAGAAGTAAAAAGAAAGAGGAAGAAATAATGCCGTTAAGTAGATATATCTATGGTTTTATAGAAGAACCCAAAAGAAAGGAATTTAGTTTTAGCGGAATTGACGGAAAGAAGGTATATTCATTTAATTATCAGGATTTGGCCGCAGTGCTCAGTGAGGCAGAGGAGATAGAATACGACCCTACCAGAGTGAATCTTTTAGCTCATACCCATGTTCTTGAAGAAATCGCCAAGGAACATCTTATTCTTCCTATGAGTTTCGGAATTATTGCTGAGAATGAGGAGAAAGTAGCCGAACTTTTAAGACAAAACTATTTAGAATTTAAGCGGCAATTAAAAATGCTTAAGGGCAAAATAGAGTTAGGGGTAAAAGTTCTCTGGATAGAGGATGCGGTAGTTAAAGAGATAGAGAGTAGAGGTAAAGACTTTCAAGAATTAAAGAAGAAAATAGTTGACTTATCAGCAAAGGAAGATCAAAACGCCAAGCTTAAGGCAGGTAGATTGGTTGAATCCATAGTTAAGGAATGGGAAAAGAAATATGTCCAGAAAATTTATAGTTCTCTGAAGGAAATAGCTGTCGATAGCCGCCTTAACCAACCCATAGGCATCAAAATGCTCCTGAACTCCTCTTTCTTAGTGGATAAAAATAAAGAAAAAGATTTTGATAAAAGAGTGAACGAGTTAGCCCAAAACTATGAGAATCAATTGAAGTTTAAATATGTCGGTCCGGTTCCACCTTATAATTTCGTTAATATAAAATTAAAAGGGTTTTAAGGGGGCATAAAAAATGGCTTTTATTATTGATGATTTATTGCTGATGCCCTTCAATTTGGCAAAAAAGATACTTGAGGGGATAATAAATGAAGTGGATAAAGAACGACTGGTAACCAAAGAAGGAGTTATGGAAAAACTTAAGGAGTATCAACTGCTCTTAGACGAAGGCAAGATCAGTGAAGGGGATTACAATCAGATAGAAAAAGAATTAATAGAAAGGTTAAAAGAAATTAAGAGAACGGAGGAATAGAAATGGCCAAGGAATTAGGAACTTTAATTGAAAAGGCACGTAAGGAGTTAAGTAAATTGACCGGGCTGGCAACTTCTTCTACGGTAGGGGTTACAAAAGATGAAAAGGGATGGAATATATCTATTGAGATGGTGGAGAAGCGGTCTATTCCTGATCAGATGGATATCTTAGCTTTATATGAAGTTCTTCTTGATGAAGATGGAAACCTTTTGAGTTTTGAGCGAAAGTCCATGCGTAGACGTATGGATTCAATAGAAAAAGGGTAATTTAAGTGCACGGCTAAATAATAAATATAATTAAGCGGAGCGAAGGAGAAAGAAAATGGCAATGGAGGCGACAAGGGATACAAATAGCACTTTAGTTGATGTCATAGACCGTATCTTGGATAAAGGTCTGGTGATAAATGCCGATATCACTATATCTGTTGCTGGAGTGGAACTTCTGGGTATCAAGGTTCGGGCAGCACTGGCTTCGTTTGAGACTGCTGCCAAATATGGTTTGGAGTTTCCATCTGGTACCAATTATGAGACTGTAGCTTGGAAAGAGGCTATGGTAGGCAAGGAAGAGTGTCCACAATGTAACAAACGAGTACCGGTAGAAGAACTTACAAGTACCGGGTGTCCATGGTGTGGCTGGATATCTGCTACCAAAGCCAAGGCACTCAAATCGGAAGCGTGATGACAGAAGTCAGAAGTCAGAAGACAGATAACAGAAGACAGATGATAGAAGACAGAAGTCAGAAGACAGATAACAGAAGACAGATGATAGAAGACAGATGATAGAAGACAGATAACAGAAGACAGATGATAGAAGACAGATGATAGAAGACAGAAAACAGAGTACAGAAGTCAGAAGTCAGAAAACAGAAAAATCTGTCATCTGTCCTCTGTCATCTGACCTCTGACAAAGGAGCGACAGATGCCTATAGACATTGATACAGACAATCTAAAACACGGGGTTTTAGGTTTAGTCATTGCCTTAGTAGAGATAATTAAAGATGCCCTCAATCTTCAGGCAATAAAGCGTATGGAAGGAGGCACTCTATCTGAGGAAGAGATGGAGAGGCTTGGTGTGGCATTACAGGATTTAGACCTTGCCATTGAGGAGATAAAAAAGGAACAGGGGGTTACTGAGTCGGTTAAATCCGTAAGGGATGGATTGGATAGTATTGTGGATGAGGTATTAGACAAGATGATAAATCCCGAAAAGTGGAAAGAAGTCGAAGATAGAGGACAGAAAACAGAAAAATCTGACCTCTGACCTCTGACCTCTGAATTCTGACTTCTAATTATTCAAAAGGAGCATAGATGGCTGAAGCAAGATATCTTTATTGTATAGTCGAGGGGAATAAAGAGATAACCCTTGGTAATATTGGAATAGAGGGTAGTAGAGTTTATGCTATTCCTTACCAAGATTTATGTGCTGTAGTGCATAATTGCCTATCAGAACCCTATAAATCAGAGGACCAGGAAAAGGTTAAATTATGGCTAACTACTCACGCGGAAGTTGTGGAAGTTGCCTGGGAAAGATTTGGCACGGTTTTACCTTTGAGATTTGATACCATCATTAAGGGTGAAGAGGGTATTGCCCCCGATGAGAACCTAAAGAAGTGGTTAAAGGGTGATTATGAAAACTTAAGACAAAAACTGACTAGGCTCAAAGACAGAGCCGAGTTTGGAGTGCAGGTATTTTGGGACCCTAAAATTATCAGCGAAGGGCTCATTGAAACAAACCCTGAGATTAAGAAATTGAGTGAGGAGATAAAATCCAAATCTAAGGGCTTGGCTTATATGTATAAGCAGAAATTAGAGAACTTATTAAAAAAAGAGATGGAAAAAGAAGCAGATATATATTTTAAGGATTTTTATGAGCAGATTAAAAGATGTGTCGACCAAATTAAGGTAGAAAAGACCAAAAAACTTGAAGAAGACAAACAAATGCTGTTGAATCTCTCTTGTTTGCTTTTTAAGGGAAAGAGTAAAATACTGGGTGAAGAACTAGAGAAAATTGACCATCTGAAAGGATTTTTTGTTCGTTTTACCGGTCCCTGGCCACCTTACTCGTTTGTATAGGTTAAAAGTAAAAAGTAAAAAGTAAAAATTAAAGACCAGAAAGATAGGTTAAAAGTAAAAAGTAAAAAGTAAAAAATACAAGAAAAGAAAGATAAGTTAAAAGTAAAAGTAAAAAAGATAATTTTAACTTTTTAGATTTAATTTTTAACTTAGAGTTAGGTTAAAAGTAGATAATAGTGGGTGATTTAAGTAAACGATTATATAATTTTGCTTTGAAGATTGTCCAACTTGTGCGTGTTTTGCCAAAAGAAGTAAGTGCTTTTGAAATTGGTAGGCAATTATTACGGTCGGGAACATCAATTGCAGCCAATTATGAGGAAGCTAAGGCAGCTTTTAGCAGAGAAGATTTCACTTATAAAATGAGCATTAGCTTTAAAGAAGCAAAGGAAACAAATTTTTGGCTGAGAATCCTAAGAGATTCAAAAATAATTGGCGAGTCATCATTAAAAGATCTAATTGCTGAATCAGATGAAATTCAAAAGATATTAGCCAAGAGCGTAAAAACGTTAAAAGATAAAAATTAGTTTTAACTTTTTAGTTTTAACTTTTAACTTAGAGGTGTTTTGATGGAACCATCCCGAGATACACACGCAACTTTAGTAGATCTGTTAGATCGAATTTTAGATAAAGGATTGGTAATTAATGCAGATATTATTATTTCTGTAGCTGGTATCCCTTTAATCGGTGTTAATTTGAGGGCAGCATTGGCGGGAATGGAGACGATGCTGAAATATGGGGTGATGCAGGCCTGGGACGAAAAAAGTAGGGCTTGGGAAAGAGAACATAGGAAGAAAAATGTCCTTTCTTTAGTTGAAGGAGAAGAAATTACCCTGAAAATGTATGGTTCTTATTATTATAGTAAAGGGATATATAATACCTGGAGACCAGGCTATTTTTATTTAACTAATAAAAGGCTTATTCTTTACCGTCAAGATTTTGGAGAAATCACCTTTCAGATACCATTAGAAGAAATAAAGGCATTGGTAACGAGAGAGGAGGCGCATTTTGTTAAAGGGAAGATAAAACAGGTACTTTATCTTATAGATAAACAGGATCAAGTGCATCGGCTTAGCGCAGTAGGTACAAATCAGTTAAAAGATGCTATTGAGCAAAATTTAGCAACTATAGGGCTTTCTTTAGAGGCGAGCCCTGTACTTCCAGAGTTTGAAAAGGGACCCATTGACTTCCTGACAGAAGGAGAAGAGGTTACTCACCGAGGGGAAAAGGTATGGTATTTAGTTTCCGCCTCCGGTATTCAACAAGAGACCTGGAGGCCAGGTCATCTCTATCTTACCAATAAGAGATTGTGCTGGTGGTACGATTTTGAGAAGAAGTTGGTTTTTGATGTTCCTGTTGATAGGATAGTTAGGGTTAACACCGAAATGAGAAAAACAAGCGATCTTGATAGTAAAAAGGAGAAAGTTCTTGATATATTATATGAGGCTAATTTAACAAAAAGAACAGCCTCTTTTGCTGGGAAGGAAATAGATGAATGGGCGGAAGCGCTAAATGGGATTATTTCTGGCAAGATAGGTGAAGAAACCGAAACCTGTCCCCAGTGCGGTAAGCCCGCTCTGGCTAAAGAGCTATTAGGAGAAGGCTGCTCAAGCTGCGGCTGGGTCAGCCCCGTCAGCCCGGGACAAAAACAGAGGACAGAGAACAGAAAACAGAGGATAGAGGACAGAGAACAGAGGACAGAAAAATCTGTTTTCTGACTTCTGTTTTCTGACTTCTGACTTCTGATTAAGGAAGGGAGCAATATCATGTCCGGATTAAAAGGTGAAGATTTCTATAAAAGAGTTGGCAATCATGGCAAAGAATCGGTTCTATCCGAAAGGCTTGCCTTTACCGGTAGAATAGCCGCCAGTATAGCCCATGAGATAAGAAATCCGCTGGGCAACCTATCTCTAGCGGCTCAGCAGCTTAAGAAGGCCTCTAGTGAAGATAGCCCCTGGTTCAAACATATTGAAGTTATTATTAGAAACACGGAGAGAATTAACTTTTTAATCACCGAACTCCTCAACTGTGCCCGGCCACCGGAGCTTAACATCCGTCGCCATGATCTGCATGGAATTTTAGAAAATGTTTTGGATTCGATAAAGAGCAGTTTTTCCACACAATGGATAGGGGTGATTAAGAAATTTGATGCTAAGCTATCAATAATAAATGTCGATAAGGAACATATCAACCGGGTATTCTTGAACGTGGTAATCAATGCTATTGGGGCCATGCCTAAAGGCGGCACAATGACAATCAGTACAAGTATTGAAGGGGATTTTTTTGTGGTAAAGATTCAAGATACAGGGGTAGGCATCCCCGAAGAAGATATTATTAAGATATTTGATCCCTTTTTTAGCACTAAGCGAATGGGAGTAGGTCTGGGTCTATCAATAGTTTACGGGATTGTGGTAAGTCACGGTGGGAGGATAAGTGTAGAAAGTGTTTGGAAAAGGGGTACTGTCTTTACCATCTCTTTGCCGATCAAATAGAAGACAGAGGACAGAGGACAGAAGACAGAAGACAGAAGACAGAAGACAGAAAAAATAACAGCTTGACATCTGACATCTGATTTCTGACTTCAATCCAAAAGGAGAGGTTATGTTAGAACTAAAATACGATGTAAGAAGAGGAGCTGATACCTATAGAGAAATCTATCAATCCAGGCTGAAAAGCTGGATTCTAAATGGTATTATCAAACCAGAGGAAGCACTGGTATGGAGAAGTGGTCTTTCGGGCTGGCGCAAACCCGAAGAACTTGAAGAACTGATCCCCTTTTTTGAACAGAGGGAAGAGGCACGATTAAGAAGGGAAAAGGAAGAGCTAAGTCCGGCGCCGCTTCCCAAAAGGCGGATCAAGAATATTTTGATCGTGGATGACGAAAAGGACTTATGCTGGCTTTTAACCAATGCCTTACAAAGCAAAGGGTATAATGTATCAGCTGCCAATAGCATAATTAAAGGTATAGCCTGTCTAAAGAAGAAGGTGCCCAATTTGGTATTATTAGACCTAAAGTTACCTGACGGGAATGGAATGGATATGCTTCCCGAAATCAAAGCGGCAGCCCCGCAGGCAGTAGTAGTCATAATTTCCGCTTATGGCAGTGAAGAAAAAAAGGCAGAAGCGAAGGACAAGGAGGGGGTTCACGGTTTCATTGACAAGCCGTTTACCGAGGAAAGGATATTGGAAACTATAGCAAAGTTTCAAGAGAGGAATGACCATATCCATGGCTAGACTGGTCGGCATATAGACCTGGGAACCACTTACTATGTGGCAGCCATTATAGAGGATGGGCGGGCAAGGTGATTAAAAACGCCTCTGCAAAGGGAAAACAATAGAAATGTCTAAAGTCAAGGGCTGACCCCCTTATTTCTATTTAGGGGTCATCAATGGGGAGAGGGAGCACAGGAAGGAAAAGAGGAAGGCAATCGTAATATGAGAAGCTATTTAGATACTATAAGAAAACCAGTGAGTCTACCTTTGCTACCGGGTGAGGAAGTGATTAAGTATTATACGGCAAGCTACGATACCGGGAGTTCACTCGCTTCATCTTGGAGACTGGGTAATTTATACCTGTCCAATAAAAGACTGCTTTTTGTTCAGGGAAGAAAGATACTATTCATGGTTCTACTCAATCAAATAAAGACTATAAATATAGTAAAGAGGGGATGGATTTTGGGCAAGAAAGTAAAACAACTTAATATAGTGTGTGAAGGCAGAAGAGTGCCATATATTGCCATAAAAGATCCTGAGAATTGGAAA
>Ga0307378_10010835_pt1 | contig 11806 bp, 8 predicted proteins | sample UN1MG_FD_202238 | JGI IMG/M metagenome (GOLD analysis project Ga0307378, IMG submission 202238) | Soil microbial communities from Risofladan, Vaasa, Finland - UN-1 | ecosystem: Environmental > Terrestrial > Soil > Coastal area > Acid sulfate soil | place: Finland: Risofladan, Vaasa | collected...
GAATTAGGCTCCAATCTTCTGGAGTACGTATAACAAAAGATGATGATGGTAATACTGTATATGAAAATTGTAATATATTTAGTATAGAAGAAATGTTTACTTTTCTTTGTAGTTCATTAAGTGAATTTAATAATACTCCTCATTTTACAACTTTTACATGGGAAGATAATACAGTTATTGATTTTAGAGATGTAATAGTTGAAGGAGCTTATATTATGGCATTAGCAAGTAAAGCTTTAATTGAAAAAGGCAGAGAATTTACTATAAGTGATAATGGGCTTAGTTTTCAACCTCCTCAAGTATCTGATTTGTTAAATAGCCAAATGAGTACTTTGCTTGGACCTTATCGTGAAAAACTTAAGTATATAAAATCTAACATGAAGCCTAGCCCTATCGGTCTTGGTACACTTCGTATTACAGCAGTAAGTCCATTGTTAATGAGATTAAGGCATAGAAGAGCTGGACAATTCTTAATTTAGGTTCATTTACAATTACAGCTTCTAAATCCATTTTTAAAATTGCTGTAATTAGTTTCCCATTCTATATTACAAATTAAGCATTTTACTTTTAGAGGTGTTTTGTTATTATTATAAATATTAGAAATACATAATATATTATTATTTAACATTTCTTCTTTAATTTTAGATAAACTTTTTTTCATATTACCAGCACATTTTTGACAACCTCTACCATTTTTTATAGATATAAATCTTGCTAACCAAACATGATTACAAGTTTCTCCATTTTTAATATTTTTACATTTCCATGTATATTTTTCGCATCCGATATATTCATCGTTTAAACATTCAAAATTTCTTGATTTTGCATATATTTTAATATCAAGAAGTTTCTTTTTATTATCTTCGATTGTTTTATTTTCATCATATCCTTTTTTATGATTTTTACATAATTTATTTTTACATTGGATATTGTTATTATAAAAAGATCTTTTTACTCTTCTATAAGATCTTAACCATTGTTCTTTACAAATTGGGCATTTCCATTTTAAATTATCATCTTGGTTATTATATACGTCTGATAATAATATTAAATTAATTTCTTTAGCAAAATTTTTAATTTCATCTATTCTTTTTTTTCTAGTTTTAGAACATTCATAGCACCAACAATTTTTTAATTCTGATGGTTTTTGATAAAAGATATGATTATTTTTACATTTGAATTTTAGTGGAGTATAAGAATTTATATAGAATTTTGATAATAATAAACCTTGTTTGCTTTTAGCTATTTTTTTTATATCAAATAATTTTTTTATATTATCGGGATAAGCATATGCTTTATTATAATTAATTTTTATATTATTTATATTTGATGGAAGTTTTACATCTTGTTCTTTACATTGAAATATTATAAATTCTTTTAATTGTTTTAATTTTAAGAATTCAAATAATGGAGGAATTATTATTAATTTTATATTTCTTTCTTTACATTTTTTTATTTTCCATTCATCATAAATTTGACTTTTTTTAAATTTTTCATCGCTTGATTTAAAAGCTTTTTCATAATGTTGAGAACCATTATGTTCAAAAGCTAAGTTTAGTTCTTCACAATAACCATCTAATTCTAAATTTGCTTTTTTATATTTTAACCATTCAGGTCTAATTTTAGGAAAATTATAATCGAATAAAGTTTCAAAACAAACTCTTACTAATCTTTCAGAAAGATTTGATTTACATTCAGGGCACCATCTACCAACTTTTATTTTATTTGGAGTAGCATTCCAAATATGTTTTAAGCTACATTGCCATAATAATTTAGTTCTAGAATTTTTATATTCTTTTGATAAACATTTGCCTCCACGTTTTTTAGCAATGCTTTTCATTTCTTCTAAAGTACCCCTTTTATTACCATAACATTCTGGACACCAAAATCCTCTCATTATAATATTCGCTGTAGTATCCCATATATGACCATTTTCACATTCCCATAAATAAGAAGTCTTTAGAGTTCTGTATTCCGTCGAGAGGAACCTACCATGCTTATTTTTTTTAGTGTTTGTGTGTTCAGATGCTAAATCGTTAAAATAATTTATAATATAATCATTTCTACATTTATCACATTTTAGTAAATTAGCTTCTTTTTCGAATTCGCATTTAGATTGCGGTTTATTTTCTATTTGTCTTAATGTTTTTTCGAATATATAATTACATTTATTACATTTCCATTTTAGTTTATTTATTTCTTTAGAATATTGTTTGGATAACAGTTGTAGATTGTTTATTTTGCCGATATTCACTACATATTCTAAAGTTATTTCTTTTTTCATAATATTAATTTCAAAGAATTAATATTATTTTATGTTGTAGTGAAAAATGTTAACAACCTAAGATGACCGGTTTAATTGTTGGAATTTTTATTTTAACTATATTTTTTATATTTAAGATACTCATTCCAATTTCATATGATGTTATAAGTTTATCTTTATCTGAAGTAATAATTATATCTTCAATTATAGGCATAACGCCTAATAAATCATTTTGTGGCATTACATATAATTCGCCTGGATCAATATCTGTAGATGTTATAAAAGTATTATTATTATAACTATTATAACCTAAGTCATCAACTTCTATTTTATCATGTAAATCGCTTAAATTTAAACTTAAATTACATAATACATTATATTTTATAGTTTCTTTTGTATCAATTTTATTTTTTATAAGTCTATTTGCTTCATTTAATGAAGCTTTAAGACTATTATTTTTTATTATATTTAATTTACTATATTTTAGCGTATTTATTGCAAAAGCTATTTTAATAAGTTTAATTATATTATCATTTTCATTATTAAGGTATTCTAAGCTCATTTTTGTAAAAAGTTTTTGTTCTTCTAAATCTTCAAACTTTTCTAAATTTTTTTGCACTATAAAAGTTGGAATATGTTTTTGGTTGTTTACTTTTTGTTTTATACTTAAATCTTTTTGTTTGGAAATAAAAACGTGTGGGTTTACTGATTTATTTTCATATAAAAGATAATCTTTATCTGTTTTAACAAAAGTGTCATCTATAGCTTTAAAGGTTTTAGAAAAATTTTGATAAATTCTATCAACTAAAAGTAATTTTCTTGCTATACTAAAATCATCTAAATACCTATCAACTCTTTGTGCAATTTGCATTTGTAAATTTGGATTCATTTTTTAACCTTTCATAAAATGTTATATATTTTAATTAGGAGGATTATGCGAATATTTTATATTTTTTTTATTTTTTTTACAATATTATCTTTTAACTGTTCATCTTCTTCTAAAAAAGTTGTCATAAATCCATTAGAAGAAAACAAACCTAAACCTGAAAAGGTAAATGAAAACCCTAAAGAACCATCTAAAAACTGTAATGATAAAAATTGTATAATACCTAAAAATATAGAACCAAATATTCAAAAAAATAATTTGGATGAAAGGTATTATTATGGAAATGGTTGGGATATAATCCTTCCAGAAAATTGGGTTATTAGTCCAGATGAAAAATCTCAATTAAATTCAACTTTTGAAAAAGGAACAATTTTTATAACAGGTTCTATAACTGTCGTAGATTATAATAAAAATTGTTTGTGGACTTTTTCTAAAGAAAGAACAGAAGCTTTAACTAATAAACCTGGCATCAAAATTTTAGATAATATTATTGTAGATATAGGTGGAGCAAAACATGTCGTATTATTATTTATTCATAAAGATAATATTATAGGTCTTCAAGCTTTAACTGCTTTTAATAAAAAAGGTTATATTACAACATGCTTGGGTAATTTTCAGTCAGAAGAAGATATAACTTTTATATTAGATAGATGTAGTGATTTTTCAAATGGAATAAATTTTTCTATTGTTAGAAGAAAAATTCATCTATAAATTCATCTAAAAATTCTTTTATTCTATATTCTGGAAAAGAATAACCTATTTTGTAAAGTTCTTTTAAATTTTTAATAACTGGAGTAATATATGTTTTTGATTTAAAACAAAATAATTCTTTTTCTTCTTCAGTAGCTATTCTGTTTTTTTTATTCCAATTTGGATTTGTTGTGCAAAAAATTAAAAAAGCTTCATTGTTTTTTATTTTCAAAACAACACCACGATGAGATTTTCCTCCATCAGAATGTGTAATAACATCTCCAACATTTATTTTTGATGTTGGTTTTGTAAATTCTTTCATTTCTTCATTAAAAATATTTTCTGCAATCTTTTTTATTTCAGAAGAATCACAAATTATAGTTTTAATAAAAAAATATTTTTCAGGATTACATTCTCCTTTTTTTATAAATAAAGTTGCTTTTGGATATCCTGTAGCAAATACAGTATATGTTTTTTCCATAATTTATTCTTTGTATTTAATTATATCTGAAATTGTAAAATCTAATATTCCATATATAAACAACCATTCTTTTATTCTACGTATTGTAGATTGTTTAATGTTTTTATTAGAAAATAAAGATAATATAACTTTTTTATCATAAAAAACACCATTAGGTTTTAATTCCAATTTTTTTACAAATTCTAAAAATTTACTATACAACAATTCAGATTTATCTTTATCTTTTATTTTAAATTCTATATTAAAATAATATTTGTTTCTTTTGATAATTGATTCAATCCAATTTGTAAAAAACATTTAAAATTCCTAACTAAAGAATCCTAGATTAACTAGGATTCTTTTTTTTATGATTTATTTTTTTAGATTTAAGAAAGCTGTCCACATACAAACAGCTACGTTAAACGTGCCCCATATTCCGTATAAAACAAAACCTACAGTTGAAGATGTGACTAATTGTAAAACAAGCACACTAATCATATATGCAGCTGTTCCTACAGAAATTCCAGCAATGAGCGGTCTCATAGGTTTTACATTATATAATAATGTAGATAAGCCTAAAGGAATAATAAAAGTCGCTAATGGTAAATACTTATGAATTGATAATCCAAATAGCATATCCCATTCAGGAACTGGATGAGAAAGTAAATACATTGGCAATGTTAGACTTGAAGATATCATTGGAACTATACTAAGTAAACCAAAACCAAATAAAGCACAGCCTAATCCATATCCAAGACTAGAAAATTTAAGATTTAATCTTTCTTCTTTTTTGCTTATTTTTATAAGAATTATTGTTAGTAAAAATACTAAACCTAATCTTGTTAAAGCTGACTTCCATACAATTGAAGTTACGGCATCTCCAACATTTAGAATTCCAGCACCATAAAGTTCTCTTTGTCCATCTCCACTAAAAACTCTTCTTAAAGCACTTCCAGGTTTTGATGTGTTTGACATCAAGATGGCTTCAACTTGATCTGGATTTGTAACACCAGTACTCATAATTAATGCTGCTGCTCCTGCAACATGTGGCGTTGCCATCGATGTTCCAGCTAACTTTTTAAACTCTTCACAACCATCTCTACCTCCATTACATATAATTTGCTGTAATACGTTTATACCAGGAGCAGATATATCTACTTGAGGTCCTCTCGAAGAAAAATCGGTAATAAGATTATCTTCATTTGTTGCAGAAACAGTAAAACTTTCTGGATATGCTCCAGGATATTCAACATATCTACCATTATTGCCAGCAGCAACAACCACTACAACACCTTTATCTCTTGCATATTTTACTGCATCATGAAGAATTTCAGAATCTCCACCACCTCCTAAACTCATATTAATAACATTTGCTCCATTATCAGCAGCAAATCTTACACCATCAGCTACCCCAGCTAATGATCCAGAACCAGAACCACTAAGAACTTTTACAGGCATAATCGTTGCTTGAAAAGCTAATCCAACAACACCATAACCATTATTTGTAGATTGAGCAATAGTTCCAGCAACATGTGTACCATGACCATTATCATCATATGCAAAATCTGTATTATCTATAAAATTATATCCTTTTATACATTTTGTATTTGCAAGATCAGATACTCGTTTAAAGCCTTGTTTATTTTCACAAGTTACACCAGTATCAACAACAGCAATGATAATTCCTCTTCCAGTAGCATTCATCCATGCTCTTTCTGCTTCAACAGTTTTCATATGCCATTGTTGAGAATACATTGGGTCATTAGGTGTCCAATCTAAAAAAGAAGCATAATACATTGTCATAGGTTCAACATGCTCAACCCTATTATCTTCTCTTAATTTATCAATAAATTCTTTAACTCTATCAACATCAACTCTAACTCTATGTATTCTAGTCTCTTCACTAAGAAAAGATGTTTCTTCTAATGTAATCCCATATTCCCCAGCTATATCTTTAACCTCACTATCAGACAAATTATCATTCAAATCTAAAGCTATAACTCCAGGAACAATATCTGTCGGAGGTCTTGCTGAAGCTGTCGGTGCTATTACTAACACCAACATAGCAAATAATAAAAACAAACTATTTTTTTTCATTTAAATTCTCCTTTTTATTTAGAAACCCTAATTAACAACAATAGTATACCTTAATTTTTTTATTAAGTCAACTTTTTATTTTATTATCTTTTATGCTACTTGTTGCAGTTTTTCTTTTTTATTTAGATTTATATTTTCTTCTTGATTTTTTATTTCTTTTAAATCTTCTATTCTAAATTTACTCTCAGGAATTTCTTGCATTGATTCTTTAATTGCAGGAATAATATATTTAATAGCTTCATCAATTATAGCATTTCCAGCAGTAACTATACCTTCCGTTCTAAACTCTTTAGCTATATTTTTAATTCTTTCATCTTCATATTTAGAATAAGTTAAACTATATCCCATCATAGCACTAATAATTGCTAATCCAACTTCTGAATCTAAAACATCTTCAACATGTTTTAATTTAGTATTACTCATTCCAGTCTCTTTCATAAGTGTAATTATAGTCCTTCTAACACCTTTAGATATTTGATTTGCTGCAACCCTATATCCAGCAGAAGAAATTTCTTTTTTTAACTTATTTTCTATTTTAGGTTTTTTGTTAATTTTTATTTCATCTTTATTAATCTTTATTTTAGGATTTAAAGCAGATATGTTTATATCTTTTATATAAAGATCATCAAAAATATCCAGATTTTGCTGTTCTGTAGAATCATTATTTATTTTTAGAAAATTATCATTAATTAAATTACCATTAAGATCATAATCTTTAGATGCAAGTATATAACCATTAAAATTATAACTAATTATAGTTTTTTTACTATTTTTATAAATATGTTTTTCATATTTAAAACCCTCATTATAAAAATATTTTTCAATTACAATTCCATTCTTATCATAATAAGTTATAGCTGGTATATTTTTTATTGGATCATTTAAGTTTCCATTTTTAAAATAAGAAATGCTTTTTATAATAAAATTATCATAATATTCAGACCTTCTAAAAAATTTATTATCTTTAAATAAAATTTCATTTTTAATATTACCATTTTCATAATAATTAGTTTCTAAAATAATTTTATTTTTTTCATATATCTTTTTTGAAATTATTATTTTTTTTCCATTAATAAAAGTTTTATAAGTTTTTATTGTTGTTTTAGTGTCTTTTTTTATTAATTCATCTTCTATTTTAAAATCTATAGTATCTTGTATTCTTTTAAATATATTTGGAAGTTCTTGTTGAGTTTTGTTTTCTTCTTGTTGAGTTTTGTTTTCTTCTTGTTGAGTTTTGTTTTCTTCTTGTTGAGTTTTGTCAATAACCAATTTTGTTAATTTTAGTTTATTTACATTTTTCATTACATCCATAGTAATATCTTTTAAACAAAAATCTGTAAAACTACTATCAATTTTATTAGTTGTTAAATATGGTTTTATATATTTTTTCAAATATTTATAAAAATCATTTTTAGTTCTTTTTTCATTATTAAATCTATTATTTTCACTTTTAGAATAAGACACTTTCCCTTCATCTTCTTGAGATAATGATAAATAATGTCTATTTTTATCTAATTCTATAAAATCATTTAATTCTCTTAAAATAAAATATTGAGTTTTTTTATCATCTACTTTTGTATAACTTTGTAAAGTTTTATCAAAAGCTTGAAGAAGCATATCTCTATCTTTTTTTAAGTTATACTCTTCTTTAATTTTATTCTTAATTTCTTTAAAAAGGGAATCTTTATCATTAAAAGTTATTTTAATTTCATTATTGTTTGATTCTTTTTGTGGTATAAATATATTATTAATAGTAATATCTTTAGCTTTTATTTCATCATTAACATTGTTTTTTAATTCATTATTAAAATGTTCATATTTATTATCATATTTTGATTTCAAATTATTTGCATTTGTATTAATTTCTTTTAAAGATTTATCTGTGTTTTTTCTTTCTATTACTTCTATTACAAAAGATTCAAAATCTTCCAAAAGAACATCTATTTCTTCTAAAGAATCATTTATTAATATATTAGGTAAAACGTATTTTTCAATATATCTTTTTAAATATAATTTTGTTCTTTTATCACTATTAAATTTATTTTGATTATCTTTAGCATATGATACCATGTTCGGATTGTCTTGAGATATTGTAAGATAATGGTTATTTGTATCTTTTTCAATATAAGAAACAATACTATCTAAAAATAAAACTTCTTCCTCTAAAAAATCTATTTCTTCTCTGTCTATAATATCTTTCATTATATTTAGTAAAGCATCTCTATTTTTAAAAATAGAAATCATATCTTTAGCAACCATATCTTTAGAATCTTTAACCATTTGTTTGTTTAAATTATTTTCTTCATAATTAAACATGTTTTTGCTTTCTTCATTAAGCATTTCTTCTACATCTTTTATTTTAGTCCTTTTATTAAATTTTTCCTCAAAAGAATCTATTATAGAAGGATCTATATTATATAATTTTCCATAATATTTTTTTATATATTTTCCCAATGTTGTTTTTATTCTTTTGTTTGAATCTTTTTTATATTGTGATTCTTTAGCATAAGATATTTTACCAATATCCTCTTGAGAAAAAGAAACATAATGATTTTGTGTATCATTTAATATATGATTAACAATTGCTGAAATAATAAGATTAGATTTGTTATTATCAGTTATTTTTTGACTTATTGTATCTTTTAATAATTCTTCAAATTTATTTCTCGCAACCTCTAAATCAATAATATATTTTTTATCTGTCATTTCATTTCCTTTCTTTATTTCTTCAGGAAACCCAATAAGTTTCTTTATTTTTTCAGGAAACTCAATAAATTCTAATTCATTCTGTATAGCTTTAAGAATTATATCTAATTCTGGCTTATCTGAAATACTCATAACTGAAACTATAAAATCTTTAAATTTTACACATATTAATTCTTTAGTAACCCAATTTAAATATGTAATATGTAAATCTTTATTTTTATTAAAATTAGGAGGCTTATATATAGAAACTTCTTCAAAATCATTCGCCTTTAAATCATAAAAAATACTTTTTATAGTTTGTAATAATTTTTCTTTTTTTATACCATCAATAAAAATTACATCATTTTTTATAAGATCAATTACATTATCTATAGCAACAAAAAGTTTTTTACGTCCATTTTTAAAATCTTCTTTTTGCTCTTTAGTTAATTGATTTTTGTATATATAATTACTTTTATTTATACCCTTATACATATAATTCCTTTTATTTATAATTTTATTCATATATAATCTATTCTAACATAAGCAACAATACATGTCAACTACTTTTGTTAGAATAGTTTTTTTTATTCTAAAACCCAAACCCTCCATCTACACCTATATATTAACGTGTAGATCCTCAGTTGTCCAGCAAGAATTTGAGAGTTTTTCCTCAATAAAATCACACAGATAGAGCTCCTACCTACCCCTAATAGAAGCTGTACATCAATGCATCATAAAAAAATATTTTTTATCTTACAATATTCACACATAAATTTGTTATTATAAATTTTATTTAATATAATTTACAAATAGGAGTTTCTAATAAAATTAGGATAATATGAAAAAAACCAGTTTACTAAATGCTATAAATTTATTTTACAAAGCTGCTCAATCAGGTCCAATAATGAGCAAAAATGAAGCTATAAAAACTAAAATAGAAAATGCCTGTACAGATTTTGTAAAAAAATTATATGATAAATATGTTAATATGCCAGATGCACCACAAGATGATATAGTTCTAAATGTTCTCACAAATGTAAAAATATTAGAACCTAATAAAGAATCAATTATTACTACAGTTTCCGGAAATACACAAGAAATTACTAAATGGGCTGATAAAGTGTTAAAAGCAAATAATAGAACCCTATTAGCTACAATAAAAAATATAATAACTACCGAAAAACCAGAAATTCCTTTCGATTCCGATGCAAAAGTAGAAATAAAATATTAACATATTCTATACTTATAATAAAAATGTATATCTTACATGATATGCGGAACTCCAAAACCTATATTTCCTAATCCTTTTTTTATTGGCGTCAAAAATGGAATGCCATATGCTGACGGTTACTCCGTCTATGTCCAATGGTCCCAAGCTTTACAATCTTCCGTAGCTAACGATATAGGCTATAATATATATTTCTCAACAAATAAAGATACCGTATTGTCAGAAGGTCCAAAATACTTCACAAGATATACAGAACTTAAAATATCCCAATTCAATCCAGGTGATACCTATTACGTTCTCGTACGCGCTTGCGAATATGATCCCACTATACAAAATCCATTAAATTTCGTTCCTTCTCCACAAGCTACTAACGCTTTTGTATATCCTCAAACAGCCCTAATGTCAGATATAGATGAAAGCACCCTAACTATACCTCTAATAGATGTATCCGAATTTCCAGCCTATGGCGTGTTAAAAATAGGCTACGAACTAATAAAATATACAAATGTAGATTATTCAAATAATATAATATATGCTACTACAGATGGTAGAGGATACTATAACTCAAATATTTATATTCATACTATAGATGGTTATGACGGCTATAGTATTTTAAGTCCCATTGTAGGGGTTTTTGAGGGTTTTCAAGAGCTAAATTTAATTTATACTCAATTTCAAACTCGATTTGAACAACCAGAATTTCCATTTACAGAAGCTGATGGCTATAGAACAAAAAATATAGATCTTTTAACAACAGATTTAACTGCTTCAGACGAAGATATGGAAGATTTTCCTAGTTATGATTATTCAGGTTATCATAGAACTAGTATGGTAGATTATTTTTCTGGTAAATGTTTAGGTAGTTATCATGGTGGAGAACAAGGCTGTGCAGATAATGGTGGAAGATTTAGAGGAGGAATAAATATATCCGATGTAAGCGCTCAAAGATTAGAAATGATGCTTGAAACAACAGGAGAACCTGTAGTTTTATTAAGAAGAAAATGGACAGGAATAACATGTAATTGTTATAGACTTAATAATGAACATCAAGATGGAAGATGTAAAGTATGTTTTGGAACTTCTTTTGTAGGAGGTTATGATCAATATTATAATCCACGAAGATCTGATGGTAGAATTTTAATGAGATTTCCTCCAACAGTTGATGATTTAGCTATGAAAGAACATGGTTTACAGCAAAATTTCTCACCTAATCCTTGGACACTATCTGTCCCAGCTATAAAAGATAGAGATGTTTTAATTAGGTTTAATTTGGATGGAACCGAAGAATATCGTTATGAAATTTTGAATACCACAAGAAACAAATTAATGTTTTCTAATTCTGGCGCACAAGCAATGAGTATTTTTAGGCTGGATAAGACCGATGAGATTTATAAATTTAGAACTATTAGAGATACATCTTTACTACCAGAAAAGATAAATACAACAATGGGTATTTTAAGAGGCTCTGGTCCTCATTATCATTTTGTTAAAATT
>Ga0307378_10010837_pt1 | contig 11805 bp, 12 predicted proteins | sample UN1MG_FD_202238 | JGI IMG/M metagenome (GOLD analysis project Ga0307378, IMG submission 202238) | Soil microbial communities from Risofladan, Vaasa, Finland - UN-1 | ecosystem: Environmental > Terrestrial > Soil > Coastal area > Acid sulfate soil | place: Finland: Risofladan, Vaasa | collected...
AACTCGGAATAGGATCCAATACTATTCTAAATCTTTCTCTAAAGGGAAATAAAATAGAGATTACACCTGCTGTGGTCCGAGAATTTAACGAGGAAGAGTTGAGGGAATATACAGATAAGGAAATTTCCCAGTTTCTACAGGATGATAAAATAGACAAAGACACGGCAAGAACTGTAAAAAGACTTCTTTCCGAGGGGAAACTATAATATGGCTGGGAAGAAAAGGGTTTTTTTAGATGCCTCTATTTTTGTTGCCGCCGCAGGGTTTGCCAGTAGCGGTTCTTCTTTAATTTTGGAAGTTTGTAGAGGACTTCTTTTTTCTGCAGTTACAACCCGAAGAATTCTTTTAGAGGTTCAGAGAAATATTCGAAAAAAGCTATCTTCTGAAGCTATCCTTTGTTTCTATAAAGAAATAGCTAAACTTAATCCAGAGATTATTAGACCACCAACTAAAGAAAGGCTAAGCCAGTATGATGACATTATTGCTTTAAAGGATCATCGCCATGTTCTTGCGAGTGCCCTGGAGGGAAAAGCTAATTTTCTTATTACCCTGGACCGAAAACATTTTCAGACAGAAGCTATAAGGCAAGCAAACCTATCAATAATCATCATGACACCCAAAGAATTCTTAGAATTGGTAAAAAAAATATAAGGATTTTAAAAAAAAAGAGCCTTGATTAAAATTGACGGAAAAACGTTCGTATCAGATAATGCTGGCAAAGCGAAATTCAGCTTAATCTTTAATGAGTCTAATTACATTTAACCGAAAAAAATGGAAGTATTGGAAGGAGAAAATCTCATCTCGCAAAAAGGAATAGATTTCTCTACTGAAACTCCTATAATAATAATTAAAAATTGAATGATTTTTAAAAATCAAGATAATAGAAATGGGCCTGGGCTCCTGTGTCATACTTCAGATAACGTTTTGTGGATAAAAGAAGTTGCCGAAGGCAACTTGGGGAAATCTTTGATTTTTTCCTTTTATCCGTTGTTATCGGAGTGCGATAACACTGATCGGAACGAAGTAGAGCGAGAGTTTTTGAGGGCACTAATCTCTCTGGCCCACCCATTCTTTGAGCAAATAATTTAAGCATATAGAAAATTACCATAATGTTTTTATATATAAAATTAATAGGAGAGCATGACCCTTTTCCTTTGCTTTAATTCAAAAGTACAGAAAATTATGGACACAACTAAAGAACTATATTTTATATTGATTCAGAAATCCATAATAACTTCAAAAAGATATGTGATAGGAATGGAATTATCATGTCAAAAAAGTTCAAATTCTAATTGAAGAATATATAAAAAAGGAGGTGGAAAAATGAGGCACTGCCCCATTGTAATAGATTTATTTGCTGGAGCAGGGGGGCTGAGCAAGGGACTTGAACAGGTAGGGTTTTCTGTTAAACTGGCAGTGGATTCAGATGAAAGTTCTGCAACCACTTATAAATATAATCACCCAAAGGCGAAATTTATTAAAAAGGACATTTGGGATATTCCCAGCAAGAAACTCCTTAAAGTAATTGGGCTGAATCGCGAGGAACTTGACCTCCTTGTAGGTGGCCCCCCGTGTCAAGGCTTTTCTTTATCAAACACAAAAACTAGGGATATGTCAAATCCAAACAATCATCTTGTTTTTGAATTTATAAAAAAATCTCTTGAAACAAAACCGAAGTGGGTTCTTATGGAAAACGTCGCAGGACTCAGTAGCTTTGAAAACGGTTCTGTTAGAGATAAAATTATCCAGTTATTTGCAGAAATAGGGTATTCAGTAAAGTGTGCCGTGTTAAATGCTGCGAGCTTCGGCGTGCCGCAGAATAGAAAAAGAGTGTTTTTTATAGGAAACCGAGTAGGCACCGATTTAGATTTTTTAGATAAAATGATGGAAAAAAGAGAAAAGAATCCCCTTACAATTAAAGATGCCATTGGGGATCTCCCCATCATCGAGAACGGAAATGTTGTGGATGAAATACAATACAGAAGGGGGAAGCCGAGGGCATATCAAAAACTTATGAGAACCAACTCCAGTGGGACAGTGAGAAATAACCGCGTTTCGAAGAACTCAGAACTAGTAATCGAAAGATATAAGTTCATTGAACCTGGAGAAAATTGGTGTGCAGTGCTAAAAAAAATGCCTGACTTGCTCCTTAATTATAAGGACACAAAAAACTGCCACAGCGGGATTTACAGAAGGTTGGAATGGAACAAGCCGTCGGCAGCAATTACTAATTTCCGGAAAAGTATGATGATTCATCCCGATCATAACAGAGGACTCTCTGTAAGGGAAGCCGCCCGCATTCAATCGTTTCCAGACGACTACATTTTTTTCGGTTCTCTTGGCTCTCAGCAACAGCAGGTCGCAAACGCAGTGCCTCCTCTACTTGCAGAGGCAGTGGGGAAACAAATTATAAAAGTAATGTAATATTTTTCTTTAACAAATGATCTCTAAATACTTTGTCAGAAAACTTTTGCGGTGGGGCCCAGAAAATAAAAGAAGATTTCCTTGGAGAAATAAAAATGCCTCTGCTTACAGAATTCTCGCGGCAGAGATTATGCTTCAAAAGACCAATGCTGAAAAGGTTGAGTCAACATTTAGAAAATTCATAAAAAAATACCCAAATATAAAAGAACTTAATAAGGCAAAAGTCGGCGAAATTGAAAAGATGCTAAATGTTCTGGGGCTTCAAAAAAATAAAGCTCAAAGGCTTAAACTGATTGCTGAAGAAGTTGGTTCTAAGTGCAGAGGAAAAATACCTGATGATAAAGAAAGCCTTATGGGTCTTAAGGGAATAGGAGACTATACAGCAAATGCTCTTCTCTGCTTTAAGCTCAATAAATACATGCCGGTGGTCGATACTAATACTGCGAGAGTAATCAGCAGATTCTTTGATTATAAAATAAAAGAGAGGGCTAGAACAGATAAACGCTTGTGGAAATTTATGGAAGAAATAACTCCAAAAAGAAAATGCAGAAATTTTAATTATGCCCTTTTAGATTTTGCTAGTGCCGTCTGCAAAATAAAACCTTTATGTCAAGAATGCGTCCTTAATAACAAATGCAGGTATTTTTCTAAAATCAAATAACTTTTCAAATATTCTCAATTTACTATAGTGAAGCAATTTCTTCGGCTATGATATCTGCATACTTTTGAGGCGTTAGAATGTCATCCATTAGTTCACCAATATAATTCCGCTTCTCAAAAATTTTTTTTCTCATAACCGATTTGAACTCTTTAGTATTTGTCTCTTTGAAATTCTGCAGTATTTTTATAGATAACCGCCAAGCCCCTTCATAGCATCTCGGCAATTCTTCATCCGTTAAATCACTTGTTTCAATATCTTTTAACATTGAATTCAAGCACTGAACAAAAAGGCGCGTATTCTCTCTGGTTGCATATTCTGGTTCAGCCTCCATTTTTGCTTCATTCCATCTATCAAAGCGGGGTTCTTTATTAATTGACGGGCTATCAAACAAGTACACCCATTCGCTCCACTCCCTTTTAAAAGCAATATCTTTTGGATAGCTGGCCAACCTAAAACAGTAGGCAACGTGAATCCTGTTTAGTCCCCTATCTTTCGCTAGAAGCTCTTTAGGGGCATGGAGCTTTATATTAAGCCAATAAAGAGGCTGTTCGGCTGGCGCGATTAATCCTGATCCAAAAAATATTTTTCGCAATATTGTTCCAAATTCCCAGTATGCTCCTGCTTTATTTTTGTTACCAGCCCTATGCGTAGTTTTTGATTTAGCCAGCCTTCTACCCAACTTTTTTAGCTCCTCTTGAACTAGTTTATCTAATTTATATGCCTTTTCTCTTTCAGAATCTGAGATCCCTACTCCTTCTATGGAACTAGTAATGCGGTTCCCTTTATCGTCATATTCAACAACAATGGCCATGGTTATCCTCCCAACTTTAAAAGAGCAGTGCCAATTATTTCATACATTTTCAAAAAAGCTTCAGCCGGCGGAATGTCGCCAGCACTTAAAACTTCCGAAAAGTCTTCTGCAACACCAGCAAAATTGCGCTCTGCAACCGCAATTGCATAACCTTGTATCAGCATCTGCTCTCTTATATACCACCTCTTTAGATCGGCTCCGTGCTCCCTTACAAAATCGTAAGACGGATGCCCGGCATTTAGAACAAATATGTAACCTGATGCGCGATCTCCTTCATACCATGAGCGTCTCCCGTCTTCAGCGTCTTCGACTTCCCTTAATTCTCTGAAAATTGAGTGCCCTGGAGGATCTATTCCCAAGTAAAAGTCAATTTTCTTTTTACCTATTTTATCACCTTTGATCTTGTTTACTTGGGGAATATTTTCTGCAAATCTTATGCTGAAGAATATCTCACACTTGCGATCGTCTGCATTGGCGGGCCCTTCAAAAATCTGTCCAAATGCTTCATTTGAAATGTCAAGTGCTTCTATAGCATATTCTTTTTCGGACATAGCAGTAAGTAAAGCGCCTTGCTCTGTTATGAGTTCTTTTAGCACTTGATAATCTGCTGATCTTCTTGCCACGAGGTCAACATTAATCTTTACATCAAATGCTGTGTTGTTTGATATTTTAAATCTAATATTGCATATAGATTCCATTAGCTCAACACGCCGAGATCTAGTCCGAGGGAAAAGGGGTTGGTAAGCAGTGACCACAAATAGATCCTTTTCAGACGGAGGTTCTTCTCTTCCAAGCCACACCATTCTTGAAACTTGACACATTATTTTACCTGAATTTCTATTGTTGACTTTGGCAACAATAAGAATGCCTTCACTATAGCAGAAATCATCAGCGTTAAATTGAAATGCCTTCACGGCAACTTTTCTCACTTCTCCAGGCTCCAAATCAATTTCTTCTTGATGTAGGAGTTTTTCTTTCTGATCATCTCCTCGCTGTTCAGCTGTTAAATACAGGCTGATAAACTGAGGGTTGTGCGTATTATTCTTTATTTTGAAACTGATTGGTCCGATAGGCTGATTTATCTCAACTCTTTTTGAGTTTTTGTTTGGCAGTTTAAATGATTCTATACTTATTTCAATGTCCTTTGAACTTGTACCCATTGAAAAGTCAGTAATAAGGCCGAGTTCTGGCGCGTTCTCATTTATTTCCTTCAATGTATCAAGCATGTCTCGGCGGTCCCGGCTCTGCTCGCTTTCTGTCCTTATACCTAACTCCTGCTGGAACAAGTCTAAGTGGTGCCGGATGATTTCTCTTATCTGCCGGATTCCTTCTTTTCTCGAATCAAAACCATAGTGTGTTGTGCCCTCACTTTTTTCCACAAATTCTTCTAAATCGGAATTAAGTATTACATATCCGCAAAGCCTTTTGTGAATTGTGTGATGAGGAGTGATATACCTAGACGCGCTTCCAATCTTCATACGCTTCCGTTGGACCCAAATTTCGCGCATTCCTTCATCGATAGGATTCGGAGACACCACAAATTTTAGTTCTTTAATCTTATATGTGCTCCCATCGACTACAACCGGCAGAAATTTCTTTTTGTATATTCGCCACTCGTTTTCTTTGTCCCGCGCATTTGCTATCGATATGAGTGGTTCGGATAATTTTACTTGTTTTACCTTATCCTTCCATTTGACAAAGATTTTGGCGTCAAACTTATTAAGGATTTCCCACCACGTTTCTTCGATCATCTTAACAAATAATTCAGAGTAATCATCCCCACTTGGTTCATCAAATGATCTCTTGACTGCTTCAACCAACTCATCCTTCAGACTAAGAATTGTAATTCTCGTGCCGGGGGCGGTCAAAGGTGACAGCGCTCCGCCGCTTGCTTCTTCAATGAATCGTTTTGCTTCTTCGTCTTGGTGCAGTATCCGCGTTTGCTTCAATCTGGTGCCTATGATTTTTCTTTCAAATGCAATATATTTATTGTCGTCATATCGAAGTGAATCGCACAAAATAGAAGAGGTCTTTGAACCTGCTTGGAATATAAGTTTTCCTCTCCCGAAAGTGCCGGGACCAATGCTCCCGCCAGATTCAAACCTTATTAAAAACCGGCTGATGTTTTGATCAGGCGTAAGCCTGTCTTCTATCGACCACTGTTCAATTTCGTCAACCGTGAGAATTTCCCCCGTTAAACCCGTCGTTCCTTCATCCCAAAAAGACAGCGCATATTTGCCGTTGATTTTTAAAAGTTCAAAAGTGAACTTCCAATCATGGTATGAATTGGGTTCGCTTCCGGGCAATCTGGCCCCAATACCATTCTGAATCGCATCTTTTTGAATCCCGTGTACTAATCCTTTTGCCGGCTCGCTTTCATATTCACGAGCAATTTGCTCAATCTGCTGCCTATCATTTTGCGGCATAGTAACATATTCTATATCAAGAGTCATTTTTTGGTTTCCCTTTGAAAAATTTGTATCTCTCATTTTAATTCACCTATAATTGTATAATCATTTCGTTTATTTTTAACAACTCCTAACTCTCTTAACAATGAAATTTTAGCTGATGCAAATGTTCTTGCGTAATTATAGAGTTGTTTTTTGAAAACTTCATTATCTTTTTGTGCTCTTTTACTTTTTTGTAAAATATGATCTTGGAATTTTTTATTGGTTTCAAACCAATTCCATAAGTCTTGATTTCCATTATGCCCGTCTTTTAGGAAATCATATACTTCTTTTAAGACTGAATATTCTCTGTATCCTTGCTTATCAATTTCTTTTAAATAATCTATCAGCCATTCTTTCTCTTCAGGACATAGTATTTGTTCATTCTTATTTTTATCAAAAATAAGATTTCTTAATTGTGCAAACTCTAAACCCTCTTTTGTTAATGTAATCTCGATTTTTTCCCAGGGTTCACCCCACACATTCTGAACCTTAGTGTCGACAGGTTTTTCTTCAAAAAACCCCATGTCAATTGCTGTCCGCAAAAAATGATAGACTAGTCTGCATACAGCGTTATCCTTCTGAAGATTGTTTGGTTTTTTTATCTGATTTGGAAACCCTTTAAATCTTGATAACTCATATTTTTCAATAAGTTCTACAGCGTCTTCTATTAGAGAGTTTAAAACTACATACTCCAAATTTTCTTTTTTGATTTTCCAAGCTAAAACTCTAGCTAAAAATTTGGGGGCGAAAAAGTCATTGAACATCAGCCAAGAGCCCCATATCTCTGTTCCGTCATCAGTATTAACCTTTCCCGGCCTTAATTTTAACGGAGGGGGGATACTCAAAAATTCATTCAAAATAAGTGCTTTTGCTTTTTCTTTTACAAGTTCTTGCCCTATTCTTAAATCTCTATACAGTTCTTTTTTTAAACCACAAAGAGGGCATCCTTCTTTATTTTTATTTAAGTCAAATTCAGTTCCGCACCTCCCGCATTTGATTTTATTTTCTTGCATATTGAATGATTCCATATTTTGCTATATAAAATTATATACTTAATAATATAACACAAAAATTTCTTGAATGCTATTATATACTTTACATTCCTCAAAGTCAAACAAAATTCCATAGTTATGGGTCATGAAAATTCCGTAACTACAAGTAAAAAAATATCACATATTCTTACTCCCTTCTTTCTTAATGCTTTTAGTTCTATAGCTTTTACCATTTACTATAACGGACTCAAATGTAACTATAAGTAATTCCGATTACCTTTTTCTGCAGCCAAGCGGGCAATCGACTGTTTCTTTAATTGATTCACATATGTGTGAATTTATTCCAAGGGATTTCTTTGGAACAATGATTTTTGAAAACGGGCTATGGACGAATGCAGGAGAAATACTTGGAGGCGTGCCGTATCACTCGATGGAGAATAATTTTACTATTAAAGGAAGCTTAAAAATCGAAGGGGTTAGAGAAAATTTGCAGTGGAAAGATGCCCAGGTAACAAGAGAATATGAGGTGATAGTTATAGATGGAAGTGGTAATCCGATTGAAGAAGCATTGATTAAAATTGATGGGAATACATACGTATTAGATAATGCTGGCGAAGCGAAATTCAGCTTAATCTTAAATGAATCTAATTACATTGAACCGAAAAAACTGGAAGTATTAGAAGGAGAAAATCTTATCTCACAAAAAGAAATAGATTTTTTTACTGAAATTCCTATCATAATAATTAAAGATTGAATGATCCTTAAAAATCAAGATAATAGAAATTGGCTTGGGCTTTCTGTTTCATACTTCAGATAACGTTCAGAGCATATATGACGTTTTGCTGGAGCGGACGCGGAAGCAAAATGTGGTGAAGCCCGGAGCGAAGCGAAGCACGTATACTCTGTTGTACGCCGTATTTAGATAATTCTTTTCATTGTGTATGATGTTCCAATATCTTCATATCTTTCAAATCCTAATCTTCTGTAAAAATTTACTGCTCTATTCCTTTTGTCAACACTCAATGAAATTGTATTATATCCTTGCTTTTTTACATTATCTAATATATTAAAAAATAACTTAGTCCCTATGCCCATATTTCGATATTCTTTTTTAATTGCCATACTTAATTCAGGTGTTTTTTCATCTATAAACTCATACCCCTTTTGATATTCTGGGAAAACCCTAACCCAAATTGCACCGATCATTTCTGTTTCATATTTTGCAATCAATCCAATGTCCCCTTTTCTCCCCCAATTACTTATATATTCGGAAAGTTCTGGTTTATTAATAATGGATTTTAGTAGAGGCTTTTCAGATTCAGGAACAAAAATAGTTTCATATAGCATATCACGAAGAAAATTATAATTATCTTTTGTTAAGTCTTTTTGTATTTCTATTATTTTATTATTCATATTTCTAAACATGTCATATAACGTCTCGCGCGTTGTCGAAGTTGCCGGAGCGAAGCGGAGACAATTTGGGCGGAGGCGCTACTGCGCCGTACCCGACAACGCGCTGTTACATGAAGTGTTCGGCGTCTTTAGCTAAGGGCAAAACGTACATGGATGTCCGTTTTGCCCATTAATCTATTCTTTACAAGTAGATGGTAAACTATAATTACTTACATAATCATAGAAAACTGAATTAATACTTTCAACGTCTTCATATAATTGATAATTGAAAAAGTTAAGAAACTCATTTTTGATATTTAACGAAAATGGTTTATCTATTGTAGGCGCGTTGTAGATCATGAAATTACCTTGGTTGTCTATAGATGCTAAGCAGATATTAGCGCTTATAAATAGTGATAAATGATTAAACGCTGGCTTAATACAATAAGAATCTAAGATTACAAAAGCTACATTAGAAAATGATTTATATTTAAATGCTTGAGACAAAGCTTTTCGCCATTTATTTAGTTTTAATTCAAACGCAAAAATATGCGTTAACGTATCTTCCCTTTTTTCAAATAATACAAGATCAGGAATGCCAAATGGAGTTTTCACCTCATTATATATGTCAAATTGAACAGCAGACGATATTTTTGATTTAATAAAATCCTGAAAAACATTTACCATTTCACTTTCTGATTTAAATTTCATTATTTATCCTTAATAAAGGCTTCAAACATATTAATTGCAGATAACCAAAAACCAAGATGCGAACCGTCACTATTATCATCTAATATAATACCACTATTTTTTATGTCTGCAAAATACTCTAATGCTATATTTATTTTTTCTTTGATATATGATAAACGAACTTTGCCCTCTGGTATTTCTTTAATTTGTTTATGAAATATATAAAAATAATGCTTATAGGGTTCGGCTTTTTGAAAATGCCAATTATATTCTGGCTCAAACATTAAAGGTTTGTATTTTGAATCCTCAAAAATCTCATTAATCTTTGAACTATATAAACGTTTGAATGCACCTAAATATCCATAGTCAATCCATTGTAGAAGATTTGATGAATACAATCTTGCTCTTGGCCCACTCTGTATTACCTCGCCTTCCGGTGTGATAAATCTATTAACATTGAAATTTCTCAGATTTTCATATGACCCCATACTTATTGAATCTGGATTAGATATTGAAAATAAAAAACTCTCTGTATTACAATAACCAATATGTACTTCTAAATTATTTTGTTTTAGGAAATAAATAAAAAGTAGTGCTTGATACAAATATTCCGAATCCTTTATTTGCTTCGTAGTAAAATTTGTTTCAAATAAAAGATAAATACCCTTAATTCCATTTATACCAGTAACCCAATTAAGTAAATCATTTTTTTTGGTATCATCAACTAATTGGCTCTGTTTAACAAGCACGGTTAATAGAATATCTTTTTGGATATTTTTTGTTGCTATATAATTCATGAATGGTTCAATAAAATATTTATAATGACTATCATAATAATTGGTTGGCCAAACATCATAATAGCGAGTAGGAATTAATAAATATTTAAAATTAAGCTCAAGTTGAAGATCAATACATTTTTGAGCAATTAAATTTGCATGATCATCAAAATCGGAAGTACAATAATTACATTTAATATTCTCTGGAAAATATTCATAAGTAGTCAATTTACCTTTATTATCATCGATTCTATATAATTGAGGATCGAAAAAGCTCTTAAGTAATAATTCACTATCAATCTCCATTATTTTGCTAAATTCAATATTTATTGGCGATAAAATGAGCCCGTCACCAGCTGCGTCCTCTAAAATGCTATCTATATTCCACTGATACCTATGTCCTGTTTGGTGATATAGATTCATATGATCCTCCAATTTTCATTTATATATTTGATTATTTGTGAATAATCTCTAAAGCGCATAAACGGTTCTTTTTCTAATAATTTATTCAATAAAAATGATAGCTCGGACGATGCTTTGGCAATTAATTTGAAATCAATATGTATACCAGCTACAATATTTTCCGGAATACTATTAGAATTTCCAATTAGAGAAGGATCAAATGGATGTCTATCAAAAGCGATTATTGATAATAAAATGCCTAAAGCAAAGAAATCTGTTCTTTGATCTATTATATTCTTTTTATTTAGCAATTGTTCAGGTGATGCAAATATAGGTGTACATGGACCCATATATGCTAATGTATTTGTTAATGAATCTTCTTTTAGAAATCGAGCAATTCCAAGGTCGATAATTATTGGTGATAAATCTTTTTTAAATAATATATTATCTGGTTTTAAATCTCTATGAACAATACTTTTCTCCCATATTAAATTTAATGCCTTAATTATTGAAACAAATACTTTAATTGCTACTACTTCATCTTTAATCTGCCTTTGTAATTCTATAAAGGATATAGAATCGATAAATTCTTCCATAATCAAGAATGTATTTGATATACTATCTACTAAAAAATCATAGTTTTTTGGATAATATTTGCTAATATTCGCTTTCAAAAAATTGATCTCTCTTTTAATGCGCTCTAATGAAGTATTGGATTGAAAGTTGCCATATTTTAAAATTACCTTTCCATAATCTTTATGGATACCTGTAAATACCTTTTTTTGAACACCATCTTTTAAGGGAGCTAGATTTGTAACAGTTTTAAGAAAATCATCAATTATTCCCATGCTTGATTCCTTACTAATAAATATTTAAATATTTTCCGCGCCATGGAAGGCGCGGAAACCGCATTACACATCAAGCGCCGAACATTTCATGTAACTACTAATAAGCGCATTACTTCGTTTATCTTACCAAATTGGCATATTTTGCGAAATACTTTGTTTATATTCAACTTTATACGCTGTTTTGTTACACTCTCCTGTTACATATTATCAAAACAATTAAAGTTTTAATATTTTTTAACCTTAAAATCCAGCACTCTTCCTTCGGGGCCGGTTACATCAACAGTCACTTTGTCCCCTTCTTTTATCTCTCCGTTTAAGAGTTTCATAGCCAGTACATTCTGCACTTTATTTTGTATTAC
>Ga0307378_10010841_pt1 | contig 11804 bp, 9 predicted proteins | sample UN1MG_FD_202238 | JGI IMG/M metagenome (GOLD analysis project Ga0307378, IMG submission 202238) | Soil microbial communities from Risofladan, Vaasa, Finland - UN-1 | ecosystem: Environmental > Terrestrial > Soil > Coastal area > Acid sulfate soil | place: Finland: Risofladan, Vaasa | collected...
TCATCCCCCATGTTACCAGCGGCATGCTCCTGGACACTGCCTGCCCCTCCTTCTGATGTGGTTTGACTGAGGCATCGAGACTCCCCCCGGGCAAAGGTGCGGACCCGCTGGAAAGCCAGCGGGTCCGCATATTCTGCTGTCCCCGCATCACGTACGGGGGCTGCATCAGTAGTCGTTTCTCAGAAGGGTCGGCCTTCGACAGTCCTCAAACCGCAGCAGCGCATGCCTCCCGTGATCGGTCGGTCCTCTGCCAGCGGTACGGCTTCCGGCTGGTAAACGTCGCGCATGTCTTCGCCGCTCCACAGGATGATCTCGGCCTTGATCCATGCGGCGTGACCGTCGGCAAACCCGACGTTCGAGCCGTTAAGGTGTCGCGCAGCGTTGCTCTGCTTGCGGATCTCAGCATCCCAACCCCACTCGGGTCCACTTACACCGCAGCCCGAAGCTCCTACACCCGGTACGCCGCAATCCGGGTTGTCCCAGACGCTGCTTTGATTGCGCCAGCAGGCAAGAGCGATTCCCATGCGGGCTGGATAGGCCACCCGATCGCTCATGTCAAACTCGCTGTAGAAACCGGTATCGGCGACCACCGCATACTTGACGGCATCGTCTAGCTCGCTATCCTTGACACCACGGAGAAGGGCGGATGTGCCGATAGACTGCAGGAATCCACCCTGTGCGCCAGTGTCTTGGTAGCCGACGAAGCCCTGAGTGTACGAGTCGGTCACGACACCGCCCCATCCGGTCGGGAAGACCATACGACAGGCATTTACTACGTCGTCATAGCCGTGGTTTACGTACACCTGCGCCCACTGGGGATCCTCCCACGTTGGCAGCACAACCATAGTCGGAATGACCTTCGAGCTCGGGCAATTCCACACTTCGCGGTTCTTCGTATACTCGTCCAGAATTACGGCTGGACGCAGGTAGGGATTCATGCCCAGCTGGACGCCGTCCCACGGTTCAACCAGTGGCGTGTCCGGGTCGTCGCAGCCAAAATAGGTGGACAGAAGATTGTTGACATTGGGATCAACCTTCATATCCGGATAGAATGCCCCGTAATCACCGAGATACATCTGAAATGCCAGGGCGATGTTCTTGACGTTAGACAGACACACCACCTTGCGGGCCGATTCGCGTGCCCGAGCGAACACCGGGAAAACCATGGATGCGAGGATCCCGATGATCGCGATTACTACGAGAAGCTCAATCAGGGTGAAACCCGCTCTCCGTCTTAACACTATCCTCTCTCCTACACGGTTCTATTACCGACTGTCTCATATGTCACACGAGTAGACCACAGCACCGTAGCAGCAGACCGTCACCTCCTTCCCTCGTGGGGGGAATCGGATCTCTCGATCTCGCTCCCGAGTCTTACTGTACCCACCTGTTGCTGCCGATAGTCGATGGCCTAACGGACTAAGGCTTAACGCACGAAGACCTAACGCACTATGTATATCATGTATGTTGTCATCTGTCAATGGGCCTGGTGGTGTGTTTTGGGATTCTAGGGGGTCCCATGACCAGAGTGGACTCATCCGGACATGGGGCCTGCCAGGGTCCTTAACGCTGTTACAGGGGTACTACCCACTCGGATGGCAGCGTGAAACCTGAGCCTACGCGTTTCGTGCACGAGTGGTGCGCGGATGGCGGCGATGTCGAGCATCCGCGGGGCCAATCCCTAGCCAATGTGGAGCGAGTGGCAAGAGCACGGCGCACGCCGACTGGCCAGGTAGATGTGCATGCCCGGTTGCCCAATAGGAGGAGGCCAGGATCGCGGTCCACGACAGTGGCTGAGCCGACAACGATAGGCAGCCAACGCAGCTTCGAGAGCTTCGAGACTAGGTGCCGATGTGAGACGTGGCTTCCCTTGGTAGGAATGCACACAGGGGCATATCTGCACTATCTACAAGCGTACAGACGGGATCTGCGCCCAGTCCGTAGCCCAGCAGAGCAGGCTCCTCCGCGTCGCGGCTGAGAAGCACGATGAGGTCTCTACCGTTGCCGCCGGATGATCCGTCAACCCATGTGTTCACTACCGTGAGCGGCTCGTGATGTTCCGGGTAGGGAATGCGTACGTCGAATCCTCTGATGCTGTGGCTCTGACGCCATGTTCCCGTCACTCCCTGGAGACTCACGCGGATCCCATTTAGAGTCCCAGTCGGCGTCGGCTGCCATTCCAGCTTCACCACTGACGGGCCATGGGGAGCAGTCCGTCCTTCGACCCAACCTAAGGCCAGTCGCGCGAGTCTTCTGCCGAGGCGGATGAGGGAGGGCGTATCGAGGTGGAAGGGATCAGCCATGGCGAGGTCGATGGCCGAAGTCACGGCCGTGTGGGGGACGCGCTGGGGGAGAGTGCCGAGCGCCTCTCGCACTAAGTCGACTTCGCACCACGCCTTCCACCGATCTGGGGGCTCCACAATGCGGCCTATCTGCACAGCCACCACGGGGAGTTCATGGACACCGGTATCCGACCGAAGTGCCGATATCCACGCGTCCAGCCGATCAGCGTAGGTCCGGCCCAACTCGGCGTCGGCTGCATCTGATTCGCCTTGATACCAGAGGACTCCCCGCAGGCGACCTCCAGCCTTCCGAATTCGCTCCAGCATCGCCCCATACAGACTGCGCCCTCCCAGGTCCTTCATCTCTGGGCGCCACTGCTCCAGGCTGCTACCTCCGTGCGCAGCAGGTATCAGCCCAATCGGACGATCCAGCGCGTCGGCCATCGCCTTGCCGAACGAGATGCCCAGCCCCGCCCCATGTCGGCGCGTGGCCCTGTCAACCCGAATTCTCTCCTCGTTGCTGACAAGCTTCTGCGCCTCCGTCATGGGAGCGCGGAGCAGTTCTTGATGTACCGGCGTGAAGCTCTCCCAGAGGCGATGGAGGGGCTCTCGGGCGATTTCCCACTCTCCTGCACTGGTGAAACTCCACACGCGGTCGTCGGGCTCCAGTGCCCCCTCCAGCCATCCTGCTCCCTGCATGTTCGACTGGCCTGCCAGCACCCAGACATCGAGATCGCTTGGCGTGCGTACCACTTGTTTCTCCTGTATACCGACGCGGCGTGCGGCTTGTCGCGCGCGCAGCCGGTCGGCGCGCTGTATGCCGGTAGCGTGTGGCCCCCTGGCTTGGGTTAGGCGCTGTCCCACGTCGGATTCACGGTTAACAGCATGTACCGCGACACCGCTTGACGACTGGCCGATGCCTCTCGTATGATACCATACTCCTTAGAGCGTGAAGACCAGTTGAAACGGGAGCGGGAAGTGAAGACTCCAGGCGACATCAGCATCTGGTACGGTTCTCAACAGCGTTTTGGGCGGCACGGCAGAGCTCAGCGATGGGCCAACATTCTGGGGAACGCGTCGCCGGCAGAGGGCATCACCGGGCTCTCGTACTCTCTCAACGGGGGTCCGCAGCGCGCCCTGAGTATTGGGCCCGACGCAGGTCGCCTGTTGGAGAGCGGAGACTTCAACGCGGAGATCGCCGTAGTTGAGTTGCGCCCCGGGGGGAACCTGGTTGAAATCGAAGCGGAATGGGTGACGGGTGAGCGCACGGTCCAACAAGTGACATTGGAGTACGCCGGTGACGCGGTCTGGCCCTCGCCGTACCGTGTGAACTGGCGTGAGGGTGATCCGCTGGTCGATCGAGTGCAGGTCGTCGAGGGGCGGTGGTCGGTTACCGACGATGGTCTGCGGCCCGCGCGCGCGGGCTACGACCGGTTGCTGGCCGTTGGCGACATGAGCTGGACGGACTGCACCGTCACTGTCTGCGCAACCTACAACGACTTGTCGCACTTCTCGGGGTTTGGGATTCTACTGAGGTGGACGGGGCACTACGCGGACGGGAAGCAGCCGAGTGGGGAGTGGCGGCCCAGCGGTGCGATAGGCTGGTATCGAGTTCGCTGGGAGGACGATCCGGCCGAGCACCAATGTCTGAACATCTCTGATGGCGTGATAGCCGACCGAGTCGTTGTGGAGGCGCCTCCGATGCGTCTCGATGAGCGCCGTCCGTACGTCCACCAGTTCGGGGTTGAGTCATGTGTAGGAAGTCCGGGTATCTACCGGTATCGGGTGTGGCCGGAGGACAACGAAGAGGAGCTTCTGTGCGACCTCAGCACGCCGGGGAAGCAAGGCGAGTCACCCCACGGTTCGGCCCTGATCATCGCGCTCCACGCGGATGTGACGATTCACTGGCTCCGATGCGAGGGCGCTGGCCCCGGTGCGCCAGCACTCGATAGGGAATCTCATTCTTAGGGCGATAGTGTGGATCGCCAATTGAGGAGGAACTAAGGGTCCAATGAAGAGCGAAACGATGACAGCAGTCTATCTCCATGGGACGCACGATCTTCGAGTGCAGGAGGATCCAGTTCCGAGGGTCTCGGCGCCGGACGAGGTGCTGATTCAGGTCGGGACCGTCGGCGTGTGTGGCTCTGACTGCCACTTCTACGAACGTGGGCGCGTGGGTCCGTTCGTCGTGAAGGAGCCCATTATCCTGGGGCACGAGTGCGCGGGGACGGTCGTGGAGGTTGGCGCGGACGTCACTGACCTCCGGCCGGGCGATCGGGTCGCGGCGGAGCCCGGGTACCCCTGCCGCCGCTGCCGCCAGTGCCGGGAGGGCGGTACAACATCTGCGAGCGTGAAGTCTCATTCATGGCGACGCCCGGGTTGATCGACGGGGCGTTCCGAGAGTACCTGACATGGCCGGCAGACTTCCTCTTCAAGCTCCCCGATGAGCTGAGCCTCGACGACGGGGCGATGATCGAGCCGCTGGCGGTGGGGGTGCACGCGTGCAGGCGAGGCGGGGTTGCCCCGGGGCGGAGCGTGGCCGTGCTCGGGGCTGGTCCCATTGGACTCCTGGCGGCTCAGGCGTCAGCCGCATATGGGGCATATCCTGTGGTCATCACCGACGTTATCCAGCCGCGCCTGGAGCTGGCTGGGGAACTTGGTATCTCCGCGGTGAACGCAGCGGAGGAAGACGCGGTGGAGGCGATCCGGGAGGCGACCGATGGTGGCGCGGACGTCATCATCGAGACTGCGGGCACTGCGGCGACGGTTCGACAGGCGATGTCGGCGGTCCGCACCGGCGGAGTGGTAGTGCTCGTGGGGATGGTGGCCGAGGACGAAGTGGCGCTGCCGGTGATCGATATGATCACACGGGAGTACGACGTGCGAACGGTGTTCCGCTACGCCAACTGCTACCGTCCTGCGCTGGCCCTCGCTGCGGCGGGCCGGATCCAGCTCGGTCCGCTGCGCACGCACGAGTTCGCACTTGACGAGACGGAGGCGGCGCTGCTCACGTCTATCGAGAAGAAGTCCGAGGCATGTAAGGTCATGGTGAAGGTCTCCGGCTGACCGTCGAGTGCTCAGCAGACTTTCGCGACGCGTCAGGTGTTCGCTTCGAGCCAGTCGAGGAGGCGACGCGCGTCTTCCTCGGTTTCGGCCGAGACGCTGTAGCAGACGAGCTCCGGGCGGAGCTCCCTGTGGTACATCTTCAAGCGCTCGGGGTTCTCGGCGTAGATGCAGACCGACTTCCCCGCCTGCTGAATCCGCTTGAGAAGATCGAGCCATTCGGGGAGCCACGGCTGGCCCGCGCCGGGCTCCCACTGGATGCCGTCGAGCGTTTCGATGGCCAAGAGGTCGTCGAGGTGTCGCAGGGCATCAGGCCCATCGAGATGGAAGAAGCTGTGATCGAGGAATGCCGTCTCCTCTTCGATCGCCGGCAAGACAAAGCGACGGAAGTGCTCCTGTGAGAGCATACAAATCGTATCGCATTGCACCATGGCGAATCTGCCCGCGCAGTAGCAGTGCCACCAACCGATGGTGCCCCAGCGGTCCATGTTGCCGGCCCGGTAGCACGTCTCATAGACAGAAGGATAGAGCTCCCGAACCTGCCTCATGGCTTCGTCGATCGTCTCCGGGCACTCAACGAGGTCTATGAGGAGACGCTCGACTCCTCGGATGGCTACCAGCGCATCGAGGTTCGAGTGCAGGTCGAGCATGCCGACGAGGAAATGCCCTTCGCCTACCTGGGCAAATGTCTCGATGACGGAGAGCATCTTCTGGAGCGTGGCGTTCTCGGGATCGACGTGCAAGGGGAATGACTCGGGCCATGAGTCCACGAAGGGCACGGCCCAACTGGTCAGGGTTGGATCGGAGGAGTGCGCGAGGTCACTTCCCATGAATCCGGCGAAGACATCGGGCCCGAAAGACGGGTAGCGGAACGGAATTGCGTCGCCGAGCCAGAAGCGACTTCTCACATGGTCAAGCTGGGCCTGGGCAACCGCGGCGGGGTCTTCCCGGGCCTCTGCCATGTAGGCGGGATCAGGCTTCGGAGTCACGTTCGCGCGGGGTCCTGTTATGCCGACACACGGACGCTTGACCACGTCGTGGTTCCAGAAGGCTGTCCAATGCGCCCGTGCATTGTCGAAATTCGCCTTTGTGCTGAGATGCATGGTGTCTCCTTGAAGATCGCTTTGTCCGAGGAGTAGTGCGTGTCTAGCTCGCTTCAGGCATGGAATGTCACTGGGCCAAAGACACTAACTGGAAGCAGCACCCCATTCGCCGCCAGGCCCCGCTGCCGTATATCCTCCGTCCACGGGGAGAATGGCCCCGGTGATGAATGATGCCTCGTCGGATGCGAGGAAGCCGATGGCGGCGGCGACCTCCTCTGGGGTTCCTACTCTGTCCATCGGGTGCCAGGCGGAGACCTCTCGAAGCGTCTTCTCGTCAGCAAGCCAGCGCTCTGTGAGCGGCGTGAGTATGACGCCGGGACAGACGCAGTTTACGCGTATGTTCTCTCTGACGTGGGCGATGGCCATGCTCTTGGTCAGGCCGACGATGCCGGCCTTGGCCGCGGCGAAAACGGAGTTCTGACGCCCGCGGACCCCGTCAATGGATGAGATGTGGACGATGCTGCCGCCGCCGGTCTTCCGCATCTCGGGAATGGCACTTCTGCTCGCGAGGATCACGCTCTTGAGGTCGATCTCAAGCAGGTAGTTCAGGTACTCTTCCTCGATGTCAACAACCGTTGCTCCAGATCCGACGCCAGCGGCCGTAACCAGAATATCGAGCCGTCCGAATGCCTGCACAGTCTCGTCAACGGCACGCGCATTGTCTTCGGCTTTCGTGACGTCGCCGACGATGGCCTTCGCCGAGAACCCGCTGGCCTCGAGCTCGCTTGCCACGGCGTCGGCCCTTTCCGCTCGGATGTCCATGACAGCCACAGAGGCGCCCTCAGCCCCCATGAGCAGCGCCGTCGCCCGTCCGATGCCGGCACCGCCGCCGGTGATCAGTGCACTGCGTCCCGAGAACCGTGAGTCTCGTTTCATGTCCATGTGCCTCCACTACATCCAGGTTGGTTTGGCTCGCCCCGAAGCTCGCCCAGCCATGAGCTCCCTCTATGCTTCCCGTGCAGTGTGCACGGGAAGCGAGTGCTTCTCCTGATATGCTCTAACGCAGCGCGAGGATTTCGGTCTCTCGGAAGTTGGCTATTCCTCGCTCGATGAAGTAGCCGGCCCCGCCGCAATGCAGCGAGTCGTCAATGCCGCGGAGTACTTCCGCTCCATCCACGCTCCCTACGACGTCAGCGCCTTGAACGTGCAGCGAAAGCGTGTGTGGCTCGCGGTCCCACTCATACGTGGTCTCGCTCAGCACCCGCTCCCCATCCCGGCAGAGCAGCAGGCGCAGCCCCTCGCGTGTCCGCACGAGCGCCAGGTAGCGCCTTAGGCCGCGGTAGCGGGCAATGAGACCTGCGCCTTCGGCGACGTTGACGGCGATGCGGCCGCTGATCGTGTAATCGGCCCAATCGTCGGAACCGGTAACCAGAACCCCCCGGCCCTCGTTCCGACCGAAGTGCATAACCTCGACCGGCGCCGCGGCATCGCTCTTGGCGAGTATGTTAAGCTCGGCAAACCAGCCCCGAGGCGCACCGTCAGCCGCGAGCGGCAGGGCATCTGGCACCGATACCTGCGGCGTCGCCACATAGTCTACGCTGTGGATCAGCAACCGCCCTCGGCCATAGGGGCCGCCGGACACCTCGATGCCGACATCCAACACCGGCAGACCGTTCGTCGGTGGCACGACCAGGTCCAGCGTGAACTGCTGTCCGGCGGACAACTCGACCCCTTCTCCGTAGGCCAGCGGCCGGGCAAGACCGTCGACTCCAGTCCCTCCCGGCGCAAGATAGCGCACGAACGGTTTCAGTACGCAGTCCCGCTCTACACTCTCAACGCTGCCGCGGAACGTGATCGAGTATCCAGGATAGATCCGGGGCGTCCCGATGACGTGGTAGTAATAGTCTGGGCGCATGGGTGTCTGGAACGCCTGTGTCGATACTCGCACCGGATGGCCGGGGGTGACGTGCTCGAAGTCAACGGCCAGCGCGCGGCTGCCGTCCCGCAGAGGAACATTGCTCGTCCGTCCGGTGCCCGGGGTACTCCCGCGGTCGTAGCGGTCCGGTTCCTCGAGGGGCGCTTCGTAGGCGTTCTCGACCATGTATCCGTGCCGGCTGTTCGGAAGGCTGAAGTGGTGCCAGACCCCGCCCTTGGGCGCCGGAACCTCCTGCCAGCCCATGACGCGCCGTCCGATGCGGGCAACGCGCAGGGCCTCGATAAGACAGTCCGATGCAACGCGACATCCCTCCGCCGTTGGGAGAAGCATACGATCCGCCATCGGCGCCTGGAAATCATACGCTTCATTGATCCGGTCTAGCCCGACCTTGATACCCATGACCGAGCCCACATTGCCGCCGTTGCAGTCCGTGTCCCAGCCAGCGGTGTTGACAATCGCCTGTGACTCTCGGAAGTCGTCCGGCGCGTAGCTCCACGCGAGCACCATGAGAGCATGGTTCGGGACGATGTGCACGCCGCCGTAAGTCGGCGGTCCATATCGCTCCCTGATTCGCTCCCAGGTGGCGTGCCAATCATCATCTCGCTGGCGCCACTGGCGAACGTTCCGGTGCACCTCAGCGATGGCGCTGTCCTCGGGAATGAGGCCTGCCCCGATATCGAGCAGCCGCGCCATATCTTTCTCGACGAAGGCTGCCGACACCATGCCCGCCACAACCACAGCGCCATTGATGGCCTCGCCGTCGTGCGAGACGCAGGCCGCCCTCCGAGCGAGGGAAGCCGCCAGTTCCGGATCGCCCGGTGTCACCATACCGATGCAGTCGATGAAGATCTGCGCCCCGATCTGCTGAGCGATGGTCGGTCCATTCACCGCTATGCTGCCACTCTGGGGCGGCTGGATCCCCTGCTTGAGCCGGATGTATGCGGCATGCTCCGTTGAGACTCCGAGCCCACCCCACCAGATGAACGACCTGTTCTCGACGAGGTAGTTCAGCCAGGCGTTTCCGAAGTCCTCGGGTCTGACGTCAGCGTAGCGTCCGCTCTCCTCGATTGCGCGGACGAAGGTCATCGTCCCACAGATGTCGTCATCGGGTCCGACCAGATCGTATCCGACGTCCGTATGGATGTACCGATCGATCAGCCCCCAGCGAGCGACGGCGTGGGCCTTGCTGACCCCCTCCACCGGGCGACCCATATAGACGCCGATCACCTTGCCCAGGACTCCGGCGTAGACTTGCTCTTCGTAACGGACGATCTCAGTCATCGTGGTATCCTTTCATATGCTAGCTTTCTGCTTCAGCTCTGGTGTCGGAATGTTGGGCACGATGGTATCCTCGGTGGTTTCCCGGTACCCCGCGTTTTCGACGAGCTAACGCGTTAACCTGCCGAAGTTCCCGCCGAGGGGTGGGGAGAATGACACTTCGGGGGCAGCTCGTACTTGGGTGTTACCTGGGGTGGTGCATTGGGGTATGCTGTTTGTCGGGGCGAATTGGTGCGAATCAGAGACACGTTGCCCGCCAGCGCCCGACTGGAGGCTTCACGGCGGCCTCCTATGAGGGATCGTCTGAACGTGTTGACATGATTGTCAGAGGCGGGCTAAGATAGTGCGTCAACTAGTCTGGTCGGTTCCCCCGCCAGCGGCAGTCACCGTCTGATCTCACATGGGCCATGGCAGCGATACCGAGCCTGGTCGAATGTGGCTGTGAAGGAAGAGGAGCGGCGGCTGAATGGCTCGTGTACACGGTCTGGTGAGAGTGCTTCAGGAGGAGGAGATGCAGCGCCTGCATGGTGCGGCAGTGCAGGTGCTGGAGCGTGTGGGCATGGTGATCGACCACAACCGCGCGCTCGAGTGTCTGCGAGAGGCGGGGTGTTGTGTGGATTTCGAGCACCGGCACGTCACCTTCCCGGCCGAGGTCACTGAACGGGCGGTCGCGAAGATGCGCAAAAGCTTCACCCTTGCCGACCGTCAGGGCGTCGAGATGCCTGTTCGTTTCAGCCAGATCTACTTCTCCTCCGCGCCGATGCGTGTACACCATTCCTTCACCGTGAATGCTGGAGGTTTCGTTCCCCACGTTCTGGATCTGGAGGGTAACCGACGTCCCGCTACGATTCAGGACGTCCGGGACGCGATCCGACTCATCGACGGGCTGGAGCACATCGACATGACCGGACTCCCGTTGGTGGCGGCAGAGATCCCGGATGTCCACCGTCCTGTCGCCATGGCCGCCGAGCTTATCAAGGGCACGCGCAAGGTCGGTGGCATCGAAGCCTGGGACCGAGAGGACGTGGGCGCCCTTCAGAAGATGGCAGCAGTCATCCGTGAGGACGGGGAGGAGGCTCGGAAGCGTCCCCTTCTGGTTGGGTACGGCGAGGTGCGGTCGCCGCTGTGCATGGACCACAACATGGTTGAGGTGTTCGTGGAATCGGTGAAGCTGGGGCTGCCGCAGACAGTGGACTCCATGCCCTGTGCAGGCGCCACGGCACCGGCGTCCGGCGGCGCCTGCCTGGCGCAGGGGCTTGCCGAGTCGATGGGAGCGGTCGTGCTGGGATACGCCATCGACGGAGAAGCCATGCTTGGCCTAGACATCACCCCCGGATACTGCGACATGCGGGGAGGCAGCTTCCCCTATGCCGGCGCGGACCGACTGCCACTCGTCGCAGCGGCGAATCAACTGATCAGTGAGTTCTATGGACGCCCTGGCGGCTGTCATGGAGGCAAGACCGATGCTTCCACGGTCGGCCTGCAGGCGGCCATGGAGAAGGCTCTGAGTATCCTCTTCCCGATTCTCTGCGGCGCAAGTGGCATAGGAACAGTCGGGTGTCTCGGCTCCACCACCTTCTCCCCTCTCCAGGTCGTTATCGACAACGAGATCGTGGGGTATGTTAAGCACATGTTGAACGCCTTCGAGGTGGGCGACCTGGACTGGGCTGTTGAGGCGATATCCGAAGTCGGACCCGGGGGACACTTCCTCAGCCATGCGTCAACGGCTGAGCGATTCCGCGAGGAGTTCTGGCTGGACCATATGTTCGAGCGACTTGCCTTTGGTGACACGGATATGCCGACCACCGACCAACTGGTTGAGAATGCCCGCGCTAAGGCGACACGCCTTCTGGCTGAGCATCATCCGGAACCCCTCTCCCCGGAGAAGACAGAGGCAATTGACGACATCGTTGCCGCGTCTCTGGCGGCGAGAGGATGAGCATCTTTGATATGTGCCAGGGCATCACTATCGAGCTTCAGTGCGGTGGAACCATACGGATACTGAGGAGTTTGCCGCGTGTCGAAGGACAGTAAACTGAGTGCGCCCGGCCGCGGGGCGACGGTCCTGAACGGCGTCACGCCGCGGGCGGTGCTCCTGGGGGCTGTTGCTGCGGCCGCGATGGCGGCGATCAATCCGTACACAGCCTACATCGCCGACCTGTGGATTCCCGGGAACGGCGCGCTTCTTCACGGCCCGCTTCA
>Ga0307378_10010843_pt1 | contig 11802 bp, 9 predicted proteins | sample UN1MG_FD_202238 | JGI IMG/M metagenome (GOLD analysis project Ga0307378, IMG submission 202238) | Soil microbial communities from Risofladan, Vaasa, Finland - UN-1 | ecosystem: Environmental > Terrestrial > Soil > Coastal area > Acid sulfate soil | place: Finland: Risofladan, Vaasa | collected...
GTGTTGCGCCGGAGATATGGTCTTAAGTAAGAACCTGACTCTGTGCTCTGCAGTCTCATATGCAAACTTCTCAGCGATTAACAGCTCTTATAATTAGAAAAATCACGGGAAGTCGGGCTTCGGTGTGTGGCCGGAGCGAAATTTCCCATCAGTTTTAAGTTGAAAGAAGGAGGAATAATATGTTAGCTAAGAAATGCCTTTTCATGGGAATTATCACTTTGCTCTGCTTGAGTGTGGCGATTGCGGACCCACCTGCAGTGCACCCATTGACTGGAGAAGATCTGGTGGTAGACTGTCTCAGGGGTACTGTTACAATTGACGGAGATCTGAGCGACTGGAATCTTTCAGCTATGACCCCGGCAGCTCTTGATGTGGCAGAGCAATTGAATTCCGGACAGGCCAGCTGGGACGGCCCGAGGGACCTTAGCGGAGAATTCTATATGCTATGGGATGACGAGAACATCTACATGGCAGTGGTGGTGAAAGACGATAAGTTATCCCAGAATAAAACCGGCGGCGATATCTGGAATGCGGACTGTATAGAAATATTTTTCTCCACGCTAAACGCCATTCCCACCGGAGATCATTCTGAACATTACCAGTACGGTTATAATGCCAATAATCAGACATGGAACTGGTGCAACATGGATAGTGGTGGTCAGAGTGCGATTGATTACCTACAGGTAGCCTCCTCAATAACCGGCGATGGATACATCTGCGAAGCGTCTATCGAATACGGACAGATGCTGTCATTAGACTTTTCAGTAGGCAATACCATCGGATTCCACCCTGTATTCGACGACACCGACAATGGTGATAGAGAAATCCAGATGACCTGGACAAGCCGTGAAGCTCATGACCAGAGTCTGGGATTTGGGTATTTGTATCTCTCCGACGCTACCGCAGGCGTCCAACCGCAAGCCCGGCGCCCGGTTCCGAAAGACGGCGCCCTAAATGAGAATACGTGGGCGAACCTTAGCTGGTCACCGGGAGATTTCGGAGTCACACACGATGTGTATGTGGGCGATAATTTTGATGCTGTGAACGAAGGCGCCGAAGGCACATTTGTTGGTAACCAGGGCGATACGTTTATTATTGTCGGTTTTCCCGGATTTCCTATTCCGGACGGTCTTGTGCCGGGAACAACTTATTACTGGCGAATTGACGAGGTAAATGACGCCGAGCCGAACAGTCCGTGGAAAGGCAACATCTGGAGCTTTAGGATCCCTCCCAAGACGGCATACTTTCCCGTTCCTACTGATGGAACCGATTCTGTAGGTGTGGATGTTACTCTTAGCTGGACAGCAGGTTGGGGAGCGAAACTGCACACGGTTTACTTCGGCGACAATTATGACGAAGTGGACAATGCAACAGGCGGTCTTCCTCAGGGAACTTTGAACTATAGTCCTGAGACGCTTAAAATGGCCAAGACTTACTACTGGCGCGTCGATGAGTTCGATGTTGTCGAAACGCACAAAGGCGATGTCTGGAGCTTTACTACCGAAGGCGCTGTGGGCAGTCCGAACCCGGCTAATGGTGCTAAGGACGTCACGCAGACGCCTGTTCTCACATGGGTGCCGGGAGTTTTTGCCGATACACATGAGGTCTTTTTCGGCGCCGACGCAGCTTCTCTGGAATTGAAAGGCAGTGGAAACCTTGGCTCAGAAAGCTATAACCCCGGACAGCTTGAGTGGAATACTACTTATTACTGGCGTGTTGATGAGGAAAATAACGCCGACGCCGACAGCCCGTGGACAGGTCCTGTCTGGAGCTTTACCACTGCTAACTTCCTTGTCGTTGACGATATGGAGAGCTACAATGACATTAATGAAGGTGAACCCGGCAGTAACAGGATATATCTTGCCTGGGAAGACGGTTTTAATAATCCTGCAATAAACGGTTCTACCGTTGGTCATTTAGACCCTCCATTTGCCGAGCAGTCTATCGTTCACAGCGGTTTGCAGTCGATGCCTTTTGCTTATGATAATGCTGTCGGGAAATCCGAGGCGACTTTGACGTTGACTTCCAATCGTAACTGGACGGTGAAAGGCGTAGATACGCTAACGATTTGGTACATAGGCAGTTCGAACAACGCACCCGAGACGATGTATGTTGTTCTTAACGGCAGCGCTGGTGTCGATAATCCTAATCCAAATGCAGCGCAGGCATTTACCTGGACCGAATGGAATATCCCCTTGCAGGCATTTGCCGACCAGGGCGTGAACCTTTCCAATGTAACTTCGATTACTCTTGGTCTTAGATCGGTTACCGGCGGTGCAGGTTCGTTGTTCTTCGATGATATTCGGCTATACCCACCGGCACCCTAAGTTTGGATTGGCTGTTAAGTAAAATTGTGCAGTCATCGCAATTGATTTGTAAATTCGGGGCCTATACTGATTTGATTCGGTATAGGCCCTTTTTCATTGGCTATCGGATTTGTTCAAGCGCCCGGTCATACTGACGTGCAAGGTTGTTCCATTTGAAACGGTCGGTGAGAATAGCAGGGTTGATTGTTGCCGGAAAAAGTCCACCCTTACCGACGCGTGCAGCGAGCCGGCCCAACTTATGAGCAAGGTCGCCGGGAGAGCCGTCATAGAAGAATTGTTCGGCGTTTTCGATTTGAGCCAGGCCGAGGATTTCAGGGTACGAAAGGCGGTTGGGGACAAGGGGATAAGCTCCTGTTGCTATGGCTTCGACGACACTGATACCGAAGAATTCGTGATTTGCGGTTGAGACTATGACATCGGCCTGTTTTAGAACACGTTCATATTCGGCTCTTGTTTTCTGATAACCCCAATGGTCAATATGGTCAGAAAAACGGCGATGCGCCTTAGAGAAGACATCGGGCCGGTCCCGGAAGCTCTGGCCTATAACGCTAAGTCTGAATTGAACTTCATTTGCTTTAAGAATTTCAAGCGCCTCGAAAAACAGCTCGGGATTCTTGTCATGCTCCCATCGCGCAGCCCATAGGATTCTTACCGGGCCCGGTTTTCTTTCGGAGAAGCCCGTCAAATCAGCTATTCCGGGCGGATGAACCGATGATTTTGCCCGAATAATCTCGGTAACTTCCAACGGCTGAAAGTCGGGCATAGATTTGAGAAACTTCCAGAGGGCCTTAAGGAAGGAATTCATGTGGAATTGGGAGTTGAACCAGACGGCATCGGCAGCGAGGGCACTGGTCAGGTTAGTCATCGCGAACTGGTAGTCACGCTCGTCTTCGAGACGAACCGGGTAGGTCAACTGATTTTCGTGAAAGTATATTACCTTTGTCAACCGGGATATTTCAACAGGAGCCAGCGCCTCAAATTCCGCAAGATTCAACATATCACTGCAGAAAACCATGTCCGGGCTTTGTCCCTTTTTGAGCTGCTCTGCCGCCAGTCGGGCAAATGTGATTGCCGAATGACGCATCCTCCATTTCCACTTATGGGCGGGCAGTGAAAGTATGGTCCAGGTGTTTTCGCTCACTTTCGATAAGCTGTCAATAAACGCCTTGTGACTACCACCATAATATGGTTCGAGTGCCAGAATGTTCATACGAACATATTAAGGCAGGTTGGCGGGCAAATCAAGCTGATAGGAAGTTACTACGTCCGGCGGCGTCGAAAAAGGACCGTTAAACCTACACCGAGCGCCATGAGTGATAAGGCCGTCGGTTCGCAAACCGTAACGATAAGTTCGACTCTCTCCAAAGTGCCGGTATCCCAATACCACATATCATAAATTTGCAGGCGCCAAAGGCCGTAAGCATCCTCACCATCGAATATTTCCAATAAGCTGCCAGCTTCGGGCCGAAACCGCCCGGTAAAAGGCGCTGTGCCCTGTTCAATCGGGATTTCAGCATCATCGTCAAATATTGTTTGTACGTAATCCTCACCTTTAAAAAATTCATTTTTGAAATTATACTTATTTAAACAAAGCCGTGTTCCGGCGGGGCTTTGAACGAAAATATGCAAATCGAATACATTGGTGTGTGTTAAGGTGATACCGACATCGAGGTCATAGATAGTGGCGTGGCGGTTGACTTCTATAATAGCATCATCCATCCAGCCTTTGCCGGCGTCCGGCCCGGCGGGAATCTGCAAATTGAAGTCTTCGCCATAAATAAAGGTCGGGCCGGCAAAAACAGCAGTGCTAAAATCCACTAATATGAAAAAAAATATAATAATCCGTTGTAAGCTGTTTTGCGCGTCCATATCAGATCCGTCAGCAATTCTATATTCGATCTCCATAAGTTGGGCGATGACCTTAGGGGACAAACAACTATGTCAGGCCAATCCCGCTTATTGTAGTCGGAATACTAATATTATAGGACGCTTCCTGCAACTAAAAAATATGTGGATATAAGGAAAATTCTGTAAAGACAGAGCCTTAAAGAGATTAAGCACTCTTTCATGTAAGAGGTCTCTTTAAGGCTCATTTGGACGAAGTCCGGAAAAAGTCTTTTATACTTTTTCCACAGTTATCTGTTCGTTATTTACTTGCTTTAATGTGGAAAAGCCGGGTCTCAGTTAACAATTTGTCCCTGGCCCATCTCAACATTTACGGTATTGACGACAATACCGGTCGAGCCTTCGCTGCCGGAGACAGCTGAAAACTGTCCGACTCCAACACACTGCGTCGCGGTACTCGTCATGCGGGGAGTCGTAATCGTCTGGCTTTGGCCGCCAACGAAACCCTGTACTCCCTTTGTGCGGCCGACACCACCGGCTTTCAGTGCGATCTGTCCAAGGTTGACATTAAGACGCTGTCCCTGCATTGTTGAGCCAAAGGGTTTGGTATATTGGCCCTGCACGCCCTGAACTTTCGCACCCTGCGCGACACCAGATACACCACCGGCACCTTTTGAAGTTCCATACTGGAACACTATTCCTTTTTCTTCCTGCCTGGCTGTTGTGTAAAAGCATGGCTTTTGTATCTGTTGGCTATGGCCAATTATAACTATGTTTCCGCCTTGCGCTGAGCCGATTGGTCCGCATCTTCCCACCAGATTAAGTGCGCCAATTGAAAATCCCTCTACCTGCCCAATATCAGCAAGGGCACCAGAGGAAAACAGCAAAATAACTACTGCAACGATTAAGAATTTCCTAAGCATTGTTAACACTCCTTTCCTTTTTATATTTTTAGATTCCCTTCTAACTGCTAATCAAACAGCAGCTACCTCAATCAAAAACAATTTTTTTGCTTTACAGGCGATCTTCCTTCTGCTTCACAGGGAAGTTCTCATGTCTGTTTCTTTAGAGATTTTTCTTCTATGAAATTCACTTTATCATCAGGTTTTGTATCTGCTGGTGCTCGGGGAATCCCGCCATTTCAAGAAGCTCCCGGCTGACTTTCACTCCGGGGTGCTTCATTTTGGGGACCGCCGTTCGTTTTTCTCCTACTATTGGAGTGCATGTTTCCTTTGCCGGGGGCTGGGGCACTTCTTTAAGAATTACAGTCAATTGTTCCTTGTCCATTTCAGGGTACTGCTCCTGCACAGTTACAGAGGATTCTTCTTCCGGGATTTCAGTGAAAATTTCTGTTTCCTCAACCGGGGGGATTTGCCGGACAACTTCTTCGCTCTGTTGTACAGGTTTAACCATAGCCTGGATTCTATTATAGAAGGCCTGAGGAATTCTTCTCCTGTTAGCAGCGGCCGGGCAATATCTATAACCGGCAGCGCTGACAAGGGCCTTTCCTTTGCCTTCGGTAATTCCGCTTGAAACGGATCCAAACATAGAAATAGAGTAATTTGCCTGGCTGTAAGCACCTCCAGCACCGGGAAAAGAGAGATTGGAGCCAACCGTAACACCCTTCATTCCGCCGGAGATGAGCAGGATATCAACATTCCACGGCAAAGCCTCTGCTACCGCGGCATCATAGACATGGTCCCAGTTTCGATCCACTGTTCCTTCCAGAGATACCTTTCCAACATAAGCATAACCGGTGTTCTTTAGAAGCTGTGTATCTACATTGGAGTCAATAAAGACCAAAAGAGGCTTGCCCCTGGGTCTGCGGGTACGAACAAGCGAGCTTGCTATTTCAAAACCTCTGCCGTGATGGTAATTATCAGGCCCGCCAAAGACGGCTCCCACGCCATTAAGAATGCCTCCCAAAATATTAAGCGGATTTTCATACGGTAATGATTCAAGAACACCTTTCAGTTCTCTTTTATCATTTGGATTTTGTGGGTCGAAAACTCGTTCATAGACCTGGTCGTCTGTATTAGGCCCGTTCGGGAAGTACGCTTTTATTGTCCCCCAACCCCCATGGTTCCAATAGGGCAAATACGGAGGGAACGTTGTAATCGGCGGTGTCCGGGTCTTGTAGTTTGAAATTGAGGTAGAAATGATGCTCGATTTAGAATCGGAGGAAGTATTTGAACTGGAAGTGGCATCACCACCACTGCTGACGGAAACCGACTGATTCTGGTTAGTATCAACATCAGTATTTACATTGGTCGAGGTATTGGAGGTTCCTTGAGCAAAAGCTTCATCACTACTTTGTGTAAAAGCACCTGCGAAAAGCACCAGCATGGGGATTACCATTGCTATTAGCTTTTTCATGGCCATTCTCCTTAATATAAAATTCGTTTCCTTTCTAAACTAACACTTATCATCACCCTCATGATGCCTCCATATAAGTGTTGTTTTTTTGGCCTTTATCGCCTCCTTCCTTGCCCCCAAGTTACAATTAGAAACTGTTTTTTTGCATATCGAAATTATTCCCCGGCCTTACCTTCTGTTGGGTCTTTCATCGGGGTATTTTGAAAATATGGTCATCGTATTTATATTTCCATCAATGTTTGCTGCTACCATCAAATTTAAAAATTCAATCGAGTAATCCTCAGGTCTGCCGCTGCTCAATCTGAAGCCGTTGAACTTCCTCAATTTTTTTATATGGCCTTACAGAAATATCTGGAAATTGAAAGCACTGGAGTGTGTCAAATTGGAAGTGAAATCGAGTCTACAGAAAAGGATCTGGTAACCGATTTCAATAATCCGTTGTAATCCGCAGCGAGCTTCCATTCTCAAATGACCAACAAATTCCCTTTACAAATAACCATTGTTTCGGAAATCCGGTAAAATCCTTCAAATACTATACCATTATCGGACGTATATGCAAATAAAAAATACTTTTTTTTCCGGGAGAATATAATAATCGAGTCCTTCCTTCCAACCACCACAGCAGGAAGGGCTTAAAGCAGGCGGGAGCGGATAACGCCGAACGTTTCGAAATTGCACTACATCCGTTACAAGTGCTTGCCGAGTTATTTCACCTCGATGACCGAATTAAATCCACCGAAGGGATTTAGTTCGGTTAATTCGTTATACGGGTCCTGCTGCCACTGGCCGTCAACAACCAGCCGATAGCGATACCTTCCGGGCATCAGGTTCATCTCCGTTTGCCAGATTCCGCTTTCGCCGACTTTTTGCATTGGGCTGTATTCAGGCTGCCAGTTATTAAAATCGCCGGCGATTTGGACATTGTCGGCTCGCGGATATAAAGTTGCAAATACGACTGCATCCTCCATCTGGCTTACGCCGTAATAGTCGGAAAGCTTGGCTATGGTACCAAGTAGTTTCGGTGCCTTCTGGATTTCAATTTCAGGTTTATCCATCACCGCTTGTGCCACTTCTTCGGTGGGAGTAAACTCATCAACAGGAAGCTGCAGAACAGGCTGTAGTGTTTCAGGCACAGGAACAGTTGTTACAGGCGGCCTTGTAGTCTGGAGCAACTCATCAGCAGTGGCGCTGATCGATTCGAGCTGGTCCGCCAGAGAGTTGACAAACTCGTGACGCTGCTGTTGTGACTGTGAGCCTATAACCTCTTCGGCGAGTGAGTGAAAATCTTTATGGCCCTTGCTGGCCGGGTCATACTCACTGATGGGCTGACCAAAACTGGAGGCTTCCTTGATTTTAGTATTGAAGCAGACAATCGTCTTAAGCATTTTGTCCGCGAAGTGGCTCCGTAATTCGGCCAAAATTTCTCTGGCCATTTTAGTTCTTATGTCATACATGCTTGCCAGGACTCTGACGTCGACCTGCTGGCTGCATCGTCTGCAGAGTATGCTGAGTGTCTCAAGCTGCCTGCTAAGACCGTGGAGAGCAAAGTAGCCGGTCTCGACGGGGACAATAACTTCATCGGCGGCCCTTAGTGCATTAAAGGTCAGCAGGCTCACGGCTGGGGGACAATCGATCACCGTATAGTCATAATCGTTCTTTATCTCATTCAGGGCATCTTTGAGACAGCATTCACGTTCGGTGACTCCAGTCATTTGCTGCTCAAAGGCGGAGAGGTCCAAACTTGCCGGCGCCAGCTCCAGCTTGTCGCTAATCTGCCAGAGCACTTCGGTAAGTCTTATAGGCTCATTTCTACTGGTGCTTATCAGCACATCGTAGATACTCTGTTCGATCTGATCCTCCGGGACGGCAAGGCCCACCGCACAATGGGACTGCGGGTCCATATCGACCAGCAGAACTTTTTGGCCTATGTCCGCAAGAGCACTGGCCAGGTTTATAGATACTGTCGTTTTGCCACAACCACCTTTTTGATTAACAACCGCTATGGTTCTCATAATGTCTCTCCAGCTCCGTGTGCCTATTTCTCGATTTCGCATAAAAAGGAACGGTTCAAAAATGACGTTTTGAAAAATCCCTTTTTTGCTTTATAAAACGGCTTTTCAATACTATTAAAAGACTTAAATACCTTTAATTAATTCGGCAAAGAAATATGAAAAACTTTATCTTTTTATGGGACGGACCAATAAAAACACAACTAAATACACATATAGCATTTATTACCGGGCCATAGCCGTTGCAAAAAATCCCATATTCTTTTCTACAAACCAGTTTTTCAGTTTGGATTATTCGGGCAAACTGGTATATTGTTCATAGACGTAGTATAGAACAAAGTACACAGGTTCGTGTATCGAGAGTAATTGTTGAAATACATAGAAGACTGGAGGCAGACTTATGAAAGATGATATTATAGGACGTAGGAGTTTTTTGAGGTATGCTGCTGCGGTTACGGCCGGGACAGGCCTGCTGAGCGAGTCCGTTTTTGCCCAAAGCAGACAGAAAAGTGCTAAGCTTCGCAAATCCCTTCAATTAGGGATGCTGCCGCGTCAGCTTTCCGACGAGGACAAATTTAAATTGGCAAAGAAATGCGGCTTCGATGGCATCGAAGGCTCTCCAATGAGCGACCTCGATGCAGCCCGGCAACTTGGCAGGCTGGCACGTCAGGCAGGGGTTCCGATTCATTCAATCGTGCGCGGAGGCTGGGATGCACCATTTTCCGACCCGGATTCCAAGGTTATAGATAAGGGACTTGAGACAATGGAGACCGCCCTGCACAGCGCCAAAGCGCTTGGAGCAGATGCGGTGCTGCTCGTACCCGCTATAGTCAAAGAGGACGTCAGCTATGAGCAGGCCTATAAGCGCTCACAAAAGCACATCAAAAAACTTTTGCCGCTGGCGGAGGAGCTTGGCGTTGTCATCGCCGTCGAGAACGTCTGGAACAAGTTTCTGCTGAGCCCGATTGAATTCGCACGGTACGTGGATGAGTTCGAGAGTCCGTGGCTAAAGGCCTACTTCGACATCGGCAACGTAATTCTTTTCGGTTATTCACAGGACTGGATACGCACGCTCGGCAATCGTATTGTTAAAATCCATCTCAAAGATTTCAAACGGAGCGGCTATAAATGGACCAATCTGCTGGACGGTGATGTGAACTGGAAACAAGTACGCCGGTCATTGGATGAAATAGGCTACGATGGATACCTCACCACCGAGTTAAGAGGCGGTGACGAAGAGTATCTGACCGATTTGGCAGGCCGCATCGATAAGATCTTTGCTATGTAGCTACATAAATACATCATAACTATTCGGGGTTGTCAGCTCCCTTATAAAATACAATGGTTCCTGTTATGCAATCCATTACATAACAGGAACCATTGCTATTGAACAACGTACAGAAATCTATTATCCGTTCATTACTGTAGCGTTCGGGTCAGCTCGGCCGTACTATCCCTTAATTTTTACCTTGATGGCCCTGGCTTTTTCTGCTTTCGGCAGGGTTACGGAGAGCACGCCATTTTTACAGGTTGCATCAATCTTGCTCTGGTCAACGTCAGTGGGCAAAGTCAGCTCCCGTCTGAAACTGCCGTATGTGCTTTCCACATGGTAGTAGCCTTTTTCCTTTTTCTCTTCGGACAGCTTCTTTTCCCCGCTTATGGTCAATACGTTACCATGGACGGATATGTCAATATCATCCGCTTTGCAGCCGGGAACCTCGGCCCTTACGATAATCGCATCTTCTTCCTCAGCTACATCTATAACAGGCCAGGCCTTGTAGCCTGCAAAGGGCCTGTCCAGGCCTCTGAAGAAGCCGTCAAACAAATCGTCCATTTCACCGTGGAGCCTTGCCAAATCGCCTCTGTGTCCCTTATTAAATCGTACCAGTGTCATAGCGACACCTCCTTTCATTTTCTTTTCAATCGTTCTTTTTCACTGCCTCTTAACTTTTCAACACTTTTTTAACTTCCACCATACTAATTAGCAAACTCCGTGCCAGATTATCGAGCCGCGATAAACCTTTAAAAAACAAAGATTTTGGTGCTTAAAGGGCCTGAAATCGGCCTGTCTGGGCTGTCAATTTGGCACTTTTTCTGCCAAATTGATAAAGTGGTTGTGGCGGGTGAGCAAATGCCGACAACTAACTGTGATTGTTCGGGATGAACTATAGAAACCTATTCTTTTGTCGGCGGGCTGAGGTACTTAAAAAATTCCGAATCGCCAGGCAGGACGAGGGTTGTACCTTCGCCGAGCGAATTGCCATAAGCTTCCAAAGTCCGGACAAATGAGTAAAACTCCGGGTCCTTTTCATAGGCCTGGGCATATATTTTGACAGCCTCGGCATCACCTTCGCCTTTTAATTTTTCCGCTTGCTCGTAAGCATCGGCAAGCTCGATGGTTTTTTGCTTATCAGCATCGGCCGTAATTTTTTGAGCCTCTTCCTCGCCTTGCATTTTAATATACTTCTTTATTCCCGCATCCGCCTTTAGCGACAGTACAAACATCACCCCCATAACGCAAAACAAAAAACCCCCACTCCTCCCAAACCTTCTCGACCATCCGTCACGATGAACTCTCATTGTCCTCCTCCCGTGCAAAGCAATCAATCCTTCTTCTCTTCCCCCCATGACTTCAAGTACTTCAAATAGTCGCTGTCACTTGCAAGTATAACCACAGTGCCCTTGCCAAGATTCGCCTCATAGCTCTTGAGCGTCTCCAAAAACGAATAAAACTCCGGATCCTTCGAATAGGCATCGGCATAAATCTTGATCGCCTCGGCGTCGGCCTTGCCCCTAATCTCCTCGGCCTTCTTATATGCTTCCGAGGTGATCTGCTTTTCTTCCGCCTCTTTGCGACCTTCGATTTCCATCGCCTCGCCTTCGCCCTCGCTGCGAAACTTCGCCGCAATCCGCTGTCTCTCAACTATCATACGCTGATAAACCGACTCTTGCACCTGCGTCACATAGTTAATTCGCTTGATACGAATGTCCACAAGCTCGATCCCGAACTTCGCAGCAGCGGGCCCGGCTTCGAGAAGAATCTTTTCCGTCACCTTGTCTCTGCCGATCTCCACTTTGGTCACCTCAGCAATTCGCCCTCCTTCGAGCCCCTCCATCAGCTTCATCGGCCTTGCCGAACTCCTTACTGCATCGATAAGAAGATGGCTCGATATCTGGTTGCGGACCGCACCATTGATAATATCGTCCAGCCGGCTGTGTGCCGACTCTTCACGACCCACCGTCTT
>Ga0307378_10010844_pt1 | contig 11801 bp, 8 predicted proteins | sample UN1MG_FD_202238 | JGI IMG/M metagenome (GOLD analysis project Ga0307378, IMG submission 202238) | Soil microbial communities from Risofladan, Vaasa, Finland - UN-1 | ecosystem: Environmental > Terrestrial > Soil > Coastal area > Acid sulfate soil | place: Finland: Risofladan, Vaasa | collected...
CTTCGGCGTCATGCCCTCCAAACCGCGCTGCAAGTTCTGCCACGGTCCTTTTGAAGGGCCTGGCTCTGTTTTGATGCGCCTGATAGGCAAGCGGCCGTCAGGGCTCACCCCCCAATTGTGTAATCAAAGTGAGGCGATGGCTCGCACGCTGCCGGGTGGAGCCGAGATCGAACTCACCATGCTGTTCGCCGACATTCGCGGTTCGACGACCCTGGCCGAGCAGATGACCCCCATGGCTTTTAGCCAACTGATTAACCGCTTTTTCGTGACTGTATCAGAAGTACTGGTGGAAACGCGCTCCTTGGTAGATAGATTGGTGGGCGATCAGGTTATCGGCCTTAACGTGCCTGGTTTCGCCGGCCGGCACCATGCCCATTTGGCCATCCAAGGGGCGAAGGGATTGCTTCTGAGAACCGGCCATGCCGACCCGGAGGAGCCCTGGGCGCCGGTGGGCATCGGCTTGCATACGGACCTAGCTTTTATGGGTGCAGTCGGCAGCGAGGGGGGCGCCACTGATATCACCGTCCTGGGCGATGCCCCCAATACGGCTGCCCGCCTTTCTTCATTAGCCGCCGCCGGTGAGATCCTCATCAGCGACGGTACATACCTAGCGGCCGGCCTGGCTGACCTGGAGCTGGAAAGGCGCGAGCTCGACTTAAAGGGGAAACAGAAACCGGTCGGTGTCAGAGTCATAAAAGTGACCGCGGCGGTCAGTGCACAAAATTGGCCGGCCGGGCGAATGGCTACCGAAGTGAACTACCGCCAGCGCCCAGGCTCCAGTTCATTTTTCACCGCCTTTTTAATCACCCTATGGGTGATTGTGTAGGGCAATAAATTCTATCTCTCTCAGAAGGTTGGGCAACCCAAGAGGGTTGGGCAACCTCTGGACGTTGCTAGCTTATTCCATTGGTCGCCATCAGCGACGTAATATGGGCCGCATCTCCACCAACCCCTGCAAGAATCCCAGAATCCCAGGTGTATAAAAATGGCAGGCTGATGAAATACAACCCTGGATATTCTGAGACCCCCCGCCGCTGAACCGGGTAGCCGTCTTCATCGAATACGGGCAGCTTAACCAGGCTAAAATCGAATTGATAACCGGTAGCCCATATGATCGTCTGGATGCCCGCAGCTTTTAAATCCAGATCGATGATCTCTTCGGCCGCGTAGCCATCCCGCAAATCCGGTAGGAGCTCTTCCGGGTAATCCAGCCGATTCTTCTCGATGTAGTCATCAATCCTCTTGACGAGATCGGCCTCAAATTTGTCGTTGTGGGCCAGGCTGGCCATCAAATCAGGGACAAGAAGCAGCCGATCACCCTGGATGCTCTGGACGTGGCCCAATAACACAACGCCATCTTTCACAAACTGGTGCAGGTTAATGGTATGACCGCCATCTTTGCCCGTCCCCTGCAAGCTCCCGCCAAACTTGGCTTTAGGTGAGGGCAGCTGATCCACGGTTACTCCGTCGAAAATGACATCGCCTAACCAGCGGGTAATATCTTGACCGCGGTAGCGGCGGGGGATCCTGCCTGCACTGCCCACGGAGAGATAGACTTTCCGTCCGCTCTGGTAAAGCTCTTCGGCTATCTGGCAGCCGGATTGCGCCGAACCGACCACCAGGACTGCGCCGGCCGGGAGCTCACCGGGATTACGGTATTCGCTGGAATGTAGTTGCCGGATCTCCGGGGATAAATCGGCGCTAAAGGATGGCATTTTGGCTTGCTGGAACAACCCGGTAGCCATGACCACGTTGGTTGCTTCAAAATCTTCTTTATCGGTTCGCACCAGGTAACCACTCTCGATCGCTTCGACTGATGTTACCGTATAACCGTACTGTAATGGCAGATCGAAATGGGCGACATATTCTTCAAAATAGGCCACCACATCATCCCGGAGCAAAAAGCCATCCGGGTGATCGTCCTGGTAAACCGCTCCTGGCAGACGAGTCATCCAGTTGGGCGTGATCAGCGTAAATGAGTCCCAGCGACCGCGCCAGGCAGGCGCGACCTGGTCTGACTTTTCCAATACGATGTGTTGCCGCCCTTGCTGTTTTAGATAGTAGCTGGTCGAAAGACCGCCCTGTCCCCCACCCACGATGATGGTGTCGACTCGTTTTGTCATGCGCTATTGCTCCCTATATGTTTGTCTATCTGGTTCAGGATTCTCTCAATGCCAGGATTCTGTTGCCAGTATAGGCTACGATCACCTTTATCACGAACAATTGCAACGTTTGGTCCAGAGTTGATAAGGTCTTCTTAACCGCCGGGGAACTATATCAGAAAAGGGGGACGGGTCATTTTCAGGCACTTACTCCTGGATAGATTAAGGGCGCTCAAAAATAATGGAGATTTTTGGCGGCTAAAAGGGGCAACCTGTTTAAATATTCCTGGGGAATTACTTATTCGCCAGGCGGGTATTAATTTCGTCGACAGCCGCGCCCAGGCCATCTTCGGCGCGAATTTTTTGACCCAACCCGGCCGCGGTTTGAGCCATTTTTTCGTCGTTGACGGCTACTGTCATAGCTCCGGCCAACCGTAGAGCCGATAATTTTTTATGGGGGATGGGCGGCGGCCCGACACCAAGCTCGGCCACCCGCCTGCCCCAATAGAACTGGTCAAATAAGAAGGGCACGATGATCGAGGGGATGCCCGCCCGCAAACCGAAAGCTGTTGTCCCCGATCCGCCATGATGGACCACAGCCGCCATACGCGGGAAGAGCCAGCCATAAGGCGCGTAATCGAGATTAAAAACAAGATCAGGCAGCTCTTCGGCCGCCAGCCCGCCCCAGCCCATCTGCAGGATCCCCCGCTGTCCGCTTAATTCGAGCGCCTCAAGCAGCATAGCCGCCGTCCCTTGCGGGTCACGTAAAGGCATGCTGCCGAAGCCGATGAATATGGGCGCAGGACCGGCCGCGAGGAACGCGGACAAATCCTCTGGCGGGGCCCACGTTTCTTCCTCCGGAAACCAGTAGCCGGTGATATGAATGTGTGGGCCCCAATCGGCCGGGCGGGGCACAAGGTGCTCGCTAAAACCATTTAGGACGGTTATCTGCCGCGCATCCATCGCCCGAGAATAGCCCCACAACGGGGCTTTCGACAGACCCAAAGTCCCCTCACGCCAGCGGTTGACCGCCGGCCGGTACCCCTGCCAGACCAGTTGATAAGCCAGCCAGTGGGTCAAAGAATTGTAACCGGGCAGCGGGGCCAGCCACCCGGGAAAGGCTAGCATGGGTGCGTATTTTGTCGGCGTTAGGGGCATCACGGCCGCTAAGATCATGGGCACAGCGTATTTCTCGGCCAGGTCAAAGCCGAACATGCCCCCAGGAAGTTGGTTTATGATTAGATCTGTCTCACCCAATACCGGGGCCGATAGATCGCGGGCGATGCCGTCAGCCATCACCCCAAACAGCCGCAATGCTGACCAGGCCATGCGCAGTGGATTCTTGCCTGACTCGGCCAAAGCCTGGCCGCCGTCGCCGGTCAGGATGTGTTGCATGTCGCCGCGAATAAGGAAAAAATCCAGCCCCTGGTTGACCGCCAGTGGTTCAAAGTTCTCAAAAGTGATAAAACGAATTTGATGCCCGGCGGCCTTTAGCGCTTGCCCCAGGTTGATGTACGGTACAACGTCACCCCGCGAGCCCAGGGCGAGGATCGTCAAATGCATCGGCTTTAGACCTTCTCCGCCACCAGGTGCTTCGACGCCTGTTTACTCAGATATCTCTCCACCATCAGCACGACGATCAATCCCCCAAATAAGGCCGGGATGAAAAAAAAGCCCGCTTTGAGTTCGTCACTGTCGCCGATCAGCCCCATAATCCAGGGGATCGATCCAAAACCAAGAATGCCCACACATGAAAGCAAGACAAATAGAATGGTTGTATTCACGCTAAGCAGGCGGCCGGCCTCAGCCATGATGGAAGGCCAAAAACAGGCAGTAGCCAGGCCGGCCAGGGCCAGCAACAAGTAAAACCACCAGAGCGAGGTCGCCAGGGGAATCAGGAAGGTCACGCCAACGCCCAATAATGCTGAAGCGATCATAATGCTGTTAAGGCTCATTTTGCCGGCCAAATAGGCGGTTAGAAAGCGACCTATAGCCATGAATCCAGAAAAGAGCACCAGGGCAATGGCCCCGGCCCGGGGGATATCACTGAGATAGGTTTCGACATAGGTCCGGCTCCAGAAAGTCAGGCCCGACTCGATACAGGCCCCGAGAAAAATAGCCAGGGCAAAAAGCCAGAAGCCGCGCAACGAAAGAATGCTGGCGAACATTTTTGGGTAGGAGCGATCATCTGATTCACCAGGAGGAAATGGCAACAGAGTAAAAACCACAGCCACGATCAGCGCAACCAGGGCAGCGATCTGAAACATAAACCGCCAGGAGTAGCCCAGGGTCAGTAGCTCGCCGAAAAGTAAGGCGGCAATAACTATGCCTATGGGATAAAAAGCATGGCTGAGATTAAGGAATTTCCCCGAATCCTGATGATGGATGTCGGTAACCAGCGGGGTCATAAGCGCTTCGGTGAATCCGCCGCCGAAACCCATCAGCAGGATGGCGATGATGAGCATGGCGTAATTTTGGGAGAAACTGGCCAGCAATAGCCCGGCCGCCAGCAGATATTGGCCCAGATTGAGGAATCGTTTTTTTCCCCAGCGCTGGGCCAGGATGCCGGCCAGCAGCAGGACGATAAATACCGTCAGATTTCTGGCCGTTTCTAAGCCGCCCCCTTCCGAGAGGTTGGTCGTAAATGTCTTCGAAATCTCAGGCAGCGTTACGGCCACGATCACGGCGCTTACCGCAAAGACCATGAAGCCGGCCCAGGTGGCCACGTCAAGTTGTGTCAGCTTGTTATCAACTGTCATATTAGTGAGGCTTCTCCAGATTTTTCGGCCGGCAGGATACAATGCTTAATTGTATCTCTGACGTTTGAAACAGGCCTACTTGCGGAATTTTTTCGCCGTCAGGAAAAATGGGTGTGAGACGGCCCGTGGTCGCCGCTCTGACCTCCCTCTTTATGGGCGCCACCCTGGGTTACGTCGTCATCCAATTCATCACCTGGATCCAAATGCGCACCCCCGAGCAGATGTTAGGCCGGATGATGAGTATCCTCATGTTCGCCTCCCAGGGCCTGGTACCTCTAGGCATGGCCGTCGCCGGGGCCCTACTGGGAGTCAATCCCACCGGGCTGTTCGTCGCGGCCGACCGGCTGCTGGTGCTCATCGCCGTGCGCAACCCAACCGTGCGGGTCATGGACCCCGTGCCGGCTCACTGAGGTCGCGCAACAGACCAGTCAACATCGCTCGAAACATCCCAAGTTTACATAAGGTGCTTTTGCAGAGAGCCTTGTCAAAAACTTTGGAAGTTTTTGATCCACCTGCCCCTCACCCGGCTTTGAATAATTAGCCGGGTCGTTCCACCACCGGGTAGCTAACCGGTACAACAACCACGAAAGAAACTCGGGGCCGCCCCGCAATCAGTTGGTATTTATTGGCTGTAAATAACTCCGGGCTGATTATCCGACCGGCGGTGTCACCCCTAACGCTGCCAGGAAAGGTCCAAAGCCGCCATCGTGGCCATAAGGTTCTTCCCTGGCGATTTTACCTTCTACTACCGTTACCTTCTGATCGTTCTCCTCCCATACGATATCTTTTCCACTAGCCGGGATAAGGCCCATGCCCATCGCCGACAGGTCAAGATCCCCGGTAAATTTTCCCTCGAAATGACATCTCATGATAACGGCGCCATCTTCTTCCCGAAGATTATTGAGCACATATCTCCAATCTGAGAACGAACCCAAAAACAGCTGGACCATACCGGGCATGCTCTCCCGTGTCATCACCACATTCCCATTCCTGTCAAAGGATTCCCATTCATCCGAGAGACAGGCAACCTTTCCCTCAACATCGGCCATTGGCACACTTTGCCACTTTTTAACTATATCTATATTACTACCTATGTCGCTCTCCTGTTCACCCCTAAGGGTATTAATCAGCCTCACCGCCGTCATCCAGGATTGAATTGCAGAATTGTCGATGACAAACTGCCAATGACGAAATTTCAAACGGCACGGCCCCCGATAAAGTCACAACCCCAGCCAATGATAACCGAGGCCCTCTGGTCAATTCATAAACACCTCCTTGAGTAAAAAAACAGGCAAATGTCACGGGCGACCAGATTACATTTATGCCGATATGGGCAATACGTTCATATTCATCGCCAGCCGCTTGCATGCTCTCGCCTGTGGATGGGTTGATTAATTGTTAGTCTATCTAGGTCGGCAAGGGTGGCTATGAGGGGGAGATGGCCTTGCTGTTCTGTCGGATCATTGTATCAACTTCTTAGAATAGGCCACCAAAACGTGGCCGCCGAACATCTTTCCCTTGACGATTGTCTTATAATATGGATAAACGAGTAGTCAGCGGACAGTCATATACAAAGCAGGGGAGAGGTAATGGAAGATTATCGACTTTGTTTGATAAGAATTCAGTTGATTGATGATGATTGGCAAGCCATCGAGCAAGCCCTGGATCACACACCCTGGCAATCCGATCTCTGGCCGACATTTGAACGTATCCTTGAAAACGGCCGAGAATTTGACCGGGCCGATTTTTGCGCGGCCGTCCGGGAGCTGATGGATGCGGGTCTTCACTCCGCGGCCGCCGCTGTTTTTGAATCTATTGACCAGCGTAGCCAGGAGCTGGCCCAGATAAATTCAGACCGACCCGAACCGACGTTAGAGGATATCGGTGAGGCCACTGGCCGATTGTTGGAGGTCGCGGGTCTGATGAGTACCGGCATGCGTAGCGATCCCGAGCCGCCACCGCCACCGCCGGATCCCGACGTGGGGGGAAAGGGGTTTGAGACGGGAGGGCCGGGCGACGAAGACCCGGGCGACACGGGTGCCACAAATGGCGGCTCTGAAAACGGGGGGCACGAGGAATGGGAAACGGCCAATGGCGGGTCAGGCGGCCGGGTACCAAGAAATGGCGGCTCCGGCGAGGAAGAAGAATATGAGGAGGCCGTTCCGCCGGCCGAAGAGGAAGAGATCGAAACCACAGCTGCTGGTTATGTCAACTTAACCTTCAGCGACCAGACCATGGAATGGGCCCCGCGGGAGCTCGAATTACAGGAAGGTTTTGAGGCTGAGAGATCTTACGGGGTGGCAGTAGCCATCGGCCGGGAGGCCGATATTCGTTACATGCCGGACGGGGAGCAGCCGCAGATCGAGCGGCCGGATGTCGAAGTAGAATATATCGACCTGACAGTGGCCATATTCGCCGAACCTGAAGAGGTCCTGGCCATCGTGGGCTCGCCGCTGGGCACGCTACGCTGGCCCAAAAACGCACCCTCAACTAGGAACGCCGAATTCTTACTGGAGGTAGCGGCCGTGACCGCCCCGGTTAGTGGCCGGCTCGACATCTACTTCTACTACGAAAGCAACCTCATTTATACGGCCGGCACTTTCATTCATATCCAGCCCAAGGGGCAGGCCTGGCCCCAGGATGGCCGGCCTATAACCTGGGCTTACCAGGCCGACGACGACCGGGGACGCTCGCTACTTTTCCAGCGATTCGCCTACCTGAACCAGCTGACCCCCCGGGGCGTCAACCTGGCCATCCAGGCCGGCCGTTCAGCCGAGGAGTTCAAATTGACTGCCTTCATGGGTCGGGCTGAACTGCCGGCGCGAGTCCGCATCACCCGAGCCGAGTTGAACGGCCAGCTGGTCCAGATGCGAGCGGCCATGGATATGCTACGCAAAGAGCCCTACTATATCGACGGCGCCGGCTATGATGCGGCCGGGGAATATACGGCCGACCTGTTGAGCAATGATGGCGCTCACGGCCAATTCGGCCAGAGCCTGTCCAAGGTAAAGCGCCAGAAGATTCAAAAACGATACCAGGCCTTCCTCGAGGAGATGGCTTACCTGGGTAGCCAGTTCTGGGACCGGCTCTTCGGTCGCACCGACAGCGGCCGGCTGCTACGGCAGGCGATCGAGCAGCACCTTCAGGATGGCGATATCATCCAGGTCTGGATCGACCGCGAAGCCACCGATTTTGTTTACCCCTGGAGCTGGCTCTATGGCAAAACTATCGAGCCAGGCGACGAGGCGGATAAGGACCGCTTTTGGGGATATCGCTACGTGATCGAGCAATTGCCCCAATATGAGGAAACAGCGCGCAAGCCACCACCCACCCCGGTGTTGGCCGTGGATGAATTGGATATTAAGATGGGCGCCTACGATTTCCCCCAACTGACCGGCCGGCAAGTCGATTACCTCTCAGGCAAGAGCAAAGAGGCCTATTCAGACCGCTTCGACGTATGGGGCTCAGATGAGCAGTGGCAAGATTATCTGGAACATTGCGCCAGCCATATTCTCTACTTCTACGCTCACGGCCATACCGCTAAACCGGCGTCGTTAGCCGGGCAACAATTCTACGATATGGTCGCCGGGCAAAAAGCCTGGCTGAGCGAGATATCCCCGGACGAGCCGGATTGGATGACCGCTTACCGGCTCCAGGCCCAAAAGTATCTATCCGGTCTAGAGCAAGACCCGCAGCGAGTGGAAGAAAATTACATTTTGCTAGACGATGGCTACCTGATGCAAAGGGAGATGCAGGAGATGGATCTATGGGCCACCCGGCCGTTGGTGTTCCTCAATATGTGCGAGTCGGCCCAGGTCTTTCCCGATATCAGCGAAGGCATGATCGATCTGTTTCTCAAAAAAGGGGCCCGGGCGGTCATTGGCACTGAGATCCCTATGCTAGCCCGCTTCGCCGACCTCTTCGCCCGGGAGTTCTTTGACCTGGTCCTGACCCCACCACGGCCAACGAGCACCGGGCAGGCGCTACTCGAACTGCGGCGGCGCCACCTGGATCGCGGCAATCCCTTGGCTTTTGCCTATACGCTATATGGGGATGCGACGACGAGGTTGGAGTGGTCCAATTGAAACCTCCGAGGTTTGCTCGCAGACGAGACTAAAACCTCGGAGGTTGAGCGATCGATGTTTAAGTGCCGACCACGCCCAACGTCAGGAATATTTCACCACCCCAGTGCGCGGCGACGACGGGCCAGGTATTGAGCTGCCGGTCAGGGCGGCACCCGTTAATTCCCCGGTAGAGATGGTGAATTTACAGAATACAGCAGAAATGGCCCCAGTTCATCTATCCCATCTTTTTCAAAGGACATGCCGATATTTTCTGCCACGCTGATTGAAGCTTTATTGCCACGATCGATCAGGCAGATCAGGCGCGTCAGCCCCAGTTTTTTGAATCCGTACGCCAGGATGGCCTGGGCCGCTTCCGTTCCCAGACCCTGTCCCCAGTACGCCTTGGCTATCATGTAGGCCACTTCTACTTCATCCCGGCCGTCAATCGTCCAGGGCAACAACCCGCAACGCCCTATTAATTGATTGGTTTCCTTGTGGATAGTTGCCCACAAACCCAGTTCAGGATGTTTCGGATGTCCATTAAGAAACCAATCCAGCTCTTCTTTGGTCTCTTCATAGGTCAACGTTCCTTCCGGGAAGTAGCGCCGAATTTCCGGGTTGCTATAGAGCATAAATAAGTCGTCCAGGTCGTCTGGCTCCAGGTGTCTCAAGAAAAGCCGATCGGTTTCCATGATATTCATATGGTTCTTACGCCTCGAGATGGTTGAAAATAGTTTTCCGCTAGGGAAACCTGGACTATCCAAAGTCAGATCTTGGAATTGAAGCTTTACAAGATGGAGCTTGGTGATCCCAAACCTCCGGGGTTGAAGAAAACCCCGGAGGTTTGATTGATGAATCTAGGTACTAACGAACTCTAGCCCCTTATCCACCCCAGTCGCCGGGCCTTTACCTTTGAATTGGCTCATGTAAAGCGCATAGTAGAACCCTTCCTGAACCATTAGCTCGTCGTGGCTGCCTTGCTCAACGATTACTCCGCCGTTAACCACCAGGATCTTGGCCGAATCACGGATAGTACTCAGGCGATGGGCGATGACAAAGCTGGTCTTACCCTCCATCAGGCGCAACAATCCTTGCTGGATCAAGGCCTCAGTACGCGTGTCGACATTGCTAGTGGCCTCATCCAGTATAAGTATCTTTGGCTCGGCCACCATGGCCCGGGCGATGGTGATCATCTGGCGCTGGCCCTGGCTCAGGTTGGCCCCGCGCTCAGTCAGCATCGTTTCATACCCTTCCGGTAGATTGATGATGAAATCGTGGGCATTGGCCTCCTTGGCCGCAGTGATAGCTTCTTCGTCGGTAGCCCCTTCCCGAGCATACTTCAGATTGTTCATCACCGTATCAGAGAAGAGGAAGGCCTCTTGCAGAACCGTCCCGATCTGTTTGCGCAGGCTCACCTGGGACAACTTGGACAGGTCCTGGCCATCGATCAAGATGGTGCCACTTTCGGTATCATAATAACGGGTCAGGATGTTGATGATAGTGCTCTTGCCCACCCCGGTCGGGCCACAAATACCGATCTTTTGGCCCGGTTTGGCATCGAAGGTGTTGTCGCGTAAGATTTTGCGACCGGGCACATAGCTGAAATCCACATCCTCGAAGGCCACATTGCCGCCCTTAAACTCGAATTCGGCCGCATCCGGGTCGTCGACAACGGTGGGCTCTTCGTCGATAATGCTAAATACACGCCGGCCACCGGCCACTGCGTTCAGAGAAGTCGCCGTCAGGTTAGCGATCTCCGATTGGGGTGAGGCCAACAAAGCCACATAGGTGGCGAAAGCGATGACGGTGCCGACTTGCATCAGGTCGTCCAGGGCCATAAGAGAGCCGATAACCAGCACGACCGCGATCATGACCATGGTCAGCGTCTGGGTTAGCGGGAATTGCAACAAGGAGGTGAAGAAGGCTTTGCTGGATAAATCATATACGCCACTGGCCAAATCGTCGTTGGTGTCTTCAGCCCACTCCTGGCGCAGGTTGCTGTTGATCACTTTGTTGCCCGAGATGGTTGATTCCTGGAAGCCGCTCAAATCTTCCAATCGTTCTTGCAACTGGTTGAATGCCGGCGTAGAGATGCGTTGTATCACCCCGGTCAAAAAAAGCATGATGGGGATGATGGTCAAGGAGATAAGGGCCAGGCGGAAATCCAGGAAGAGCATCACGATGGCGATTAGCACAATCTGGAACAGGGCCCGAATAATCTGGGCCACGGCCGTTTCGTAAAACAGGGCTACGGTCTCCGTGTCATTAGTCACCCGGCTCATGAGCTGGCCGATAGGTTGGCGGTCGAAAAAAGTCAGGGAAAGGGTCTGCATGTGACTGAACAGATGGTTCTGCAACAAAAACAAAGCCCTGGTCGCCAGCCGGGAAAAGACCCGTTCGGCGATAATACTGAGCACCAGGAAGATCACCCCGGCTATTAAGGCCAGTAATATCCAGTTCAGTAAATTTTCTTGCGTAGCGTTTGGGCTGCTGATTACATGAATCGCTTCGCTGGTGAAGCAGGGGATGGCCACCAGGGCCGTGACGGCCAGCAAACGCACCAGCATGGCCACGACAAATGGACGCCGGCTTTCACCCCCGGCCATATAGGTCACCAGGCGGCGGATAATTTGACCGGTATCATCTTTTTTCTCGGTGGCCCGGGTCTTCTTGCGGCCGCTCATTCTCTTTTTTAAGGTTATTTCTGGTGATTCGACATAGGCGCTCATAGTGCCACCTCCAAGCCGGCAGTAATGCCGCGGCCAAGCTGTGATTCGTATATCTCCTGGTAAAGCGGGCTGCTGACCATCAGCTCCTCATGGGTGCCTTCGGCGATGATCTCGCCATTTTCCATCAGTGCGATGTGATCCAGGTCA
>Ga0307378_10010845_pt1 | contig 11801 bp, 13 predicted proteins | sample UN1MG_FD_202238 | JGI IMG/M metagenome (GOLD analysis project Ga0307378, IMG submission 202238) | Soil microbial communities from Risofladan, Vaasa, Finland - UN-1 | ecosystem: Environmental > Terrestrial > Soil > Coastal area > Acid sulfate soil | place: Finland: Risofladan, Vaasa | collected...
GAGGATCTGGAGGGAGTCCTCGTCGTAGCCGATGGTGTAGCGGGGGGCGCTTCCGGTCGGGCCGGGGTAGCGCCGCTCGCCCTGGATGAACTCGACGTACTTCCGGGCCTGCCCGGTGTTGGTGAGGGCCCGGGTGACCCGCTTGCCCGTCTCGCGCCGCGGCTTGTCGATGGTGTCGAGGATGAGCTGCTCGGTCAGGTCGCGGAGGTGGGCCGCCGTCTCCACGAAGGCGTTCAGCTCGGGGTAGGTGGCCCGGCTGAGGCCGAAGATGGAGGCCGAGTCGGAGGCGTTGCCCACGATCATGGGCAGGGTCCAGATGTTCCGGCCCTCGGTGTTCTCGATGAAGAGGACGTCGCCCGCGACGATGGTGCCGTCGTTCGCGCCGGAGTAGATCACCTGACGGGTTTCCCGGTTGACGGTGGTGAGCTTCCGCCCGGTCGCGGCGCGGACCGCGCCCCCGGTGGCCGCCGAGTAGGCGTCGATCCTCATGTTCTTGTTGAGGAGCTCCGTCTGCAGCGGCTTCGCCAGGGTGAGGGTGTTGGCGCCGTCGTTCGACTCGACGCTCGCCAGGGCGCCGTAGGTGGATCCCACGTACACCTTGTTGATGTACTTGCCGAGGTTCTCGACGGTCTTCTCGACGCGATCGGACATGATCCCGCCGGAGTTGAACGTGCCGACCTTGCTCTTGGCCGCGGCCTTGGTCTTCACGCCGATCTGGAAGGACCCGACGAACAGCTCGGGGGTGACCTCGCCCTGGACCCGGGTCGGGTCGATGGGCGCGGGGAAGGCGCCGAGGTCGGCGATCATGCCGACGTTCCACGCGGATGCGATGCCGAGCGGGAACTTGGCGATCCCCTCGTGCATCTTCAGGTTGACGCGCTGGAGGGCCTTGCGGTAGGGCGCCTCCTTGTTCACCGGCTCCTCGAACGTACCCGGGGGGTAAGCGTTCTTGAGTTCGGTGGTGATGTCCTCGAAAGCTCCGGTTGCCATGTTTTTCCCTTAAAGGGGAAGGTTCTACAGACCCTTCTGGCCGAGCCGCGCTCTGGCGGCTGCCATCTTGGGCCCGAGATCTCCCTGATTGAGGGCGCCGGCATCAACGGTCTTCCGAGAAGTCCCCGGAGGGGGTGTCGCGTTGGTACTCCTCGCCACGCTCCTCTTCGCCTGCGACTTCTTGGCGAATCGGTGACGGTCGGCAAGGTCCCTGTCCTTCAGGTACTCGTCCATGTGAGATCGGACGAGGCCGGGCACATCCACGGTGGAGATGTCCTGGTCCCCGAGGTTCCAGAGGTCGAGCAGGAGGGACTTGTTGACCGACTTCATGACGGAGCCCATCAGCTTCGACGGGATCTCGGCGTCCTTGGCGGCCTGCTCGATGAGTGACGCGACTTCCTGTGGGAACTCCTTCTCGAATTCCGCTGCTTCCTGCGCTTCTCGCTGCCTGTTTTTTTCCTGATCCTTCAGGGCGTGCAGCAACCAGTCCCGGTCCTGGGAAATCCTCTCCAGGTCGAACGACAGAGATTCGGCTTTCTCGTTGAGATCGGAGTACCGCTGGAGCAGGGACTCTTTCCTGATCGTCGCGGTTTCCATCTGAGCAGACAGAATCTGCTTCTGGTAGTCCTCTGCGTCTTCCATCTTCGCCTCGAGCTTGGCGATAACCTTGTCGCTCTCGGCGAGTTTGATGAGGGTGTCCTGGGCACGGTTCTGGATCTGATCGCCCTTCTGATGCAGGGCCTCGATCCGTCCGGTGAGCTTCTGGACGTCCGGGTGTGGAGGCGGCGGCTCAGTTTTCTCTTCCTCCTTCTTGGAGGCGAGAGAGGCAACCTTGGCCTTGAGCTCTTCGTTCTCTTTCCGCACGCGGCTGGCGTAGTTGGTCTTGTCCCAGTACGCCTTGCCCACAGCGGCGCGACGGTCCCGAGGATCCCGAATGTGTTTGAACTTCTCGTTGAGGTTCCTCCACGATTCGTCGTCCTCGTCGGGTTCGTCGTCGTCGTCGGGCTGGTCCTGCTCGGTGTCTTCCTGGGTGTCCTCGTCGTCTTCGGTCGGGGCGTCCGACTCTTCGTCCTCGGAGGGCGTCTCCTCGGACAGATCCTCGTCGTCGGCAACGTCGTCGGCTTCGAGGATGGGATCTTCGTCAGGCATTTGAACCTCCGCGGGGCGACCGCGTCACATGGTTGGGGAAAGTGTGCCCGAGGGCACGCTGCCCGTCAATTACTACGTCTGTACGCCAAGATCTCGTCCTCCCGGAGGATGACGACGTCGGGGACGTCCTCGTCCAGGGGAACGCCGGCAAAGGTGTTGAACTTCACCTCCATGCCGGGGGTGATTCGCAGGGGGGCCAGGGACCCGTCGGGAAGGGGGCGACCTTCTCCCACGGAGAGCACGATTCCCGTGCTCTGCTGCTTTCGATGCGCCTCGGGGACTTCCATCCCTTTCAGGATCTCCACAGCTTTGTGCCTCTGGACCACCAGCTTGTCGTAAAGCGTCTCCCATTCGTTCATCATCTATCCCCCCTAAGTGTTGAGCTACTTGGTGTTCTTTGCCAGGGCGCCCGCGGCTTCCCGCGAGCTCCGCTGATTCTCTCGCCACTTCCGCAGGGCCGCGGACCACTTCGCCGTCGAGTCGTAGTCGGCCTGCTTCGGCATGGGCGTGGCGCCGGTCTGCTCGAGGTCGGCCACGCCGCCGGCCTTCGGGGCGGTCGGCTCCTGGTAGGAGTCGGCATCCGCTCCCTTGTAGCCGACGATCTTCCCGCCGCGGCGATACTTGGTCATCTTCTCGGGCACTACCGGCCCCCCTTCTTCTGAGCCTCGGGCATCTACTTCGCCTTCCGTATGGCCTTCGCTGCATCCATGGCGGTGAAGTTGCGCCGAACCTCTTCGTCGGCGATCTGATTGGCGATCTCCCAGTTCTCCCGGTACATATCCGCGCCTTCCTTCTGGTCCCGCGGGCCGCGGCCTACCGTGCCGAGCTCCTTCCGCCGCTTCTCCCGGCGGGAGAGGTAGGCGTCGGAGCCGGGGACGTCGAGCTGGGTCTTCGGGGCGCCCATGGCTACCTCGGCTGGCAGGGCTTCGCTGCCAGGGCCGCGGCGGCCATGGAGGACGTGAAGCGGGACACCTTCCCGCTCCCGCGCACGCTCTTGCGGATGGTCCGGTCCCCGTCCATGTAGAGCTTCTTCCCTCCCACCTTCGGGGCCGCGCCCTGCTTGCGGAGGCCCGCGGCCTGGAGGCCACCGTACCGGCGGGACCCCCGGGTCTTCTGGCCCAGGGTCGAGCCGGAGAGGCCGCCCACCTTGGAGGAGTGGGTCTTCGCGTTGGCGGCGGCGGTCTTCCGCTCGAGGCCGGGGGCGGGCTGCATCTTGTCGTCGTAGGACTCGTTCTCCCCGCCCTCGTAGACCTCGGTGCCCGGGGTCCCCTTGCGGGGCTCGAGGTTCCCGTAGCCAGATGCCTTGCCCTTCTTCAGGTTTCCCCTGTACTTGACTGCCATCGACCTACTCCCTTCCTCTCATCCCCTGTATCGTCAGTCCCCCAATGGTCTGCGTCCCCATCCCGGGGGTCAAGGTCGTGTTCAACATGACCTCCGGGTCGAGATCGAATCCCAACTCCCGGAGTTTCGTCGCTCGCTCCAGGCCGGGCAGGGACTCCTCGACGGCCTTGTTGATCGCTTCGGTTTCCCGCTTGATCCGGCGGGCGGTGGCTTCGGCGGCGTCCGCGGCCTTCATTCCCTGGGCCCCCTCGGCCATCCCCTGCCGGGCCCCCTGGAGCACCTTGTTGTCCTTCCCGAGGAGGTAGGTCCCCTGCTGGTCCCCCGCCCTGGAGGCCAACTGCGTGGACTCGTCCAGTTGCTTCTTGGCGATCTCCCGGAGCTCCCGGGCCCGGCGGATCTTGTCGATCTGCTGCACGCCAACCCGCTCGGCCTCGGTGCCCAGTTGGATGGCGTCGTCGGGCCGCATGACGCCCGTCAGATTGGTGTACTTCGTCAGGGGCGTCCGACGGGCCAGGGCGCGGGCCCCCGTGAGGGCGGTCTTCGAGGTCCCCACCATGGGCGGGACGACCTCCGTGGCGATGGAGAAGGGGAGCTCCATGGCGACCCGGGCCGCATCCTGCCCCGGATGGCGCTCGAGCTCGCCCACCTCGGGGTAGAGGTAGTCCCCCGTGGCCTCGCCCGCGGCCTCGTACCCTTCGGCGGCCATGCCGCCCAGGCCGGGGCCCGCGAGGAAGTACCTGGACCCGGGCCGGAGACGGGGCAGCTCCCCGCCGGCACCCACGATGTCCGCGGCCTCGCCGTAGCCGGCCTTTCTCAGCCCCTCGGCGGCGAGGAGGGGGATGGCCCGGATTGTCGCGCCGGCACCCACGAACGGAGCTCCGAGGACGTCGCCCACGGTGGAGAGTCCGCGGCCTATCGAGCCCCAGGCGTCTCTCGCGGTCGGCATCTAGCCTGTGCCTCCCTGCGGTGGCGGGGCGGCCTCGGGCGGCGGCCCTTCGCCTGGAGCTCCGGGCGGCGGGGCGGGACCCATCGCACCCATGGCGAGGAGTCGGTAGGCTTCGATGACAGCTCTCATCTGGAGCAGGATGTCCAGGTCCCACATCTTTTGGAGGTCGGGGGACATGAAGATGCCCTTGGCCTTGGCGGCCTCCGCGGCCAGGATGCCCTCCTCGAGATCCGGCATCATCCGGCGCCAGACGGTGTAGATCCGGCGATCCTTGGAGTTGGGCAGGAACCCGTCCGTGGGCGGGGCTGGGAAGGCCGGAATCGGCTCAGGAGGCTGCGGAGGGAGGGCCATGTCCGACTGCATGGGGTCCCCGACTGCGGCGTCGTAGGAGGACTGCTGGGCCTGCTGCGCGGCCTCCTGGGCTTGCTTGGCCTCCTGCTGGATCTGGCTGCCCTGGGCGTAGATGGCTCCCCATTGCTCCCGGGGGAACGACCCGTAGATCTGCTTGAGCTGGTCGTTCTCCATCTCCATCATCGCCAGGGTGTTCGGCCAGCCAGCGATCCGGGGCAGAATCTCCTCCCAGTTGGCCTTCGTCTGGAGGATGTACGCCTTGTCGGTCATCCACCGCTTGCCGAGGACGGAGTACCACGCCGCGGCGTCGTGCATCGTCTCGTCCACCACGGGGACCTTCTGGTCCTTCAGGAAGTCAGACCATGCCATCTCGGCCCGGACGATCTGGAGGTGCTGCTCCTCGTTGACGTCCTTCGGGAGCTTCATCAGGTCCAGGATCCGGTCAATCGCGGCGGGGCTGTCCAGCTTGTAGAGTCCGAGCTGGAGGGCTTCTCCGGCGGCCTCCTTGTTGTAGAGCGTCTGGTCGTAGCCGGCCCTGGCGTCCATCTTGATCGTGACGTTGGAGAGCAGATCGGTGCCCTTGTAGCTCTTGCGCTCGTAGATCCCGGCCTCGGTGAAGACCTCGTAGGAAACCTCGTCCTTGCGGAACACGTGGTTGAGCTGGAGGAGGTGCTTGAAGGCGCCCTCGTACATCCCCGCCAGGGCCCGCTCGCGCATCCCACGCTTCGCCGCGGCTTCTTCGGAGAGGAGCATCAGGCCCGACGTGGTCTTCACGGAGCCCGGGGCCTGCCCGATCTCGATGTCCTGGGGGGCGCCGACGAGCTGCGCGTCGGTGAAGCAGTTCTGGCGTTCCTGGAGGTATTCGTTCCCCGAGAGGGGCCCGCCAGGGAAGAGTCCGTCGCGGGGCGTCCAGCCTGTCAGGGCCGAATCATACTCGATAACGACGAGCGAACCCTCGATGTCGTCCCGGGTGGAGATCTCCGTCCCGGACGGAGTCCACATATTCGGCTTGCCCCGTTCCCGGAGGTCCACCGCCATGGCGTCGATCTCGTTGAGGCGCCGCTGAATGGGTACGAGGTCATCCACGAAGGTCCGACCCCAGAAGTTCTTCGGGACCCGCTTGAACCGGGCGAAGTGAAACTTCACGCGGGGGACGACGTGGGTGGTGTCCTCGCCTTCGACTTCCTCACAGAGGGGGCGGCGAACCACATTCTCGCCGACCCTGGTGAACCAGCCGCCCATCTCGAGCCCCGGAATGTGCGGTTGGGGCTCAATGAACGACTCGATCACCTTGGCGTGATTGGCGTAGACGTCCATCCCGGGCGAACCGGTGTGGCTCCCCGCGGCGAGCCCAGGCTCGGCGTAGAGCGGGTTCAGCCGTAGGAGCTCTTGGGGCTGCTCGGGCTGCAGATCGTCGGCAATGCTGGGGTAGCGCAGAGCGATCCACTCGAGGGGACGGACGACCATGGTGTTCCAGATGCGGGCGTCGTCTGGGTCGATGCCCACCCCGGCGTTCTCCGGGAAGAACTCGTGCATGGTCACTACGTCGATCAGGGCGTCACCCTTGGGGACGTAGATCCCCATTTGGCGCCCGAAGGCGTCCACGCCCCCGGCCTCCTCCTCGTTGGGCATGAAGTCTTCGAGCTGGGTCGGGTCGGGATGGAAGGGGCAGAGCGAGAGCTCGACCTGGGGAATCCCCTGGGGGTGCATGGCCGTGGCCTCGCCCTCTTCCTGCTCCACGTCTCGGAGGGTTTCGGCGTGCTGGAGCTCGAGGGGGCCCTCGTCTCCCGGCATGGCGACGGTTGAGAATGACCGAGGAACACGGCGCGAGGCGAAGAGCCGCCCGCATGAGGGGCATTTGGCCGGGTCCTCGGTCGAAATCAGGGTGAGCTCGGTGTCGTTCTCGTCCCACCAGGAGCGGAGAATCGCGGTCCCGTCCACGCAGAGGTTGAAGGCCGTGAACTCACGCTTGTCGTTCCAGAGCTGCTTTCCCATCTCCCACATGACGATGTCCTTCGCCAAGCGGGCGCCGGCCATCCACTCGGGGTCGTTCTTCCCGGCTGACGTGTCGGGGACGTACTCCTTGCGGGTGAGGCGGGAAACCTCGTTGTCCACGGCGGGGGCGATGATGTTGGTGACGGGGCGGGGGAAGGACGCTGACGAGTTTCGGTAGATCTCGCGGAAGTGGTAGGTCCCGTCCCCGGGGGCGAGCTCGGAGCGGGGCTCGATCCATTGCCTCCCCAGGTACATCCACGTGTTCATCGCGGCCCGCTGGGTGTTCCACCGCCGCCGCTGTGAGAGGGGGTTGACGTAGAGCTCGAGGAACGCCTTGACCTCTTCGTCTGTGGAGTCCAGGGAGATCAGGCCGTTCCGCCGCCAGTTCGGCAAGGGATCAGGCATCAGGAAACCTCGAACTTGTCCCCGGTTTTGGTCGGCAGGCTGTCATACCCAGGGAAGCCGTAGCGGGCCTGGGGTCGCTCCAGCTTCTCTTTCAGCGGAATCCGCTCGGGCTTTTCGCGGCCCACGCGGACACGGGTTTCGATGCCCGGCTCGGCGAGCTCACAGATTCTCGCCTGGGCCTTGTCCACGAGGACGTGGAGTCTTTCGATCTCGGCCAATAGGTGACGGACTTCCTGGTCCCGCCCCTCGCAGCCTTTACACCCGAAAAGAGACATAGCCCCTCCCAGAGGATAGCACCTCTTACAACCCCGACCAGAGTGTTCCCTGGCGTGACCGTTTTCGACCACCAGCGGCGAGGTCTTTCATCTTGCGCTTCACCGCTGCGTGCATCGTGTGATTGTGGAGCTCGACAAGGTCGTCAGGTTGCTTCGCGGCGGCCTTCCGCTTCTCCATGTTCTCCCAGACCCAGGACCGCGGCATGAGGTACTGGATCCCCTGGGTGAAGGCGTCCACCATGTCGTCGTGGACGGCGTGGGGGAACGATGCGCCCTCGTCCACCAGGATCCCCGACCACGCCCGGCCCCGGGGGAGGTAGCACTTCCCGCTCTCCACCTTGCCGGCGACGGAGCTCACGCCCCAATGGAGACGGATCTCCTTTCCGGCTTTGACCTTCACGGGGATGATCTTGCCCGGGAGCTCCCGCTGCATGAGGTCGATGATGGAGGTCCCTGCCGCCGTCTCCTCGATCAGCTTCACCTTGCATTGCGGCCATTGGTCCGAGAGCTGCCTGATCGCCTTCATCTGGTCCACCGGGCCCAGACGCTTCCGAACGCAGTCGATCCCGTAGTATTCGTTGCCGCGGCGCCCGAGGATCATCGCCACGAAGAAGTCGGCGGTGTCCACGTCTTTGAAGGTGGGGTCCACCGACATGATGATCTGGTCGAAAGAGTCCAGGTCGGGGAGCTCGTCGTACCATTGCCACCAGTTCCGCTGGAGCCCCACGCCTTCGGGCGGCGCCGGGCGTTGCTGGTAGAGGGCGGTGAAGACCCGGGAGCCCACCTCGGCCTTGATGTTCTCGAGGGCGAGCTCGTCGTAGCGTTCCGGCCAGAGGGCTTCGCCGGGCTTGCGATCAAGGTCGTCCTCGTCCTCGGCGACGGCTGGGAAGTTGATCGTCCTCCAGTATTTCGCCTCGGCAGAGTTGAGCAGGCGGCCCAGGAGGTCGTCCTCGTGCCAGCGGGTCATAATGACCACGATCACGGCTTCGGGTTCGCAGCGGGTGAGGAACGTCGTCTGCCACCAGTCCCAGAGGTTGTCCCGGATGATCTGGGAGTTTGCCTCCTCGGCGTTCTTGATCGGGTCGTCCAGGATCATCACGTCGCCGCCGCGCCCGGTGATCGGCCCGCCCACGCCCGCGGTCACCATCCCGCCCCCGTGGGTCGTCTCCCAACGATGCGCGGCGCGGGAGTCCTGGACCACCCGGGCCCCGAGGATGGGGTAGTGCTCCTGGATCGAGCGGCGGCAGGATCGGCCCCACTTCGCGGCGAACTGGGCCTCGTAGGAGCACAGGATGATGCGGTCCTTCGGCTCGAGGGCGAGGTCCCAGACGGGGAACCAATGCGAGCACATCTCCGACTTCCCGTGGCGGGGAGGCATCGTGACAGCCAACCGCTTCGGGCGGCCCGGCTCCCGGGCCCGGAGGGCGACGAGCTCCGTGGAGAGCCGATGGAGATGCGGTGCGTAGACGTAGGGAGAGGGCATCTGCGCGGTGGCTGTCACCGCGAGAGCGAGAGGGCTCAGGAGATGAGCGAGTTCAGCTTCGGGAAGACTCAGTTCCATCAGGGTTGAGCACGGTCACTTCAAGCTGCCTGGGCATGGGAAGGCGTTTTCGTCCCAGCACTCCGGCCTCCATGGCCGCGGCCTTTTGCGGTGACTCTCGCATGAGGATCTGCAGACGCTCGCGGAGCTCCGTGAAGCGAAGTTTCTGCGCTTCCATCTCGGCATCGTCGGGTTTGGGGTCGCCGCCGGCATAGCGCCAGAGCCAGATCTCGAGGTTTCCGAGGGAGCCCTCGAGGAGGCGTGCCCTCAGCTTCTTCTGATACTCGGGGTCTGTGATGAGGTTGCGAGCGACGGTGCGAGCGTCGAACTCTGCTTTGGGCTCTTCGCTCTTGGCGAGTGCGGTCTTCTTCTTGCGGGGTTGACCCCGCCCGTGCTGCCGAGCCAGGGCCTTCTTGCGGCGTGTGGCGCCTGCGCTCGGCAGCGACGGGACGGAGCCGTCGTTCAACGGTTACCCTCCGCAACGGTCGGGGCGTTGGTGCAGTACGTCTTCCAATGCCCGCGGCAGTTGGTCTGGGCCGTGTTGCCCTTGTATGGCGGATAGGGTTCGCCGTTGCACTCCCACTTCTGGCCGCACAGCTCGGCCTCGCACGCGGCCCGCTCCTCGCTTCCCTCGCCGCCCTCGGGCCTGACGGGACAGCCGGCTCTGAGCGTGCCATCCCCCATGGGACTCATTCCGATGGCGCGGCAAAAGGGTTCCTGGTTGACGGTGACCCAGGTCGTGTCGAGGATGCCGTTGTGCTCCGTGGCCTTGAACTTCATCCGGTCGGTGTCCGGGTGGGGAGCCGGGCAGTCACCAGACGGAGGCGGGGTTGGGGTGGGACCGGGGGGCGGTGTCGGCTGCGGCCCCGCACCGCACACCGAAGGGTCGTTGAGTCTCCAGGCCGGGCGGTCTGCGTTGGGGGACCAGATCACCTTTCCACCGCCGTAGTTGTAGATCTTGTAGCCCTCCCACCAGCCGCCACAGGACATGGCGACGGCGATCTCGTCGGTGCCGCCGGGGGTCGCGTCGATATGCCTGCCGGCGCAGAGTCCCGTGGACTGGACGGCCTCGATGACAGCGTGCATCCACTCGTCCGGTGCCATCCCGGTGGGGCAGTCGGTTCCGATGTCGCAGCCGGTGAGCTCGCGCATGGCGGTGTTCACCGTCGGCGCTGCGAGTCGGAGCACGGGACCCATCGTGAGGTTCTGGCTCTGGCCCTGGGGGAAGGAGCACACCGCGGAGGGACACGGGTTCCACGCCTGCCCGAAGTAGCAGTCGCAGGATTCGCTCGATCTGCGGAGGTCGCCGCCGCGATCGGTGAACGTCTGGCATTGCGGCTGGGGGAGCTCGGGGGTGTCGCACGCGGGGGCCTGCTCGCAATGCTGCGGGTTCGACGTGGGGTTGTGCCAGCACGGGGCTCCCGGTGCGCTGCACGACTGGGGAGGGTTCGTTTCGTGGCAGCCGGGCATTCCGAGCTCACACTTCCAGGTGGGCGTGGGGGTGGGCTGGGGTCCAGGCCCAGGACCGGGCCCGGGACAGCCGGGGAGTACAGCGAGGGCGAGGGCGGCGATTGCCGCAACGAGGAGCGACGAGAGCAGCGACGGGATCCCTTTTACCATGCGAACCTCACGGCAGCGCCCGCCTCGAGCTCGGAGACGGGAGCACCAACGCGGTGACGCAGAGAGCCGACGACAGACCAGTTCCGGCCCAGGCGGGCAACGACGGCCCCGGACACCTTCCGGGTCTTCACGTCGTAGTACGCAACGACCGCGCCCTTCTTGCCCGCGGGGAGCTCGGCCAGGGCACGGTCTATCGACTGCTGGATACCTGAGTCATTGAACTGGCGGATTTCAGTCCCGCCCCATCCGCTCGTCGTCACGAGCTTGGGCATAGAGGTGACCTCCAACTGTGTAAAAGGGTAACACGGGAACGCAAGGAAATTGTTGACAGAGCAGCGCCGCCGAGATAGCCTCCGCCCATGCCCAGAAAGAGAAAGTCGGACAAGCCGAGCATCGGCCCCGAGGAGAGCTCTGCGGCTGCGGTGGAGCTGCTGAAGGCCCGCCGCGATCGCAAGGCCCCGAAGAACAGCGAGGCCGCAAGCTCCGCGGCGTCCACCTTGGGGAGACGGAGGATGGCGCTTCTGACGAAGAGGGAGCACGCCGCCATGAGCCGAAAGGGGGGCCTCAACTACTGGGCCTCCATGTCGGAGGAGGAGAAGTCTATCGAGATGAAAAGACGTGTCGCGGTTCGGATGAGGAACAGGCGGAAGGCCCTGCGAAAGCGCACGGGACTGGACTGAGGAGGGGCAATGGGAAACGTCCACGTAGAGCCGGGAATCTACCCCGGCGTCGATTTCGACACCTACTCATCGTGGGATGCGGCGAACCACTCGACGCTGGTTCACTTCAGCAAGACGCCGGCCCACGCGCAGTACGCCGCACTCCACCAGGAGGAGAAGGTCGCAACCAACCTCGGCCATCTGGTGCATCAGGTGATCCTCGAGCCGGAGAGACTCAAGGAGGACTACCTCGTTGCTCCAAAGGTGGATCGACGCACGAAGGCCGGGAAGGCGGAGTGGGCCAAGTTCGAGGCCGCAGCCAACGGGAGGATCATCGTCAGCGAGGACGACATGGGGACCGCGAGGGCCCTCCTCTTCAACGCCCAGAACCACGCGGTACTCAGGGAGATGCTGGGCGGGCCCGGAATCAACGAGCTCTCGATGGTCTGGCTCGACCCGGAGTTCAACATCCCCTGCAAGGGTCGGATCGACCGCGTGACCGAGTACATGAAGCAGGCCTACGTTGTTGA
>Ga0307378_10010849_pt1 | contig 11798 bp, 2 predicted proteins | sample UN1MG_FD_202238 | JGI IMG/M metagenome (GOLD analysis project Ga0307378, IMG submission 202238) | Soil microbial communities from Risofladan, Vaasa, Finland - UN-1 | ecosystem: Environmental > Terrestrial > Soil > Coastal area > Acid sulfate soil | place: Finland: Risofladan, Vaasa | collected...
TTGAAAAATTCTTCCGTAACAGGCGGCCGGCGCCATCGTACTCATGGCTGATCATATCGCCATCCTGATTCGTCCGAGTTGACATAAAGCCACGACTCTCGTAGCTGTATGCCACCGTCGTGCCGTCGGCATATCTTTCGACCAGCAAATCATTTCTCTGACCAAAGGAGTAGTTTGTAACATTGCCGTTGCCATCGGCCGCCTGGATCTTATTGAGTGTGTTGTCGTAGGCATAGCCAGTCTTATTGCCCAAACCGCCAAAATCTTGAATCGTCTCGATCTCCAAGCCGAAGCCATTGAAAGTTGAAAGGCTCACCTGGCCCTCGGGATCGGTAATAGTGCTCAGATTACCCAGGCTGTCATATGTATAGGTGGTACAAAGATTTAGGTTGTTGATATCTTCACAGACGGACGAGGTGCGGTTGAGAACATCGTAAGCCATCGTATGGACGTAGTTGCGCTCGTCCTGAACCTGAGCCAAATTTCCGGCAGCATCATATTCGTATTGACCCTGGAGGTTAAGACCGCCATCGTCCATCACGACTAAGATCTCCCTGTTTAGCGCATCATATTCATGTCTGGTAACAACCCCACGATTATCGGTTTCGGATAATATGTTACTGTTTAGGTCGTAGCTGAAGCTGCGCCTTAAATCCGCTCCCCCGCAATCTTTGATTTCGGCCGCCAGCCGGTCCAGTGCGTCGTATTCATAACAGGTGGTTGTGCCGGCCGGATCCGTAGCTGAGATCCTATTGCCCTTGATATCGTAGCCAAAGGTATTCATCAGATCCAGGTCACCGCTGTCAACGATCTCCGTTGTCCGGCGGTCGAATTCATCATACTCATAATGGGTTATACTTCCGGAAGTATCGACGATTTCCAGCGGCTCGCCATCCAATGCATAGGTATAGGTTATGACATAGCCGGTTGGATCGATCACGTTTATTAGCTGGTCGGCGTCGTCGTACAGGTAGACGGTCTGGTTGCCTCTGCCGTCGACCTTTAGTACAGGTTTCCGGTTAATGTCATACTTCAAGGAAGTGGCGACAATTACAAACCCATCGTTGATCTGTTGGCTCACCAATTGATCGTGGGGGTTGTAGTCGATTGTGGTAATCACATTCTTGCCACCCGGGTCAATTATCTGCTGGATCATATTGCCCCGGCCGTCGTAACCAGTGGTGGTCTCCACGCCAACGGCATCGGTCTCTTGAACGATACGATTCATAGCATCGTATGAAAAATTGGTCGTCTCATGGCCGTCGGGTCCGACTGTTACTCCAGGATTGCCTGCACCGCCGAATTCCTTATAGATATTGCTTAGATTCTCGCCGCCATAATCCAGGATAACCTGGGTGAGGTGCCCCGGTACCGGCGTCACCCCGGCCGCGAACAGGGGATTACCCCCACCGCTCGCTTCCGCGGCCGTGCCCTGGGTGTAGATATACTTGGTAACCACACCCCGGCGGTCGACCTCGCTTTCAATCAAACCCCAGGTGTTGTAGTTGAATAACTCCGTTGGCCGGGTCAGAACCCCGTTTCCATTATCTACTCCAGGGTAAGTGATTTGAACCAGCCGACCGGCCTGCCCGGCTCCGACCTCATAATCATAGAGGTAATCAGTGGTATGGCCGTTGGGATCTGTCTCGCTTTTCACCTGGTTGAACCGCGCTTCATAGGTCCATCGCCAAGTCTGGACCTGGGCCGGGTCTCGATTCACCGGCGCGGTGATGCACTGGTCGAAACCCATCCGCGCCTCACTCAATACGTTACCCCGCTCATCGTAGGTGTAATCAACGCAATTGTTGTCAGGCGTAAAGAGGCGATCGACCGTTCCGTCCAGGTTTCGGAAGTAGCGGGTCAGCCGGCCCAACCCATCCTTCTCGTAAGCCCAAAAGCCCCAACGGTCCGTCCGGCCGCTGACGCTCCCCCGGCCAAAGATCATCTTATCCACCAGCTGAACTGACAGGGGCACCGGGGTTCCTGGAGAGGCCGGAGTCCCGGCCGCCCCGAAGTTCAGCAAGGGGTAGCCGGTATCAGAGCTAGTCAAAGTCCGCACTTCCCGCACCATTGAAGAGGTCCCATTCTGCGGGTCATAGACCTCTCTGGCCGGTTCTGTGACCTGCCGGAGGCGACCTAAATCATCGTATTGGTAATCGCTGATCGCCCCATTCTGGTCAACCTGCTGGCTCATCAGACCTTGCTCGTCATAAACGAAGCCGCGGCCGGCCCCATCTGGCAAGGCAACGGCCGCCAGGTGATTGTTTTGATCAATGGAGAATTCAGTGACTCGTCCGGCCGTATCGGTGATAGAAGTCAGCTTGCCATCGCTATAGGCATAGGACCAGGTCCAACGAGGCGATCCCTCCCCGGGTGGTGTTATAGCCACCTCGGCTACGCTGCCGTCCGGATTATAGCTGTAGGCCGTGCGTGTCCCATCTGGCGAAAGTGTATATTCATGCCGGTTATCGGCGTTAAAATGGACCAGGGTTTTGTCCAGGTACAGGCGTGAATAGGTGTTATTCAACGGGTCATATTCCAGCCGGGAATAGTCGGTGGCCGTACGGGAGAAGGCGGTCAGCGCAGGAAATTCATCGGCCCCGATATCCGATCCCCCTTCGCCCATCGGCCGCGGGTCTCCTTCGAAGTCGGGATAGAAAGTCGTCAGTGGATCGGCCGCGTCAATCATCGGCGAGCCGGGCAGCAGGTGAAAATCACCGCCGGCGGCGTCTACGAAGCGCGGATCACCGGAGATATCATGCACCGGAACCGTCGTACCGATATTGTAATCACCGCCGCTATTTCCCCAGACATTGTTGTAATCCAGGCCCACCATCGGGCTAGTTAAAAAGATACCGCCGCCTTCCGGCGCTGTATTGCTGATCACGGCATTGTTGCGAATGATATCTGTCGTTAGCCAGCCGAAGTTGCTGGTCAAACCTAGTCCGCCGCCCTGCTCACTGGCACTGTTGCCAAAGAAAGTATTGTGTTCGATGATCGGGTTTCGGTTGCGGCTGTTAAAACTAAGCCCACCACCGCTTCCTTCTGCTTCATTTCCAAGGACAATATTGTTACGCACCCAACCTTTCCAAACGACATTGATTCCACCACCGTTATTAGAAGCCCAATTATTGGTAATCAAGTTATTCTCAACCAGCAGATTATTATCTTCGGTACGAACGGTGATCCCCCCACCGGAGTCGTCCACGTTATCGCGGATAATATTGTTGCGAATGGTAGCGACATCGGCTACCCAAACGCCCCCGGCAATATTGTGCTCGATGATATTGTTTTGAATCAAGGCATTGTCATAGGCCAGAACGCCTTGGCCAGCGCCATGAGTGATAACAAAACCTTCGACGGTAGCCGGGCCTCGCACGCCTAAAACGGCATCCTGGTAAGCTGCGTCCAGCGTCGTGGTGTAAAATGTTGGGAAACGGACGTTGAATTCCCGATTCCAGCCCCCTTGCAGTGTTCTTCCGTACAATCCTATTCCACCTGGAACGAGGCAACGTCCACTTACCTTGATCAGGTCGCCCTCCTTGCTGGCTTTAACAGCCGCTAGAAGATCTTCAGCGATTGCGCCGTCGTTCACCTGGACCCTACACCAGCTCAACCAGAGTTCATTTAGGTCCCTCGCTACTGCAAGGCCGGCATGGCCTTCGACGATCAGGACGGCCTGCAGTGGGGCATTAAGGCTATCGTCAGCCCGCATAGTAACGGTAATGCCATCCTGACCCCCGGCGCCCAACTCAACAGAACAGTTCAGGACGCCGCCCCAGGCCTGACCATCGTGAGTGCAGTTAAAGGTCGGGCTCAGGGACCCCACGAAGGAAAATTCTTGGGGCAGGGTACTGGATATCGCCGCCGAGACCGTCTGAATCTCCGGATTGATAACCTGGAGCACATAAGAGATGATCTCGCCCGGTCCAACAGAGGCCGGTAGACCTTGCATATCCACGCCAAAGGTCGGAGTTTCATCTATCCCAATATCCGGCGCCAGGCCCATCGGCCGCTGTTCGCCATCGACGTCATCGCCGAAATCATAGGCCGGGTTTCCCGCATCGATGGCCGGTGATCCCGGTTGAAGGTGGAAATCCAGGTTTCCCGGATCGACGAACAGGGGATCGGCCGCGATGTCATGTTCCCCTGGAACCATCTCTTGATAATCGAGACCCTCGTTACCCCACACGATGTTGTTATCACCCAGGGAGACATAGTTGAAAAAAGTGCCGTTATAGATCCCCCCACCACCCTGCCAACCGTTACTCGTCGTGTATGTTGCCGTATTGCTGACAATAATATTATTATAAATTTGGGGCAGGGCATAGCTCTCAAAATTGGCAATGCCGCCGCCGCTGCCAGCCACGTTATTCCAGATGACGTTGTGGAACAGACGGGGGGCGCCATAAATCTCCATAGCGCCGCCATACTCGGCCACGTTGTTGGCAAAGATATTATTGTTTATCAAGGGGTCGCCAACTGCGATATAGATCCCACCCCCGTCTCGAGCTTCCCCGCTTATGAAACTGTTATTCTCGATGATAGTGGAAAAAGGCGAGTCAAAATAATCGTAATGAGACAACGCGCCACCGGCCCGGGCTGTGTTACTGATGAAGGTGTTGGCCCGAATGAGCCCCTGGTGTGATTCATCATAGATTGCGCCACCCTCACTAGTCGAGTTGTTGGCAAAAAAGGTGTTGCTGATGATGGTTGATTGGGCGATTTCGTTATAGACAAAAACCCCACCACCCAGATTGGCGCTGTTGCCTTCAAAATAGTTGTTATAGATGGTCGCCGCGCCCATCCAGGGCAGGGCGATGGCACCGCCATAACCGTCGCTGATATTGTTTATGAAATAATTATCCTGGATGATCGGGCTACTTTCTTGGGCATAAATGGCCCCGCCATTGTAGGATGTTAGATTTCCCTCAAAGTGACTGCTCTGTACAGTTGGTATGCCGGCTTCAGAGATATAAATTGCCGCGCCATATCTGGCGGTATTGCTTATGAAGGTGCTACTGTTGATGGTCGGGGAGGATCCACCGGTAACGAACACGGCGACGCCATTCTTAATGAATGTAGCCCGGGTCAAAGCCACGTTATCGCTAGCGATGGTGACCGCCCCAAACAGGGGCGTCGAGCTGGGATCCGATCCACCGTGGCGGACTTCTACCCAGTCCAAGGTCCCGCTACTCCCGTCCATGTAAGCGATCTGGTCCCAACTGCCTGGAATTTGAGCGTTGGCCGACTCGAAAATGATGGGTGATCCCTCGAGTCCGTCGGCCACGAGCCCGCCGGCAACTATCAGGCTCATGCCCGCTTGAAATTGCACAACGACCCCGGCTTCAATGGTTAGCGTCGCATTGGCCGCGATGCTGACATCACAGGTGATTACATAGGGGCTGCTGGCCGAGAACCAGGTCGTATTGCTATCAATCGCCCCACAGACACCCACCGCGTTTGGACCGGCGTCCAGGGCGACGCTCTTCTGTTCGGCGTAAGGCGCCAGTTGAGGCATCGTTGGTTGGGGCGCCGCTGCCGGCGGCGTTTCTCGCGCTGCCGGTTGATAGGGCTCGCGCCGGTATTCGGGTCTCGCCCCTTCTTCGCCACGAGTATGACTCTCGGCCGGTTGTACGGCCGGGCTGGGTGGCCTTGCATCCAGGGTGGCGACGCTGATTCTAAGTTGGTCTTTTTGTGGGAAATAAAATTCGTCATGCCGCCCCCCATCGGCGATCAGAATGTTACCGGCTTCATCTTCAAAGAGCTGCTGCTGCCCATTCAGGACCCAGCCGGTTCCATAAGGACTATCCTCAGTACCGTGTAAGGTGACCGTGCCCTCGCTCCACACCACCTTTTCGGCTCTGACATATCGGCCGGTGCCCCCGGTAATACAATTGGGCTCGTTGCCGAAGATGCCGCCGAAAGGCCGGCAATATTCGGCCAGGTAGGGGAAGGTTAATTTGACCCGGTATGGGTAAGCGCCCGGTGGCAAGAGATCCCCCTGGGCATTGCGACCGTCCCAGAAATAGCGAAATCTCCCCAGTTCACCCGTCGCATTGAGACTGACCGGCACATAGTGGGTCGCCGTCTTATAACCCTCGATATGCAGTTCGTATCCCATGTAACCATAACTCAGCACGGACCCCGTATCTTTTAAAGTAACCCGCACATCGATGACCTCCGAAGGATTGGCCTGGTCGGTGCTGTAGCTTAATTGTTGGCCAACCCAATCGCCCAATATATTCAACGGCGGCGTGTCCACCCATTCGTGAACCGTCCCGGATTTAAAGTTGATGAAACAACCGCCTGATCCCGCACCACATTCTTCATCCTCCTCGTCGCCAGGCTTATCTTGTTCACTATCAGGATCAAATTCGTCGCCTCCGACATCAATCTCTACATCGGAAAGTGTGCCTGGAAAATTAAGATCGTAGTTTGAGAAATGGCTGATGGCGGTCTCAATCCACTGGCCTGTGGGTTCCACCGTACCGATGCCGGCATGTTCCCATTGCTGGGTATTCTGGTTCCAGTAACCCAGCGGAATGGTGATCCCGGCCGTGAACTCGAGTTCGTTGGCCAGCTGCAATGTAACCGGCAAGGTAAAAGTGATCTCCGAAGCGCCGCCAAGATTCAATGCATAGGTCTCCCAGGTGCCCGGCGGTAACTCGCCGCTGGGCAAGAACTCGACGTTATCAAAGAGGGTGGCGGTGACACTCACCACCTGACCACTACCGATGGCCCCGGCCGGGATATCCAACCTGATCGAATCGTCGCTATTGCTGTGGAAACATCCATTATCGTCACAATCGGTGACTGCCGGGTCGATAGGCGTCAGGTAAACGTCGTTTGCCGTGCTGCTGTGTTCCCGGACTACCGCCAGCTCTCTCTGCCCATAGGTAAAGCCATCTTTCTCTACCCTGAGCCAATAGATGCCTGTCTGCTTCAAGGGGAAGGCGAAGAAGCCATCCGGGCCGGTAATCGTCGTACCGGGTATCGCCGTCGTCACCGTACTGTTGGCCGGGTCCAGCGGAGTAAATGGCTCGTTGCTGGCCACCCGGGCCATCGTCTGATTCTGCCTCTGGGCCCGCACTTGAACCAGGGCTTGGACCTGCACTTCCTCCACCGTCACCCGGGCGCCGGCCAGGCCGGTGCAGGATGTCAACTCCGTATCGCAACTGGACGAATTGTAGACCATGCCGCTCACCCAGCCGGGCCGGTCGCCCTGCTCCGGCGGGGCGATGCTCGCCGGATCGAGGGGCACATAGAAAGTGGTCGTCACCAGCGTACTGTTGCCCAGTGAATCGTCCATAGCCGCCGAAAGGGTATAGCTGCTATCCTCAATCAAGAGGTTGGTCAAGACGCCCGAAGCGCCATTGGCCATGATTGTCAGGTCGCCCGTGACATCGGTGTCCGCTCCCCCGTGACGGGTCAAGGTGGCGACAAAAGAATTTGTATCCACAGAACTACCAAAGTCGCTGTAAACAATATCCAGAGTTGGTTGCAGCGTATATACTGACTGGCGATTCTTTGGAGTAACTATTTGAATCGCGGGGCCTTGTCCATCGACCAGGATAACGAGACTGTCAACGGCCGTCGCCCCTTGATTGTCCGTTACCTCGGCGATGATACTCTGGTTTCCCGATGCCAAGGGAATGGTCGCCTGGAAGCTATTGCCAGATTGGGCGGCCAATACGCCGTTTACCAACACATCCACATCCGCGCCATCATCAGCCCATGTTCCGTTCACTATGATGTTACCAACCCCAACCGTCGCTCCGGCGGCCGGGCTTGTTATTGAAATGGTTGGCACTTCATTTGCCGGCTGGACAACAACCATCCCGGTCTTATCCGGTTCCTCCGAATTAAAATAGCTGAAGCTGCCGATTTCATTAAATGGCCGGCTAAAAGACTCTCCGGGTAGCAACAAGCCACTACTCCACAGGGCAGGTTGTTCGCTCAGCCTCTCTACCAGGCCTGGATCATTGCCCCGGGAAACGGGGCCGGTGTCAGGGCTCGGGGCGGCCGAATGTTTAAGAACAACAGGCAGGAACAATTCAAAAGAGCTTATGTTTGATAATAAGGTGACGCCATGCCCTTGGCCCCCGTTATTAATCCAGGTAACTTCCGAGCCGACGGTGACCGTGATCGTCTCTGGCAAGAAGCCCGAATCGGTGATGGACACCGTGCCGGAAACATTGGGCAGGATAGTCGGCGTTACGATATTGGATGGCTGTTCGGGGTTGGGAACGGTTAATATGGCGGCCTGATGCTCTGGGGCAAAGGCCTGTACGGCCGTTTCGGACAATAGAAATATGGCCAATACGACGTGGATTAGGTTTCGTTTAGACAACCTTGGCATTTGTTACATCCTCCTGTAACCAACTTTCAGCCAGCTTCCGTCAGAGTGTTACACTGACAGTGTACGCTCGAACCTGATTGAGTCCCGCGCATGCTTATCAAAACTGGAAGAGCAAATATGAACCGTTGCCAGTTACCAGACTGATGCAACAAATTATTTGGAGTCAAATTGATTTTTTGATTGCCGCCAACCCATTAGTCGGGCTGTTCTCTTTGCGTACAAGGGTTTGTTGCTGACCCCGAATCGTTCGATGGCCATCGAACGGATTTTGCGGAGGCACTTTGATCTGAGTCGAGTATATAGGAAGCAGCCCAATCGTACCAAAGATTCCCCACTTTTCGTTCACTGTGAAGAAGCCGGAGAGGATTACTTTTATTGGTCGTAGCCGGTCATCGGTTGTAGCCGTTGCTGACAATACTTTAGCCGGCCACGGCTATGCTTTGGGATCTGGGGCGGGCAGTTGACCCACCCTTGCCGGTCAGGCTTGATCGGCCGGTACCAAGAGGGAATTGCCCGCCGCCGCTGCTTGCCAAACCTTGCCGGGCCGGTTTTTTCGGCGTTTGACTGAACTTGTCAGTCGGCTTCGATCTCTTTTCTGTAGATCGTCATCCCCTCTTTGGCCGCGATCAACGGATCCTCTACGACCTTGCCAAAACCGCACTTGACATAAAAATGATGATTCTTTGTTGCCCACTCCGGCGTGCCCAGTCGCCAGCTTTTGGTTTCTGGGTAGCTGGCTTCAATGAACCGCCAGCTTTCTTGCCCCACACCCATATCCTGGCTATCCGGATCAACGAAGATCGTTCCCAGGATATTGTGATCGTCAGGCATTATCCAGACGATAATGCCCCCGATAATCGATTTCCTGAACAGGATCTTGTAACCGATGCTCTCCTCATAGGGAAAAAGCCAGGTGCGAAAGAATTCACCCTCATCATATCCCGGTGGGCCACCGCTCTTCTGGCCAAGATGCTTCTGAGCGTCGTCGTCAAATGCTCGTTTCATCACTTCAGTAAGCCGGGGAAGGTCTGCTTCTGTAATCTTTTCGAATTCAAGCCGCTCTGTTTCGCTGGTCATGTTCAATCCCCACTTGTTTCCCTCAGAAGGTCACTCGGGATCTCCGTCTTTATGTCAACCAACGGGCATGATGATCAACGGCCGCTCCTCCTCCGCCAGTTCCAACACCCCGTGCACCTGCTCATCCACAAAAGCCCCCATCACCACCGTGCCCAGCCCCAAAGCTACCGCTTGCAGGTGCAAATTTTCCGCAGCGAAAGCCACATCCATATGCACATAGCGGACGCCCCGCTCGCCATATTTCCCCGTGGTCCGCTCGTACACGGCCGCGAAGACAAACACCACCGCCGCCTCGGCCAGCCAGGTCTGCTCCACGGCCGCTCGACCCAACGCCAGACGCAAATCCCGGCCGTGCAAGCACACCAGGTTATTTTCCCCAGCTTGATAGCGGTAAAGACCCACCTCAAACCCATCCACCTCACCAACCAGCACATACAACTCCAGCGGGCAAAGCCCCCCGGCCGAAGGGGCTGTTCGTTTGTACGACCTGGCCCCGCTGATGCCTTGGGCCGCCCACAGCAGTTGTGACAGCTCGGCCAGGGTCAATCGCCGCCCCCCGAACTCCCGCACCGAGCGCCGCTTCTGCATAGCCGTTTCCAGCGACATCTGGCCCTTCTGATTGGCCTCGGGCAACTTAATAATCTCTTCCTTTGAAAGTGGTGTCATTCCAAGTTCTCCCGTAATGAATGTGAAATAATGCCGTATATTTGTTTTGTCCAGCGCACTATAACGATCTATTGTCTGCCCGCCCAGTTGCTAATGACACCTCTGGCAGGTGATTTATGTCAGGGTTTCCGGGGCTGAGTCGTACCGGCTGGCAGCCAGGCGGCCGGGCTCATGTCTGCAAAGCTTCTTTTGACGAATAATCCGCCGGATCATGGCTTCACTTTATCTGCTCCGCTCCGCTAATCTACCTGCCAATATTTATTGGGCGCAACAGGATACGCCGGGGAAAGAGCCTGCTGAATTGGCATTGGTTTTCAATGGTGAGGTACAGAGGCGGATCTGTCATTCCCCCACCTTCGTGGGGGCAGGCTCCGTGTAGATGGGCATCCATTCCCCTGGGTGCCAAAATGCCTCTGCTTGCTAGAAATAGGATCGCGGCTATACTGTTTGCGGGAAGAAGAACAACAAACCGACCCTTGCTCTCTTACTCCCCAAACATTGAATCGAATATATCTCTGGTGGATGATCGGGCATTACCCGGACCAAAGGCCCGGGCAGACAGTTTCTGATTATCTCAAGGAAAAATATGAAATCTGTTTCGTCGTCAGGGGCGAAAAAGAAAAAACGGGCAGTGCTGGACGCTACCAAACAGGCCAGGCCAGCAATAAATCCAGGCCCGGAACAGGCCCAGGTATCAAAGAACGAGCGCCTGTTCCATTCACCGACCGGCCTGCTTGCCCACGCCACCTCCCTCCCCGGCCGCCAAGACCAGATCCTGCAACTGCAGCGCAAATTTGGCAATGGTTACGTCCAGCGTTTGATAGCCAACCACAATAAGTTAGCGACCCCGGCCGTTCAGCGCCAGGATATGGTCGAGCATAATCCCGCCGGTCAACAATCGCCAGACCCTGTTCAACGGGACGCGGCAGGAAATGCCCTCGTGATAGAAGACCCCTTGGTCGTCAGTGGGGATCCAAAATTCTATCACCGCGCCGAGCGCGTCAATAAGAAGTATGCTGCCCATCCCCCGTCGGCCGGTTGGCCTTTCACCGCCGAGCTGAAACATTTGTGGGCTCAAGGGGCCTATGATGACTTCGCCGACGCCGTGCGCGAATTTCAGTACCAGAATTTAGGCGAAAAAGCCGCCGACGGCATTCTAGGTCCCGAGACGGGGAAGGCTATTCAGGCATCGTCGGGCTCCGAGGCTGAAACCGGGGATCCGGCCGTCGCTAATGAAGGACCATCATCATCCACGCCAAAAAGTGAAACGCAACCACAGCCGGCAACCGGCGATCTGGAAACGGCCGGCAGCGCTGCGTTGCGTGAACGTTTTCGTGAAATCCAGGCCCTTCTTGCCGGGGGAACCCTGTCTCCGGACGAACAAACCGCCTTTGCAGCAGAAGCGGAGCTGGTCAAAGAGGCCCTGATTGACGCCATTACCGGGGAGAGTATCCAATTCGATTTAGCCGCCTTCAACAATATTTCCGTCCAAGTCCCGGCCAATGGCAAAATTGTGCCCCTAACCGTCCGCGCAGCGTACTTCATCCATAAGGATCTCGGAGTCGCCAATGTAAAGAGCGCCCGCAAGGCATCAAATTTTTCTGGAATCCAGAAAGCGCTCAAAGAAAATGGCGGCATCAGCCTCATGCAAACGGGAAAAGGCAAGGCCATGGACAGCGGTTTTGCCATCGAA
>Ga0307378_10010850_pt1 | contig 11798 bp, 1 predicted proteins | sample UN1MG_FD_202238 | JGI IMG/M metagenome (GOLD analysis project Ga0307378, IMG submission 202238) | Soil microbial communities from Risofladan, Vaasa, Finland - UN-1 | ecosystem: Environmental > Terrestrial > Soil > Coastal area > Acid sulfate soil | place: Finland: Risofladan, Vaasa | collected...
CAATATTTTTCGTGTAAAAGCTAACCCAACCTAAATTTTGACCACCAGTAGCCATATATTTATCGCTAATAGCAACCGATTCTCCAAGTTCGATGTTAGCAATTAAACCATTAAAATATATTTGTTCTTTAAATGCCATTATAAAGGGACTCCTGTTGTTAATCTAATCGGATAATCAATAGAAGGAACCTTAAAAGAATCTTGTCCAAACAACCATATATCATCATCAATAATTAAAATCTTATGAATAGTATCTAAAGAAGATTGATCATTTTGACTTAAAATATCATTTTCAATAACCCCATAAGATCCACTGCTTATTCCTATAACTATTTTATCCACACTATTAGTAGTAATAGTGTTAACCGTATCGTCATCTCCTTTTAATTCTCCTAAATCTACTTCTTGCAATACAGGAGATAAACTATTAAAAGTTCCATTATCAGAATACAATCCTTGATTAGTCGAAACATACGTATTAACAAAACCAAATCTCTCAATATCAGTAATATCTAAATCTTCCCCTTCTCCTGTTTCTGACTTTTTCCCTACCCCAGTATCAGAATAAGTAAAGCCATTTACTGTTATATGAATTTTTCCATCTATCACCAAAAAAAGGATATTAGATGTATAAATAATTTCTACAGGTTTTTCTGAATCTTTTACCTTTTCCCAACTAATAGCATCAGAATCTGACATCTTTATATAAACCCCATCTATTGCCCCTACAATAAGACTACCTGCTATTGATCCCATAGAATATAGATTATTAGGCAAACCACTCCTGCTATATTCAGTCCAGATTACTCCATAATCATCTGAAATAAATATTTTATTTTCTGTTAAAACAAAAATATTATCATTATGTCTAAAAATACTTTTAACTAATTTATCCCCTATACCCTCAATACCAAGTTCTTCAATTTCTAAAGTATTTTTTTCTATAGACAGAACCCCTCCTTCTCCTCCAACTAAAACACTTTCTGTTTCAGAAACATATAAAACAGCAGAAGGATACCATATCGATAAAGAAACATCATCATACGTTATTTCTTCAATATAATTAATTGTTGAATTTAAAGAATCATACCAATCATCTCCCTCTTCTGGTAAAAGAGTTTCCATCTGAAGTAAAGGATTAATATCTGTCTGTTCTCCAGGGTATAGTTTTTCAACAAACAAACCCATCTTAACAATATTAACTTGTTGAACTTGAGATAAATATGAAGGAGGACCTGAATACGCTTCTTCAAAAACATCCTCTACCTCTCTATGAGAATTTTCCCCAACATTTTTAACAGTTATATCAAAAATATCTGTTGTTAATAAATCATATTTATCAAATGGCAAATCAAACATAAAAGAACCATCAACAATATTAACAGATGCTGTATAAGATGTTCCTCTCTCATTATTCACAACTGTATAAACTGGCTCTTCTATTTTCACTATTTCTCCTGCATTTGATGTGCTAGTTCTTTTAACTATTAAATCTGTATTAATAGCAGGAAGAACAAAATTAGACACATTCCCATCACTATCTGTTATCACTCTTGCATCTTCATACAATTGAGATAAAAACAATTCAAATTGCTGATACGTATCAGATATTAACGATACAAGGTCTTCTCCTTCTGGCAAAAACGCTCCTGTAATAATTTCTAAATCTGCTTCCAATAATGCTTTATATTGATCAGCTCCAATTTTATGGGCATTATCATCAGTATAAACTGGAAGAACTAGATTAACAAATGTATCAACACTTAAAACGATATCATCTCTTGACTCTGCAAATAACAAATCACCTCTATAAACTTTAAATTTAGCATTATATTTATTATATGCCCAACCACCAAATTCCATTTGATATATATTATATTTATTAGCAACTTTAACAATACCTTCTTCTCCTATAATTTCATCAAAACTAATATTATGACTATTTCCCTGATTATTATAATAAAATCCTAATTTTTGTAATTCACCATCAATATAAATACCAGGAATAACTGTTTCTTTTTGATCATATTGTAACCAAAATTTTTCTTCATCATTCATTACATATAATCTTCTATCAGTTCCTACAAATAGATCATCATTAATTAAATTTATAGTAGTAGCTATTATAACATTATTTTTTATATTCATTCCAGATAACGTAGAAATAAATACCATATCATCATCTGTATAAATATTTGAAGCCGTAGAAATTTGAGTACCATTATTTGTGCTTATATAAATATGACCTTTAAATATTACTATTTTTCTACACACAGTAGCATCTATATCAGCAATTTTAACAAATATGTTTTCTAAGATACCTTGTCTGTAAATAGCATTGTCAGACAAGGCAAATATATAATTATTATCTATTATAAAATTTCTAACCTTTACAAGTGCTTCTAAATTAGAAATATAACTCCATGATAAACCATTATCTAGAGACCGAAGAAGACCTAATTCATTACTAACCAAAAGATTACTCACAACTTCATTCGAACCATCACTATAACCTTCTTGAGATATTAGAGCATATGCTTCTGTGCTACTAGATCCAAAGATAGGAGTTTTTTGCCAAGTATCTTCTATGTAGGGAATAAATTCACTATTAAGTTTAAAAACTCCCAAATCAGTGCTAACATATAAATTACCATCACTATCTTCAACAATATCTCTTATAGCTTTAACATACTCCAACCCAGACATTAAAACCCATGTTCTGAAACTATTTCCATCATTTTTATAAACTCCATAATTTGTTATTGCATAATATTCGTCATTTGACGATTTATATACTCTAATAACAGCTACGGGGAACGTTGCTGTTTGAGTCCATTCGTTACCGTAATCATCACTCAACCACACTCCACTACTTGTTGCTGCTAATAATCTTTCTCCACTAACTAATATAATATCATAAAAAGCTACAGCAGTTCCTATTACATTTCTATCAGCATCACCATAAACAAAAGATAAATTATAAACAAAATTATCAGAGGATATCATTGGTAACAAAGATGGTAACAATCTTTCACCTTTTCTACCATCGTGATTAATATCTGGCATCTGAGTAGCATCAAAAACTCCACTACCAAACTGAGAAGCACTAACATTTTCTACTTTTCCTTCTGGAAGCAAATTATCTACTTCAGAGATACCAACTAATTCCAAAACTAGAGATGGAGCTTCTATATAAGGAGCAACAAATGTTTCTTGAGAAGAATATAATGCTTCATTAAAAATTATTTTTTTATTTTCATCATCAACTTCAAACAAGACAGGAGATTCTCCAGCTTGTGCTTTTCTTAATAATGATTCATTAATATTTCCCTTACTATCTTTAAAATATTCCTCATTAATTTCTCCACTTATAATAAGATAATATTTGATAGCTCCCTCCATATCTTCTTTTGTAATATATTCTTGATAATTTAAAGTTGTCCAATCAGAAACATGAACATTAGATCTTAATTCAATTCTCTTATCAACCCCCCCGTCATTTCTGTGATGATGCAAATCTATAGCTGCGTTAGTCCTATCAGTAAGAGGATCTTCTAAATTTTCTAAATTAACAACAGAAGACAAGTCTATATCTACACTATTCACCCCATTAGAAGTTGTCACAACTCCTATAGATATTGAATTAACATTCAAAACAGAAGAACTTTTAACATTCAAAACAACATCATCTTTATATTTACGAACTAAATAATAATATGTTTCTCCATCTACTAATAAAGCGTTTTCATCAATATAACTCAAATCACTAACAGGAGCATACCCCACCACATTAAAAGAATAGCTATTCCCATCTGATCTTAAAATTTCATATCCATCAAAAACCCCAGTTGATACATCCCAAGACAAAGTAGCATCTGGATTATTATCCACATAAGAAATAATCAAACCTTCAACTAGACCTAAAGATGTGCTAGAAGAAGCTGTGCCAGAAACTGAATTAATACCAATATGACCATCATCTACAGGATTTAAAGATTCAACGCTATTTATGTCAACCGCAGTAACCATATATGTATAACTAGTGCCATTAACAACTGTATAATCTGTAAAATTAGTTAAAGAAGAAAGCAGTGTTGCTATAAGTTGAAAAGATGATGATCTTAAATAATATGAAAACTCTGCTCTATATATTTTATAATTTTGTATATCTTGATCTTTAGTATCTTTGTCCCACTGTAAATACAACTCTGTATCACCTGTTCTTAAATTTAAACCAGTTGGAAAAGAAGGCCTTATAATATCCTCTTCTGCTAAAAATTGTTCTACAAGTTCAAAACCATTACCCTGTTGATTAAAAATATCCCATGAAATTATTTCAATATGATATCTAAAATCAACGCTAAACTCACTAGAAGGAATGACAAATGTATCAGATTTATCTATTCTTAAATTTTCAACATAATTTTCACCCAGCTCATCACCTGTAGTTATATCAATAATATTAACGGTAATAATATTATGAGAAAAATAAAATTCTGTTGGATTGGCCCATGTTAAAAACAAACTATTATCAGTTTGTCTTTCTATATTAAAATTGCTTATAGCAGATACTAATTCTGAAATAGGAGTTCTATTAACGCGAATTAAAACTCCATTACTATAATTTTCATCTTCATCAATAGTTTTAATAATAATTATGTAAGGAGTATATTCTTTGATTGATTCGTGTTTAATAACCCCTTCAATTTCATAAGGTATATATTTTACATCTAATTTATAAGCCCTTTCTTGTCCGCTTACTGATTGTAATGATTCTTGTTCTAATACCTCTATTGGTTCAGAAACTCTTGTTCCATTTTCGATAAAAGTTATTGAAAACCTATCCGCAAAAAGCAAATAAGGATCTGTCTGTTTATATCCCCATAACACCTCTGTTTCTAATCCTACGTTTTCAAATGAGCTGATAGGAAAATCAACACTGATATCATTAACTTCTCCTGCTCTGTTTAAATTCTCCAATTTAGTTCCGACAGTTATGCCATCAGAAAGAATTCCAGAATTACTTAAAGAAAAAACAGTAATATTATAATTTGTATTATTATCAAGATTTTCAAAAATAGCATAAGTAGAGCCAAATTCACTATCTTCGTCAATATCGGTTACAGACGGAGATCCCACTGTTTCATAATCAGCATTTAATTCTTGTATTGAAACTCGATAAGAAAAGATATTATCAGTAGGAGAATTATCCCATACTACCTCAACTGTTTCGTCACCTGGAAAAGCCTGAACAAAAACAGGAGATGCCGGAACCCTGTTATCAACGTCTGTTGATATAATTATTCCCGAATAATTATATCCAGATGGATCGGTTTCAGTGACCCCCATTTCATTACCACTCAAATCAACAGCAGTAACCTGATACCTATAAGAAGTATTTTGTTCCAGATTTATATCAGCATAAATAAGTTCTGTTGTGGTTCCTAAAACCTTTGAATCGCTACCGTCTAAACGATATATTTTATAATGACTAAAATCAACTTCAGTATTTGCGTTCCATCTAAATGCTATTTCTTTATAACCTACCAATTCTATACTTTCTTCTTCTCTACCCCTATTTAATATACTTCTTAAATAATTAATTAAGTCATCATCATAAGATGAAAGAGATGCTAAATAATCAACAATACTTGTTACCTGTTGAAGACCTGACGGAGGAGAAGGGGCAATAGTATCAACCGCCACATCACTAACCATATTTGAATTACCACTGGTTCCTCCTACAATACCGCTTCTAGCTTCTATTGAAAGATAATGAATACTATTATTAGATAAAGTAACTTCAAAACCACCAAAAGACTGAACAACTCTACGATTTATCTGCCCCATACCTTGAGATATAGATACAGTCCCGTCTTCATTATCAGTAATATCCCAGCCCAAAATAAGACCCGAACCAATAGTGTCCGAAATAAACGCTAACTCATTATCTATGATTGTAAATCTTCTCTGGTCTACTCTCGAAGAGTAAATATCGCCTCGTCTAAAGGCAGCTAATCTGTAATATCTTGTATATGTAGGCATGTTAAATATTCAAAGTTATAAATTCATTGTTATCTAATTCTAACATAATTCCAAAGTTCTTCACAATAGGCACATCTGAATATCCTCCGCAATACTCTAGGCTTTGAACATCTCGTATTAGGAAAGTGTATGAATTAGAAGCAAGAACATAATCACTTCCATCATGAGCCTCTATTGAGAGGTAATAAATAGATCCGACATCAAAACTATCTGGATCTGGACTGTAAACAATATTTACTTTTTCTCCAGCAGGAACTAACGCGCCATCTTCAGAAATAGCAGAACCACCTACCTTCCATCCAGTCGTATCATTACCACTAAACACAGTCAAATATTCATTTGTTCTTTCTATATCTTGATAAAATTTTATTCTGAAATGATAATAACTAGCCACTGCTTCGCTATTGGTAAAATCAAAATCTATATCATCAATAAAAGAAGCTGTGCAACTAGCAACAAAAGAACTATCGTCTGAAAATGTCTCAAAATTAGAATCATAGATATATTCTATTTTAGTAAAATAATATGATTCACAAACAATATTAGCAGTTCCAGGAACTGAGAATAAAACATTTACAGATTCCCCATGATTAAGCTGAACCCCATCCTCAGGAATAGCATCCCCGTCCACACTAAAACCATCTGGGCTATCAGAAGAATAAGCAGAGAAAATCTCATCTGTTAAACCTATATCATTATATAACGATACCTTAAAGTGGTAATTTTCTGTAACTCCTGTATTATTTGCAAAATCAAAATCCACTGTATTCACATATAAAAAAGTATTGTAAGGGCCATACTCATCAAACTCTGTAGGAATCGTTATAGAACGATTAGGACTTATTAATTTAATTCCTACTCTAAAGTTATGACCTGTTTGGTTAATATTAAATATTCTGTTCTCATCAATTTGTTGATATTCTGTCCAGTCAATAGAATCAGTAGTATTAATCCCAAAAACAACATCAGCAGATACTGGCACAACTTTTTGACTTGTTAATATTCCTTTATTAAGTCTTGTAGGCATTACAAAATTAGTTGTAAAGAAATGAATAGACTCAGCAGTTATAGCTCTTATAGTTGCTCTACGAAAAGTAGGTGTTATTCCTTTTTCTCTACTAGTTAAAACAGCTTTAAATTGTGCAAACTGCCCAGATAAATGACTCATATTTACACCAGAAGATTGATAAGTATAATAAGGGCCTTGCCAAGTTGCAGTTAAAATATCATTTTGAGATGTAGATGTTCTTACATACATTAAGACCTGTGTGTTAAATAATTCATTAACTGCCCATGAAATAGTTTCCCATTTTACTAAATCATTTGTTCCATCAAATATTTCACTTATATATTCTCCTTTTTCTTCTTCAATCTTATCCGCAGAATAATAACGGTCTGGTCCTGATAGTATCGGGATGGTATTACCTAACTCGTCCAATTCAAATATTCTATTCTCACTCACAAAATCAACTAAACTAGCTATTGACACACCATCGACAAGTGGATTGTTAGTTATTTCTACATCTCCTTCAGTATCATAAGTTAGTGCTAATTTAGTCTTATTTCCAGCCCTATCTATTAATTGCAAATAAATAACCTTGTTCTCCAAAAGAGGATATATTCTGGTAACACCAGAATCAGATATAACATATAATACATTTTTATCTTCCCTATTATCAAAAGTCATATCACTAATAATTTCATCATGAGTATATTTCCATACCCATGTTCCTGAGTTTGATAAATAATAAATAGCGTTACCAACTGCTGCATAAGCAGAATCATATGTAGACGTATCTGCTAGTCCTGTTATTACAGGGAAAATTTTTAATACACTTATTTTAGAAGGAATTGTTCTAAAAGATATATCATATGTGTTATTAGAAATTACCGATCTCCGAATAGCTCCACTTGAAAAACCTCCTACAAATGTTTCTCCTATATCTGCATGGTGTATTAAAGAAACAAGTGGTTCAGAAGAATTATAAACTATAAAAGATGCTTTATTTTCAATATCTATCTCATAAATATATCCATCTGGGCCAGTAGCTGCTAATAAATTTGAACTCCCAGCAAGACTAGTTAAAGAATACACATTCTCATCTATCTCACCTACTATTGGTGTCAAACTAGGACCAACATTAGCAAGAGTTCCGTCATCAAACAAATAAACGACACCACCATTAGAACCAGCCCCTTCAGAATATTCATTACCCAACCCTATTCCTGCCCCAATATAAAATTTACCATCTAATTCATAAAAACTATAACCCCTTGATTCAGACAAGGGCAAAGGAGTAGCCTCTATCAAACCTTCAACCGTATACTTATACATATATATAATAGCTGGATCATTATCATGACCCACACTAATCATTAAATTATTATTATATTTTTCAATAAAATCTACATATTGATCTTCTTCATAACTAAATAATAATTCCCATTCCTCTTCTAACCAATTATACTGATAGACCAAAGCGGGATTAGATACCCCAGCATATAATTCATTTTGATCTCTTATATAAGATATAACTGTTCCTTCTCCACTTACAAATGTAAGATCTTTAACAACCTGCTCTAACGACAAACCCAAATCATGATTTACAGAAGTAGAAAAAGGAACAGAACTAAGAGGTGTTTCCCCATCGTCAGCAAGAAATTGATCATTATTAGATATAATCATTCTATCAATTCCCGATCCCTCTATAGCAACTCTCCCACTACCATCTAAAATATTATCTTGAGCTCCACTAATTGATACTTTTACAATACTTCTATCAACTTGTTCTACTATCTTTATTCCCTGTGTAACATCTGAAAAATATGGTGGATGAGTATCTAAATGAATTCTATCGAAAGGAAGAATACTATCACTATCATTAATTTTTACTTCATTTTTATCTCCCTCTGAAATCATATAAATATTAGTTCCGTCTGTTGTTAAATCTTTAATTTTTAATAAATTACTCCCCACAACGCTTGTCTCATTTTCTGTTTGTTTAAACGATGTAATTTCTTCAAGATCTCCCCTAATAACAACTTCCACAATATCATTATTATTCAATGTGTTTCTAAATCTAATAGTTTTTTTATCTAACCCAACATCATATCCATAATGAACTTGATTCCCATTTATATAAACTTCTATTATATCGCTATTTTCTATTTCAATATCTTCTATTTCAATATCTTCTGAAACTAAATAATATGTATTTAAATCATTGGATATTAAATTAGAAATATTTCCTGGTTGGTAAAAAACAGTTGAATAAGTCCCATCTATATCATCAACAACTGTTTGATTTATCGTAGATAAAGTTCCAGAATAAAGAATATTAGGATATCTCCACACAATACTTTTTACATTATTATTCCATATAGAATCATCTTCAGATGTTATAGCGTTTTCAAAATTAAAACCAACCATTTTAGAAACACCATTACTAGTAGCTATATAACGAATTGCTGTGTTCCTAATAGCAATATCGTTTACCCTATTAGAAATAAGTCCGTTAGCAGTTGTAAAATGAAAATATTTACCTTTATAAAATCTATAAACCCCACTCCTGGTACCTATCCATAAAGCATTATTATCATCAACTTTTAACGATGTTATATAAACACCTTCTAAAGAAGAAACGGTATTAGTAATTGTTATAGCAGTTGAAGGCTCACCGTCAACAACAGTCTCTGTATAAGACAAATCATATACCGACAATCCACTACTTGTTCCAACATACATTTTGTTTTCTTTATCGAAAACAATAGAAGTAACACCTATAATACTATTAGCTAATTTATCAAATCCATTAACATGTTCTACACTATAACGGATAAGCTCAGTATCTGCTCCAATAAACATATTATTATATTTATCAAATGCTATAGCTTTAAAATGTTGTAAATTTTCTAAATTTTCATCGTTAATATCTGGAGCAACTCCCAATAAGTCCGTTCCAACCTGCAAAATATTAGATTTATTATTATAAAAATAATACATCCCACAAAGACCTACAATCCATCCGTTCCCATAATTATTAACAACTGCATCATGAGCTGAAAGAGAATCAACTCCACTTATATTAACTCCAATTTCATCTATCTTATATGGTTCAACCGCATCATCTAAATAATATTTAAAATTTTCAAATATATAATGAGCATTCATAACATCTGAAAAATCACCAAATCTTATTTCTTTTGTAGAAATATTTTTATTTAAAATATAATCTCTATTTATAATTCCAGATGGATTAGATATTTCTTCATAATTAACAAGAAACTCATCTGATGTTCTGTCTAACGAATAAAAAGCACATCTAACTCTACGTAGTAAATTAGGATTATCTACAAATCCATACTCATCCAAAAGATATGATTCATAAACTATTGGAAGTTCTCCACTGAAAAAATCTGGAACTGAAGGCTTATAAGAATTTCTATCATCTATAAAAATTAATTTAACATCAAACGAATCATTACCACTAGATTCATAATTTCCATCTATATAACCAGCAACAAAAATAGCAGAATTTAAAGGAACTAAATCTTGAGCAGAACGACCTAAATACGGATCATCTGAAGGATCTGCAACTGGAGCTACCTCTTTATAATTTCCTCTTTTAAAATCTTGCCAAACAATATAAACATCTCCTGTTGATAGTTGTTCTGACAAAACAGGATATCTAGCTCCACCATTTCCAACAACAATTTCAGTACTTGCAGTTAAAATATCCAAAGTTGAAGAAAGGATAGAGGAGTAAACCCTATAATCCCCTTCAACATTATTATGCCACACAACAAAAGCTCTTCCACTAACATTACATAAGATATTAGAATAATCTGCCGCCCCTCCTTCAGTAGATAAAGTTATAATAGAAGATTTTTGAGAAGTAATCGCATTATATCTAATAACTTCTATAGAAGAGGTGTTGTCCTCTTCTCTTGCTGTCCAGCTTACGAAAATATTATCCATATAAGAAGAAATAGATGGACGGTGAGAACCAAAAGAATTATCAGATAATTTTTCCTCTCCCTTCCAAAGCAATTCATTAGTTAAAAATGTATTTAAATAAATTTCTGGATGAGTTCCCCTACCATCCTCCCATACAACACAAACATTAGATTGACTATCAAAAACTAACTGTGGGCTTCTACAATAGCCTATATCTACCCCTATATAAGAAGGCTCACTCCATCCTAAATTGTTTTTATAAACAAATCCAGTAACGCTTCCTTGAGTCTGCTTAGATTCAAAAACTACATAAATATTTTCATTACTATCTACAAGTAATGAAGGAAATTGAGAACCACTTTCTAAAGAAACAACCTCTTCAGGTTCAGACCAACTTATTCCATCAAATTTAGAATAAAATAAGTTTCCTATATTTCCTCCATCGTCCCACCACACAACATGTAAATTACCATTTACATCTTCAAAAATAGATGGATTAAGAGCATTGCCATTTGGTGTAGCGTTTTTTAAAAAATTTACATCTGCAATTTGATTATAAGAAGAAGCTCCAGTAGGACGAGCATATAATTTTAAATTATCTTTCTTTCCCGTTAATCTATAATCAACCTCTCTGGTTGTATCGTAAATTTTTGTTTGATTAACATTAGAGAATACTATTTGTTGAGTTAAAAAATTAATTGTTTCTTGTTTTTTACCATCATTAACATAAACTCCAACACCCTTAGCTTTTTTGTCTTCTGTTGAAATCAATTCACTATTATAAACATCTGATACT
>Ga0307378_10010851_pt1 | contig 11796 bp, 7 predicted proteins | sample UN1MG_FD_202238 | JGI IMG/M metagenome (GOLD analysis project Ga0307378, IMG submission 202238) | Soil microbial communities from Risofladan, Vaasa, Finland - UN-1 | ecosystem: Environmental > Terrestrial > Soil > Coastal area > Acid sulfate soil | place: Finland: Risofladan, Vaasa | collected...
TCTTGTGGAGGTCCAACATCCGCTCCACGAGCGCGACTAGCTTGTGATATAGGGCTACCTCGTGAGGGTCCTCGAAGTCAATCGTGCGGATGGGGAGTCTGGCAAGGAACGATATGGGGTATCTCAGAGAACCCTCTGGAATTCTTGCGGAGTAGAACTGAATCAGGTGGATCCAATTGAACAGTTTGGAGTTCAGCAGTCCAAGCAAGAACTTATTGTCATATCGTTTCCCTACTACAGCATGAACTGCCACAAGAATTGCTATCCCTTCTTCGTCAAGCACGGCGGTCAGCCTTCGGGCAACACCGCGTATGACGATTTTGTTCAGGGCGAACAATTCAAGCGTGCGGTTACTCAGAACGTCGCAGTCTGGGGCCAACCTCGGCTCAAACACTTTGCGTTTGTAGACGCGAACTTGCTTGCCCCAGAGGAAGGTATATCTGTCCACGTAACTATTCGTGGCAATGCGCCGCCCTTGGTTGGTATCTGAAACGTACTTGTCCAACGCCCAGTAATCGAATCCCATTACGCCGGTTCGGACCTGCGCCACATCTGAGAGCGGTTCGCCTTCTCTTGACAACTTTGACAAGATGGCATTCACCCGGGTGTTCTGATAGACGCGAACTATCTCCTCACGCGTCACGATCTCGTTTCGCTGAACAATGTTCGGTGGCACCTCCGAGATCTGGTGTACGTTGCTATCTGAAAGGATTTTTAGATTCACCTGCTCCGATGGTTTGGCTTTTGTGAAGAAAGTAATGGCCGTCGAGATCAATGCACCAGCAAAAACGCTCCTGCACTTCCCAAGGTCAGCAATCTCCGAAATCGACGCCTCGGTCAGGAGATGGTGGCGCAGTTGCTTGGCATAGTCTGCTACAAAGTACTTGTTAGGCGTAATGAAGCCAACTATTCCTTTATCACAAAGCAGGTCGAGAGCTTTTTCCATAAACAGAATGTAGATATCGTATGCACCAAAAGCCGAGACGTAGGACTCTTTATAGTATTTCTTTTCGGTTCTTATGCGAACCGCACGTACGTACGGTGGGTTTCCGATCACCGCGTCGAAGCCACCCGGCTTCATAATCTCGGGGAACTCCTTGTCCCAGTCGAAGGCGTTGACGCGCCGCATCTCCTCCTCATCGGGGATTAGCTGCCCCTCAAAGTAGTCCGGCCCGATCAGGGAGTTGCCGCACTTGATGTTCTCCCCCAGGTCGGGCAAGGCCCTCTCCCGCCAGAGCCTGAGCTGCTGGCCCAAGGTCTCCTGGTTCTCCCCTTCCAGCACCCTGAGCAACAGGCTCAGCTTGGTCACCTCCACCGCCTGGCGGTCGATGTCCACCCCGTAGATGTTGTTCAACAGCAAACGCTTCTTCTCCCCCGTGGTCAGGCGCCACTCTCCCCCTCTGCCCTGATAGATGGTGGGGCGTTTGGCCGTGGCCTGCTTCTGGGGTTCGTGCTCCTCGTACCACTGGCGGTGGTAGTCCAGCAGGCGCTGGTACGCCCCCAGGAGGAAGGAGCCGGACCCGCAGGCGGGGTCCAGAATACGCAGTTTGGAGATCTGCTGGGGAGTCTTACCCTCGATCAGGCGGCCCACGGTCTGTTCGACGATGTAGCCCACGATGTACGAAGGCGTGTAGTAGACGCCGCCCGCCTTCTTGACTTCGGGCTTCTCCTCCACCTTGGCCCGATGGCCGGCGGTCAGGCGGATGACCTTGCCCAGGAACTGCTCGTAGACCTGACCCAGGATCTCTGTCGGGAGCACGGAGAACTCGTAGGGACAATCGGGGTAGTACAGGCCAGCCAGGATGGGCTTGAGGGTCTTGTCGTCCATGGTGAGGGATTTGGTCAAGGTGTCGGCCCGGAAGTCGAAGAGGTCGGAGTTGTACTTCTCGTCGGCCTCCCGGTACAGCTCCCCCATCCGGTCGTAGATGTGGGGCCCAGCCGTGAGGGCCAGGAGACGGCCATACCCCTCGATGCCCCGGTCCTCGCACATGCGCAGGAAGATGACACGGTCGATGGTGCGCTGCACGGCGAAGTTCAGCTCGTGGACCGAGAGGTCAGCGTTGCGCAAGGCGATGTTACGGGCCAGCTCCTCGCGCCAGCCCTCGATCTCCTTGAGGAACTCCACGTCCACCTCGCTGGTGCCCCTCTTGCCTCTGGTGTCCAACACGTACCGGTCGAAGGAGCCTTTGAGGACGGAGTCCCTGGCGAAGATACCGTAGATCTGGTCCAGGCGGTCCAGGTACTGGTCGAAGGTGTAGTACAAAACCCGCCCCACGCCCGCCTTGTCAGTGGGCTTGGGGCGCTGGCGGCAATCGTAGACGGCGAACTCCTCGAAGTCGGTGAGGATGCTGAGGGGCAGCTTCGCGCTCCAGGCGTACCGCCGGAGCTGGTAGGCCGGGCCTACGTCCCCCTTGACCGGGGTGGAGGGCTTCTTGGCCTCCAGGAAGAACTTGCGCACCCCACCCACGCGGAAGCAGTAGTCGGGCGCCTGGGTGGCCCCGCTGACCTTGATCGCGTCCTCGTGGACCACATCCTTGTACTGTTCCGCGTACCCCCTGACGTTGCGCACGTCCCAGCCCAGGGCCTCGAAGAAGGGGTCGATGAACTCCACGCGGACCTGGGTCTCTTTGTAGTCGGGGCGCGTGTACACGTCCAGGTTGCGGGCGAAGCGCTCCACCAGCCCCTCGATCTCTCGACGGGCGTCCTCAGGGGCGAAAATCTCCGTGCGGTCCTTTTCCGTGCTCACAGGTGGCTCCGATGGTTCGAGCAATGGCGACGGTCATCGCTCATTGTACCATTTCTCGCGATTGCTGTCATCTCGGGGGCCGGATTGATGATCGTAGACTAGTAGCCCCACCGCATGCCGTGCTGCGAGCGGATGGTTCGGGACCGTCGGCCGGCCGATTGTGTTCCTCAAAGGCACATGCTACAATGTCTCGGCCGGAGGGGGCCGACAACCTGGCCCGCCGCCAGGAAGCCGGCAGTGGTCTACAGCAGCGGCGCAAGCACGGGTGTGTGACCCATGGTCAAGAAGCACCGGGTTGGGTTCCGGGGGGCTCGGCAGGCGAGCACGGCAGTTTGCGGGTTCTGGTAGTCGGCAGGTCGGTTCTCCCCTTTGGCCCCCACGTGGGAGCGGCGGAACTGGCAGGCTATTATCTGGCGGTCAGCCTGGCGGAGATTCTCAATTCGGATCAGGTGAGCCCGTGGGAGTACCGCTTCCGGGTCGCAGCCGATGCCCCCCAAGAGCCTCGTCGTCTCGAACACCTATGATCCCCTTTGGCGGGTTATGGTCGAGGGACGCGAGCTCAGTCCTCAGCCCGCCTGCTATTTGGCCAGTGCCTATACCGTTGACAGGGTAGGGGAGTACGATCTAACCTTGGAGTTTGTGGGCCAGCGATATCAATGGTTTGCCTTCGCCCTGTCAGGCTTGGCCTATGGCGCCACCATGGTTGCTCTCGCAGTCTGTCTACTGCGCGCGAGGAGAAGGAAGCAGGGAGTCAGCCTCCGAGGTGACGCACAACATGCCACTAGGCTGGTGAACCATGGCCGCTGACAGCGACCTACCTGGTCTGGCGACGATAAGGAGGAACCTCTCCGCGCAAATCGGGCAATCTTGGGCGCTGGTGGCTGCGATGATGGCAAGCCACCTGTTGAGCTATCTGTATCAACTCTTCATGAGCAGGAGTCTTCCGGCCTCGGAATTCGGGCTTCTGAACGGTCTCATGGCTTTCTCACTGCTGCTGACCATCCCTGTGAGCACCATCCAACTCACCGTGGCGCGCCATACCGCCGAGACGGTGGTTCGTGCCGGCCGCGAGCAGGTGCGGAAGTATCTGCGTGGAGATCTGCGCCGCACCACACCGATTATTCTAGTGGGACTTGGCGCCTATCTTGCCGTCGGCCCCATCCTCGCCTCCTTCTTCCACACGTCGCTCCTGCCTATCTGGCTGGTGGGCGCAGTTTCTCTGGTATCCCTCTACCTCCCATTCGCTGAGGGCGTGTTGCAGGGCATGCAGCGGTTCCAGCCAATGGCGGGAAGCCTTTCCATCAAGTGCGTCGGCAAGCTGGCGTTGGGAATACTCCTGGTGCTGATGGGGTTGGGCGTTGAGGGCGCCCTGGCAGCGCTGTTTCTGTCCAGGGTAGCAGCGGCGCTCTTTGCGTTCACCGTGGTGGCCGCCAGCCGGAGTGCGGCACGTTCGGAGATGGACAGCGCGCCCGACCCGGGGGGCGCCTACCCCAGGGACATATGGCCGACTCTGGTCACCTATGCCTCCGTAGTCCTGCTCATGAACGCCGACGTGACCCTCGCACGCCACTATCTATCTGCCATCGACTCCGCGCACTACGCCATTGCCGCTCTCCTGGGCAAGATCGCATACTATCTGCCCAGCTTTCTGATCATCATCATTGTGCCGAAGGTGGCGAGCGCACGCGCCTCTGGTAGATCGACGAGGCAGTATCTGGCGGCGGCATCCCTGGCCACCCTGGGTGCAAGTGCCGGCGTCGTTCTGGTCTATGGACTGTTTCCACAACAAGCGATCTCACTCCTCTTCGGCAGCAAATATGCATCTCCGGAGACAGCCACTCTGGTCTTCTATTACTCGGTCGCCATGTTGATCCTGTCGGCTCTCTACCTCGAGGTTCACTACCTGCTAGCCAGGAGAATCACTCAGCCGCTGTATGGACTCCTTGCAGGCCCGGCAGTGGCGCTCGTGGGCATGGTGTGGCGGCATGAAAGCGGGATCCAGCTGGTGGGAGCACTGACGCTGGGGCTACTGGTTGGCCTGCTGGTGGTGAACCTGCTCGTCGTCGCTCGCGTAGACTTGGCCCGGAGCTCCTGAGGCGAGGGGGTGCGTGCCAGCCATCGTGCAGGCTGGCGACGGGTTAAGCGTGTGTGTCAGCAGGCGTGATCGTAAGGGAAGCGGTACAGTAAGGCCATGAGAGAAAAACTGCTGGACGTGCTGATCTGTCCAGGCTGTGGCCGTGAGACCTGGACAGTGGAGCGCCGCGAATCGCGGGACAGCGGGAGCATCGAGAGGGGTGAACTGGTCTGCTTCAGCTGTCGGGCCTGCTACTCCATTGACCGAGGTATCGTGGACCTGCTTCCCCAACCCGACGAGACTGTGCTTCGTGAGAGGGCGGGCTGGGAGAAGTTCTTGCAGGGCGCTAGCGAGGAGCTGGACGAGGCGTGGATCCTCGCACTGCCCCGCATAGATGAGAACGTGTCCGCGAACCCCCGGAGCACAATACACTGGAAACGACAGGCCGACAACTTTTTCGGTCTGATGGAGCTACTGGGCCTTCGTGGAGATGAGAAGGTGCTGGAGCTGGGAGCTGGACGCTGCTGGGCCAGCGCCCACCTGGCGCGCATGGGGTGCCAGGTCGTGGCCCTCGACGTGGTCCGGTCCGTAAGGGCAGGAGGCCTGGAGACAGGAGCTGTATACCTGGAGCATGGGACCCTATACTTCGAGCGGGTTCTGGCCAGCATGGAGAAGCCTCCGTTTCGACCGGGGACCTTCGACCTGGTTCTTTCGGTGGCCAGCATCCATCATAGCCCCCTACTCGACCGGGTTGTGTCACAGTGTGCGCGCGTGTTGAGGCCGGGCGGCAGGCTGGCGCTAACCAGCGAGCCCTGTACACGTTTGTTTGGGGACAAGCGCGTGCAGAATGAGGAGACGGAGGCTGGCATCAACGAGCACGCGTATGACCTCCTCGACTACCGGAGGGCTTTCAGGACAGCGGGGCTGCAGGCCAAGTTCGTCTTGCCTGGAGCGGTCGAGGCCATGCTTCGAGGGGGAGAGCATGTGTCTGGGGTGGGCCGGATGAAGTCGTTGCTCTTCGGCTTCACCCGGCAGTTGTGGAGGGGTGCGTGGCTGCGCAGAACGCTCCGCTCACAGCCAGCCAACCTGGTGGGCTTGCTCTTCCTGGAGTACGGTCTTACCGCTGTGGCCAGGAAGCCGATGGAGAGCGAACGCCGATGAGAATCGCCATCGACGCCTCGCCGGCGGCCAAGGAGCCGCGCACCGGAACTGAGTTCTACACGCTGCACCTGATCCTGGCTCTGGCCCGTCTGGACCCTGTCAATGAGTACACCCTCTGGCTGAACGAGGGGGTCCCGGCGGAGTTCGAGGACCTTCCCGCTAACTTCGTGCCTCGACCGATACCTCGGCGTCACCTCTGGGCGCAAACCAGGCTGGCCCGGGAACTCCGGCAACAAAGGCCAGACGTTTTCTTCGCCCCAGCCAATGTCATCCCCTTCTTGCACCCGCGGGTCTGCGTGACCACCATCCACGACGTGGGTTTCCACTACTTCCCCGAGTGCTATTCTCTCCTGGCTAGGTGGTATCTGGAGGTCACGACCCGCTTCGCCCTAAGGAGGGCGGCCAAGGTCATCGCTGTGTCAGAGGCCACCAGGGACGACTTGGTTCGAGTCTATGGCGCCGAGCCATCGCGCATCGAGGTCATCCACTCCGGCGTGACGGTCATAGATAGGGAGTTGCCCTCGCCCAGCCAGGTAAGCTCTACCCTGGACCGCTACGGCATCACGCCGCCCTATCTCCTCTTCCTGGGAAGGCTGGAGACAAAGAAGAACGTGGCTCGCATCGTGCAAGCTTTCCTCAAGTTGAAGGAGCAAGGTTCTCCGCATCAACTGGTGCTGGGAGGTACGCCTGGTGTGGGGTTTGAAGACGTGGCGCGGCTGATAAACACTTCACCTTACGGGATCGATATCCTCCTCACTGGATACGTAGGCGAAGAGAAGGCCGATCTTTATGCCGGGGCTGATGCTTTCGTCTTCCCTTCCCTTTACGAGGGGTTTGGCTTCCCCATCTTGGAGGCCGCCGAGTACGGTGTGCCCGTCGTGACCTCTCGCACTTCATCCCTGGCAGAGATCGGCGGTGACGGCGCCCTGCTGGTCGACCCCCTGAGCGTGGAAGAGATCGCGCAGGCTGTCCAGCGCATCATCGAGGACGGGGAGCTGCGCTCCGATCTGGTGCGAAGAGGCCGCCAGCGGCTGGAGGAGTTCGACTGGAGGAAAACGGCGCAGGCGGTACTGGGAGTCCTGGAGGAGGTGGGTAGGTAGGCCCCCTATGAGGGTGTCTGACTCGTGGTCGGGTAGTTGCGCATGACCAGCCCGTAGCTGATCAGGGTGACCAGGCACACCCCGCCGATGAGGAGATAGACCTGCCCGAAGCCAGCGCTGGCGGCCAGGAAGCCCATCAGGACGCTGCCGGTGGCGATGCCAGTGTCGAAGCATAGATAGTTCAGACTGAGAGCAGTGCCCCTCATGGAGGCCGGGGCGGCCTCCAAGACGGTCGTGTCCAACCCCACTCGCACGCCGCCAAAGCCCGTCCCCTGGAGGGCTGCCATAGCTATCAGCCAGCCGAAGCTGTAGGTCCAGTTCAATCCCATGAGGCCCAGCGCCAAGGCCGCGAGCATGGGTAGGATAATGGGCAGCCGGCCCACTCTGTCCGATAAACGCCCGGCCAGAGAGCGGGAGAGCACCAGGAGAATGCTCCAGCTGGCAAAGAAGAAGCCCACGTTGCCCAGGCCGCGGTCGCGAGCGAAGAGGGGGAGGAAGGAGTATATGGCCCCATAACTCAGGCCCATGGTCAGACTGGCAAGTGATGGGGCCAGGATGCCCCGCATGCGCACCAGTTGGAGGACCCCAATTGACGCGAACCCATTTCTCGGTACGGACTCTTCCTGCCTCCTTGGTTCCTTGACCAGGAGCGTGATCGACAGGCCGGCCAGGGCAATGGCAGACGCTGTGACGAAGATCGTCTGGTAGCTGCGGACGCCGGTCATCGTCGCGCCGAGGGGTGAAGCCACCATCGTCGCCAGCGGGGCAGCTATGCCCCCCAGTCCCAGCGCTGCCCCCCAGCGGGAGGGGGGTGTGACGTCAGCCAAGAGCGCGAAGTAGGCCGTTGTGAAGGCGGCGATGCCGATGCCGTGGAACATGCGCCCGACGAGGAGCATGGGCACGGAGCTGGACACGATGTACCACAGCGGAGCCAGGGCGAAGACAACCGTGCCGATGATCATGGTGATCCTGCGCCCGCGGCGGTCGGAGAGACGTCCAATGAAGGGCCGGATGACGATGGCAGATATGGCGAAGGCGCTGCCAGCGAGCCCCACCTCGACAGGACCTCCTCCTATCTTCTCGACGTACAACGGAATAGGGGCGATGAGGAGTTGCGTGCTGGCGAAGAAGAGCAAACAGGCGACGAAAGCCAGGTAGAAGGTGGGGCTGAACCCACCCGGAAGGACGCTGCGTTTCATACAGGCTGCAGTCTCCCCTCCACTGTTATGGAGATGGGAGAGTGCTCGCCCAAATACTCCTCTATCGCTTCGCGCAGGATCGTCGGCACATCGTAGGTCACGTCGCCCTGACGGAGGTTCGTGTACTCCGTCAGTTCACCCAACTCCCAGTCCGTTGCGGCGACACTGTATGTACGCTCCAGGTTCAGCGGATCGTTGCCCACCAGCACCTCTACTACTTGCTGCTCGGGGTCGCCGTAGGGGTCGTAGGTAACTTGAAGCCCCGAGACTTGCGGGATACCTTGGGAGTTGCCCCGCAGGGGACCGGGGCGTTCCTGCATCACCTCTGGTCGCAGCCCGTAGTTCAGGATCTTGAGTATCTCTTGGCCAGTCAACTCCGTGCGAGCGGGATTGGCCGTGGAAGACGTGGCCCTGCACAGATCGCCAAAGGTGATGGGGCCCTCGCGTATCGCTTCGTCGAGCATGCCACTCACTACAAAGGCTATCTCGGTCCCCATTCTCTCCCTCAACACGTCAGCCAGGAAGTTCCCCAGGGCACACTCCTGGACGTAGTCGACGTTGAGGAAGGTGGTGGTTTGACCTACGAAGCGGCCCAGATGCTTCTGCACCTCCTGGACTTGCTTCTCGATCGCCTCCACGATCTTGCCATCGGCCTCCGAAGTCTCAACCGGCAGCAGAGAACCCTTGCTGTTGAGGATTCGACCTGAGGTGTTGTCTATCTCCAAGTCGATCCGGCCCAGGTGGTTTCCGTAGAAACCAGCCTGGGTGACGAGCGCGCCGTTAACCGCCAGGGGCTCCTCCAGAGCGTCGTGACTGTGCCCACCGACGATGAGATCGATGCCGTCAACGGCCCGAGCGAGGGCCTTGTCTTCGTCGAGACCCAGGTGAGAGAGCACGGCGATGATGGTGGCTCCGGCCTCCCTCAGATGCTTGGCGAGCTCGGCCACGATGGGTGCCGGCTTGTAGCTGCGGACGCCGAAGGTGGAGTAGGCGTTGGACAGGGCGGTTACTCCGACTAACCCCACCCGGATTGGGCCAAGCTCCAACAACTGATATGGCAGAGCGCCCTCCACCAGTTGGCCCGTCTCTGTCCAGACTAGATTGGCGGCCATGATGGGGAAGGAAGCGGTCTTGGCCAGGCGCGAGAGATTCTGAGGACCGTAGGTGAGAGTTACTGACGCGCCCGGGGCCGCGGCGTCGTAGCCCATTTCGTTCATGATGGTGGCGATCGCGGTACCCTTGGTCACATCGCTTTCTAGCAAGATGCGATCCTCAGCGTCGCCAGCATCCCAAAGGAGCGCGCGGCCCCCGCGACTCACCACATCCTTGCGGATTCGCTTGGCCATGGCGCTGATGAAGGGCAGTTGCTCGATACGCGCATGCAGGTCGTTGGTGTGGAGGATGGTCAGTGTGGTCGTATCTGATGGCATGAAGGTGCTCGTGATCTCGCTAGTCCTGCGAGAGATTCAAGACGGCCATGAATGCTTCCTGAGGGATATTCACCTGGCCTATCTTCTTCATCCTTCTCTTTCCTTCCTTCTGCCTTTCCAGGAGCTTGCGCTTGCGGGTGACGTCGCCCCCGTAGCACTTGGATAGCACGTTCTTTCGCAACGCCTTCACCGTCTCACGAGCGATCACGTGGCTACCAATCGCTGCCTGGATGGGCACGGGGAAGAGCTGCCTGGGTATGAGTTCTTTGAGCTTCTTGACCAGTGCACACCCTTTTGCATATGCCTGGTCTCTGTGCAGGATAAGCGAAAGGGCGTCAACGGGCTGTTGGTTGACCAGAACGTCAAGTTTGACCAGGTCCCCCGTGCGGTAGCCGGAGAGAGAGTAGTCGAGAGACGCGTACCCTCTGGTTCGAGACTTCAACTGATCGTAGAACTCCACTATCATCTCTCCTAGGGGCATCTGGTACGTGAGCAGTACCCTTTGAGGGTCTAAGTATTCCATGGACTCGTACTCACCCCGCCGAGAAGTGACCAGATCCATGATGGGGCCGATGTAGTCGTCGGGGCTGAAGACGCTGATCTTGACCCACGGTTCTTCGATAGCCTCGACAACCGTTGGAGGGGGAAGGTCAGCGGGACGGTCGACTACGATTAGCTCGCCGTCTTGATTGAGGGCGTGGTATTCCACGCTGGGTGCCGTAGCCAGCAGGTTCAGGCCGTACTCCCTCTCCAGCCGCTCCTGGACTATCTCCATGTGGAATAGACCCAGGAATCCACAGCGAAAGCCGAACCCGAGAGCCTGTGAGTCCTCTGGCCCGTAAGTCAGTGAGCCATCGTTGAGATGCAGTTTGTCCAGTGCATCTTTCAGGAGGTGGTAGTCTTCGGCGTCCGCGGGATACAGACCTGCGAACACCATCGGTTTTATGGGGCGATATCCGGGCAGTGCCTCTCGCGCGGACTCCCTGGCGCTGGTAACCGTATCGCCCACCGAGCAGTCCCGGACGTTCTTCAAACCTGTGGCCACGTAACCTACCTCGGCAGTGGTGAGTTCAGCCACGGGGGTCATGCCCGGCGTGAAGACACCGATTTCTAGAGGCTCGAAGGTCTTGCCATTCGACATCAGCTTCAGTCTCTCGCCGTAGGTCAGCGTGCCGTCCACGATTCTTATGTATGCCACGACGCCCTTGTATGAATCGTAGTGAGAGTCGAAGATGAGCGCTCGCAGTGGTGCCTCCGGGTGTCCCTTCGGCGGCGGCACGCTCCTCACGATGGCTTCCAGGATGGCCTTGGTGCCAATCCCTTCTCTGGCCGATGCCTGCAGTACCTCCTCCGCCGGAATACCCAGCAGATCCTCTATCTCGTGTGCTATCTCATCAGGACGCGCCCTCTCCATGTCGATCTTGTTGGCTACGGGGATGATGGCCAGGTCGTGGTCCAGTGCCAGGTACAAGTTGGCAAGAGTCTGAGCCTCCACGCCCTGGGAGGCGTCGACTACCAGGACGGCGCCCTCACAGGCGGCAAGGGCTCGGGAGACCTCGTAGGTGAAATCTACGTGCCCGGGGGTGTCGATGAGGTTGAGCTCGTATTGCTGTCCATCATCAGCGCGGTAGAGCATGCGGACCGCGGATGCCTTGATGGTGACACCCCTCTCCCGCTCCAGATCCATCTGGTCCAGGACCTGATCTGCCATTTCCCGAGGGGAGATGGTACCGGTATGCTCGAGCAGTCGATCTGCCAGCGTCGACTTGCCGTGGTCTATGTGGGCGATGATACTGAAGTTTCTGATGCGATTCTGATCCATTGCTGAAGACGGATGGCGTTCTAGCCATCTTTGTGTCTCTGCCCCCTTAGCGATACCATTATACTGGTATTCGAGTTCGATGTAAACTAGATGGTTGCAGAGCACGCGGCCTGTCTGTCTCCAACACTGAGCGCCGGCTCGCTGCCGGAGACACGGTCAGAGCTGGAGGAGGACTAGGCACACGGTGCGGCTCCTCCAGAGGTGGGATTCTCCGCTCCCCAGAATGGCGTCTTTGCACTCATTCCTCGCAAGTAGGGGCGGTGA
>Ga0307378_10010852_pt1 | contig 11796 bp, 9 predicted proteins | sample UN1MG_FD_202238 | JGI IMG/M metagenome (GOLD analysis project Ga0307378, IMG submission 202238) | Soil microbial communities from Risofladan, Vaasa, Finland - UN-1 | ecosystem: Environmental > Terrestrial > Soil > Coastal area > Acid sulfate soil | place: Finland: Risofladan, Vaasa | collected...
CGTTTTCAAGAAGTCAAAATATTACCGTAAGCACGTTCTTAGACAATAATTATTTTCAAGTCTTCTCATTAAAAACGATAGAAACAGAATATCCTTTAGGTTCATCCAAAAAAAGACTGCCATTTTCGTAAATAACTTTCTATAAATTTCAATGTTTTTAAGTAATTTAGGACTAAATCCGTTCTTTGACAACCACATAACGCTTGTAAAATATGGGTATAGCTATAAAGACTTGTTTAAAAAGGATTGAAACTTATAGCAAAGAAAAATAATTTGTCAAGCCTAATTATCGTATAGCTATAAAGACTTGTTTAAAAAGGATTGAAACGCTTCGCCTCCTCTGGGAAGTATTTTTGCTCTAATTTGTATAGCTATAAGGACTTGTTTAAAAAGGATTGGAAATCAAAGCTTTATATTTGTATCTTAATGGACAATTATTGAGCAGATCTAAGTTAGACTTGTCAAAATATGGACTTTGAGGTATGAAAGGATTAATATAATAATAAGATTGTAATTTTGACCTAAATCGATTTTCGTAAATTTTGGATGATTTTTTTTAAAATGGCCTAAATTAAGTATTTACAAGTGTTTCCTGATTATTATACTTCTATGTTTTTATCATTTCTGTTCTTTGACAGCCACATAACCCTTGCAAAATATGGTGTATAGATATAAAGACTTGTTTAAAAAGGATTGAAACTCCAAATTTTCCCCGTTAACCCAGTTGCCTTTCCTTTTGTTTAGCAGGATGCCTTGTCTAAAAGGATTGGAAATCAAAGCTTTATATTTGTGTCTTAATGGGTAATTATTGAGCAGTTCTAAGTTAGACTTGCCAAAATATGGACTTTGAGACATGAAAGGATTAATATATTAATAAGATTGTGATTTTGACCAAAATAGATTTTCGTAAATTTTGGAGGATTTTTTATAAAATGTCGGAAATTAAGTATTTACAAATGTTTGCTGATTATTATACTTCTATGTTTTATCTATTCCCGTTCTTTGACAACCACATAACCCATGTAAAATATGGGGTATAGCTATAAAGACTTGTTTAAAAAGGATTGAAACATAATTCTACATCATACGTCTGCGCCAAAATGGCATAGTATAGCTATAAAGACTTGTTTAAAAAGGATTGAAACACATCTTTAATGTCAGATGGAACAGTTGGAGCACCAGTATAGCTATAAAGACTTGTTTAAAAAGGATTGAAACAACTCAATACTCTCTGGTTCTACAAATACTACTCTTTTTAGTATAGCTATAAAGACTTGTTTAAAAAGGATTGAAACACAAAAGTGTGATAATGTATGATAGGGTTTTCGTCAACGTATAGCTATAGAGACTTGCGTAAAAAGGATTGAAGAGAGCTCCTTAAAGATTTGGTAAATAATTTCAGATGCCTTAGCCCGGCTGTATAGACTTATAGAGCTCTTTGCTAAGATTAGAATAAATAAAAAGATATGATAATGTTCATTTGAAACTGGAAAATCTAGAAGAAAATCTGAGGATTGAATATAGGAACTATGTAAGAAAAGATAATAAATTACTTTTAGGATGAATTGCAAGATTTTTAAATCAAAATTATGGTGATTCTCGTAAATTTTAGAAAGGGTTTTCACAAAATGGCAGAAAGGAAGTATTTACAAGTATTTCCTGATTATTATACTTCTATGTTTTTATCATTTCCGTTCTTTGACAATCACATAACCCTTGCAAAATATGGGGTATAGCTATAAAGACTTGTTTAAAAAGGATTGAAGATAACTCTTTGAGGATTGGGCGAATAATCTCAGGCGTCTTAGCCCAGATATATCGACCTATAGAGCTCTTTGCTAAGATTAGAATGAAACAAATAAAAGGATACGATTATATTCATTTGAAACTGGAAGACCTAGAAGAAAATCTGAGGATTGAATGTAGGAACTATGTAAGAAAAGATAATAAATTACTTTTAGGATGAATTGTAAGATTTTTAAATTAAAATTGTATTGATTTTCGTAAATTTTAGGAAGTTTTAGATAAAACGTCTGAAAGGAAGTATTTACAATTCCGTTCTTTGACAACCGCATAACCCTTGCAAAATATGATGTATAGCTATAAAGACTTGTATAAAAAGGATTGAAACATGTCGGCTTGTGGCAATTATTTTATAACACCCTCTTTGTATAGCTATAAAGACTTGTATAAAAAGGATTGAAACTTCTGAATCATATCCCAGATAGTCTGGTCTTGGAAGTATAGCTATAAAGACTTGCTCAAAAAGGATTGAAACTAATACTTACAAGTTCCGCAAATGTAATCTGACATTTTAGTGTAGATATAAAGACTTGTTTAAAAAGGATTGAAAATCAAAGCTTTATATTTGTGTCTTAATTGGTAATTATTGAGCAGATCTAAGTTAGACTTACCAAATATGGACTTTGATATATGAAAGGATTAATATAATAATAAGATTGTGATTTTGACCTAAATCGATTTTCGTAAATTTTGGAGGATTTTTTCTAAAATGGCAGAAAGGAAGTATTTACAAATATTTCCTTATTATTATACTTATATATTTTTATCATTCCCGTTCTTTGACAGCCACATAACCCTTGCAAAATATGGTGTATAGCTACAAAGACTTGTTTAAAAAGGATTGAAACATACTGCTCCATACTATAAATGATCCCAGATCGGAATGTATAGCCATAAAGACTTGGATAAAAAGGATTGAAACTCTAGGTTCTCCCCGTTGACCCAGTTGCCTTTCTTCGTATAGCTATAAAGACTTGTTTAAAAAGGATTGAAACAGCAATAATACTTAAAGACTCATGTCCTTTTATTAGTTTAAGCAGTAGCCTTGTATAAAAAGGATTGGAAATCAAGGTTTATACTTGTGTCTTAATGGGCAATTATTGAGCAGATCTAAGTTAGACTTGTCAAAATCTGGACTTTGAGATATGAAAGGATTAATATAATATTAAGATTGTGATTTTAACCTAAATTGATTTTCATAAATTTGAGGTGACTTTTAAAAAATGGCGGAAATTAAGTATCTACAAGCATTTCTTGATTATTATACTTCTATATTTTATCTATTCCCGTTCTTTGACAACCACATAACCTTTGTAAAATATGATGTATAGCTATAAAGACTTGTTTAAAAAGGATTGAAACAAACCCAACAGGCCTGATCTTGGCTATCTGCTTTTTAGCCGTATAGCTATAAAGACTTGTTTAAAAAGGATTGAAACAACTCGAAAACTTTAAAAGTAGTTCCACAGTTAAAACGTATAGCTATAAAGACTTGTTTAAAAAGGATTGAAACGCAACCGGTCAGAAATAATGTAGCAGTAATTAAGAGTATAGCTATAAAGACTTGTTTAAAAAGGATTGAAACTTCCTTTTTGATCTGATTCTATATCTGCTATTGATTTGTATAGCTATAAAGACTTGTTTAAAAAGGATTGAAGGTAATTTTTATATTTAGTTCTGCTTAAATGTTTTAAAGTTTCCTATTCTATATCAAATGAGTAATTTGGAAAATAAAATTGAAGTAAGGAAAAAAATATGGCAATCATTAATATTGCTAAAGAAAGTAGAAAACATCTTATATGCCGTGCTCAACAACGGTTTAACTGTCTAGCAGAAGATACTGTTAAATATATAGATAATTTTATAGAAGTGCTTGAAAACCAATCACCCGATGATTGGAGATTTACTCGTAGTCCGGTGGCAAAATTTCTAATTTATGACCAGAAAAGTGAATTTCGCATCCTGGGTAGAACTTATCGGGATATTGGTAAAGATTTTTTAGAAAAGATAAAGATAACTAAATTTATCAAAAATTCTCCAGAAAAAGAACACCAGAAAATTATTCAAAAACTTGGTCAGGAATACATTGAAATAATTCAGGATCCGAAAGCTAAAATAAAATTCATGAATTAAACCGTCTATTCTAAAGAAGGATATTGGAGAAATAGAGGATATAAACCGTTGATTGAGAATATTAAAGATATTTGGAAGATAGGAAAGGCCGAAACATTTAAATTTGCAAAATTCCGGTTTTATCTTCATCCTTTGGAAAAAATTTATCTCCCCCGTTACAAAGGTTCTGCCTTGCGGGGTGGATTCGGAAATATATTTAAAAAAACTGTCTGTATGAATAATAGGCGCGAATGTAATGAGTGTATACTTCAAGAAAAATGTGTATATTCATATATTTTTGAAACTCCTCTTCCTCAAAATCTACTTGAAAAATCAAAATTTAAAATAAAACGCCCCCCGCATCCTTATGTATTTGAACCACCAATTGTATCACAGATGGAATATGCCCCTGGTGAAGAACTTATATTTAATTTGATTCTTATAGGGCGAGGGATCGAATATTTACCTTATTTTATCTTTATTTTTGAGGAGCTGGGGAAAAGGGGAATTGGCAAGGGTAAAGGGAAATATAAACTTACCGGAGTTGATAACGAAGAAGGAGAAAGAATTTATGAATCCGGAAAATTATCCGATAATTTTAAGATAAGTTCTCTTCAAGATATTATCAATGAGTGTAATTTTAGGGAAAAAGTAAATCATAAACAAATAAAAATAAAATTCCTTACCCCTGTTCGCATTATTTTAGGAGGGGAGTTAACCACTAAGCTGGATTTTAACCTCTTTATTACCAATCTTCTTCGTCGAATTTCCTGGCTTTCCATAGTACACTGTAATGAGGAATTAGAATTCGATTATAAACGTTTTATCGCTTATACTAATGGTGTAAAAACAAAAGCCAGAAATGTTGAATGGTACGATTGGGAGAGATATTCAAGTAGACAAGATACCAGAATGAAACTCGGCGGATTTATGGGTAACATAACCTTTGAGGGAGACCTGGAAGAATTTTTACCATTTATCAAGCTAGGAGAATATATTCATATCGGCAAGCAGACTAGTTTTGGCCTGGGGAAATATGAAATAGTAGGGGAGCTTTAATTATGAAGAAAATTCTCATCCTTTCGGTTGGGGGCTCCTCTGAACCGATTGTTAATGCTATACACTTTTATAAACCTGATTTTGTGTATTTCTTTTGTTCATCAGGACAAAAGGGAAGCAGCATTACTATAGATGGGCCAGGCGAACCTTGCGGCAACAAAAGTAAATCAAAATGCCCCAAATGTGGACATGAATATAACCTTGGTAATCCAAAAGGAAAAGCTATTGTATTCCAGGTAGGACTGAGCAAAAATAAATATGAAAAAATTAGTGTAGATGATCCTGATAATTTAAACCTTTGTTACTGCACGCTTGTTAACCTTTTAACATCAATAAAAACAATATATCCAGAGGCACAGATTATTGCTAACTATACCGGAGGGACAAAGACAATGTCTGCAGTAATGGCCCTTGTAGGTATAATGACTGAAGAATGGGATCTTTCGCTTAACAAAGGACCAAGATTAGATATAATCAAGATTAAAGGTGGAGATATCCCTGTAGTTATTAATAAATGGCAAATATTTGCTGAGCAAAGTTTGGTATCAGCAGCAAAAATATTAGAGAATTATGATTATGCCTTAGCAGATGCAATTATCTCGGGGCTTCTTTCCCACCCCCTTGAGCCATCATTTGAGAGGAGATTACTTAGAGCAAGGCAATTATGTATTGCTTTTGATCGTTGGGATAAATTTGAGCACGAAAAGGCATTGAAACTATTACAACCTTATGGAGAGGATTTCTCTGACTACATTATTATCCTCAAGAGAATATTGAGAAAGACAAAGGCTACCGGTTATGAACTGGTAGGTGATTTATTCAACAATGCGGAACGGAAGGCCACACAGAAGCATTACGATGATGCTATCGCAAGACTGTATCGGGCTACGGAACTTTTTGCCCAGATTAGAATAGAGAAGACTAAAGGCTATAAATTGGGAAAGTTAACCTTGAAAGAACTTGATGAAGAGCTGAGGCCTGAATATAGCAAATATATGAAAGAAAATGACAGGTTATTATTAGGTTTAAGGGAGGATTATGAGCTGCTCTATAAAATGAAAGACCCTATTGGAAACGAGTTTAAAGAAAATGAAGGCAGCCTATTAGAAGCATTAAAGTATCGTAACTCATCAATATTAGCGCACGGAATAATTCCCTTAAAGGAAGAAGATTATAACTTTGTAAATGAAAGACTCAGGGGATTTATTTTAAAAGCAGCTAAAAAAATAGACCTGCATCTTGAATTGAAGCAATTGCCGCAAGGGGAGATTATAATATCGTGAAAATTGAGAAAAGATAATAAATAATAAATAGGGAAGGGGTGCCAAGTCAATAATTCGGTAACTTTTAGAGGAAAACCTATAAAATATGAGGAGTTTCTTAACCGGATGGTTGAGGCTTTGAGTATTATTATAGATAAACGTCCCAAAGAAAGACTTCGTAAAATGGAAAGCTAAACCAGAGAAAAAAATAGGATGTGTCTCTATTTAAATAATCGCTCCATACCGGCAGGTTGTCCTTATCGTTAGATTACATATATGTAGGAGTGAAATATTATTAGTTATAGGTATCCAGATATGGACGACTCTCAGATAGAATATCTGAAGGAACACATTGATAAGATTGTGCGCCCGAAGGTTAGGCGAGTGATCTGTGCTTACTCTGATTTACTGGGTTTTGGTGCGTGCCTCGATAATCTTGATTGGGACATTGAGCACGAAGAACGTCACCACAAGACTATAAAGCGACTGAGCATCTTTGTTGAATGTGCCAGAGAAATTGGTGGGATAGAGTCAACTTGCTTTGCTCTCAATGATTGTCTTGCGATAAACTATGATTTACCCGAGAAAGAACCTGTTCTCCTTTCCCCCCTTTGGGGTTTTCTGCTGTTTCTGGGCAGAACACACGCTCGTCTGAATTACCTCGATCAAAATATGGGCTTCCCCGGTGTAAGAACGGTCTGGGCTGCCGGAAAGAGATTGGTTGATCCGGCGTGGATACAAGGACTCTCAACAAAACCAAGAGGACAAGATATCTCTCATCCTAAAGGTATCATTTGGATTGCAGATACTCCTGATGGCCCACCAGGTCTAAAAAAGAAACTAAAACGGACCGCGACGTATACGCCACGAGAATTCCAATTGAACATAGCCTTTTCGAAAGCATATGCATTAGATGAAGAGGGTTCTGCCATCGGGTTGAGAGGACCGTATCTCTTTGTTGATGAGTCTTTGCTCAGAATTCTCTGTTATTCTTTTAAAGGAGACTCAAGGACTTCAAAGGACTGCTGGGGATACGAAGTTATTGACGTAGTTGAGGGTGACAAGAGAACCATTACCCTTCGTCATGAGGATGGTCAAGCCAGTCACGACGTTTACTCTCAACTCACACTAAGAAGGATCAGAGCGAGACAGAAAATGAGATGGGGAGATACTTCTACATACAGGTTGATAGAGATAAGAGGTCCATCTTTTTTATATAACCCAGAAATTATCCAATTATAAGCATTTAAAAAAATAGGGTGTACTAGCTCAATAATTCGGTAACTTTTAGCAGAAAACCTATAGGATCTGAGGAGTTTTTTAACCGGATGGTTGAGGCTTTAGGTATTATTATAGATAGACGTCCTAAAGGAAGACCTCGTAAAATGGATAGCTAAATCATAGAAAAATAGGATGTGTGTCTATTTAAATTAAAAGGATCTCAAATATCTATAGGGGGAAAGGTGCACTTTTATTTTCCACATTAGGCGTATTTTAGTTTACCATTTCCATTTTACTTTACTCTTGAGACTAAATAAACATCCTATATTAATTAAATAAAATATTAAAAAACTTTCCGGAATCCTTGCATTAGAAGAGCAGGGGAGTTTTAGATAAGTTTTTTAAAAAAAGAGGGTTTTTAAAAGATTTGTCGTATATTGAATATAGAAATCTATATTACTGTAAAAAATTACCTCGCAAACATGCCAATTTACTATCATAAACGAAGTAACCCAGATATTTTAAGTTAAACGATATAGAAACACTACACAGGTGAAAATATGACTAATAAAAAGCCAAAAGATATTGATGAATATAAAAAATGGTTAAAAGAGAAACACAAAATTGAGATTTCAAACAGGACTCAGATATATTATGAGTCTGTAGTAAATAGAATTAAATTGGATTTTGAGAAATCAGATTTTTGGATTCAACTAACTGAGAATCTCAAAGAGTATGACGGCGAATATTTAACAAAATCAGGATACTCTCTATTGACAGCTGGCTTTAAACCAGAATTGTATATAAAACCTTTTGACTCGTTTTTTTTAAAAACATTTAGAAAAAATATTATAGAGAACAAATGTTGGCCTGATGAGCCTAAATGTAGATGGATATTTCCGAATAATTGGTATTCTAGGATAAATGATATTATAAGAACATTGTTTGAAGTTAAGTATTTAGATGGTGTTGAATTTATGATAAATAAAATAAAGTCTATTTGTGAGAAGAGCGACACGAAATGTAAAGTTTTTTTTGAAGCAACAGAAGAGGGGTATTATGCTGCTCACCTGTATACAAAACAAAAATTTGAAATTCCAAAAGTTAATTGGGACACAGAATTGATTGATGTTTCATTTGAGATTCAAATAACAACACAGCTACAGGAAATTATTCGAAAATTGCTACATAAATACTATGAAGATAGTAGGAAAAAAATAGAGAATGAAGAAAGTATAAAGTGGCAATGGAATTATAAAAGTGATGAGTTTGTGGCAAATTATTTAGGACATATACTTCATTGTGTTGAAGGCATGATTATGGAAATCAGAGAAAAACAAAAGGAGGCGATAAGATGAGAGAGGAATTTATAAAATATCTGGAATCTATAAGTATAACAAAGGCTCTTCGCGAAAGAATCGAGACAATCTATGAATTTTGTAGAAGGATATGCTCCGATGAAATTATAGATATCTTTATAACAGATTACATAAAAGAAGATGGGTCAAGAGAGTATGAAAATCTTTGGTTTTTTTCCGAGAAAAACTGCATGGAAGCAAAGCAGTTTATAACAAAGGATGACTTTGATATAACCCCCATAAGGAAACGAGTAGATTATTGGAATATTCAAAAGCAGGATTATGATTTCAAAAAAGCAACAGAAAAATCAAGACTTTTTTTAAGAGTTGGATTAGGCACTGTCACACATGGTGAATTTAAAGCAGCGAAAGAAAATTGTGATTGTCTTAAAGAAATAATCTTTAAATACGTTGTACCAAATTTAAAGGAATGATTCCTATATAACCTAATAGAATATATCTAGTTCAATTAATAACCTAATCAACCAAAAGGGCAGGGGAGGAAAAAACTGCTTCCAAACGATTAACAAATAATGTTAGTAAAGGATTAAAAAATAACACAAATAAATGAATAAAGAAAAAAATCTATGGCAAGATTTATAAAAGAAATCACAACGAAAGATCTAGATCATCATCACAAAGAAGACTTTGAAGAAATTTTAAAAATAGCTACTTTAAATGAGGCAAAATAGAATCAAACATTAAACTTGTGTTTTCTCTTTGGTAAGCAATTGATAATTAAAAAGAATAGAAAGTTAGAGAGTTCCTTAATTGTAAAGAATAATAAAAGTGGTATTATTAAAATAAAAAAGGAAGTGGGGTTAATGGGTAAAAATATATTACTCGAGAGTCAAAAGATTCAGGGGAAAACCTCGGATATTGAATATTACAAGGCGGCATGCTTAGAGAGTATTAGTGATAGCTTGGAAGAAATAAAAAATGGGATAGTCTGCGTTACTGATATTTTACGTGGAATTGATGTCAGTTTAAAGAAAATATCAGAAAAAGAATAGAATAAATTAATAAAATTAAATATTATTAGAGTTACTTTGAGAGCCATTTAAAAAGTGTTGAAAAATGCTTTTTGAGTGGCTTTTTTTATTTTAAAAATGAAGGTAAAGATGATTAATGAAATAAGAAAAAAGAAAGAGCAATTAAGAGTAGATATAGCTATGTTGGTTATATCTAAAAGCAAATTCATCTAAATATTTTTTCAAATGCCTTTTGGATACCTAAACATGTGTGCCTCTTATACTTCTTTCAAATATTTACCAAAACCCCTACTTTAAAAGAGCAGGGGTCATTTTTTTTAGATCACCAAAAATAAACCTTCATATTTTTGTATATAAGGGGGGTCTTTTACCTCCAAACATATAATCATAAGCGACCCCTCAAAATCTCTTTATATAGGCATTTCTAGGGCATCTTCATAAATCATGAAACCCTTTAATTATAATGGTTACAGCATTTTGTGTGAATAGTTTTCAAATAATAAAACATAGTAAATATTTATAAAAAATATAGTTTTTTTATAGAATTTTTATCGGTAAAAGGTAAAATATTGAATATTAATAGCGCATAATTATTAAAATCAGTCGTTAGTCGTTGGTATTTAGCATTTAGTTAAGAAAGAAATAAAGAATTTATGCTATAAGTGTGGGAAGAAATAATACAAATGCAAAAGATGAAAGATAAAAAGGAATAATGAGATTGCCACACTTTCTTTGAAAGTTCGCAATGACAGAGGATGGATTCCTGCTTTCGCAGGAATGACATAAGTGGAATGATGGGATTGCCGCGTCGCTACGCTCCTCGCAATGACAGAAAAGGAATGACAAAGTAGGGCGGTCGGAGAATTTTATATTTTTTTTCAATTTTACAACGTCCTATAATATATCTTATGTAAAGTAAAATACATTTTATTATATAAACCTCATTTTTTCTGATTTATTAATTATAATAAGAAGATTTTCATTATATTAATATTATTTTATTAACAGTTAGCAGGTTAAATGAAAAGCAGCAATTAGGTTATTCTTTTTATGAAGTTTGTTGTATTCGGTACATGCATCTCCGGTTTTTTTTACCATTACTTGTTTGATACCAGACGATTTTATATTTTCTATTAATTCTTTTGACACCTTCATTAATCCGAAATAGCCGGTTCCAATAATTAAAACATCAGGTTTTTTATTTATTATTTCCTTTATATCGTCAATACAAAGATTATGACCTTCCTTCCTCCACCAACTATCATAAATATAATCTTTAAAAATAATAAGATCTGAATTATATCTTTTCCCATTAATTAATATTTGTCCAAAACCATAATTTTCTATCATGTTATTCTTATCCCTTTAAGCGTAAAATTATTATTTATAGTTTATGCAGGATAATATTGGTTTGTGTAATGGTTAATATTGGCGATATATGTCATTTTCTGATGATTATAGAAGCATAACCAACTACCTGGTCATACATTCCCGAAACATCTCCCGAAGTAGCATATTTTAGCAATTCTGCTTTTTTTGCACCTAATGTTTCGCAAACAATAAGCATTACAGTAATTGGACCAGGACCACACATAGTTAGATTCTGATGGTAAATCATATCATATAGTTTCTTAGGATTGAATTCAAGAATTGCATTTATTGCTTGTTTATCAACGTTTTCAGCATATTCTTGTGGTTCATAGTGAGTAAAGTCTGAACTAGCAATTATTAAAATGTTTTTGTCAACTACAGAAGAACAAATCGATTGGGCAATTTCTATATCTGTATTAATATCCTGACGAGTCATGCAAATTGGTACAAATTTAATATCTCTACCGAAAATATACTGAATAAAAGGTAATTGGACTTCTATGGAATGTTCATACTGATGGGCTTTTTTATCGTTTTTAATTATTTTAGAATTCTTTAAAATGTTTTCTGCAATATCCGTAGCAATTTCCAATTCTCCTAAGGGCGTTTCCCACCTTC
>Ga0307378_10010853_pt1 | contig 11796 bp, 9 predicted proteins | sample UN1MG_FD_202238 | JGI IMG/M metagenome (GOLD analysis project Ga0307378, IMG submission 202238) | Soil microbial communities from Risofladan, Vaasa, Finland - UN-1 | ecosystem: Environmental > Terrestrial > Soil > Coastal area > Acid sulfate soil | place: Finland: Risofladan, Vaasa | collected...
GACATCGAGCTGATGATAACCGAGGTGAGCGCGATTGGCAGCGACACGAAGAAGGCGAGACGCCTGATGAGCGATGCATGGGAGGCATGCAGGGAGGGCGATTGGCCGCTCGTATCCGCATTGGCGCGCCAAGCCGAGGAGACCGTGGCGCCAGACATCCCCGACCTGGTTAGAACAGAGCTGTCCAAGGCCAGGAACCTCGTGGTCGAGGCTAAGATGAAGGGCATCGAGTCGTCGAGGTACATCGTGATGATGAAGGCCGCCATGAACGCGTTGCACCGCGGGGACATCGACGAGGCCCTCCGCACTACGAAGGAGCTCGTAGACCTCCTCCGTGAGGACACGGCCATGATCCGGGACCCCGCCGCGCCGCCGAGATGATGCTGCGTCTCTTATGGTTTCACATCGCGAACTCCTGGGCCAGAGACTACTTATTGCGGTATGTAGCATAAGGGAAAGCGATGCCCCAGAACCTGACTCTCCTAGACTCCCCTGGCTGGAACGCCCTGAGAAAGGCGTTGAACCAGCGGGTAGTCGTCATAAACGAGCGGCTCATACCCAGCAAGAGGAACCGTGTTTGGGTGGTTGAGACAGACGTGCGCCCAGTCATTCTTAAGAGGTCTCTGAGCGGCAAGGCGGAGGGCGAGTTCGCCCATTTGGCCAAGGCACGACAGTCGGGCCTCGATGTTCCGTTCCCGTTGTACCGATCGGAGGATTACATGGTGATCGAGTACTTGCCGGGCGAGCGGTGCGATTCATTGATCAACCACATGTTCAGCATCAAAGCCGCGGAGTGCCTCGCCGTATGGCTCGCGCGTTTCCACGAGAAAATGGGCGATGGCGGCCGACCGATGATCATGGCCGACGCGGAGCTCACGAACTTCCTGTTGTGTGACGGCCGCGTCTATGGCGTCGATCTGGAAGATGTCGTTGAGGGCGACCCCATGGATGACATAGGCCAGCTGTTGACCTCCATCCTCGGCAGCGAACCCATATTCACACCGGTCAAATTCGACCTCTGCATGAGGCTCATGGATGCCTATGAGAATGAGTCCGGGTCCGAGACGCGGGAGAGCGTCCGGCCGTTCGTCGCGAGGCATCTCCGTCTGTCCGCCACCACAAGACCTCTGTTCAGGAGGACGTTGCTCGATGCAGCACGAAGGCTCGAGCATGATGGCTGGCCCGTGCTTGCCTAATCGTCCTCTCAGAAACACCGATGCGCTCTCGTGCGCGGGACGCTTCACTGCGCCTCGTTCTTGTCTGATGACTGTTCCGCGGCGTCACCCTCGGGCTTCACCGTCGGTCGCTGGCGCGCTTTCGACCTCAGCTCTTCCAGTCTCCTGGTTATGTCGGAGATGCTGTCTGTCTGCTCGCTTATGAGCTGCTTGTGCTTATCGAGTCGCTCCTTCATCGACTCCACTTTGGTCCGTTCCTGCGCGAGCTTGCCTGATTCCTCCTCGAGGCTGGTCTCCTTCCTGCTCATCTCCTCCAACCTCTGGTTGAATTCGGCTTCGCGGGCGTCGACCTCGGCCCTCGCCTTGGAGACCTCCTCCTCCTTGGCCATGATCTCCTTCTCATGGGCATCGATCCTCGCCGCCCGGTCGTCGAGCGCCTTCCTCTCGTCCTCCAGCCGCGCCATCTCCTCATCCATCTTGGACTTGAGGCTGTCGCCTTCGTCGTGGACCGCGCCCTCCTTCTCGCTGAGTGACTTGTCCCGCTCGTCTATCTCGAGCTGCATCGAGCTGAGCGCCTTCTCCCGGGCGTCCAGCTCCTCCACCCTGCTCTTAAGGTTCTCCTCCCTCTCGGAGATGCTCGCATCCAGCTCCGACCGTTCGGATTCGCCCTTTGCGACAGCGGCCTTCGCGGCCTCGAGGCCCGCACTCATCGCAGCGAGCTCGTCCTCCTTCGCGGCGAGCCCTGCCTTGAGCTCCTCGGCCTCAGCAGCCTTCTTCTGGAGCTCTGTCTCCTTCTCTTCGATGGCCAATTGCCTCTCCTGGATGCTCTGGTCGTCCGCCTGCTTCGAGGCTTCTCGGACCTCCAAAGCGGACTCATTCTTGACGATGTCCCTCTCGCGCTTGTCCAGCTCGCGCAGGAGCGATTCCACACGCTGTTCGGATTCAAGCACTTCCGACTCGCGCGCCTTGAGCTGCGTCTCCAGCTCCTCGAGCGCCGTCGCCTTCGACTGGAGCCCTTCGTTCTCCTTGCCTATGTTGGCCAGGAGTGTCGTCAGCTCAGCCTGCTGGGCCTCGCCGCTCGCCTCCATCTGCTCTCTGCGGCTGCTAAGCTCCGATTTCTCCGCCTCGAACGAGGCGGCCTTGTCGTTCAGCTCGGACTCGCGCTCTGCAAGCGCAGACTCCCAGCTGACGAGGTCCTTCTCTTTCGCGTCCAGCTCTGCACGGACCGACTCGTGTGCCTCCTTCTCGGTCCGCAGCTTCTCCTCGCCCTCGGCGATCGCCTTCTCCCGGGCGTTGATCTCCTCTACGCGGTCCGCCAGGTCCGCCTTCTCGACCTCGTGGTCCCTGACCGACTCGTCGAGCTGGTGCTTCTTCTCCATCAGCTCCTCGTCGAATTGTCTGAGCTTTTCCTCCCTTGATTTGAGATCGTTACCGATGAGTGTGAGTTCCTCTCTCTCCTTGTCCAATCCCTCTATCCTCTTCTTGGATTCCTCGACCTTGACCTGCCACTCCTCCAAGTCCGTCGCGTGATTGGCCAGATCCTCCTCAAGTTTGGCGCGTCTGGCGTCGATGGCGCTCCTCTCTTCCGCAAGCTTGCCGAAGCCCGATTCGTAATCCGAGATGCCCTCCGCGATGCTCTCCTGCATTGTCCGAGCAAGGCCGCGTTTCGCCTCCATCGCCACATCGAAGGCCTTCTGGTTGCGTATGAGCGCCTGTTCTCTCTCGAGCAGCAGGGTGACACGTTCGTTGATCTGCATGTGCCTCTCGTTGACCTTGGTCTCGAACTCCTTCAGTTCGTCCTGCCATTTCGAGGTCTCGGTCCTGAGGTTCTCCAGCTCTGTCCTGAGAAGGTCCATCTCCCCGGCCTCGCTGACGATCGCATCCCTCTCAGCGTTGGCAGCCTCCAACGCCTCCTTGGCCTTGACCTGCTCCGCCTTGGCCGCCTCCTCAGCCTCTCTGGCCCTGGTCAGCTTACTCTCTATCGCGGTGTCTAGGGAACCGTCCACCGAGTTGAGCATCTCGGTGAAGAATGTCGTCTCCTCCTCCTCGACGACGTCCCTGCTGATGATGATGAAGTGCATCTTCGAGCCCTTGACGACGGTCCCGACGTACCTGTCCACCTCGAAGGCGCCCAGGGCCGCCAGGTCTCCTTTCCCCTCAGTGGCCTTCTTGATGTCGTCGTAATAGACCTCTACCTTGGGGTTGAACACGAATTCCTTGAGGAGGGTTCCGTCTCTTTCTACAAGATATCCTTTCAACAGCTTCTTGCCGAACATAAGGCCACATCCGATTGGGAGGTATCGAAGGGTGGAGGGAGTTCCATCCCGCAGCGCCCCACATGTCAGCCAGCTACGGCCAAGCACGACCGTTCGCAGACTTGGCCGATGTTATTGGCTACCGCCAACATAACCTTTTCTATGGCTGGCATGAATAAATATGCCCTTCCAGGCCGTTCTTGATGATATATGGCCGCCACCTGTCAGGGCTTGAACCGCTTCAAGAGTGATGCGTTCATCACGACCGAGATGGAGCTGAAAGCCATGGCGCCCGCGGCCAGCATCGGGCTCAGCAGCCATCCAGTTAGAGGATAGAGCAATCCTGCCGCCACTGGGATCGCAGCCGTGTTGTACGCCAGTGCCCAGAACAGGTTCTGCCTTATCTTGGCGAAAGTCCTCCTGCTGAGCTTCATCGCGGTGACTATGCTATTCAGGTTGTCGCCCACAATGACGACGTTGCCAGCCTCGAGGGCAATGTCTGTCCCGCCGCCCATCGCGACGCCGATGTCCGCCTGTGCCAGGGCCGGCGCGTCGTTTATCCCATCACCTACCATGGCGACCACCTCCCCCTTTCTCTGGAGCGAGCTTACGACGCCCGCCTTGTCTGCGGGCATGACCTCCGCGGTGAAATCCTGGATATCTGCTCTGGATGCTATCGCCTGCGCCGTCCGGGCGTTGTCTCCAGTCAGCATCATGACCCTCATGCCCATCGCTCGGAGCTCGGCCACCACCTCACGCGCCTCGTCCCTGATGGTATCACCAACGCCCAGCAGGCCGAGGAGTCGCCTCTCATCAACACAGAGGACGACCGTCATACCTTCCTCTTCCAGGCGGCGTATGCGCTCGTCAACGGCCGTCAGGTCGATCCCGTGGGCAGCCGCCAACCTTCGATTTCCCACGAGCACCTCTCGCCCGTCGATGATGGCGGATATTCCCTCGCCAGGCAATACTGTGGAGATGTCGGGAGTCCTCAGCTTGAGCCCGCGCTCTTCGGCGGCGGATTCTATCGCCTTTGACAGCACATGGTTCGTACCCCGCTCCGCGCTTCCAGCTATTGAGAGTAGTTCGGCCTCGTCGACTCCATCAACCGGTTCGACGGCCATCACCCTCGGGACCCCCTTTGTGATCGTTCCAGTCTTGTCCAGGATGATGGTGGTCAGTTTGTGCGCCCTCTCGAGCGCCCCGGCGTCCTTGATCAGAACACCCAGCTGAGCTCCCCTGCCAGTTCCGACTACTATCGCGGTGGGAGTTGCGAGGCCGAGGGCGCAAGGGCATGCGATGACAAGTACGGCCACGAATATCGTCAGGGAGAACGGGAGCGCATCGCCGACGTCCCATACGTGGGAACCGATCGCGAGCCAGAAGACGAGCGATGCGACGGCGGCCATAAGCACGGCCGGGACGAAGTACCCAGCAACGACGTCAGCGTACCTCTCGATAGGTGCCTTGGTCGCCTGGGCGCCCTCCACAAGGCGCACTATCTGCGACAGGGTCGTCTCCGCACCCACCCTCACGGCCCTCACTCTCAGGACGCCAGTGAGGTTGACTGTACCTCCGAGTACCCGCGAGCCCGTGACCTTCTCGACGGGGAGGGACTCACCGGTGATGACGGATTCGTCCGCGGAAGACTGGCCTGATATGACCTCCCCGTCCACAGGGACTCTCTCCCCTGGTCGCACCACTATCTCGTCCCCCACTGCGAGGTCCTCCGCGGGGACTTCCCTCTCAGCCCCGTCCTCGACCTTCGTGGCCGTGGATGGCTGTAGATCCATGAGGCCGACTATCGCATCCGATGTCGAGCTACGCGCCCTAAGCTCCAGATGCTTGCCAAGGAGCACAAGCGCGATTATCACAGCCGCGGTGTCGAAGTACACCTCTTGGGATGCCATCGCGTTCGGCATGAGAGTGACGACCGCGCTGTATATCCAGGCGGAAGAAGTCCCGAGGACGACGAGCGAGTCCATGTTGGCGCGTCTGTTGACCAACGCCCTGTAGGCTCCTCTGTAATACATCCTCCCAGCGTAGAACTGGACGGGCAGCGATAGGAACAGAAGTATCCAGTTTCGTGTTGAGGCATCCAGCGCGTCCGCCCCCACGGCCCCCGCCGCCATGGAGATGATTGCGATCGGCAGCGCGAAGGCGACTGCTACGGTCAGTGTCCAGAGCCCTTCCTTGAGCTCCTGTGACTTAGCCAGCTTCTCCGCGGTCGCACCCTCGGCTTCTTGGACGCCATATCCCGCCGCCTCAATGCTGCGAACCATGTCCGCCTTGTCCGTCTGGGTCGAATCGTAGCTGACGACGACTTTCCCGGTGGTGAAGTTGACCGCCGCCCCGTGTACTCCCGGGATGGCCCTCAGCGCATCCTCGACCGCGAGTGAACATGTCGCGCAGTGCATTCCGCTGACGGTCAGCGTCAACTCGTCTCTCGCGACGTCATAGCCCGCACCCTTGATCGCCTCTTCCAGTCGTCCCATGGTCAACTTCGCACGGTCGTACCTTACGGTCACCTTCTCGGTCGCCAGGTTGACATTGGACTCCGAGACGCCCTCCAAGGCGTCTATCGCGTCCTTGACTGCGGCAGTGCACGTCGCACAGTGCATGCCCTTTATGCGGATGGCCGCCTCGGTCTCCTCTTCATCCTTCAGAATCCGCAATCCCGCCCTACCTTCACGCTGCTGTCAGGGAATCATCTCCTCTAATCATAGGTATTTCCCCGTTGTCTCGGGCATGCCCTTCGAGGCCGATGGTGCGGCGCATACAATTGTGAAATTATGGTACTATATATTGCAGACCAAACGATGAATGGTGAAATTATGTGCCATACCTGCCGCGTTCATCCGCTACTGGGAGAGGCGGCCCCATGCCTCGACGTTCCTCGGCGAGAGGGAAACCCATAGATACGTCCGCTCTGTTGTTTGTGTGACGCGCATGGCAGAGGTCACTGTGAGGATGTTCGCCACTCTCAGGAGTGTATCTGGATCGTCGGAGTTCCAAATCGAAGTGGATGACCTGCCAGGGCTCGAACGCGCGATGCGGGCGCGGTTCGGCGATGGGCTCGGAGCGCTGCTCGGATCCGGAGTCAGTCCGTTCGAGACGGTCGTCGTCCTGGTGAACGGCTTCAATGTGCGGCCAAACGATGTTGCGGTCACCCCGCTCCGTGACGGAGACGAGGTGTCGTTGTTCCCTCCCATTTCCGGCGGCTGACGCGATACTGGGTGTTTCGGGAGAAGCAGATAAGCTTTATATCAGGTCAGGGCATAACCGCGCCTCAGGACTTGTCATGGCGACCGAACCAGAAGCCGTAAGATCCACGCGGGACCCTACACGCGCCTTGTTGGCGGTCATCGCCGTCGCGATAGTGATCTCTGTCGGCGTGGTCGGCTACATAGTTTACGATAACACGAAGGCGCACTCGGTGAGCACATCGGACATCGTGGAGATGGACGACCGGGTCACCATGAACTACATCGGCATGTTCTCCGACGGAAGGGTTTTCGACACCAGTATCCTGGACATCGCGATGAACGACGCGTTGTACCCGAAGTCGCTGACGTTCACCATGAGGGACAACGCGAGCTACGCCCCCTTTGAGATGGTCGCAGGCAAGTACGGCGAGGAGGGCGGGACGATAAAGGGCTTCGCGCTCGGCGTCATCGGCCTGCATGTCGGTGACACGGAAGTGATCGAAGTGGCGCCCGAGGACGCTTACGCCGTCAACCCTGCCATGCTCAAGACCGTGCCCATCCACGAGCAAGTCAACGGCACGGAGATGATGCCCGAGGACAGCTTCACATCTCTTTTCAAGATTCAGCCGACCGTCATGGACTATGTGCCCCACTACAAGTGGGGTTGGGACGTCCTGGTGCTCGAGGTCGAGTTCGGCTTTGTCACATACAAGCACTACCCCACGGTGGGCGAGGTGGTGTATCCGTTCGGCGACCCCTACGCTGACGATTCGGTCGGATGGTCATGCGTAGTCGAATCGTTCGATTCATCGGCGAACGATGGGGCCGGCGAGATTGTTGTGAGACACGAGGTGACCGCCTCCGACGTGTATGCGGTGAAGGGCGTCACGTTCGACGGCCGGTCGTTCGTTGTATCCGGTTATGATGTCGAGAACGAGACGTTCGAGATACACATGAGCGACCCGTCGATCGGATACAACGGCGAGATAGCCGGCCGCGCACTCTTCTTCGAAGTGACGATCATAAGCATAACCAAGGCGTAGGCTTGCGGCGCCGCCTATGCCGCTGGCTCATCCGACTTCTTCCGGCTGAGCATCGACGAGAACGTTCTGACATATCTGTCGAAGGTCATCTGGACTCGTTCGTTGCCCGAGACGACATAGGCGCCGATAGCCAGAACGAAGCCAGCGAACACGTCCGCCAGCCAGTGTACTCCGAGGTAGAGGACGGAGAAGGTTATGCCAACCGCCGCGCACGCCACGAAGTAGTAGTATTTGCGATAGTCGACGCCAGCCGAGACCAGGATCAGCAGTGCCGTGACCACGAGGCTGACGTGGGCACTCGGGAAATCGTTGTTGAGCGGGTCGATGCTCGTGACGACCCTCCCCCAATTGGTGTCTATGTAGAGCAACGGTGTCATGCCCGAGTCTGCGTAGAACCCCGTGACCGTAACCGGGAAGAAGATGTAGAACGGCAGAAGGACGAGGTAGTTGAACAGCATGGCAACGGCGTATCTCCTGAAGGTCAGCCTGTCGTCGAGCGCAAGTATCAGTATGGGGGTGAAGTAGATTATGAACGCGAAGACCCAGACATACACCAGTATGGAGAAGTCCGAGAGGACCTGGTAGTCCAATCGGTCCTGGAGGTTGCGGATGGCGTTGCCACTTATGGTGAACAACCAGTTCGTGTAGACGACCTCCTTGGAGTTCTGCTCGACACTGGCGACCGCGTGCTCGATCAACACGAGGAGAGGTGCTCCAGCTATGATGGCGATGTACACCAAGTTGTATCTCACTGACTCGGCGATCCGCCTGAGTGATAGGTCGCGCCAACCAACGAGGACGATCAGGCCTGCGACTATCCCAACAACGACGGAGACTGCGTACAGTGCTATGAACTCGGAGTAGGAGATCGTCGCCTTGTCCCCCAGTCTGGCATGACATAATACAATAGAAAAGCTTTCGTTCCTTTTCGGGTCGGGGTCCTGGTCGCGCCTCTCAGCCCTTTCTCTCCCTGCTTACGTCGGCTGCCCTCTCGTAGGCTTTCTCCAGCCTGGCCGTGCATGCGCCGACCGAATATTGCCTGGAAGTCTCCATCGCGTTCGCCCTGAAGGACTCCGCCCCTTCGAGACACCTTCTCAAGCCGTCCACGCACGATTCCGCATCGAAGAGGCTCCCGTTGTATCCTTCTCTCACGAATTCGGGTATGGCCCTGCACTCGATACCCGCCACTGGGGTGCCGGACGCCATCGCCTCGAGTATGACGAGGCCCTGGGTCTCGAAGGTCGAGGCGAGTGCGAGTATGTCGCACGAGGCGTAGGCTCTGGCGAGGACATCGTCGGATACGAATCCCGTGAACACGACCTCGTCCGCCACTCCGAGGTCGCGCGCCATGGACCTGTAATGCTCCTGCGCTGGCCCTGCCCCGACCACGAGCAAGCGCAGGTCGTGGTCTTGCTCCTTCAACTCCGTCATCGCCCTCAGGATGATGTCCAACCGTTTCTCCATCGAGAGTCGGCCGACGTGGAGTATCACCCGCTTCCCGTCCAGCCCGTATCTCGCCAGAAGTGAGGGGTCACGGTTCGCAGGGGAGAACGCGGCGCAATCCACACCTGTCGGTATCACCTCGTGGGCCACTGGCCGGATGCCCTTCCCAAGGATCTCCTCCTCGATGGGCGTTGACGGGAATATCACGACGTCTGGACGCCTCAGCAGGTTCCTGAGGTAGACCCACACGAGGGGGACCATGAGATCCTCCCTCAGGCCGATGAACGAATAGTACTTGACAGCCTCGTTGGCCATCGTGTGGAATGTGAGCACGCTCGGCAGGCGCAAAGCCCTCGCCGCCGTCAGGCTGAGGATTGCCATCGACGCTAGCCCGTGACTGTGGACGATGTCCACGTCCTGCTCTCTCAGATACTCCAGCATGTCCGAGGGCGAGACCACTATCCTGTAGTCCCTGTATGACCTGAATTCGATGGACGGCAGATAGTGCACCGGCCACCTGCTGGTCTTCTCCCTCGAGGGCGTGTCCGGCGCGAGCAGTACTATCTCGTGCCCGCGGGCCTCCAGACCCCTGCACTGCCTCTCCATGGCTACGACAGCACCGTCCACGGTCGGGTGGTAAGAATCCGTGAACATCGCGATCTTCAAGAACTCACCTCAGTCCAATCGGGCACATATCTTCCTCAGTTTCTCGACGACCTCTGCTGGCGTGCCTCCAAGCAGCCTGATCATAGGCTCCTTGCCGTGTCCGCCCCGGTCGAATATGACATCTGGAACATGTCCGTGTCGCTCTATCGCGTAAGTGACTCCCCAAGTCATGGATGACGCCCCGCGTGGTTCGCCCGAGCGGTCGAATGACGCCACCTTCAGTCTCGCATCCCTGCATGCTCTCACCGTGCGGGGCGAGTACTTGATGTTCATCGCACACCGGACCGCCGGGTCCTTCGCGGATGCCGCCAGCACTATGCGGGCGACGTGCTTCGACGCCCCGAAGCGGGCGCAGCCGATGATCTTTGCGCAGTCTCCGACTCGGATCATCCTCCCGGTGAACGCCGCCACGTCCTGCGGCTCGAGTGCTCCAGTGACCGCGTAGCCCATGTTGGAGCCGACTTCGGGCAACAGCGGTGGGCCCATGAGAGATTGCAGCTCCGCGACGGCGTCGTCCAGCTCAGCCAGCACGGACGCCTTCATCGCTTCCTGCCTCAGCAGGGACATGGGATTGATGCATGGGACGCCGCCGCCTACACGTTCGGACGAGATTATCGCCCTGTATGTCGCGGCCTTCGATGCTTTGACCGCCTGCTCGAGCGTGATTCCGGTGGAGAGGTTCGCTGCTATCATCGAGGCCAGGACGCATCCGGTCCCGTGCACATCGCCCCTTGCTCGAGGGGTTGAGACCTTGACAGTCCGGCCTTCCAAGAAGAGGTAGTCTACGGCCTCTGGCCCTTTCAAGTGGCCACCTTTGACGAGCACCGCCTTGGCGCCGTCCTTAGCGAGGGACCTGGCCGCCCTTCTGGCGCTTGCGAGGTCCTTCACGCTGACGCCGGTGAGCGCCTTCGCCTCGCCTATGTTGGGCGTCACAATTGTCGCAAGCGGCATGAGCTGCATCCTCAGCTCCTTCGCGAACCCTTTCGAGTGGAGGCTCCCTCCGGTCGTCGCCCTCATGACGGGGTCCACGACTATGGGCACTTCCAGACATCGGAGCCGCTTCGATACGACACCGACGGTCTCAGGGTCATACAGCATGCCCGTCTTGACCGCGTCCACCCTGACATCCGTCAGGACCGCGTCCAGCTGTCTGTCCACTTCCTCCGGTGACACGGGCGCGACTGAGAAGACACCCTTGGTATTCTGTGATGTGATGCACGTGATGACTGTGCATGCGCGCATCCCGAGCGCCTCGATCGCTTTGAGGTCCGCCTGGATGCCTGCCCCTGCCACGGGGTCCGAACCCGCGATGGTAAGGATGTTCGTCATCCTGGAGAGCATGCATTCTGCCGGATAAATCAATTGTGCCAGCGTATGGGGCGATATCCAGGTGCAGCATCGTTATATATTGGTTAACTAATCCGAACGGCTGATATGAAGGCGCAAACCGGCCACATAGTGTTCAAGGGGCAGTTCAAGTACAGGAATCTCTCGAAATCCTTCGAAGAACTTCTCAAGGTCTTCCTCCAGGAAACGGACCAGATGCCCGATGAGGATGAGATACTCCAGATGTTCATCAGGCTGAACATGATGGATCTCAGCAAGAACAGAAAGCCGGAGGGCTACAACCGACGCGGGAGGATGAGGCTCGTCTTCCCGTTGACAGAGGGCAAGAAGGAGATGTACGTCCGGGCCGATGTGAAGACCGCCCAGGTCATCCGGGTCACGGAGCAGTTGAGCAAGGTCCTCAAGAAGGCTGGCATATCCCATTCTATCGATTACGACCGACTGAAGACGCTTCAGGAATCGTAACTCCAGATATCATCATGGCATCCGGTGCCTGGTGACGGCAGGGACGGGGTCGAGCATGCATTTCCGGGACAAGGTGCGGAAGGCGGTCGAGGACGAGGCCGCGCTCGACGGCATGAGGCATTCTTTCGAGACCATTCTATCGAGGCGTGATGCCAATGCGGGGCGTTTCCCTGACTTGGAGGAGCGCAGGGAGCGC
>Ga0307378_10010854_pt1 | contig 11796 bp, 9 predicted proteins | sample UN1MG_FD_202238 | JGI IMG/M metagenome (GOLD analysis project Ga0307378, IMG submission 202238) | Soil microbial communities from Risofladan, Vaasa, Finland - UN-1 | ecosystem: Environmental > Terrestrial > Soil > Coastal area > Acid sulfate soil | place: Finland: Risofladan, Vaasa | collected...
CGGTGCAAGACTTGCCCACGAGTTTCGCCCTCAAGGCGGCCCATGGTTGGCATATGAACTGGATCCGGAAGCCAGGCGAACCCTTGCGGATCGATGAGATTCGGCGGGAAATGCAACGCTGGATCCGCACTGATCAATCGCTCGGTTTCGGGGAGTGGCAGTATCGCAATGTTCCACGCCGCATCCTCGCCGAACACTTTCTCGGCGCCTCCGGTGATAAAATCATGGAGTACAAGGTTTTCTGTTTCGGGGGTGTGCCGAAACTGATGTGTTGTAGCCACGCAGAATTGGGAACGGATGTGATTCATCACATGTATTTCGACCTCGATTGGCGCGAATTGCCAATCGATAGGAAAGGACGCCACCTCTTTACTGACCGGCCCTTGAGGCCAGTTCAATTCGACGAGATGGTCGAGGTCGCGGCGGCGCTGTCTGCGGGGCAGCCATTTCTGCGCGTCGATCTGTATGAGATCGGGGAGCGTGTGGCCTTCAGCGAGCTAACGCTGCATCCGGATGGCGGCGCTTTTCCAATTCTTCCTGCAGAGTACGATGCCAAGCTCGGCGATATGATCGAACTGCCCGCGCGCACTGGTTGAACCGGCGCCCCAGCAGTGTGCTCTGTAATTCGTCTTTTTGGAGCAGTTTCCATTCGGGTGGAGTCGTTATGCTTTTTGTCTTTGCCGGGCTTGACCCGGCAATCCAGTTTTTAATTCAGGAGCCGCGAACCGGATGCCCGGATCAACTCCGAGCATGACCTGACCTTTTGTCGAGAACGGCCGTTGACGGGCCAATGGCATTGCCGATCAGGTCAACCGCCCGTGGCAGTGTTTATACTTTTTGCCGGACCCGCAGGGGCATGAGGAATTTCGGCCGGATTTGGTCCAGGTAGCCGGATCGGCCGGGTCAATCTCCGACACTGCGACGGACTCGCCCAGCGCGAAGGCCATTGCGCCGGCGGGCGGCGGTGGACGCCGGGCTTCCTGCACCGCCGCCGCCTCGGCGCGGTCCTGTATTTGCGCCTGCATCTGGGCTTGCATTTCTTCCACCATCCGCTGGCGCTCGGCCTGCTCTTCCGGCGTCAGGGGCCGGAGCCCGCCGAGTTGGCGGGTAACATCGCCACGGAGCTGCGACAGCAGGCCCTCGAACAATCCGAAGGCTTCGGACTTGTACTCGTTCAGCGGATCGCGCTGGGCATAACCGCGCAGACCGATGACCGAGCGCAAATGCTCGAGCATGACCAGGTGGTCGCGCCAATGATGGTCGAGGATTTGCAGCAACAGGCTCTTCTCGATGTTGCGCATGTTCGGCGCACCGACTTGCACTTCCTTCTCGGCGCAGGCGTGGTCGGTCGCCTCGAACAGACGTTCCCGGATCTGCTCGTCGTCGACGCCCTCCTCGGCCGCCCAGGCCTGAACCGGCAAAGCATGGCCAAAGGTCGCCTCCGCTTCCTGCTCCAGTTCCTCGGTTTTCCATTGGTCGGAATAGGCGCGTTTGGGGATGTGCCGCGCGACCATCTCCTCGATCACCGTATGGCGCATGTCGCGAATGGTCTCGGAGAGATCGCCTGCCTCCATGATGTCGCGGCGCTGCTCAAAGATCGCCTTGCGCTGGTCATTCATCACGTCATCGAACTTCAGCAGGTTCTTGCGGATGTCGAAGTTGCGCGCCTCGACCTTGCCCTGCGCCTTCTCGATCGCCTTGTTGACCCAAGGGTGGATGATCGCCTCGCCCTCCTCCAGGCCAAGCCGCTGAAGCATGTTGTCGATCCGGTCCGAGCCGAAGATCCGCATCAGGTCGTCCTGGAGGCTGAGGAAGAACGACGACCGGCCCGGATCGCCCTGACGGCCCGAGCGGCCGCGAAGCTGGTTGTCGATGCGCCGGCTCTCGTGACGCTCGGAGGCGATGACCCACAGACCGCCGGCGGCAATCGCTTTCGTCTTGGCCTCGGCCAGTTCGGCCTCGATGCTCGCCCGGATCTTGGCGATTGCCGCGCCGTCCTCGATATCCTTGGTCTCGGCCAGCACCCGCATCTCGACATTGCCGCCAAGCTGGATGTCGGTGCCGCGTCCAGCCATGTTGGTGGCGATGGTCACGTTGCCCGGCACACCGGCTTCGGCGATGATCTGCGCCTCCTGCTCGTGGTAGCGGGCGTTCAGCACGTTGTGGGGAATGTTCAGCTTCTTCATCCGGGCCGACAGCAGTTCGGATTTCTCGATCGAGGTGGTGCCAACCAGCATCGGCTGGCCGCGCTCGCGCCCGTCGCGGATGGCGTCGACGATGGCGTTGAATTTCTCCTCGACGGTGCGGAAGACCTGATCATCGTCGTCCTTGCGCATCACCGGCATGTTGGTCGGCACCTCGATCACATCGAGCTTGTAGATCGACATGAACTCCTCGGCCTCGGTCAGCGCCGTGCCGGTCATCCCGGCGAGCTTGTCATACAGACGGAAGTAGTTCTGGAAGGTAACGCTGGCCAGGGTTACGTTCTCGGGTTGGATCTTGACGCCTTCTTTCGCCTCGAGCGCCTGGTGCAGACCGTCGCTGTAGCGCCGGCCATCCATCATGCGGCCGGTAAACTCGTCGATGATGATCACCTTGTCGTCTTTGACGATGTAGTCGCGGTCACGCAGGAACAGTTTGTGGGCGCGGAGCGCCTGGTTGACGTGATGGACATGGCTGACCGAGGTTGGATCATAAAGCGAGCCGCCCTCGGGCAGCAGGCCAAGCTCGAGCAACCGCTGCTCGACGGCCTCGTTGCCCTCCTCGGTCAGGACGACGGTGCGGGCTTTTTCATCAACCTCGAAATCCTCGGCCGCCAGTCCCGGTACCACCGCGTCGATGGCGACGTACATGTTGGCCTGATCCTCGACCGCGCCCGAGATGATCAGCGGTGTGCGGGCCTCGTCGATCAGGATCGAGTCGACCTCGTCGACGATCGAGTAGCTGTGGCCGCGCTGGACCATATCCTCCAGGCGGAACTTCATGTTGTCGCGCAGATAGTCGAAGCCAAACTCGTTGTTGGTGCCATAGGTAATGTCGCAGGCGTATGCCGCACGGCGTGCGGGATCCTCGACCCCAGGCACGACGACACCGGTGGTCATGCCGAGAAAGTGGTAGACCTTGCCCATCCATTCGGCGTCGCGCCGGGCCAGATAGTCGTTTACGGTGACGACATGAACGCCCTTGCCCGTCAGCGCGTTCAAGTAGACCGGCATGGTGGCGACCAGTGTCTTGCCCTCGCCGGTCTTCATCTCGGCGATATTGCCCTGGTGAAGAACCAGCCCGCCGACGATCTGGACATCAAAAGGGCGCAGGCCCAGCGCGCGCCATGCCGCCTCGCGCACGGTGGCGAAGGCCTCCGGCAGCAGGTCGTCAATGGTTTCGCCGGCGCCAAGCCGGGCGCGGAATTCCTGGGTGCGGGCGCGGAGTTGATCATCGCTGAGCGCTTGCATCTGCGGCTCGAGCGCATTCGTCGCTTCCACCGTGCGCTGGGCCGCCTTGATCTTGCGATCATTGGTCGTGCCGAAGACCATTTTGGCCAGGTTGCCTAGTCTCAACATCTGACAAGTTCTCCTCGGGCACGGTCGCCGGACCGCGCAGCCTATCCAATTGCCCCGCCTCGGCCGGTTGCACCGGAGAAACAAGGTGACAAAACGCGCGTCGACGCTTGAGGCGCCGGTCGCATAGGATTAAGTCAGGCAGGTCACCCGGCGCTTGAACCTAGCGTGACACATATTTTCGGGGAGGGTGAGTGTCAACGCCCCCTGCCTAAAGACTGAAGTCAAAGAAACAAGGAGAGCCTTTCGTGAAATTGAAAATTGTCGCTACGGCCGCACTCGGTCTTGTCCCACTGGGCCTGATACTTTCAGGTCCCCTCGGATTGGCTCAGACAACCGAGCCGGTAGCTCCCGCAACCGAATATGCAGGTGGATACGCGGTGGGATCGGCCTTGGCCGAGGTCAACGGGGTCACCTTGACGCTGGGTGAGTTGATCGCGATCCGCCGAGCACTTCCGGAACAGTATCAGTCATTGCCTGACGAGGTACTGTTCAGCGGCATTGTCGACCAGATAATCGATCAGATGCTGTTGGCCGAAGCTGCCCGAACGGCAGGCCTGGACAAGCGCCCGGCGGTGGCACTGAACCTGTTGAACCAGCAGCGCGCGATCCTGGCCGACGCCTATCTGCGGCGCGAAGTTTCGACCCGGGCGTCCCCGGAAGTGGTCGAGGCGCTGTACAAGGAGCGTTACCTCGATGCCCCGCCGGAGCAGGAAGTCCGGGCCGCGCATATCCTGGTCGAAGCCGAGGAGAAGGCCGCCGAGTTGAAAGCACAACTTGATGGCGGCGCCGACTTCGTGGCTTTGGCGGCAGAGCATGGGACCGACGGAACCGCCAGCAAGGGCGGCGATCTGGGTTGGTTCGTGAAATCCGACATGGTGCCCGAGTTTGCCGATGCGGCCTTCGCCATGGAGCCGGGTACCACAAGCGCCCCGGTTCAGACCCCGTTCGGCTGGCATATCATCAAGCTGGAGGAGCGTCGCGACCGCCCGGCGCCGGCGCTGGATCAGGTGCAAAATGAACTGTTGGGCGAGGCGATGCAGCAGGCGCAGCTCGCCATCGTCGAGGAACTCCGGAGCCAGGCCACCATTGTCAGAACGGAGCCGCCTTTGCCACCGCAATCGATCCGCGAAGACGCGATGCTGGACGCCGCCGAATAAACTGCGTGGATCAAGGGGGCGCGGATCAAGGGGAAGATGACATGGTTGGGAAAAAATCGAACGCGGCTCAAGATCTGGCTGAGTTGCGGCGCAAGCAGATCGAGATCGCGGCGGAGATCGCAAAGCTGGAGGCAGCCGCTGGAAAGGCCGGCACCCCTGCCAAGAAAACGCTGATTTCGCCGCTCGCACCCAGCAAGTTTCCTACCTTGCCGCCGGTCAATGGGGTGCGGTTGTCCAGTGGGGCAGCCGGGGTCCGCTACAAAAATCGCGCTGACGTGATGCTGGCGGAACTGGCGGCGGGGTCAGTGATCGCTGGCACCTTCACGCGTTCGGAGACCCGTTCGGCGCCGGTCCTGTGGTGCCAGGAGCGGGTCGCGGCGCTGGCCGCAAAACCACCCGTCAAGAAGTTGGCCATCGTGGTCAACTCCGGCAACGCCAATGCCTTCACCGGGCGGCATGGCCGTGAAGCGGTCGAGGCGGTGATGAAGGCGACCGGCAAAGTCCTGGGAACCCCGGCGGGCAACGTGTTCATGGCCTCAACCGGGGTGATCGGCGAGCCGCTGCCAGCGGATCGGGTCACTGCCAAGCTGGCGGAGCTGGCCGCCGCCCTGTCGCCGGATGGGCTGGAGGGTGCTGCGCGGGCGATCATGACCACCGACACCTTCCCCAAGGGTTCTAGTGCTGTGGTCGAGCTGGATGGCATGGCGGTGACGATCTCCGGTTTCGCCAAGGGCTCCGGCATGATTGCGCCCGACATGGGGACAATGCTGGTGTTCATCTTCACCGATGCCGCCATTGATCAGGTAGTTCTGCAGGCGGCGGTTAGCGAGCTGACCGACGAGAGCTTCAACGCGATCACCGTGGACAGCGATACCTCGACCTCGGACACACTGCTGGTGGGGGCAACCGGCAAGGCCCGGATGGCGCCGATCGCCAGCCGCCGTGACCCGCGCTACGGTGCCTTCCATGGCGCCTTGGGCGAGGTGATGCGCGATCTGGCGATCCAGGTGGTGAAGGACGGCGAAGGCGCCTCGAAGATCATCGCGATTACCGTCACCGGGGCGAAGTCCGCCCGAGCGGCGCGCAAGATCGGGCTGTCCATCGCCAACTCGCCACTGGTCAAAACCGCGATCGCCGGCGAGGATCCCAATTGGGGCCGGGTGGTTATGGCGGTTGGAAAATCTGGCGAGGCGGCGGACCGCGACAAGCTGTCGATCCGCTTTGGCGATATTCTGGTGGCTGAGGATGGCTGGGTCTCGCCGGCCTATTCGGAGTCGCTCGGCGCCGCCTACATGAAGCGCGATGCACTGGAAATCGCCGTCGATGTCGGCGTCGGCGCAGGCCGGGCAACGGTCTGGACCTGCGATTTGACCCATAGATATATCGAGATCAACGCGGACTATCGTTCGTGAATCTTGTTCTCGTGGCGGCGGTGGCGCTGATCGACGCCGATGGGCGGGTGCTGCTGGCGCAGCGCCCGGAGGGCAAATCGATGGCAGGCCTGTGGGAATTTCCCGGCGGCAAGGTCGAGCCCGGCGAAACCCCGGAACATTGCCTGATGCGCGAGTTGGAGGAGGAGCTGGGCATCAACACCTGGGAGAACTGCCTGGCGCCCCTGACCTTCGCCAGCCACGCCTATGCGGACTTCCATCTTCTGATGCCACTATATGCCTGCCGCAAATGGGCCGGGATTGCCCAACCCCGCGAGGGCCAGCGCCTGACCTGGGCGCGGGCGCGCGAACTGGGTGACTATCCGATGCCGCCGGCCGACCTGCCGCTGGTCGCAATCCTGCGCGACTGGCTGTGAGCGATGGTTTTCAGAGACCTCTTGGTCAAACCGCCAGAATGTGCAAAGCGTTCATACTTTGTTAACTATTGGCGATCGAATATCGTCAGGGGCGAGCAGCGCAGCGCGTGGTTCCTTTAACCGTCACTAATGAGACAAGCCACCATCGAGAGGCTATCCCTATGCCGTCCGCCAAAGATGAAATCGATCTTGAGCATCTGGTGCGCGAGGCAATTTCCAGGGCTGCAGTCAAAGCATACGCGCGCGGGATCGACCTTTCCGCCCATATCGACAACCGGCTGAACAGTCGGGCGCTGGGTGATGGCTTGGCGTTGTCCGGTTACCTGCGGCGTGGCCTGGCCAGGACCGTCACCGCCGGCCAGACCGGTCAGATCGCGCTCGGCCTTTGGCGCGGCGAAGCGGACGGGGAAAACGGAGATCCGCCGATCCTGCTCGAAGTATGCCGCGCGGTGGACGAGACGGAGATGCCTCAATCCAGGCTGGCCGATCTCTGGGCACAGCCGACCGGTGGCGGCAATGCACGGCCGGCCGTCGCGCGGCAATCGGATGGTGCCGAGACGGTGTTGATCCCGCTGCCTTGCGAGCCGGTCCCGGATGCGCCCCAAATCGTACAGAAATGGGGTAACGGCTTCCATGGCTGCTACATCCTGCATGTGGGCGATGTGCTGTACGACCGCGAGCGATTCCGGGCGTCATTCGCCGCGGCGGGTCTTGAGGTTGGCTTCGCCATCCCACCGGCAAATGCCATGGAACAGGCCCGAAGTCGCGCCGACAACGGGCAATCCGTCGATTTTCTGCTGATCGACGGCGACCGGCTGGATGAAAGTGCGATCGCTCTGGCAAGGGATTTCCGGGCCGATCCTCGGCTGGCCGGGGCGCGGATCGTGGTGACCGGTGTTGCCCGTGGGCTTGAATCGTCCAGCTACGATTCGGCGCTGTTCGACGCATTGCCGTGCCAATCGATGCCTTGGCGGCGCCTGATGGATGTGCTGCATGGCGTCGCGCGCGCGTCAGCCGAGGGTCCCAGCCCAAAGCCTGCGGCAGGCGAAATCGGCAGCGCTATCCCATTGCTGGCCGGTCGACGAATTCTGATCGCCGAGGATGTTGCGACGAACCAGGTGCTACTCAAGGCGGTGCTGGTGCCAACTGGGGCCGATGTCGAGCTTGTCGCCGACGGGGCAGCCTTGCTCGAGCGGTATGCGCTGGCACCGGCGGATCTGATCCTGATGGACCTGCAGATGCCCGGCATGGGCGGGATCGCGGCGGTGCGGCGTTTGCGGGCATCGGGCGGAGCCGGGCGCGCAGTGCCGGTGGTGGCGCTGACTGCCTATGCCCGCAGCGCCGACCGCCGACTGGCGCTGGGTGCCGGGATGGATGCCTATCTGGCCAAGCCGATTGTGGTGTCCGAACTATATGACTTGCTTCGCAACTTCCTGCCGGAGGGTGGGAGCAGCGCCGAATAAACCCGACTGGTAGGCGCGGCGGCGACCTATCAACTCAGCGCAAACCACAGGGCCAACAACAACATTGGCGACGGCGCCCCGAACGCCCCGAAGATCAGCATCTTGATGAAGAACAAGCAAAAGGCCGCGTAGAATGGCCGCGAGGCTGGGTGAAGAAATCCTGGAGTGATCGGCTCAAACAGCGCCAGAAACGGGTCGGTGACGCCGGCGAGGGCCTGGAAAAATACGATCGGGCGCGAGAAGTCGACGAACAGGCCGAGGACCGCACGCGCCAGAACGATCGCCGCGAGTGAGGTCAGCGCATAGGCGCCCGATACCCAGGTCGCGAGAATGTTCGAGGCGACCGGCTCGCTGCCTTCCGCAAAGGGCACGCCTTGGGTCGCGAAGACAGCGAAGCACAGAACGAAGGCGCCGATAAGAATCAGGATCGCCCGGAGACTGAGTTTGTCCATCGATGGCCCCAAGCTAAAATGCGCAGCGCCCGACAGCCCTGCCCCAAAAACCCTGCGCCGAAGCCGATCCGTTGTTGATCAGTGCGTCTGCTCCATCATCTGTCCGCCCCGCGGGACGCGCAGGCGACGGACGAAGTCCTGCATCTCGCCGCTTGGCTCCAGCGTTAATCGCGACACCACGAAGGTGACGATGAAGGCCACCGGGATGCCGAAGATGCCGGCCGAGATCGACTTGACGGCGAACCAGCTGATCTCGTCGCCGTTACCCTTCACCAAGTCGAAGCCATAGACGTTGCCGACCAGGTAGAGCATCGTCAGGCCAAATCCGGCAATCATGCCGCAGATCGCCCCGGCCCGATTGGTCCGCTGGTCCCAAACCCCGAGCACCAGCGGCGCGAACAGGCCGGCCCCGGCAATCGAGAACGCCCAGGCCACCATCGACAGGATGTCGGATGGTTTGGTCGAAGCCGTGTAGGCCGCCAGCGCCGCGACCATCAGCAGGAGGGCCTTGGCAACGAACAGCCGCTTTCTGGTATCGGCGTTGGGGTCGATCATCTTGTAGTAGATATCATGGCTGAGCGCGTTGGCGATGGCCAGCAGCAACCCGTCCGCGGTCGAAAGTGCTGCGGCAAAACCGCCGGCGCCGACCAAGCCGATCACGAAATAGGGCATACCGGCGATCTCGGGCGTCGACAGCACGATCATGTCAGCCCCCAAAGTCAGATCGGAGAAGCTGAACCCGGCCGTCTTTTCGGCCCCACAGGCTGCCATCACCGCGGCCTGGTCGGTGACGGCGACGCCGCAGATCTTGATCAGCGCGTTGCCGTCGATATTGCCCCATTTGTACATCCATTGCGGGATCGCGTCATAGGCGAACGGGATCGCGGCGCCGAGATCGTCCACGAACATGCTCATGACGTTGAATTTGGCAAAGGCGGCATAAGCCGGGGCGGTGAAGTAAAGCAGGAAGATGAAGAACAGCGACCATGCCACCGATTTGCGCGCCTCGCGCACGGTTGGCGTGGTGAAGTAACGCATCAGGATATGCGGCAGCGACGCCGTCCCGATCATCAGACACAGGATCAGGAAGAAGAAGTCGCGGGCTTCAATGCTCCATAACCCGTTCCCGTCGAATGGCAGCGAGTGGAAGTCTTTCGCGGCGACGCCGAGCGCCTGCTCCATCGTTGCGATATCGCCAAGGATCGAGCCATACATGATCTGCGGGACCGGCACGCCTGTCGTCACCCACGACATCCAGATCGCCGGAACCAGATAAGCGACGATCAGGATGATGTACTGGGCAACCTGGGTCCAGGTCACCGCCCGCATTCCACCCAGCATCGAGCACACCAGGATGCCGGCAAGACCGCACCAGACCGCGATCTGGAAATCGATGCCGAGGAATCGCGAGGCGATAATGCCCGAGGCGTAGACCTGCGCCGTTACATAGGTGAACGAGGCGCAGAACAACACGATAATACCCAGCAGCCGCGGCAGGTTGCCGCCGTAGCGGGTGCCGAGGAAATCGGGCACCGTATAGGCGCCGAACTTGCGCAGGTAAGGCGCCAGCAGCACCGCCACCAGCACATAGCCGCCGGTCCAGCCGAGCACGAAGGCCAGGCCGTCATAGCCGAGCACATAGAGCGAGCCCGCCATGCCGACGAAGCTGGCCCCCGACATCCAGTCGGCACCGGTCGCCATGCCGTTGTAGATTGCGGGCACGCTGCGCCCGGCGACATAGTATTCCGAGATCTGGCTGGTCCGGGTCATGATGCCAATGAAGGCATAAACCGCGATGGTCATGGCCATATAGGCCCACAGGATGAATCTCGGCGGCAACCCGACCTGCTCGAGAATTGCCATCGAGATCACGAAGACCGCGAAGCCACCAACATAGATGCCGTAGATCCGGCCTAGATTGTCGGTGAAGTCACCCTTCAAAGCCATATTCTGTTCCCCGCTCAATCATTGGCCGCGCCGAATTCTGCATCGATCGCGTTTTGCCGGTCCGCGAACCAAATGGTCAGCGCAACGAACACCATCAGCGACCCTTGCGCATCACTGTATCGTTCACCGCTATGCCGTCAACCTGTGACCCAAAATCTCAATTGAGCCCAAATCTCAATTGAGCTGGCGTTCAGCGCTCAACGGCTTGCCATTCCGCGCAAATCGCATCGCAGTCAATGCGCTTGCGCAATTGCTCGCGTATATCGCGCCAGCGAAACCGGATCGAGTTGGTTACGATCTCAGCGTCCTGCGCTTTGAACTCATCGGCAATAGGCGCCGACTCGAGCAAGACCATCGGGCTGGACGTGAAGGCATTTTCGCCGATCGCAGCGTTGGGCCAGAGGGTCTGTTTGATCCGCGCGTTGAAGCTATCTACAACTTCTGCGCGAACGTCGGCAGCTTCGGCGTCGTTGAAGGTCTGTTGTACCGAAGCGCTGAAACACCTGTGGGCCAGGTCAGAAACTTCGATGTCGCTCAGCCTGTTTTCCGATCCCGTTATTGCCGCTGCGAACACTGTCAGATCGGACAGACAGGCGCCATATGTTCGCCATTTGGCTTTGTTGATGGACGGGAGAAACTTGTCATCATCAAAGACCTCACGAAAGCGCGTACCCATCCGGGTCTTCAGATATCCGTAGAGCGACGTCTGGGCGACGTAAGCTGATCGCGTCTGAATGAAATCTGCAAGGCTATCAATATTTTGGATCGCACTCGTGTCAAAGCGAACACCAAATACGCGCCGACAACTCCCCGAAATCAAAGAGGCAATTCTTAAGACTGAAAACCGCCCCATTTTTAGTTATCCGATCCCTGGCGCGTTGCGTTGGATTGTCGCGTTCACCAGCACTTAATATAACTTGCTCGCTGTTGCACGCATCTGGTATGCCAAATGTGATATTCGTGGTAAAGAAAAGTTGCGATACGGCTATCCAGGCGTCGCATATGGGGACAACTATAACGGGAGGGGCTACAGTGTCTCAGGATAAAACGAGTGCCAGAGCGGCACATTGGACAAAGACCCGAAACCTGACGATCGTGATATTGATCCTCTGGTTCATCTTCTCTTTCGTCGTTCACTGGTTCGCGAAGGACCTCAATGCGATGTCCTTCCTGGGCTTCCCGCTGGGATACTACATGGCCGTTCAAGGCTCGCTGGCAATCTTCGTCGTACTGATCTTTGTCCACAATTGGCTACAGGACAAGATCGACGACGAGGCCGGACTCAGCGACTAGGGGGGAGAAAGAAATGAGCAAAGCCAAATTTATCGATAACCTGCCCAAGATCTACGGGATCTATACGGGCGGGTTCATCGGATTCATTGCCGTCATGGCGATCTTCGAGCAGTTGGG
>Ga0307378_10010855_pt1 | contig 11795 bp, 6 predicted proteins | sample UN1MG_FD_202238 | JGI IMG/M metagenome (GOLD analysis project Ga0307378, IMG submission 202238) | Soil microbial communities from Risofladan, Vaasa, Finland - UN-1 | ecosystem: Environmental > Terrestrial > Soil > Coastal area > Acid sulfate soil | place: Finland: Risofladan, Vaasa | collected...
GCTTTATCTAACTCTTTGTCCAAATTTTTCTGATTTGTTTCAAGGATAGGAGAATATAAAATATGGTCGCCTGATGAATGTGTCCACGACTTCCAATCGGGAAGATATTTTATTAGATTTCTTCCTTGTCTTGAAAGTAAATTCTTCCCATCCCAACGAGATAAAATAATATCAGGAGAAGAATGTTTCACTATTGCAATTTCTCCGCCTTCTTTATACGAATTAATTATTTCTTCAATTTCGTCTTTTGATACCGTTACAGAATCAGATTCGCCTTCACCTTGACCCACTTCAACTTCATAACCTTCCATACCATCTACTTTTTCAGTATAAATATGAATGATAGTTCCTTTTTCTCCTGTTTTCAATCTAACAAGGTCGTGTTCTTTTATTTCTCCACCTTTTGCGTAATCTCTGTTTTCATTTACAAATGACACTTCAATTTCTTTATGTTCAAAATCTACCACAAGGCGTGTAGGATTATCAGGAGAACACCCTTTTGGCAATTCAACTTTAATCAACCACTTATTTTCATCGCCTTCTGACCTGTAATAATGCACAACATCCAATTTGTCTGTATCAAAATCCACATATTCTATTTCTGTTTCTTCGTTTGGAAATTCTCCTTTAGTGTAATCCACTTCCATTTCTCCCCATACTCTATGTATCAAGACACTTACATCCTTTACACCCCAATTTCGTAATTCGTGTTGTAGTTCATATCGTATTTTGAATGGTCGTTTTTCTTGAACTTGTACATAAACATCTGTTCCTTTCGGCAATTTCAGTTTTTCTATTGCGAAATCTTTACCATCAATTAAATCTGTATCGCTTGAGGGTAATTCATTTTCAAACTGCCATTCTTTCAATTCACCTCCATTTGCCATTATTACCTCTTTCTTTCTTTTTATTATATCCCAAGTACCATCTGAATTTTCTTTGAAACTAAGTTTTGTATTATTTTCAATAAATTCTTCTGCCTCATCCCTTGTTGGAACATTATAAATTACTTCATAAGGATTTTCTGTCATCTTTTGAAATCTCTGTTCGTGTTCAAGTTGTCGTTGTTTGGATTCTATTATGAATTTTTCAAAATCTGATTCAGTAGATATTCCACCTTTTGCCATTACGGGTATGTATAATAAATCGCCTTCGATTTCTACACCTATCGCCTCTTGTCCCCATCGTTTTGACCATTCGGAAATTTTGGAAACGAGTTTTGACTTGTTTTTATCAAAACTATCTTTTGTTGAAAAAGCGATAACCTTTACAATGTCCTCTTTGACAAGTTCTTGTTTAGTCGTTACATATCCACCCTCAACTTCCGAAGATGAAAACCCACCGAAAATTGCCGAAAGATATTTCTGAACTTCATCAACTCTATCTTTCATATCCTTTTGCGAAATTTTTCCTGACACATCTTGTGTAGAAGGAACATAAACTGCAATCTCGTAAGGCAAGTTCACTACTTTCTTTTGTTTAGATTTTGACAAACCAAGTTCTGCCAAAGCACCACCCTCTTGCTTTTTCTTAAATCTTGACATTATTTGGTCGTATCTACTCATTATCTTACTTGTGTTGGATTATTTTTGTATGTGTGGCAATATATCAGATACGGACACCTTTAATCGTTTAGATGCCTCTCTGATGTTTTCTACCCTATCCCCATTAATCATACTCGTTTTAACCCATTTCTTTATTTTTTCAGTTTTTTGTTTATCGTTGTCAGAAACTATCATTCTTTCGGGCAAAATTGAGTTTTTATCACGCATTTCCCCTTTTACATACACCTTGCCTTGTTTCAAACCACGCAAAAAATCATAAGCATCAATTTCTGCGAAATTCTTGTCTAATTCAAGTGGCAAACCAAATGGAAAAACCTTCGTGGATTCCAATTCAGATTTTGACACTTGCCCTACTTTTAATTTTCCCATATCAACTATCGCCCATACATAATTTGTGTCATTGGGGTCTTGATTTAGAAGATACCAACTTCCTTCTCCATAAGGATTATAGATTCTCGCAACCACAACTTGTTGGTCGAGTTCATTTCCAAACCTATATTGGTCTTGGAGTTTTTTTTCTATTTCTTCTGTGAACAATCCCACTTTAATTATTGATTTTGGTGTTCTTCTGATTTTATAAAATCTCCCATTTTCCCTCCGTGTGCCTTGAAATTAAGATTGATTGCTTTTTTAATATCACTTGCAGAAAGTCCACTTTTTTCAAGTTTTCTTTTCCACATTGTGAATGCTTGTTTCGCACTAATCTCGCCATCCATCATATAATTTTCAGGCCCTTCACTTGGTTGCATAATAAGATTTCTCTGTTGGGGAGTTAAGTTCAAGACATCGAACCCGTGATAGATTAGATTTTGGTTTACTCCCAATTCGTATTTATCTTGTAAACTCATTCCCCCTTCTTGCATTTTTTTGCGTTCCCATTCTTTATAATTGGATGTTGTTATTTTCCCATCATTCCAATCTGATGTATCTACTTCTTTTTTATAAATATTCGCCCTTCCATATTTTGATACAAATGTTTTGTTATGATTCTCTTGCGCTTCGAGAGCCTCGTTTTCTGTCAATGAAATGTTTGTTACAACGTCATCGCCTTTTACATAATAGATAGTTGTTTTGCCTAATGTTGTTATATGGTCTTCCACATCTTTGATATTACTTGCGAAATAGTGAGGGCCTATATGCCTTCTTTTTTGTGGAATACCACCTTTCCCCCACGCCATCATATCTATACTTCTGTCGAATGTTTTTTTAATTTCTTCGGTTGCCTTTTTTAAAGTACCGACATCAACTACTAAATTTGAGGATGTTCCGTTTGCTCTTTCGATGGCATCTTTGATTGTTTTCGCCCAAACTTCATTTCCTCCACCACCTACCCAATTAAATATCCATAGGTATTCGCCTTTATCATTTTTAATCAACCCCCCTTTTTTGTACCCATACACAGGCAAACCCTTGTATATTTCCGTCAACTCATCATCAGTTTTATTTTCTAAATCTTCTCGTTTTAGTCCCGTGTTTGTAGAGGCGATAGTTTGAATAACGCTTTGTCGTAACCTTGAATCTAACTTACCTCCTGTTGCCAATAAACTATCCGACTTACTCATATCTTGCATTATCTTTTCAATCACCTTATTCTTATTCTCTTTCTTGTTAATGATGTATTTCTTGAAAGGGATGCCGAGATACATTGCAGTTTCCTTGTCCGACATTTTTTTCAATTGTTTTTCGGCTTTGATAACTACATCACTCTTGCGTTTGCGAGAAGATTTTATTTTTGACATATTTTTATATTTTGTCTTCATTATAACTTACCACACCCACACCCGTATTTTTTAGATAAGGACATTAATTCGGATAATTCCTCCATTGATTTTAATTTCCAAATTTCTTGAATAGTTTCATCAACTATTTTGTAGGGGATTTTTGTTACAGGTTCCTCTGTATCTGCATTTGTTATGTCTTCAAGACCATTCAAATCAAATTCTTTTTTTGGAGCTCCTTTTGATGTTGAAGAAATTACTTTGCTTTGTACGATACTATACGCATCTGCCAATTTTGAATTATCTTGGCTATAAACATATATATCAATTTTATCGGGTTTATCAAAGGGATTTTTATCGGTTACAACATATAAATTATTCCCAAACCAAAAATAAAATTTGTCTTTTGGTTTTGCATTAGGATAGGTTTTTCCCCTATAATCTATTCCATTCAAGGCAAGGATTTTCATAAATATATTAGGCGTGATTTCCGAATTACGAACAATATATCCCTTTTTAGTTTGAAGGTCTAATTCGCCACTTGATTCTTTTTCTTCGGGAATATCGGGAATTTCTACCTCTACCTCTGCAATTGGTTCTGTGGTTGGAATTTCGGGAATATCAGGAATGTCGCCATCAATATCGGGCATATCAGGTATTTCGGGAATCTCATAATCAGGAATTTCGGGAATATCAAACACTTCTTCACTTTCTGATTGTGTTTCTCCCGAAGGAGTTTCTGTTTCTTCTACTTCAACAGGAGGATTCGCCACATACTCGTTTATGGCATCTTCTCTTGTTTTTAGAGTTTCAACAAGTTCATTGGATAATTTTTCCATTTCGTCTTTATATTCATCTTGACTTGATTCTTGAATAAAGAAATAATTTTTTACATCTTCCTCAAGGTCAGGAAATAACTTGTAAATCGCATTTGCAGTTATGCCCTTTTCTTCTAAATATTTTTCAAGCATTTTTTTTGAAATTATGTTACAAAATTAGTAATAATATTCATTTTCCGAAATTTTTGCTTTAACCAAACCCTAATAGGCAATATCGTTGAAATTTTGCCCTTTTTCATTAAGGAGTTCGTAATTTCAATAAATAATTAGTCGAGGCAAATGCGTCTATCTGCGTTTGAATATCAAATGCACCCGCCACTTTCATCGCCTCCATAAGTTCTATAAAATTATTCTTCTCCGTTTCAATCTCTCCCTTACTATCAGAAAGGCGTTTTTTAATGGCTTTGATAAGATTATCCTTCTCCTCAATTAAATCGGGTATGTCGGCAGCGGTTTTTGGTTTGGATTTTATCTTTTTATCTTCAGGCACATAAGATGTAACCAATGAAGTGTACGAACTCAAAATCTCGTCATACGCACCATTGCGAGTAAATTTCTCTAAGGTTGTATAGTAGTCATTGTAATCATTGAATCCAACCTTGATGAGAGTTTTCCAATAAATCTGTTGTTGATTATCAACATCTAAATCTAATTTCATTTGTTCAAGGGCTTCTTTCTTTTTATTGCCTCGTAAATCTAATGCTTTTGAATAATTTGTCCTCACATAGTCCAACCTCATTTGAAAATCAGCATACGCCATAGTAACCGTAAAATCTCTGTGAATTTCTTTAGTAGGTAATGTGTATTTTCCCGATGCGATTAATTCATCTGCCTCTTTTCCCGTTTCTACAACGGGTTTAATTTTACTCGATTCGGTAGTTTGTCTTTCTATTGCCCTTAATTCGTGAATGATTTTTTCTTTCAACCCTTTCAGTTTAACTGACTCCAAAACCTTACTCATTTCATTTAATTGTTTCAGAAACACATCCAAATTCTCTTTAACCTTCTCGTATTCATTTTTAACTTTTATGAGTTGTTGTCTTTGCGTATTATAGATTGCCATTTTTTTACGCATACTCGCTTCTTCTGTCTGCCACCATAATTTCGCATTATCATCGGGGTCGGTTGTTAGATTAGATTGAACTTCGGCAGGGTCAAGGGAAAATATATTTGTCTTATTCAAATCGCAATCCCCCGCACTCATAACACCCTTAATGGATGCGATTTTCATTTTTACTTTTGAATAAATGAATTTATCTATGGAGTTGTACGCAAGTACATACACCACTCGAACATTTGCCCACCTGTTTCCTTGCCTCCAAATACGACCTTCCAACTGAATTGCATTGGTAGGGTTATATTCTGCTTGTAAAATATAAATAACAGATGAATTTTTCTGCAAATCAATTCCTTCTCGGATTTTTGAACTTCCAATCAGAACTTTGATTTTCCCCGAATTAAAATCATTGATAGTTCTTTGCATTGGCGACATTCCACTATCATCATCCTCCTCAACGGATTTGTCTAATTGTTTACCACCATAAATCATAGACACCTCATCTTCTTCTAATTCTATTCCCATAGGTAGATGATAAACAAGATATTCCTTTATTAAATCATAAGCATTATATGGTTCTCCATCGAAGATGAATTTCTTGCCGAGATTGAGATAGATGATTTGTCCACTCCATTCTGACTTATCCAAACCATCAATAAGGTGTTGTGTCAAAACAGATGCGATACAACCAACGGTATAATAAAGTTTTGGTGAGTTTTCTACGAAATTCTTAGCGGCATTAGTTAAAGTGTGTCCTCTGACTACCACTTCGTTTCCATTGGCATCAACTATATTTCCCTTCAATTCGGGCAACGCAATTTCGGAAGGGGAACACTCTAAAAAATAAGGAGAAATATTCATCTTCTCTTGCATACTCTTTGCTTGAAACATTCGTGCTTCTCTCTTAAATGTTTTTCCCGCATTTTCAATATACACCGTTCCTCCTCCAACATCTATTTTTCCCGTTTCTTCTCCTTCATCTTTTTCATCTTCATCTTCAATTTGGGAGATAGGCACTTTTACGGGTACTGTGGAAACTATTGGTTCTTTACAAACTTGGTCTTTTTCAATCTTACCCGAAACGAAATCGGATATTCTTTGTTTTAAAATTTCTTGTTGTGGGGTATTGGGAACATAACTACTGACATTACTTACTTGTCTGCCTTCTTCGTTTTGTTCGTTTTCTTGACTATAATCAGGAATGATAAATTTCTGTGGTCGTTTGGCATCTAATTCTTCTCCACCAACTTTGAAATCGGTAAACGCCCTCATAAAATTACACAACCCCGACATATTTCTATATCTGTCAACGGTTGCCGCTAATCCTACTTGATTGGTTTCAATTTTAGGTTCGAGTTTCCATTTTTCAATAATGAAATTTTCAAAGAATGTATATGAAGAACCATATCCTATATCAATTAATTTTTGCCTGTTCACCATATTCATAACTGAAAATGCGTGTAACGGGCCTTCTGTAAAAGGAGTTGCAGACAACAAAATTCTTGATTTAACTTGTTGCGTCAATGCCAACATAGTCATTTTTGTTTTGTTTGCATTTCCGATTTTATACCAATACTTAAATGAATTTAATCCTATTGAATCTTGCCCTCCTGATTTTATTTTTCCATACCTATAATACTTCTTCCCTTGTTCGCCTCTTTCTTGAACATATCTTGACCTAACCCCACTTACGAGTTCGTTGAAATTATGTACTTCATCAACGATAATTCCATCAATTTTTAATTTGCCGAAAGTAATTGCTTGTTTTTTAACATCTGTAACTAATCTTTTTGTGGTAGTTCTTGCCTCACTCATATTCTCAGCATCATCGGATAACATCGCAGAGTTTTCAAGTGATTGTTCATCGGGCAACAATTCAGTTAGTGCAATATGAGTTGCCATTATGATAGTCTGTGGTTTCATTACTTCGGGAAGATATGTTCCCAATTCATCCAAAATCTTATTCTCCACACTATCTATCAAACCATTCCCACTTCTGCCTAATATTTCATTTGAAAATATCTTTTTGTAATAACCCTTAACCTTTTCTTTTTCCCAATCAGGAATTTGTTGTTTCTCTTTCAAATATTTATCTCTCAATCTTGTAATGGAATCACTAATTTCTTTTTGTATGGAATACATACTTTGTTGCACATCCATCATCATTAAAGCCAGAAACTCGTAATCTTGCCAATTTGGTATATTTTTAATTAATATATCCTTAATCAAATCTACATTGGCTTGGTCAGGTTCAAATTTCTTATCTGTAAGATATTTTTTCGTTTCTTCAAGTTCTGCAAGAAATACCTTGTATTGTTCGTGCAATACCATATCGCTTGGAGTATATTTTTTTAATCGGTCAAGTGTTATTTGTTTTGTCTGTTTATTATAATCGGGAAGAAATTTGTTCGGTTTTGCATTGTCCAAATCCACTAAATTGATATGTGGAATTGCTCCCCTAAATCCTTCGTTCATATCCCCTCTTGCCTCTTTCATAAACTTAGGGTGAACTGCCTTTGGTGTTAATACCAAAATTCTACTCAAATCTCCCGTTTCAAAAAGATGGGAAATCGCACCAATGGCTAACAAAGTTTTTCCTAATCCCACTTCGTGAGCCAATAGAGCATTGTTCCCTCTTGATACAATGAATTTAATTCCCTCTAACTGAATTTTGTTTAACGCAAATTTCTTACTTACATCCGTACCGAAATATCTCGCCAACTTCAAGAAGACGGGAATTTTATTTGAAACAGGGTCTTTATAAGTATTAAATTTCTTATTCCATCTGTCTGCAATAATGTCTTGCCCAGCGGCAGTCAATTCATTTTGTATAAGTTGATTGAAAATTCTATTGCCTTCCTCTTTTATCTCCGAAATCATATCAAAATATTTCGCCTCGATTGCTTTTTTAAGTTCTCTCGCCTCTTTTATCCTCCAATCTTCATCCAAAGGGGGTTTGGCATTAAAATCCATAAAGTCCTTTACCTTCATCTTGACCTTTTCTTGTTTCTGTTTTCCATTACTATCTAAATCGGGAACTCGTTTCCTTCTTTTTGTTACGGGGTCTTTTATAGTCTTGAAAAGTGGTCGGTATTTTTGTAGTTGTGGGAATAATGTAATTAAAACATCCGTCATACTTGCACTCGGAAACTTTATTAGTTTATTGTTGTATTTCCAATTTGGCAATACATATCCGTAGGGTTTACCTTTATTATCATATCCACCAATAAATTCTGTTCGGGTAATAGGCAACATATAACCATTTTCAACCATCCCCTTTGTTACTTCTCCCTCAACTGTAACACTTGGTTTGTGTAGATATGTTAAAAATAATTGCAGTATTGTTCCCCTTTCTCCACCTTTTAATTTTAATTCGGGAAAATCCGACTCCCAAAATATAGAATTGCTTAAATCTAAATTAAGTTGTCGTCTTTGGTCGTTTGGAATAGCAACACAAGTTTCAGGCATTGCACTTTTTAATATATCTACTTGGCTATCAATTATCCTTGTGCCGATTTCATCCCCATAATAATTAACGATATGATTCTGCATACTACCATAAACCGATTGGTCAGGGACTAATTTTGCGAATTTCTCGTAAGTATTTCCCGATGCGTATAAATACAGATAATTATATTTTAATTCCAAGAGTTGTCGAGTAGATGTATCAACTTTGATGTCCTCAATCATTAACAATCTCTGATGTATCAACGCATCTACTAACTCGGTGTAGTGATACATATAATCAATACCAAGAACTTTCAAACACAATAACTGATAGAATTTGTTATCTCCCTTTAATACGAAATAAGCCAACAATTCTTCTACTAAAATATCTTCATTGTACTTCCAATAGATTTCCTCTACCTCATAAACATAGTTTAGGTTTGATTCGTTTTCGGGACTAATTGGGACATCAACGATTTCTTTTATTACTTCCTTTTTTAATATTTTGTCTTTTTCAACTATTGTTATTTTCTTCGTGTAGGATAAGATGTAGTCGGCAATAAGAGATAATATATTGTCATAATAATTATCTGTCAATAATCTTTGTTTATCAATTATTGATTGGATTATTGGTCTTCTTTCAAGTAGGTCTTGTGGAATTTCAAGAATAGGTCGTGGTGTTACCTCTAATCTTTCGGTTTCACGGATTGTCATTCCTTTTTTAAACGCACCCAAAATAACTTTAGAATAAGTTAACCCTGTTGCACTAACATCAATGATGGAAAATGCACCATTGGTTGATGATAAAATAATGTGTTTTGGACTATAATATGCAGTTAGAGCATCAGATTCTTGCAAACTATTGATGCCTTGAAAAAACGCAAGAGAAGGAACGGGATAATCTACACCCTTTATTCTTAATTCGTGGAATATAGGATATTCGACATCGCAGTATGCAGATGCTTCGGCAGGAATATAAAAACCATTCAATAGAAGTTTAACATCTAATTCTTCAAGTTTATCGTTCTCATTCTTATTGGCGAATATTTGTTCAAATGGTTCTACTTCTTCTTTTTTAAGAGGAACTGCCTTCTTAGTGTATTTTAATTCTTGAAACTCTACTTCGTGTCCTATAAAATCTTTTAATTCGGATTTCAATTTAGGAAATGCGCTATACGGAATATAACTTGTTACTCCTTTGGATATAAACCACGCACCATCATCAAAAAAATAGAATTTTTGTGTTTTATCGGGATTATATTTGAAATCTCCGACTACTTCTTCTCTGAATTTTTCAATATCGGTAACTTTACTCGTATCTCTTTTGTTGTAATCTCCCGAACCAAATGTTATCAGACCTGTCGGCATTTCACTTTGTGTCAAATAGCCTAATGGTGGGTATCCTGTTTTAAATTTCTTTTTGTACCAATACTTTATCATTGGTTTAACCACTTCCGAAAAAGAAGGAGAATACCATAGTTCTTCCCAAGAACGATTGCCCGAAAAAAATCTCTGAAAATCATTTGATTGATTTTTTATTTTCAAATCAAATAGATAATCTGCCAAATAGTTCTGTTTCCTACTTAGATAGAGATACAGATTTTCCGCGGCATCCATTAAACCCGCATCTTTGATAATCTTTTCAGCGGCAACTTGTTCTTTAATACCGAATATTTTATTTCCCGTCATTTTTTTTAATCTGATAGTATAATTTCCATTGTACTAAATACTTGTTTTAAATTCGGATGAAAATCGTTTGCATAAATCTCATTGATTATCCGTTCAATAATTGCATATTTAGTTTCGTCATTTTGCAAGTTTTTGTAAATAGTCGGATAGGAATATCTATCCAAAGTTTTAAAACCATCCTTAACTTTAGTCATTAAATCCAATCTCTCGGAATGACTTAATTTCATATATTCTTTTGGCAGTACCATTCTTATATTTTAATTGTCAATAATACGATTCCAATACCTAATCTTGCCATCCTTCCCACTTGAGATATTCTTTATTGGTCTTTTGAAAGCCCAATGGAAATTAGTGCTTCTAAAATCAAAAAAACGCCAAATATTTTCAAGGCATTTCTTTTTGCAACCATCTTACTTCATAATTTTTACTATTGCATATTCATCATCTACGTCAGTTATTGTAAGAGTTGCATTTAATGAACTGATAAGATTTTCATTTGATTTAATTTCGTGAGCATATTCACTCGGAACTACTGAAAATAATACTCCTTTAGGTTTTAAAAAGAACGCACCACGCAAGGAATAATACGCATACGCACTCAAATTTGAAAACATTGCGTCAGAATCTATTTTATGATAAATAGTGTCTTGTGGGAAGGTTATCACTATATCGTAGGTCTTATTGTTCCCCTTGTATTCAATGAAATAATCTGCCAAATTTCTGAACGCAATATAATGTTCCCCTTCAACTACTTTATCATAATGAATCCCTTGCGAAACCCGAAAACAATAATAATCATCTTGATAACTCGTAATAACGGCATTGGTATTTGATAATACCATATCTGAACCATACCCATAACACAATGCTCGAACAAATTCTCCCCCGTGAAATTTCATAGAGATAAATGGGAAATGTTTCTTTAAATAGGTTTCAATTAGAGAGATATACGCAAATGGAGGTAACGGACACCCATCATATCGTGAAATGTATTTCGCATCATCCTTTGAAAACCCGTAATCATCGGGCATATCGTCAATGAATTGTCTTATTTCTTGATTAGTGTCCATTATATTACTTTTAAAACTTTTGATTTAGAAAACCAATAATTCCACCATCTGATTTTATTTCTTTTATATCAATAATGAAATCATCCTCTATGCTATTATTTGTCCAAACTCCGTTTAAGTTAGCCCAGTTTTGTAACGCAGATTTTTTATTTGTAGCATAAGCTAATTCCCAATCAGTCCCATCACCAACAGGTTTCAATTTTTTAGTAAAAGTCATAGTTGCGTATCTTATTTTCCATAAACTCATATTATCCTTATAAGATTTATATATATCATCAGCGAACTTTTGATGCCAAACGGCTAATTTTGCAGATTTTATATGTTTTCTAATTTCTTTATCCAATAACATTTCGTCCATTGCACGACTTATTGTTTTAAGTTGGAAGGATGATAGTTTTTTATCTCCTACA
>Ga0307378_10010859_pt1 | contig 11791 bp, 16 predicted proteins | sample UN1MG_FD_202238 | JGI IMG/M metagenome (GOLD analysis project Ga0307378, IMG submission 202238) | Soil microbial communities from Risofladan, Vaasa, Finland - UN-1 | ecosystem: Environmental > Terrestrial > Soil > Coastal area > Acid sulfate soil | place: Finland: Risofladan, Vaasa | collected...
TATCGCTGAACAGGGCCTTGGCGAGCGCCGTTCCGCTCTGCCTCAACCTCCCCTTCTCATCTTTGTCGCTCAGGAGGCACTGGACCGCTGCGACCAATCCGTCCCTATCGCCGCGCCCCACCATGACGCCTGTCCACCCGTCATACAGATATTCCCTGTTGCCAAGCACGTCGAACGCCACCAGCACACAGCCGCAGTGTATGGCCTCGTGCTGCGTTCTCGGGCAACCCTCTCCCCACAGCGAATGCTTGCCGGGGTTGAGGCCGACGAAAATGTCCACCATACGCATCGCGTCCGCCACCTGCTGCTCGTCGCCCAAGATGGACACGACGTGACCGGGGAACTCGCCCACGAGCCGTTCATGCATCGCGGCCGCGCCCTCACCGTCTATCATGCAGCCAATGCGCCCTTCCACTCGTTTCTCGTCGTCTGGGTAGAAAATGTTTGTATCGGACCATTCATTGATGAGCGTGGGAGTTATCCCATAGTTCGCCATGTACCAAGCCTGGATATAGCGAGATTGGGTGGCGATGCCCGCGATCATGTCTGTAGCAAGATAGCGGTCCAGCGTCTTCCTGAACTCCAGCGTCCATTTGAGTTCAGCATCGAAGTAGTAGAAATGCCGCCCCCGCGTTACCGCATCCAGACCTTCCGTGGCAAGCCATCCCGTCATGACCTTGGCGTCTCCCAGCTCCTCGACGCGCTTATAGCTGATGACCGGCTGGTGCTCCACGAGCCACCTCGCATAGCTGCCATCGCGCGTCGCAATGTACGCATCGTAGCCGTGTTCTCTCAGCAGCTTGACCAATAGATTGTAAAGTTTCGTGCCGCCGTTGTGCTTGTGGAGCTGGCCAGATATCAGGACAATGTTCATGAGCGCACTTGCTCCTTGACCCATTCAAATGCTGTGCGCGTGGCATCGCTCTCAAACACATAGGGCTCCTGATCCTCAAAGCCCAATCGCTCGAAGACGTAGGGATTGAAATGCACGCCCTCACGTCCGATGCTGATGCCCCGATTCACGATCGGCAGCGCCCGGCACATCCCGGCCAGATGCACGGCCATATCTTTGCCCGCGTCCTGGCTGCTGGCGTGGCAGCCGCAGCCCACCGCCTGGAATAGCTCGTGGATCTGCGTGTGCGGAATGTGCCCATAGTCGCATTCTCGGATCAGCTCATAATAGCGCAGATAGTGTGGCCGGATGCACGCCCATCGCTCCGGGGTGAATGCCACCATCCACCAGTGCGAGTGTATCGTCGCCACGCGGTCCAGATTGGCCTCGATGTCTTGGGGTGCGCATCGGCGCTTGAAGCCGGTGCTGAAGCCGAACACATCCGGGCGCTGCTCCAGCCCATCAAACAGCATCGGCAGCAATCGCCCCCAATAGGGTGAGAGCACCACGTCATCCTCCAGCATCACGATGCGCTGATAGTTGGCAACCATTAGCTCATATGCCTCGAATTGATTGATGCCGATACCTACGTTATCCGCGCGAATGTGCGTCACGTTGCCAGGCCCCAGACGGGCATCCAGAAACAGCGCGGTCGCCTCCTGTATGCGCCCCGCATCGCCCACCGTCCGCCCACTGTAGCGATTCACGGCGCCATCTTGGAACAGATGGTACTCGATGGGCGGCGCATCGCGTTGTGCCTCCAGGGATGCCAACAGTTGGCCCAGATACTGCGGACGGTCGAAGCTGATGATGCCCACACCGATAGGATCCATCACACTACCATCCCCAGCGCCCGTGTGACGATCGCGCCCCTCATCAACTGTTCGATGAATTGGTCGACCAGTAGCGGCGTAGTGATAGGTTGCGCCGCCCGTCGTGCCGCGCGGATCTCGTCGCGATAGCTGTCCAATATCTCGCGCCGGTTCTCCACCATCACATTCTCCTGGTAGCACATGCAGTGTGGGTGTGCCGGCTGCGTTGGAAACTCATCAAAGCTGTACTCCTTGTCGGCATAGTTGTCGCAGATATCGGTGCGCGGGTGCTGTGGCGACAGTTTCCAGCGCAGCTTCTCCACGAACGGATTGGCCCGAGCCGCCGTTTCGTGTGCCTGTGCCGCCGCCCTGCTAATCTCCGTGCGTGCCAGCCGCATCGCGTCGTAACTGGCATCGGTGCCATAGGGTGCCTTGGTGCGCACCAGCTGCCGGCCCGGGGCCAGGAAGCGCTCCAAGTCCTTCGCCATATCCCGCGAGGCCCGCCCCTTGCGTATGCCGTCCTCGAGCATCGCGTCGACCTTGCGCCGCGTCGTGCCTGCCGTGGACCAGATGCGATCGCTCAGGGTGTAGCCATTAGGATCCACCCATAGATGAGGCGGGTCATAGCCGGCCAGCGGGTTAGGCGTGAACACCGTACCCTGCTCGCGCACCACGCCGCCGCGCAGCATCCCCTTGATGTCCCCTGGTAGGTAGCGCTCCATCATCGCCGCTTGCTGCTCGACCTGGATGCGCATCGCCGCACCGATGCTGGCCCACAGTGCCCGCATGTATGGCGATGTCGGGAACACTGTCCCGTTGGCCAGTACCTGGTAAGGCGAGAACTGCCCTGCCCGATCGCGCGCCACAAAGAGGCGCATCACGTGGTCGCCGATATCGCGCTGCAACTCATAGGTTCGCGCCCGTGGTATGATGCCATCTGCGTCTGCTGCACGTAGCACCTGCCCGCTGGCATAGGATGCCAGTCCGGCGAACAGTGCCGACATGCGCCGCTCGTTGTCGCGCATTACGGCCAGGTGCCTGCTGCGGTAGCTGCGAGCCATTTATCCTCTTTCTTGCATCTATGTCTGATTAGGTGAACTACGGCAGAATCTCCGCTATCGCCTTTGCCCGCTGAACGTCCAGAAACGCAAGGGCCGCGTCGATCTGCGCTTGCGATAGGTTCGGCTGGTCGTTGAACTGGTGGCGCTGCACAAACTGCCCGCCCGCGTCCAGCTCGATCACGCGTGCATGCAGGCTGCGGCTTGGGTTTGTGCCGTCCCCATCGCGGAAGCGCCACGTGCAACGCCCTACACGGTGCCCGGTAGGGAAGCCCAGGTCGCCGAGTAGCGCGGTGCGTCTGCTATCCATGAACGCCTGGAGCTGCGCGATCTGCTGCGCTGTCAGGTGTGGCACCTCATCACCCGACCGCACCCGCATCACATCGCCGAACTGATCCAATATCTCCAGGTTGTACTGGAGCGCCCGCTTGCCAGCGGTGCCGTCCAAGTCGTCCAAAAAATGGTCGACCCTCCCAATGCTGGTCGGCGTCAGCACGTCCTGTATCTCGAATGCCATTACACGTCCTCCTCAAAGGCCAAGAACCAGTCGGCGGCCTCTGCCTGCGCTTCCGTCAGCAGTGCGTCCCGTTCTGCCTGACTGAAGAACTCCGCGTCGTCTTCACCGCTGATGACAAGCGCCTCCTGCCTGGTCAGCGGGTGCGTGACCCAGCCATGCCAGTACCGTGTTATGTCCCCTGGCTGCAGCCCGGTGGCGCGTTGCTGCGCCTCCAGGCGGCTGCGATCTGCGGCGCATTGCCCAGTAGTGAGCGGTAGATATTGCATCCTAGAACACTCCCCAGTAGCTGTTCATTGCTGCTTGCATCGTGACTCGCTCCGCATCCGTCAGCGATGGATCGACGATGATGAGCGAGACGATAGGCCCTTTCCACCAGGTGGCGAGACCGTCGTATTGAGCTCCTATCGCCAGGCCATCTGGGTTCAGGGCTCCCGCATTCCCGGATGCCATCGATGTGCCATTTCTCCAGACTTGGCTGCTGGCACCATTGAACAGTACGGCCCAGATGCTCCAAATGCTATCGGATGTGCCGAAAATGAGCGGCGCTCCTCCCCCGTATATCGCCCAGTTGTCTGCTCCTACTGCCGGAGATTGATACAGCGCGGCCCGATTGGTAACATCGTCACCATCGGAGATCTGCCGCTGAAGGCCATCATCCACCGCAGTGGCATCGAGTTGCGCCACGGCGAATATGTTAAATGGCTGACTCAGCGCTCCGCCCGTGGTGTATGCACCGCCCAGCCAGTCATTCGCACCATCGAACGTCATCCCCGCATGGCCATTGCGTGCGTTCGCCACGTAGAGCGGTTGTTTGGCTGCCGTGGCCTGCGTTACATTGTCGCCGCCCTTTTGGTCGTAGACGGTGACGTCGTAGCTGGCCCCGCCCGCCCACGCCGCGATAGCCGCCGTGTCTAGGTCGCCATTAGCCAGATAGCCGAAGGCAGCCTCCGCATTGTCGCTGGCTCGACGCAAGCGCCTCAGGGGGCCGGTGTAACTGCTCAGCACCCGCCGCGCCGGTTCGTAGGCGTGGACGATGGAGGCAGCGAAGGGGTCGTAGGCAGGCCTAAAGCCACCATCCAGCAGAAAGGCCCTCCGTTTAGGATATGGCATCCTAGTTATTCTCCGACTCGAGTTCGACGTACATGTTCGTGCTTGCCACGGGTGTGTACGCATCCAACGTTTCCAGAATACCGCTCAGCGTACGGCTTCCGGCAGCGCAGGTGTAGGGCAGGCGGACTGCCACGTTCTGGCTGACACTCGCCGTGCTGTTGGTCGAGTCCTCCGTGGTCATCGCGTCGAAGTCAATCTGCCCGATGCGCGCCGCCCGGTTCGCCCACAGCAACAGATACGGGGAGTTGTCGGCGATCGGCGTCGGCGCCACGTTGAACAGATGGAGCCGATACCGCCCCACCAGCGCCTTGTTGTCCGACATCAGCCGCGCCTTGCAGATGATGCCCGAGCCGCCGTTGACCCGCGCAATGTTCGTGAAGGTGAGGTTGGCCGCAGCGCCGGTGTTGCCACAGACATCCTTGGCGGTGTATCCTGTGGTATCCGCAGGTCGCGCGAACGTGTCGCTCACCACGGAATGCGGCCCGCCTATCTCACCGATGTGGTTCTCGCCGGCTGCGATGGATGCCACGTCCACATTGCCGATGTCCACGCCATCGTTGGCCGCCAACTTGCCTATGGCTGCCGTGCCTGCCCCAAGCGCGACAGTACCAATGGCCGCCGTACCCGCTCCAAGCGTGACAGTACCAATGGCTGCCGCCCCCGCCGCCATCTCGACCGTGCCGGGATTGGTCGCCGTGAAAAGCTCCTGCTCGTTGCTGTCGCTGATGATGACTCTAGCCATTGTCTACTTACTCCCCTGCGGCCTCTTCCTGCCGCTGTGCTTCTCCTATGCCCTGCTGAAAGCCCAGTGTGTCGCCCTCTGGGAACATCTTTTCCCGACGCGCGTCGGCCTCGGCAGTAGCGTCTTCCACTTCCTTCTCCGGATCCGGCACGATGTCGAGCAGCGTCAGCGCCGTCTTGTCCGTGATGAGTTCGTTGTCCTTGGCGAACTGCAGCTGCTGCAGTAGTAACTCCACCGCTTGCGGGACGACCTCGGGCCAACTCACCGCCAGGTCGTCCATTACCAGTCGCGCATCGGTGAGCGCTGCCATCGCCAGCCATATCTCGACCAGCTCGCGTAGCCAGTCCTCGTTATCCACCTGCCGGCCCGTGATGTCGCGCACCCACTGGTCCATCTGCACTTCGGTAGACGAGCGCCCACTCGAAATCTCCCCGCCCCAGATGAACTCGGGAATGCCGGTGTGGTCGAGCAGCAGCAGGAACAAGGACTTGAGCGCGGTCTTGGTGTCCTCGGTGAAGCCGACGGGCGGCGCGACAAACTTGGCATCGCCACCCTTGCCCACCAGCAGCACGGCGTTCTGGTCGATGTTCATCTGGTAGCGCGTCTCGGTGTTGGCATCCTTGTCGGTATAGGTGTCGTCCTCTGCCGGCTTGTTGGCATTGACGACCGCGTCGATGTCCTCCATCCCGACAAAGGCCAGCAGCGGGTTGCCCAGCAACTTGGCGCCGTCGAGCTGCTTGAAGATGAGATCGTCGTACTGGTCGTATAGTGGGCGCAGTTCCTCGTGAATCGGGTGTCCATACGTCTCATTGGCGCTGCGCTCGTTGGCGATGTGGATGACCGGGATGCGCCCGATGAGGTTGGCGAACTGCTCCTCACTGACGACCTGCGCGCCCTTTTTGACCGTCACCGTGCGCCCGTCGGCCCGGTACTCATCAATGATCGTCTGCCCGCCGCCCCGCGTCTCGACCGCATAGCTCAGCACAACGCGATAGTCCATCTCATCCCACGTTGGCGTCACCGTATCCGGCGACGGCACCGATAGTGTCCCGTCCGCGTTGACGATGATGTACTGGTCGCCCAGGCCCAGCTTGTCACGGAACACACGCATGAGCGTCGAAGCGTTCAATGTCAGGAAGCGCCCGATCTGCTCATCTGTGTAATTGCGCGGGTCGGCGTCGTTATCCGGGTCGCCGGATTCCTCTAGCTCGATCTCGATGCCCTGACCCAGCGTCCAGGTAGCAAAGATGTTCTCGATACGCTTGCTGAACAGCCCGCCGAGCGTGTAGCCCTTCGCCTTGCCCCGGCGCAGGCGGTCCCAGAACTCGTAGTCGGGCCGCGTCTCATCTGTCGTCTTGACGTAAGCCCGGCTCTTGTAGAGCGTCGTCTGTGCGTTGCCGACCACATAGCGCCCGATCAGCTCGCGTACCGGCAGCACGCGGTCAAGGAATCGTCCGATAATGTTTCGGTTAGCGTCTGCCGCCATATAGTCCTCTCACTGGTCGCTCCCGGCTGCCATAGAGACTGGCCGCGCTGCGCACGATCTGGATGTTCGATGGGCGGTTCGCCGCCTCCCAGGCCAGGGCCAGCGAAATCACACAGTCGTCGTGCATCCCTTCCGGCGCCTCGTAGCGCCAGCGCCCGGACGGGAGCCGCGTGGCCTCGAATGCCTGGAGCTCACCCATCAGCATCTCATCGTCCGGGATGCCAATCTCGCTGCGCTCGAAGGCCAGCTGCAGGGCCACGATGATGTCCTGCTTGGTCTGCGCCGTGGTCGTAAAGCCCTTGACGGGCAGACCTTCACTCTGTAGCTGCTCGATGTTCGGGCCGCCGATGCTGTTCTCCTCAGCCAGAATGTCGCACACTTGCCACTGCCGCGCCAGGGCCTGCAGGCGCCCGCGCTGCACCTCCCAGCCGATTTGATTGAAGCGGTCAATGGCGCACACGCGCCGCGTCTCGCGCTCGATGACGGTCAGCACCGTAAAGTCGTAGCTCTGCGCCCAGTCCACGCCCATCACATAATGGTGACTGGTGCTGGGCTTGGCCGGCCCCTGTGCCACACACGCCCGGATGTTGCGAAACACCGCACCAGCATCGTCGATGAACTCGGCCAGGTACTCTTGCTCGAAGGTGCGCTGCGGCAGCTGCTTGCGCGCCGCCTCGATCTCCGATGGTTCGATGTACGGGTTGGTGGAGGTCGGGAAGCGCCAACTTTGCCATTCGCCCTCACCGTCGTCCTGCCCACGCAGCCAGTTGCGCCAGAACCAGTTGTGGCCCTTGGGCGTCGAGATAAACAGGGCCCGGCCCTGTCGGTCGGATAGCGCCGGGCGAACTGCGTCTATCCACGCTGCCTCCTGCATGAACGCGCACTCGTCGAACACGACAAAATCGAGCCCTTCACCGCGCAGGCTGTCGGGATTGTCGGCGCTGCGCACCTGCACCCAACCGCCGCCGGGCAGCGTCACCTGGCGGTCCACCTTGCCGATGTCGGCCCCGATACGAACGCCCATGCGATGGATGGGCCGCCAGCCAACTTCACTCATCTTGTAACTGGGGGCCACCCACCAGGCGCGCCCGCCCTGCGCTGCCACGTCAAGACATTCGTTGACGCCGAGACGTGTCTTCCCCCAGCGCCGGCCTGCAGCAAGGGTTTTGAACCGCGCCGGATGCGCGTGGACCTCTGCCTGCCCCGCATGCGGATGGGCCTCAATCCGTATCTCCACCGTCATCCCAATTTACTACGACGATAGGGCCACCGCCTGGGCCGCTGATCTCACTGCGCTGCACGGGCTTCCCCATCAGGTAGTCGCTCAGCCACTGGCGGGCGGTAGAGTCGCCGGCCTTGGCACGGGCCACTGCCGTGTCCACGATCTTCGCCCAGTCCTTCAGCGTGACGTGGCGAGAGAGCGCAGTGAGGTACTTCTCTTCTGTGCTGCGCTTGGGACGACCGTTCGGGTTGCCCGAGTGTCCCTTGGCGAATTGTCCGTTGTCCTTCCTTGGAGTCACTGATCCTATCCTGCTATCAGGCCGCGCTATCGCCTGTCCGTTGCGGAATGTCGTACTTTTCCACCAGTTCTTGCCATCGCTCTTCAGGCGTTTCCCCTGGCCGTAATTGCTCCACGGTATCTTTCAGGAAATCGCGCATATAAAAGCGGCCGCGTCCACGACCATTGGCATATTTCATGTCTTCACACCATGCGATGAGCTGGTTCAGATAAAACAGATCCCGAAATGCAGGCACCCACATGGTGCCATCAGGGAACTCAACAGACACCCATCGCTTGGTATCGCCGTCAGCGAACGACATCTCCGTATCGAGTGTGACGCTCAGTTTCCCAAGGTCGTACTTATACTTCATTCCCCCAGCACTCCCACCCCTTGCGCTCGTTGCGTGCAAACAGCTCAATGTATGGCCCGTCGTAACACCACTCGATCTCATCATAAAGCAGCTTGGGCTTGGCGCTGTGTCGCGTGACTGGCGCCTCGATCACGCTGTCCAGTTTCTCCTTTGGGTGTCCCTGCCCCCTCACCCCAATGAGCAGGAACTCATGCCGCGTGTTGACGAACCAGCCGATGCCCGGTGCCCGGTTCTTGATCCAGACGCGGCTTGCCTTGTACTCAAAGCCCCATGCCTCCATCACCCCGAAGGCTTCGGGCAGCAGTGGCGACGTGGCCCACAACAGCAACACGCACTCATCGCCTGCCAAGTCCCCTACTGGAAGATCGGCGATCTCCTCCACGGTCATCGTCGGGTAGATGCTCGCCGCGCTCTGGTCAAACCCGCTGTTGTCATAGCTCCACGGTGGGTCAGCGTAGATGACTGCGTACTTGCCCTCTGGCAGCGGTGGCGACTTAGGCGGCGGGAATGCCTCGGCGATCTCTGCCTTCAGGTCAGAGCGCGAAAGTGCTGCTGCTCTATCCACCCATTCGTCCACGTTCTCGGGCGTGACATAGGGCTTGACCATATACAGTTTCCTATACCCCGCTGGTAAAAGTATCCCCTGGGATACTTTTAGATCAAGGCAGTATTTCCCGTAGACCTCCTTGAGCCGGAAGGCCGTGGCGCGCCCGATGTCAACTTCTGGATCGGCAAGGTACGCTTCAAATGTCTCGTAGCCCATCGTCTTGTACTGCTTCTCTGCCTCGAACCAATACAGCTCCTCGCCAAGCGCCAGGAACGTCTCTTCTGCTTGGTTCCGTAAGCCAACGATGCGACGATGCCGTTCCCATGCGTCATCTGCTGCCACGATCTCGCCTGTTCGATTGTCAATGAGCACTGCTTGCTGTTCCACTTGTCACCTCCGCCCGTGACTCCGCATTTTCAAAGTGGGGCAGGCGGTGCGGATTCCGCTTTTCGGGTGCTACCCTAGCCCCACTACGATTTCCCTCCGCGTGGGGGCGGTTCAGGAGCCCACCCGTCCCCGCCACCCACGCATCAAAAAGGAGGAGAGATGATGGATGCCACGCTGGTGCGCGACATGCCTTAGAAGTCCAAATCGGCGCCAGTGCAATATGTCCCGTATGGCCCAATCCGACGGGTTGGGTCGACAACCGTCACGTCTGGCCCTTGCAGCAGCGTCCCAAGGGTGCCAAGGGTGCCAAGGGTGCCAAGGGTAGTGGGCATCCCGAGTACGCTATACGGGTCCGGGCCCCAGCCCTTGCCATAGTGCGCCGGGTCTTCCCACGCCTCAAACTCTGCCTTCAGCGTTCGCGGCTTGATCCACCACGCACGATAGGCCAGCGCGCCGAACATCAGCCCGCAAAGCAATGCTGCGATCATCTCACCCTCCACAACGGATGGCGCCCGGCCAACGCGCACGCTAAGTCGCCTCTTGCCCACCCACTACTCCCTGCCGGGCGACATCCGTCACTGAACCCCCTATAACGTCATCTTCGGTTGCGCTTGCGTGCAACCCGCGCCTGCTTTCGTTTCTCCTTGCGCCGCTTGGCTGCATATTTCGAGAGCTTGCCACCAGAAGTGCGGCTCACATATGCCTCGTTCCGGCCCCGGAGTACTGCCCTCGCTGCCGGTTCCAGCTCATCTGGAAGCTGCTCATAGTCCTGTGCGCGAAGAAGATCCCTCGCCCTATCCTGGAGCGCCACCAGGTGGTTCGTGTCTACGTTCATTGCTCCTCCTCACAATGTCATCCTCACCTCTGGCCCCCTTGATAGTCGATTTCAGAACTTCACCGGCTCACATTCGGGCGGATTTTTCCAGCGCATCACACAACCAAAGCGGCCCACACTCGGAATACAGTGAGCAATGCCATCCGTGTCTAGCACGCGATGGGTTGAACCGCCAGGACGCAAATAGAGCGTCTTCGGATTGGGAATGCGATAGACACGAGTGTTGCCCGTGTCTGGATCAATCCATTCGTACTCGCGCCACAACTCATGCCTGATGTCATACGAACTAAGGTCTGACATTCCTCCTCCTCATAACGTCATCCTCACCATCTGCTGGCCCTTCTGCAGCCCGGGCCGCAGCTCTAGCTCAATGCCACCAATCGGCTGCGGCAGGTAGCCCTTCCATTCCGTATAGGTCGGCGGTCCACCGTCGTTCACGGTGCGCATGAAGGTGCCCGCATATCCCCCAAGGCGCACCTGTTGCTTGATGTGACCATAGCGGTCGGTGTACTCAACTGCACGCCGGTAGATGTCGGCGTTGTGGCTGTGGCCGAATAACGCAAAGTCACAATCGTGTGTCCACAACCATCGCTCCATATTCAGCGCCTTGGCCCCGCCAAGGCGCCCGCCCGTGAAGCCGTGGTGGATGTTGCCGGTGATGACCGTCGAGCCGGCGTGCTTATCGGGACCAAAGCAGAAGCACAACTGCAGCCAGCCGTACACCCCGAAGGCCAGGTCGTGGTCATTCGGGAAGCCGCCCCAGCCCTTGATCGTGACCACGATCTCGCGGTAAATGTCGCGCTCGAACTTGCGAAGGATCGTACCCTCGTGGTTCCCGCACACCAGGCCCAAGCATTTCGATGCGATCGGCTTGATGATGGACAGGAAATGGTCGCGCTGTGCCTCTGCCAGATCCACGAGATCGGCCACGCCTATCCATGAGGCCAGGATGCCCGGGTCAAAGCGCTTGTCGTGAATGTTAATGAACTCGCAATAGTCGCCCATGCCGATCCAGTAGCACATCGGGTCGGCCTCGATACGGGCCACCACCTGTTGCAGTAGCTTCTCATCACACGCTGCCGTGCCGTCGTGGACATCCCCGATGGGCACGATGTGGTAGACCGTATCCGCATTGCGCGGTACGTCGTACCACTCTCGCCTTAGTGTGCGGGCCATCTATGGTTGCTTGACGCCCAACACGATCGCAGCCACGGCGACGAGGGCCGAACCCGCCTCGGCCAATGAGCGCCACGGTTCACGCTTCTCCAGCGTGCGGATGCGCGTCTCGTGATCGGGCAGGATCTCGTCTAGTCGTTTGTCTAGTGCATTGAAGCGCAGCTCGAGATACTCGCGCACTGATACACGATCATTCGATACCTGGTCTGGTGTCATTCCGTGCGCCCCTTACGGCTGATATTCTATGGTGTTGGTCTGAACTTCTTGGTTAGATCATAGAGCCCCATCGCTGCGCATGCCGCCACCCCACCGGCCAATGCCCAAATCACAACGCGAATCCACGGCAGCGCTGCGATG
>Ga0307378_10010860_pt1 | contig 11791 bp, 13 predicted proteins | sample UN1MG_FD_202238 | JGI IMG/M metagenome (GOLD analysis project Ga0307378, IMG submission 202238) | Soil microbial communities from Risofladan, Vaasa, Finland - UN-1 | ecosystem: Environmental > Terrestrial > Soil > Coastal area > Acid sulfate soil | place: Finland: Risofladan, Vaasa | collected...
GGAGGATTATGGGGCCTCCCGCTGGGGATGCCCATAGCTCAATTGGTAGAGCAGCAGACGAAATCTGTGGATGCGGGTTCGATTCCCGTTGGGATGATATTATAGCGACGATGGCATTAGAGCCGACGGATCTCTCATAAGGATCTGGTGTAGGGTGCAAATCCCTCCGTCGCTACCAAAGTAGAAGGGCGTCGGAGATTGGCGAGCCGAGCTGATTTGCTAAATCAGTGATCTGAAAGGATCTGAGGGTTCGATTCCCTCCCCTTCTGCCATGTTAAAACAAATCAATTCAAAACGGCAAGGTAATGTAGGAATAGCGAGAGCAATTTTATGGTATACAGATCAAGACCTCTGCTCTCCGCCATTTGGAGCATGAACTGGATAGGATTCCAGCACCGTTTCGAACACGGTTGGCACCTATGGGTGTGAGGATCAAGACCTCCATGCTCCGCCATCAAATAAATATAAGATGAGCATTAGTCTCTAAATAAATATAATAAGACACATTCTAGGAGAACATTAATGCTGTCGATAGTAATCCCACACAAGAATACGCCGCAGAACGACGAATCACTAGAATTAGCAAAGAAGTCTATAAAAGACAATACTCGCTGCGAATACGAATTAATGATAATAACAGACCCACCAGGATGCCCAGGCAGAGACCCGTACGCATTATGGAACGAATACGTTCCACAAGCAAAATATGAAGCAATTATATTCTCAAATTCAGACGTAATCTTTGGACCAAATTGGGACGTAAATTTCAGGAAATACGCTGGAGACAACGGAATACTTACTCAATTCCTTGTTGAACCTGGAATTATTGGTGTATCGGCCTTTAATATCAAACACGATTTTGGTTTGAGACCATCAGATTTCAGATATCAAGATTTCTGCAAATGGGTCCTAGAAGTAACACCTAAAGTACCAGAATTAGAAGAAAAGATGGGTCATCACATGCCATCATTAGTAATGAAATCTTATTTCAATAGAATGGGCAAATTCCAATGTGAACATCCATTCCCATGGAGCAACGATCAGACATTCTTTGCTACAGTAAAGCATAATGGTGGTAAGATATACAAAGTAAATTCGTTCGCTTATCATTTCCAACAATTGTCGAGGACACCAAGATAGGACATAATGATGGAAGTAATATTCGCACTCACCAGACATAATTACGACTCTTATTCAGATTATGTAAATCTGGTTAAGAACGCTTGGGGAAAATGGTGTTACATCGACGAAATTAATTTTACTGTATCAGATAGATTATATATATTTAGTCCATTAAATGGAGAAATATCGCCACATATTCAAAATCATATTCATGAGAAGAAATGTAAATTGGCTTGGTGGAACCTTGAAAGACCACCACGTGATGAAAAACATGCCGAACACAAACAAAACGTATCAGAAATGTTCAAATCTGTTGATTATATGATAGTTTCCGATAGATATTATCAAGGAGAATATTATAAAGAATTTGGTAATAGGATTATTTTTATGCCAATGGGATATCACGAGTGTCTGTGTGAATATCCATTCAACTCAATTAGATCAAAATATTCCTTTGCACATATAAGTTATGTTTGGGGAAGACGAGATATATTAAAAAGATTACCTTTTTGTATGCCAAATAGTTGGGGTGAGCAACGTAAACAAGATTTGCTCCGTACAAAATTCATGATCAACGTACATCAAGACCAATTCAAGATTTTGGAGCCATTGAGATTCATAATAGCAGTATCACATGGTTTACCAATAATTTCTGAGACCATTCACAATGCAGCTCCTTATGAAAATGGCGTACATTATATCCAATGTTCCTACGAAGAAATTATCAACAAAGCACAATTTTGTGACACTAACAACTACGTTAATTATATGAAATTAGCCAGGAATGCTTTCGACATGATGAAGAATAAATATCCATTCACGAATAACATCGTAGAAATGGCTAAATATATAAAATGATCATCCACAACAGTTTCCCAGACGGCACTCCATCACACACCGGAGACGCAATTTTAAGCAGACCAATAATCATAACCATCAAGGAAACTTTCAAAGACCTTATATCTCTACAATTTGAGAAAAAACACCATTATTTCTTTGACGACCTTGGATTGCCACTAACAGAAAGAACAATCTCAGGACCTAATTTCAATGCATGGTTCGGATGCTATGCCGATATAATGACTGTACATGGTATGTCATATTTCACGCAAATTCACTCGTTCAATAGGCAGATGGAAGCTCAAAATCTGCCATATAGATTGAATCAACCAGAAAAAATGCCTATGTTGCATTTCCCGCCGCCTAACGAACCAATAAATACTGTTCCAAATTGCATTTTAATAGAGAATGGGCAAAGTCTATCTGGTCAAAACTTTATTGACATGAATCCACTATTGCCACGATTGGTGAACGATTTCAAAAAATATTTCTTCTATACCTCAGCACCAACATCATTTACTGCACCAAACCTCTGTAATATCCCATTCCAAAAAGGACTGGTAATCCTACATCACGTCAGTAATAAATGTATAGCTCTTATCACTCGCGGTAGTGGCGTGAACGCTGCCACGTACTCAGAGATAAATCGAAACAAACCAAGAGCCATTGTTGGCTGGAATTACCCATACAAGCTGTGGGATCATAATTTCACTGCTTGTGCAACCTACGAACAACTTTGCGTGTTCGTAAATAACCTGAAAGTGAGGTAACAATGATCGTTGCAAATTACATCCTCCACTACGGGCATGACTACTTATCATATTCAGTCAAATCAATCTATGACCACGTAGACAAAATATTCGTCGTATATACCAGTCATCCATCACATGGTCAAGGAACCAAGCTGGTAAATCCGGAGACGCGAGCCGATGTAATAAACGCACTTTATGCATTTGGCGATCCAAAAAATAAAATCCAGGTAGTTGATGGGACCTTCGCAAATGAAGGACAACACCGAAGCGTTATAGGAAAACACTACGCCCATGCAGACTTAATCTTGATCGTAGATGCAGATGAAGTATGGCACGAAAAAACAATCTCCAAAGTCATCCCATGGTGCTTGAACCACCCCAACGCCAGTTGCTTCAAAATGTCCTTCATTCACTTCTGGAGATCATTCAAATATTACCTCAAAGACCCATGTGCACCAGATAGACTATTCTGTCCCAAGAAACAGCAAGGTATTATCGAATATCCACCAGCAGAATTCGGCCCAGTACACCACTTCGGCTATGCCCGTGAAGAGAGATTCATCAAATACAAGATCGACATTCATGGCCACAAAAACGAATGGCGACATGATTGGTTTGAAACCAAATTCAAAGCCTGGCCAACTAACCGCAACATTGGAGACGTCCACCCAACCTGTCATAGTAACTTCTGGGGCGTTCCTCAGCCATATAATCTAGAAGATCTACCAGCAGTCCTGAAGACCCACCCATACTACACCAGAGACATAATCTAAGAGGAGTTTAACATGGAACACATTGAACTTTTAAGAGAATGCCGAATCTGCAAAAACCCACACTTCCAAAAAGTATTGGATCTTGGAAATCAATATATAGCAAATGCATTCCACTCAAAAGAAGCACCACCAACACTAACAGCGCCACTACTCCTTATGCGATGTAACAAATGCGGACTGGTACAATTGGCCCACTCAATAAACACGGACCTAATGTACCGAAATTACTGGTATAAATCAAGTATCAATAAAACAATGAGAGACCACCTGGAAGATTTAGTAGACAAAATCATAGTTATTCAGCCAGTAAAATCAGGAGACACAATAATAGACATAGCCTGTAATGATGGTTATATGTTGGGATGTTACAAACAGACCGTGAACAGAATAGGCGTAGACCCATCTAATATTAAACCAGCAAATTGTACTCAATTTTTTAATAATTATTTCTCAGCAGGATTACTTCAGGATGTACCGAAAGCCAAGATTATAACTACAATCGCAATGTTCTATGATTTAAATGATCCAAAGAAATTTGTCAAAGACATAGAAGCATGCTTGGCACCAGGCGGCATATGGGTCCTAGAATTGGCTTACTTAAGAGACATATTAAGTGCAACATGTTATGATACTTGCTGTCATGAACACGTCTGTTATTATCGACTTGGAACGTTCGAAATGTGTTTAGAAGGTACCAACTTGGAAGTCTTCAAAGTTGAATTCAATAAAATCAATGGTGGATCATTCAGGATATATGTTTCCCACAAAGGAGCAAGGAAGATAGACAGCGAGGTAACAAATACACGTGATTGGGAAAAATATTTATTCCTAGATTCTGATAGACCATATCATGAATTTGCATCCAGAGTAGAAAAGTCCAGAGAAGAATTAATGGTCTTCTTGATGAGTCAGAAAATCAAAGGAAAGAAAATTTGGGGTTATGGTGCTTCAACTAAAGGTCAGGTGACGATGCAATATTGTAATATAAATTCTGATCTAATAGATGCTGTGGCTGAAAGAAATCCAGATAAATATGGTCTTTTTACTCCTGGTACTGATGTCAAGATTTGTTCTGAGGATGAGATGAGAGCTGCGAAACCTGATTTTTTGGTTATTTTCCCTTGGCATTTCTTGACAGAGTTCAAGGAGCGTGAAAAGGATTTGATGGCTTCCGGTACGAAATTGGTGGTCCCATTGCCACGCTTTGAGGTGATCTAATGGTATTGCAAGGCCCAGAAGAAATAGTAATGTCAACAGCTGTATTGAAAGCGAATGAATTAATTCCAAATGAGGCTTGTCCTCCAAAAGATTGGGATTTACAACAAGCATTAGGTAATATAGATTTCCTGAAATTTGCAAAATACGGGAATGTTGATGTTCTAGATATGGGTTGTCAAGGATCTGTTGTATTGAATAATTGCAAAAAGATGGAGATCACAGGAAAGAAGATTGGTATTGATTTTGTTGAAGTCCCAGCCGATGAGGGGATAACACATGTAGTTGGTGATATAACCAAAACAGGATTCGAAGATGCTTCTTTTGACGCAATCACCTGTCTTTCTGTGCTGGAACATGGTGTTGATGGGTATAAATTCTTTTCTGAATGCTCTAGACTTCTTCGACCAGATGGAAGGTTGTCATTGTCTTTTGATTATTGGGACCCAAAATTACGGACCAATGCGACACCTTTTGGTCTACCATGGAGTATCTTCTCAAGAGCTGAAGCAGAAATTATAATCACAATAGCTAAATCTTATGGTTTTGAAGTAACACCAGGCTCAACAGACGATTGGTCTGTTGATAAACCTGTCATTTATCCTGGTTATTTTTCACCATGTGAGCACAGTTATACGTTTTGCTTTTTGGCTTTTAAGAAGATTATGGTGAACCACATTCCCTGAAATCTTCTTCCTCATCATATCTTAGTAACAATTATTCAAAAATAAAGCATGAATAAAAATTATTCCTATCTGAGGGAATCAATAGATCCTGTAAATCAAGTGTTCTTCGAAACGAGGATATTGCGTGGAATAAAGAAAGAGAAAATCAATATTTTTCAACCAATAATCAATAAATTATATGATCTTCAATTATCTGAGCTAATCCCATTTTCGATTACCAAAGAAAGTACTGATGAATATCCATTAATTCTTGAACATCCATTCATTTATTTCGAGTCACTAATAAGCGAATGGCCACCAGAAGCTATTCGAGATGCTGGTGTAATGATGATGTCATTACATGGAAAACTCAATTCACATGGGCTAACATTAAAAGATGGTCACAGTCTAAATATACAATTTATAGGTCCAAGACCATATTTCATAGATATTGGTTCTATAACATATTCTGGATCAAATGGATGGTTTGATGAATGGAAACTAACCTTCTTACCAGTATTACAACAATATTGTAATTATCATTTAGACCCAAACCAGTGGACAATAACTACTAGTCCGAATCTACTATCAAGTCTAAAAATGGACAAAATATCGGATTCTGGATGGAACACATACCCACAACCAAAAGCATTAACACGTCCAAAAGACACCATAGTTGAGAAAATAATTACAAATGAAATAAAAGGTCATACTGTACTTGACATCGGTTGCAACAGAGGACTATATAGTAAATTACTCGCAAAAGGAAATAGACATGTCGTAGCAACTGATCTAGAAACAAATTGTTGCAATGATTTATATCAGGAAGTTAAGCATGAAAATTTAGATATTTTAGTACTAAATTATGATCTACGAAATGAATATGGGAACGGTGTATTTGGAGAATATTATAAACAACATATTGGGAAAATAAGACCAGCACATAAACGATTGGCATGTGATACATGTTTTGCATCCGCCGTTACACACCATTTAGCACATGCTGGATGGTCAATACCAGAAATAGTTAGAAAATTAACCTCATACACAAATCATATATTAATAGTGGAGTTCATACCAAAAGAAGACACATATATCTCAAATTGGGGATTACCACCATCATATTCACTGAACGAATTTTATAAAGAAATCGAAAAATATTGGGAAACAGTTCAAATCATAAACAGTGATCCATCCCCAAGAGTGTTCCTAATAGCAAAAACTAAGAAATACGAGTAACAATTGTAGTCAATTCATTAGCCAAATTCTGAGGACTCCAAGCTCTATAGAACGGTTCCAACGGAGCAAACCCCTGTGCAACAATCTCTGGAATGGTCTTCTCCTCGACCAAAATGCTTGGTTGCGCACCCCAAATGTGCCTAAACATATAAGTCTTGTTAATAATAATCGGTCTCCTGGCTGCCAGAGAATAATCGATAGTGCTAGAAATACCCCTATACATATTATCATAAAGGAAAATATTCGCAGTATTCTGACCAAGGAACTGCAACAACTGTAATGGGGACAGTAATTCGTGGCTAGCAACTAAACTAATCCCAGGTTTCTTAATCAAAGACCTTGCCTCAACCACCCTCTGCCTGGCCTCAGCGCCTGTAGGATCGAAATATTTGCTATAACCAATGTGCATTTTGATCACAGCGGTATCATACTGATCCTGGACCATCTGGACGACTTTGAAGAAACCCTTATTCGTGAAACCAAAACCAAAGGTACCGAACGTTGGAACCGCAGGAACGGGATAAGGATTAGCCCATTGATATATTGGACGACTAAACTTGGAGATGTGTGGATTCTTAGTAATAAGTGAAGGATCACTACAAATCCAATGATGGAATGGTGTGGGGGTCATCGAATCTGCAGCTTCTTGTGTAATCTCATGATAAATGCCTATGCAGCGTCGTCCTACTTGTCTTATGAATGGTGGCGATACAAAAGGCTGAGTGTTTGGGTGATAATTGAAGATTACGACTTTTGGTTTTAGTTTATTCACAGCATGCATGACGTCGGTGCCTGTTGAACAATAAGAAATATGCCAGCTGAATGGTGATTGTGCTGAGTAAAGGAGGTTATATAGGTTGACTCCGAATTGGTAGACGCCACAGGCTGGTTCTGTGCTGTTAACTATTAGGACGTTCATTGATTGTCTCCGTTTTGTAACCTAATTTTACCATCCATGCAGTGTGGAGGTTCCAGAATAATGTTTTATCCTTATTATCCAATAATTCAAATTCTGTAATAGACGCCTCATTATTACCATTCCTAAAGAATTGCGGATTGATCTGGTGTAATCTGTCAAATTCATTCACCCATTTATTTTTGGGTTTCATCTCACAGAATTCTGAAAGTTGTTCAATTATCTTCTCAGGATTAATTATCATATCCTCCCTCATATCGTAGATGTAAGCCTGGTTTTCCCCAACAGGCATCAAGGTGGTTTGACCAGGAACCATATGTTATATTCCCGCTTATGACTTCCTCTATCTTGGTCGGTCTACCATTATCATTTAGATGATGGCAATATGATATTGAAGCGCATCTACCATCACGGACAACATAAATCATTTTAGATAAAACTGGGTAATTTACCTCATGAGTTTTAACAAAAAAATTCTCAGAACTACTATATAAAATAGATTCTGGAATTAAGTCGATATGATGTATCTCTTTACCAACATCTTTTAAAAGATAACCAGAATCCTCAGTATTATAAATTGACATCGTGTCAACTTCAAAGACCTTCGCCAAAAACAATCGTAATAAAGTATTACCAGAACGTGGGTATGAGACTAAACCGTAAACCATGTTATGCTCTCATGTAAAAATGATTGTAATTCTGCTTCCTAACAAGCTTATAACCCATTGCTCCCAGAGTAGTAGTTTCAGCAGCACTACGATTATCATAAGGACACTCAATAACAAAAATCGCAGGATATAATTCCTTCTTAATGAAACCCTTCAGAACATCCAATTCACCACCCTCAACATCAACAGACATAACATCAACTTTAGTAATATCTTTCAAATCATTTTCAAACAGGTAGTCCAAAGTCCTAACCTTAACCTTGACAATCTTCCTACCCTTATAATGTTGACCAGCAGCTAACTGGCCTTCAACGTGAGCGTAAGGCTTAAGAGCCGAAGCAGCTTCCATAGTAACAACACCACCCTCAAAACCAGCCCAATCTCTAGCAACTAAAATCTGAAAATCAACATCATCTTTAATATAATCAGCCAAGGCACATTCTATGATTCGTCTACCAGCTTTGCGGTGCATTTCAGCGAATTCTGGATTAGCATCGACACCAACTGTTGTCCACCCATTTTCAGCAAAATGCCTGGACAGTGAGATGAAGTCAGGCCTGGCTGCACCAACTTCTATGAAAGTACCTTTATATCCAAGATCTGGGAAATATGACCGAATAACCTGATCAGTGTTAAATTCACCGTAGAATGGCATGTTGTGATCTCCTGGGATTATCTACGAATCCATATTTTGTTCAGTATATATTTACATGAGAAAAATAATATTACTCTGGCCCACAGTAAGACCGAAAATAATGTTCCAGACGTACCAACACTGGATAAACAGCTCGTCCGGATCAGAAATAGCCATCAAAATAGCTGTAAACACAGAAGAACAAAGGGGAGTACTACGAGACTTCAAGGAAGTACTAGTCCTTGGAAATGATAGACCAGGACCTACTTGGGCCACTTACTGCCTAACCAAAGATCTCGTCTGCGAAGACAATCCAATTATAATCCTGGTCTCAGACGATTTCTTCTCACCTCCAAACTGGGATACTTACCTTCTCAAAGAATTCGAAAATTATGATGGCGCAATCCACGTTAACGACGGATTTATGCACACATGTGTAATGACCATCCCGATTATGACATATAATTGCCTACAGAAACTCAATAAAATAATATACCACCCAGATTATAAATGGCAATATTCAGACACAGAATTGTATTACAATCTAGCCGAACTAGGATTAGTAGTAGAGAAAATGTCCACAGAAATAGTGTTTCAACATAAACATTACTCACACGGATATCGTAGTCAAGATGAACATGACGTATTTGGAAATAATATGTCATCAATTGACGCTGAAACATTCAAACGAAGAATGGCCATACCAATAAAGGAAAGACTATGCGTATCCTAGTATTCGGACACAATGGGCAGACAGGAATGTTTCTTGCAAACTTGTGTCACAAACTAGGCCATGAATTCTTCGGGGTCTCAAGACAATGTAGCGCCGGGATAGACATCAAAGACGGAGATATATCTGACCCACGAATAGTAACTTACGCAATAATAAAGACGAAACCAGATATAATCATTAATCTAGCTGCTAGAAGCGCAATAGATTACAAATATATCAACGAACATTATGATACCATCGTAAAGGGGAATCTAAACGTCCTACAAAATGCCTTTGCCTATAATCAGGGCATTAAAGTTTTCGTGACTGGTAGTGGACTACAATTCAAAAATGATGGGAAACCAATTTCAGCCAACGATCCATTTGAAGCTCGTGATGCTTATTCTGCAGCACGAATAGCAACAATATATCAAGCAAGATTCTTTAGGACAATAGGCATGAAAGTATATGTCGGATATCTGTTCCATCACGAAAGTACAATGAGAAATCAAAATTGTATTAGTCAACGCATCCTCAAAGCAGCAATAGAAGGAACGAAAATCAAAATAGGTGATATTAACGTCCAAAAAGAATGGGCCTTCGCTGGAGACGTCGCTGAAGGTATCTTGGCCCTAATACAACAAGACAAAGTTTTCGAAGCAACAATAGGGACAGGAATAACACATCCAATTTCTGAATGGCTAGAATTATGTTATAATCAATTTGGGCATAATTGGAAAGATTATATTGAACCAATATCAAATTACGTACCAGATTTCAAGATCTTGGTATCAGACCCTACTATTATGACTAATATTGGTTGGTCATGTATGTCTGATTTGAAAAAATTATTAAACCATATGTGTTCAAAGACATAGTTACACTATGATATCAATATCCACACGTTACAGGAATAGTTGTTTTTTCTTCCACACTGTCGATACAGTTTCATGATCTGGAAAGATCTATAGATTATGTCCCACTAGTACTTCTTTCTTGGCGATATTTATGTCATGTGCTAGCATCATTTTCACTAGATCGTCAAAGCTTACTTTAGACTTCCAATTCAGAATTTGTTTTATCTTGGTTGGGTTACCTAATAATGCGTTCACTTCTGATGGTCTGAAATATCTCTGGTCGGTCTTCACGTACTTCTTGTAATCCAAATTAGCATATTCAAATGCTTTCTCTGCAAATTCTCTTACTGTATGGGTTTCACCAGTTGCTACCACGAAATCGTCCGGTTTATCATGTTGGAGTATTAGATGCATAGCTTCGACATAGTCACCTGCGAATCCCCAATCTCTACTTGCATCTAAATTTCCGAGGAATAGTTCTTTCTGTGTTCCCGCCAAGATCCTACCAATTGCTCTTGTGATCTTGCGAGTGACAAAGTTTTCTCCGCGACGAGGACTCTCATGGTTGAATAGGATGCCATTGGAAATGAACATGTTGTAAGCTTCGCGGTAATTGATGGCGTAGTAGTGTGCTGCTACTTTGGATACTGCATAGGGGCTTCTTGGTCTGAACAGAGTCAATTCATTCTGTGGTGGAGGTGAAGATCCGAACATTTCGCTGCTTGAAGCCTGATAAATTTTGATTTGATGTCCTGATCCTTCTGTGTAGTCCCTAGCAGCTTCAAAGAGTCTTATAGCTCCCATTGCGACTGTGTTTGCGGTGTATTCTGGTTGGTCGAAGGATATTTTGACATGTGATTGTGCGCCAAGATTATAGATTTCGTCTGGTTTTATTTGACCTAATAGTTGTCTGAGTCCTATGCTGTCGGTCAGGTCGCCGTAATGTAGGAATAATTTAACATTCTTTTCGTGTGGGTCTCTGTATAGATGGTCTATTCTTGTTGTGTTGAAGGTACTTGCTCGTCTGATTATACCGTGTACGGTATAATCATTGTTGATTAGGTGTTCGGCTAGGTAGCTACCGTCTTGTCCGGTTATTCCGGTGATTAGTGCTGTTTTCATAATTTATATTTTACGATCATGCAAAGGCTCTCCATTACCGCTTGATGCTTGCTTCTCGTGTGTATTCATTCGCGGTGCAGTAACTTGACTTGCTTCTCGTGCGACTTACAGTGAACACATTCCGACGATCTTCATTTATTTCTCCTAAATTCTTCAATGACTCGTTTCATCTCGGTTGTAATGTCTGGCGGGTGCACTAAGTCCTCAAAGAATAGATCTTCTAGGACGGTATCTACTCGTTTTGGTACTAGCGTTTTGTCTAGATCATTCTTTATC
>Ga0307378_10010861_pt1 | contig 11790 bp, 6 predicted proteins | sample UN1MG_FD_202238 | JGI IMG/M metagenome (GOLD analysis project Ga0307378, IMG submission 202238) | Soil microbial communities from Risofladan, Vaasa, Finland - UN-1 | ecosystem: Environmental > Terrestrial > Soil > Coastal area > Acid sulfate soil | place: Finland: Risofladan, Vaasa | collected...
GTTATCTCGCATGATCTGTTACTGCAACTGCTGCAGCAGACATTCGGTGCTAAGGTTGAATTGATCAACTATAAGATTGGCAACCAGCATCACGATTATCTTGTTCTGCTCGTCCAACTCCGCCGCCCCTCTATCGAAGTGGTTGTCAAACTTGCGGGACCCGAAGCTCCCCTGGCTTGCCCCTTTGAACGAACAGCCATGCTCCATCGTCTGGTTGCAACACGTACTACCATCCCTATGCCCGAAGTCCTGGCGGTCAACACGTCTTACCAGACCTGGCCCTGGCGCTACTTTATCAAGGCGCATATTCCTGGGCTGGAGTGGACGGTAGTGCGACCACAAATGAATGTAGAGGAATTGTCCAACGCGTATCAACAGATGGGGAATGCGGTGGCCCAACTGCATGCGATTCACTTTCCCGTGTTTGGTGAACTAATGGTGGACGGAAGTGTTCAGGGAGGTGAGTCCTACTTGACAGCGTTGACAGAACACGCCCGGTCTTGCATCAAGCACGCGCACCTGCGCGATTTGTTCTTCTCCCTGCTAGAGAGACAGCGGCATCTCTTCCTGGACGTTCGCCAGGCAAGCCTCTGCCACGAAGATCTTCACAAGTACAACATACTCTTTCAATTTCGGCAGGGACAGTGGCACCTGGCAACGATTTTGGATTTTGACAAGGGATGGGCAGGCCATCACGAGATAGACCTGGCGCGACTCGAGCTCTGGGAAGGCACGATGAGCGATGAGTTTTGGTGGTCGTATGAAGCAATCTGTCCAATAGAGCCACTGTACGAACAACGGCGTCCTATTTACCAATTGCTTTGGTGTCTCGAGTATGCCCGATCAACCGCAAAGCATCTCGCGGATACTCAACGCCTATGTGCGGAACTAGGCCTCCCATGCCTTGAGCGGTTTGAATGAGGCGGCCTGACACTGCACGCACCCGACCGCCCATACACTGCGAGTTCCAGAGCTACTTTCGTGTGGCCATCATTGTTCGGGGCACGAGGGTTATACGTCGCAGCCTGGGCGGCGGGTGATGCTCACGATATCCCGAATGAGGAGACACTGGGCGTCAGTTCACGAGGACAAACGGACAGTGTTGTGGACGAGCGAGAACTGAGCGCCGCCCCTGGGGCATTGGCGGAGGCAGCAAGAGCACTGAGGAGGTAAGGATTGAGGTGGTAAGAGCCCGCGGCTCCCGCTGCTGGATCGCTGGTGGCTGATCTACGCGGTTCTGGTCGTTGGTGGAGCGCTGTCCTGGTTCTGTGGACTGAACCTGTTCGTGGCGCTGCCGATCCCCCCGGTGGTCGGGATGGTGCTGACTGCTCTACTCGTGGGTGGGGGGACCCCGCTGATCCACCAGGTCGTGAACAAGGCGCGCGATCCGTTCACTGCACTGGGTCGGTGATCGTGCATAAGTCCTTCAGTCAGCAAGCCCCCGGTGATGAGCCGGGGGCTTTGCATTTGTGAGGAGGGGGCATTGACTTCTGTGCAAACTTGGCTATACTGTAAGCACACAATAAGAGACGCCTCGCGGCTTTGCCTAGCCCGAGGCGGCGACCAAGGCGGTAGGGCACCCTGGTAAGGACATGATAGCGCAGAATCCGCCCACCGTCAAGGTGTGGCGGGTTTTTCTTTGGTGGAAGTATGACGCTACAGGGAAAGGAGCAGAGGGATGGACGGACTGCCCCTGAGAAGCATGATTCTCGTAACCCTCACCCTGACACTGGTCCTCTCATTGCTGCTTTTCGGTTCGCTGGCCCACGGCCAGTTGAGCAATTTCCTCCAGGCTGCCTACATCAACGTCGGCCAGGGCGACAGCATTTGGCTGCACGGCTCGGACGGGACCGACGTCCCTTGACGCAGCCGAGCACCTGGCTACCGTGGGAAAGGCAGTGGAACAGCCGAGTTGCACACATCCGTTAGACACTAATTTCCCGTCAGAGTTGTCCCAAAGTGCTTGACACATTCCGCGTCCTCGCAGACGGCGGCCCCCGATCAGCCGGCCCCACCGTCGTGGCCTATCTCCAGCAGGAAGGCATAGACGACATCGAGGTGGTGGTTCTGAGTCACGGCGATGCCGACCACGTGGGCGGGCTGATTGACGTGCTGCGCTCGGCCATCCCCGTGGACGCCGTGCTCTACAACGGCCAGCACTCCGCGAGTCTGACCTATCAGCAGTTCCTCACGGAGACGATGAAACGGGGACTGATCCCCACGCCTGCACAGGTTGGGCAGAGCCACACATGGGGGCAAGCCAACGTCTCTGTGCTGAACCCCCAGACCGTGCCGACAGGGGAACAGAACGAGGATTCGGTGGTCATCCTGGCTGTGTATGGTGATGTGCGGTTCCTCTTCCCTGGCGACGTCGGAACTGACACCGAGCAGACCATCGTGGGACTGGGAACGCCAGTAGCAGCGTATGTGCTCAAGGTAAGCCACCATGGCAGCCGGTATAGCTCCGGCGCCCCCTTTCTCGGCGCCGTGGGGGCTGAACTGGCGATCATCTCCGTGGGGGCCGATAACCCCTACGGCCACCCAGCCCAAGAGACATTGGACAGGCTTACCGCCGCCGGTGCGCGGGTGCTGCGGACTGACCAGAATGGTACGGTTGTCGTGACCACGGACGGACAGACCTACCAGGTCCAGGCGGATTTCGTCGCGTTCCTTCCGTTGGTAGCGAAGGCCGCATCATCGGAGTCCACGCCTACGCCGACCTCCAGGCCAATGGGTACAACCCCAATGCCGCCTCCAGATACTAGAAACATCGTCATCACGTCCATCTTCTACGACGGGGTACAAGGCCCTGCGGAGCCTGATGAGTACGTGGAGATTCGGAACGATGACACGGTTGCCATTCAGTTGAGCGGCTGGACGCTGCGCGATGAAGCCAACCACGTGTTCGCGTTCCCCGGCCACGTCATGCAGCCTGGGCAGGTTTGCCGGGTTTACACGAATGAGTACCACCCTGAGTGGTGCGGCTTCAGTTATGGCAACGGTCCGGCGATCTGGAACAACGGCGGGGGCTGCGCGTACCTGCGGGATGGCACGGGGACACTGGTTGACACCTATTGCTACTGATCTGCTTGTCCCGATCCGCGCGGTTGGCACGATGCAAGGTTTTGACATCAGTGCGAGCGTGTAACGGTAGCCTCTCAGGGGAGGGCAGTGAATTCCAGTAAATCCTTCACTTTCCTTTGGCGCCAGTTGAACCGAAGTGTGCTAGAATAGTGGTGTGATGTTGTAGACAAGTGTCAACCACCAGGTGGAACGACCACGCGCGGTCGGACGACTGAATGCGGGAATGGCAAGCCAGGCAGCTCAGGCCGGATCTGAGAGCGAGTACAACCGAAGAGGCCGGTGCGGGAAATTCGCGCGCCGGGATCTGTGGGGGGGGAGGGCGGGCAACTGCCCTCCCTGCCGCAACGCCGCGCGCGTCGAAAGCTGGGAGGGTAAATATGCTTGAGTATCTGCTCAAAGGGCCAACAGAATGCACTGATGAGGATCCTCGGGGTTTCGAGGAAATGGTGTTGACTGGAGAAACCAGGCTCAGTATCTAGGCTTCTGCTACGACGAGGATGCTTTGGTCGGTATTGCAGCGTTGAAGTCGCCTCTCACCAGCTACAAACAACAGGTTTTTGAGAAGTCAGGAGTAGCACAACAATCAGACTACTACGCCTTGGAAATCGGATGGGCTTTTACGCTGGAGGAGTATTCGTCAAGGGATTTGTGGGGAACTCGTTCGGAGGATTCTGCAGACACCCGAGTCCAAGCGGGGTCTTTTCGCAACGACCCGGACAGCCAATTACGCAATGTGTAGGATTCTGAGCAAGCACGGGTTTGAGCAGCTTGGGAATCCATATCCAGGCACGAATGACAAATATCGTCTACAGTTGTATGTTCGAGAACAGTCAATCGATCACGATGGGGCTTAACCTTCGCGCCATCCATAGCAGATCCGAAGGTGACAATGAGTAACACCCTTCAAAGCGGTATTAACTCACTCAGGGCGGGAAACAAGTCAGAAGCTCGACGGCTGCTCCTTCAGGCCGTGCGGGAGAATCCAGCGGACGAACAGGCTTGGCTGTGGCTTTCGGGAGCAGTCGAGACTGCTAGAGAACGTTTGTATTGTCTTGAGAGAGTTTTGGCAATTAACCCAAATAACGAAGCCGCAAGACTGGGAAAAGCTCGCCTACTACAATCGGAACAAACTGCGCCAGCGTGCGAGCCCCAACAATCTCAGACCAGACTGGCCGTTGATGCCTCTCCTCATCCTCTTTCCATCTCAAGGTCTTATGAACAAGCCAGCCGGATGCCGCGTCAGCCGAAGGCAAACAAGAAGTCGATCACAATCAGTGTTCCCAAAAGAACAGCAATAGTCATTGCAACTATTGTGGTGGCCATTGTTTGTTGTTTAGGAGGACTGGCTCTTGCTACCGCCTCAGGCATCCTCGAACAGCTACCTGCCATCTGGGTCACAGCTGCACCAACGCCTCAGAATACGGCATTACCGCGCCCGACTTCGCCTCCGACTTGGACTCCGCGGCCTTCGCCTACTCCCACAGCCGACCCATGTACCATTGAGAATCCAGCAACACGGCAGTATCTGGCAACTTGTCTGGAAGTACTAGACGAAGAAGGGCAAGCTTTTGAGTGTGCGTCCAAAAATGGTGCTATTGGTCCTGCAATAGCACCGTGCGTAGAACAGCTCCGTGAAGTGCGCGGCGATTTTTACGGGCTGTGGTATCCTACATGTGCGACCACTCATCGTCGGGCGCTCTTGGCGTTTCTTGACGAAGCCGTATACGTTCTGGAAGCAGCAAGAGATCGCAATGAGGAAGCGTTCGATGCGCATTTGGCAAAACTCGAGGAGCGAGCCAGTGCCGCACAGCGTGAGTCCGACAGGCTAGAACAGCTTCTCAGAGAAGCGAGTCAGTAGTCTGCCGACGTCTCCGGCGCAACCCTGGCCACCTTCACAATGTGCCCGCTATGCACGTGCACCAGTCATTGCCTTGGCGAATTGGGTATGACTTTCGCGCAAAGTAGCAGTACACTATCAAGGAAGAGGGACCGCCTCGGGGCCAGGGACTGTGATACGGTGCCAGCAGGGGATTTGCCGGAAATGCAACTCTTGGAGCGACTATGCGGTGGCTGCGCGCCGCATGAATCCTGATCGTTAGTCCTCTGAGAGGAAAACCCCAACGTGAGGTTGGAAATGAACCTGAAGGACCTGTTGCTGGGCAAAAACATCGACCCACAGCACGTTCTTGTGCTCCGGCATCGGCCTCTTGAGCCTGAACTCAACAAGGTACTCCCGTGGCTGGCTGCTGAGAGACCGGACGTGTTCAACGCTTACCAACAGACCCAAACCAAGCAGGTTGAGCGGGAAATGACACGTGCTGCGTATGTTGCCGCATTCATCGGACACGAACCTGGAAAAGCTCTGTTCGTCGGCTTATATTCAGTCGAGGGGTGGAAGCCGATTACGCCCAAAGAATACTGGCAGATTCCGGCCAACGTCGAGTTGAGGTCGTTCGGACAGGAGGGATTCACAGAGGAATCATCCCATTCCTCGATCCTCTGGTTTGACCTTGCGCTGACCGATTTCTGCGCTCACTGGAAAGGCAAGCTAATCGTTCGCTGGCCGCCACTTGACAAAAACTGGCACCGTTGGGCGCACAAACCGAAAAACGAAATGCCAGTCCTTGCCATCCTTGAGGAGAGTGCGCTCGACGCCGCAATGCCGGAATGGGATGCAATAGACCTCACATGGGACCAGCTTGGCGTACTCCCGAAGCGGTGGAAGTCCAAGCTCTCTGAATGGCGGGGCATTTACTACATATTCGACACCTCGGACAGGAAAGGCTACGTCGGTTCTGCTTACGGCGCAAGCAACCTTCTCGGCAGATGGTTAACCTACGCCGCCTGTGGGCACGGAGGAGGTCGCCTACTTTGGCAACGTGACACCCGGAATTTCCGATTTACCATCCTACAGCGAGTTTCGCCGGACATGGAGCCCGGCGACGTGATCCAACTCGAAAGTTCCTGGAAGCAACGGCTGCACACGCGCGAGCCGTACGGTCTCAACGACAACTAGGCGGGCTAACAAGGCGCTGGCGTGCCCTGCAAAGTCATCCTCTGCTAACCGGTCGGAGTCCGGTCGTGGTAACTACCAGGAGGCCACGTAGCAGGCATCCAGTGCATCTGGGTGACCGGATGTGCTGAAGCGATCTAGCCCCCTGGAAAGGGGGAGCAAAGCAGCAGCAGCACAAGGGTAAAAGAATGCTCTGCACAAGAAGCCCCGGTCCTGTGTGAGCCGGGGCCTCTTCCTTATGGGCAAATAGCGGTTGGGGGTTGCTTGATCTGCTGCAATAATCCTGTGGGGCATTGACTTCTGTGCAAACTTGGCTATACTGTAAGCGCACAATAAGAGACGCCTCGCGGCTCTGGACAGCCCGAGGCAGTAACCATGACGGTGGGCCGCCCTGATGCTGGAGATTGTAGCACAAAGCCCGCCCACCGTCAAGGTGCGTCGGGCTTTTTCGTTGCATCTCCAGCGACAAACGCTGACCGAACTAACAGCGCCCGGAGGAGAGAAGAGTGCCTGCATCCTACGCCGAAGCCAGGATCGAGGTTGAACGGCTGGTAGAGCGTTTCGCCAGGCTCTCCGCCCACAACCGCAAGCGCTACAACGAAGCCGCCACGCGGCAAGCGTTCATTCTGCCCCTCTTCGACGCGCTGGGCTGGAACCCGCGCGACACCCGCGAGGTCAGCCCCGAAGAACAGGTGTCGCGTGGGTTCGTGGACTTTGCCTTCCGCATCCAGGGCATCCCCCGCTTCTTCCTCGAGACCAAGAAAATCCCCGCCGACCTGGACGATCCCCGCTGGGCGCAGCAGGCCATCAACTACGCCTGGCTCAAGGGGGTCACGTGGGCCGTCTTGACCGACTTTGAGGGGCTGAAGGTGTTCAACGCCGAGTGGCAGGAGACGATCCCCGTTCGCGCCATCTTCAAGGACCTGCACTGGCAGCAATACCTGGAGCGCTTCGACGATTTGTGGCTGCTCTCGCGCCCGGCAATGGCGGAGGGGGCGCTCGACCGGGCGGCCGAGGCGGTGGGCAAGAAGGCCACGCGCACGCCGGTCAGCCGGCTGTTGTTCGCCGACCTGACCGAATGGTGGCGCGAGTTGTTCCGCCACCTGCGGCCATGCAACCCCACGCACTGTCAGAGTGCGGCGGGCGTCTTGTTTTGATGGGGCGGCCACTGCCAAGGGAGGGATCTACCGTGAGTCAAGCGACCACCGTCGTCCAGGTTGTCCAGGCCGTCGCCAAGGCCAGCCTGGTTCAGTCCATCCGCGATGGCGTCGTGGATTTCCTGGCCGGCCAGGCCAAGGAGCTGGGCCAGAAGCAAGTCTCCGACCTGATCGCCAGGTTGCGCTCCGACGCCCAACTGCGAAAGCAGATCCAGCAGGCGATGGAGCGCGCGACTCGACGCTGGGCCACCGACTATTCCGACCGTGGCCTGGTGGCTGCGGTTGCCGAGAACACGACGTTTGGCGACTTGCCGTCGGTACAGCAGGCCATACGCACCGTCGCCCAACGGCCGTTCGACCCGCTGGCCGCCGAAACGCTACGGGGGAAGTTTGACGACGTGCTGCCCTCGAGCATAGAGCCGGTGCGCATCGAGCGCGGGGTAGTGGCCCTGCTCGAATTCCTGCGCGAGGAGTTTGCCGGTGTACCCGCTTTGCAGCAGACCCAAATCGTCGCCGCTGCCATCCAAAGCACCCGTGACACGAAGCAGATCGTGGCTTTGCTGGAACATGTGCTGGCGGGTCCAACCCCCACACAGGAGACGTTGCGAGGGTACCTGACGTGGGTGATTGACCAACACCGCTACCTCGATCCGCGCGGCACCAGGCAGACCGTGCGCCAGGTGCAGGTGCTGCTACAAGACATCTACGTCTCGCTGACGGCTGAGGCCGAACCGGCGTTGAGCGCTGCCGATCGCCGCCTGTACGAACACGAGTTGGAAGCCTTGCTGGCGCGTGAAGACCTGCGGCCCGAGGAAGAAGAAGATTTGTGCGAAAACCTGCTCGCCCGGTATGCGCAGGTGGAGGAAAGCCGTGCCCGGGTAAAGCCGGTTGATCTGACCCACCTGGTGAACGAGCACTCCAGGCTGGTCATCCTGGGCGACCCGGGTGCAGGCAAGACCACCCTGCTGCGCTACCTGGCGCTGCGCCACGCCCAGGCCCTGCGTGCAGGTGAACGCGAGATCGAGGGCCTTGGTGCAACCCGCCTGCCGCTCTACCTGCGCATTGCCACCTATGCCGAGCACGGTGGTGGGCGTTCCTTACTCGACTTCTTGCCGGCCCACATGCGTGGCGAGGACGACAGCGACGCAACACTCGTCCGGCTGATTCGAGACAGGCTTGCCGAGGGGACCTGCCTGGTACTGCTCGACGGACTGGATGAAGTTGTCGAACCTGACCAGCGCGTGGAAATCGCTGCCCAGATTGACACCTTCATCCGCACTCACGAGAAGACCGGCAATCGCTTTGTGGTTACGTCGCGCGTGGCCGGCTACCGCAGTGCGCCGCTGTCCGGCGATATGGCCCACTACCACGTGTGCGACATGGACGCCGACCAGATGCGGCGCTTCCTGCAACTGTGGTGCCACGCGGTGGAACGGTTCCAGACGCCGGAGTTATCGCCCCAGGCCCAGGCTGAGAAAGCCCAGGCCGAGATTGACGGCATCACCCGCGCCATTGAGGACAACCCCGGCGTGCGCCGCCTGGCGACGAATCCGTTGCTGCTGCGCACACTGGCACTGATCCACCGGACCGGGGCGCGCCTGCCGCAGCGCCGCATCGAGCTCTACCGCCTGGCCGCCGATACGCTGATCCGCGACTGGCAACTGGCACGCGGCGTGCCCGAGGCAGCGCTGGTACAGGAGGCCGAGGCGACCCGGTTGCTGGCCGAACTTGCCGCCTGGCTGCACGAGGAGAAACCGGCCGGGATTGCCGCCGAGGGGGAGGTGCGCGCCCAACTGGCCGAAGTAAAAGGGCGGCTGGATGGCAAGGAAGCCGACCACCCGGACGTGCTCAACGCGGTGGACGACTTTCTGGATCGCATCCGGCAGTACACCGGGCTGTTTGTGGAGCGCGCTCCACGCCGTTACGGCTTCATGCACCTGACGTTCGAGGAGTACTTTGCGGCGCGCTGGCTGGTGGCCAAACCGCGCCAGGCCGCCAGGCGTATCCGTGTCCGGTTGCACCGTGAGCGATGGCAGGAGCCGATCCTGCTGGCGATTGGGTTCTACGGCATGGAGTTCCCGGACGACGTGGACCACCTGATCGAGGAGGCCATCCTGGGCCAGGAGTTGGGCGGCCCCAGCCCCTACGAGCACGTGTTACACCGCGACCTGCTGTTTGCGGTGCGCTGCCTGGGCGATCAGGATGTGAGCGCCGGCTTGCGCCAGCGCCTGGTGGGTGAGTTTGTTCGATGCTGGCTGGACCCGCAGCAAGCCGGCAAGTACGGTCCGTTGTGGCGGCGTATGGCACAGGTCGCTCAAGCGCTACGCGGCAGTGCGGCTGAAATCGCTCTGACAGGCTCTCTTATCGCTGCCCTCCAGGACGAAAGCGAGGACGTCCGCATCAGGGCCGCCGATGCGCTGAGCAACGCCACGTTGACTGCTGAAGCCGTCTCCGCGCTGCTGGCTGCCCTTCAGGACGAAAGCAAGGACGTCCGCATCAGGGCCGCCGATGCGCTGAGCAACGCCACGTTGACTGCTGAAGCCGTCTCCGCGCTGCTGGCTGCCCTTCAGGACGAAAGCGAGGACGTCCGCGGCAGTGCCGCCTATGCGCTGAGCAACGCCACGGCTCAACCGGGGGTAGTCTCCGCGCTCCTGGCTGCCCTCCAAGACGCAAGCGCAGGCGTCCGCCGCATGGCCGCCGATGCGCTGAGCAACGCCACGGCTCAACCGGGGGTAGTCTCCGCGCTCCTGGCTGCCCTCCAGGACGCAAGCACAGGCGTCCGCCGCAGGGCTGCCGATGCGCTGAGCAACGCCACGTTGACTGCTGAAGCCGTCTCCGCGCTGCTGGCTGCCCTCCAAGACGCAAGCACAGACGTCCGCCACAGGGCCGCCTCTGCGCTGCGCCACGCCACGTTGACCGCTGAAGCCGTCTCCGCGCTGCTGGCTGCCCTCCAAGACGCAAGCGCAGGCGTCCGCAGCAGGGCCGCCTCTGCGCTGAGCAACGCCACGGCTCAACCAGAGGTCGTCTCCGCGCTGCTGGCTGCCCTCCAGGACGAAAGCGAGGACGTCCGCGGCAGTGCCGCCTATGCGCTGAGCAACGCCACGGCGCAACCAGAGATCGTGCCGGTGCTGCTGGTTGCCCTCCAGGACGAAAGCGCGGACGTCCGCAGCAGTGCCGCCTCTGCGCTGCGCAACGCCACGTTGACTGCTGAAGCCGTCTCCGCGCTGCTGGCTGCCCTCCAAGACGAACGCGCAGGCGTCCGCAACAGGGCCGCCGATGCGCTGCGCAACGCCACGTTGACTGCTGAAGCCGTCTCCGTGCTGCTGGCCGCCCTCCAAGACGAACGCGCAGACGTCCGCAGCAGGGCCGCCGATGCGCTGCGCAACGCCACGTTGACTGCTGAAGCCGTCTCCGCGCTGCTGGCTGCCCTCCAGGACGAAAGTGCAGGTGTCCGCAGCAGGGCCGCCTCTGCGCTGCGCAACGCCACGGCTCAACCAGAGGTCGTCTCCGCGCTGCTGGCTGCCCTCCAGGACGAAAGTGCAGCCGTCCGCCTCAGTGCCGCCGGTGCGCTGCGCAACGCCACGGCTCAACCAGAGGTCGTCTCTGCGCTGCTGGCTGCCCTCCAGGACGAAAGCGCGGGCGCCCGCATGAGGGCCACCGATGCGCTGAGCGACGCAATGGCCCAACCGGAGGTCGTCTCCGCGCTGCTGGCTGCCCTCGAGGACGAAAGCGCAGGCGTCCGCAGTATGGCCGCCTCCGCGCTGGCCTGCCTCACCCGCCGGCCTGCTGCTGTCCTGCCATCAGACCTGCCTGAGCAATTTGCCGCCGCTCTCGACCTGCCTGGCTTAGATGTACGGTCTGTCACTGGTTCCGGACGAGCACGAGACGAACTCTTCGAAGCGCTGGCCACCATAGCGCCTGGGCCGCAGTTGGATTGACCAGAGGGTTCCAACTGCCACGCCATCCGTTCCGGATTTCTGGGAAGACATTGGTGTGCACGTGTTGGCTGAACGCCAAGACGTCCGGCCGGTTGATGATTTTGACGCCTTTGTGTGGGACGGGCTCGGGTCAGAAGCGTGCGTGGCGAGGGGGGTGGGAAAGGACAGGCCGTAGTAAGGGATGTACTCATCCCCCTCATGCGCATCAGCCGTCGAATTCGTCCGGCGGCGGCGGTTCGAGGATGCGGGGCAGGGGCAGGCCGTAGGCGGCGGTCCAGCGCGCCAGGTCGCCGCATGAGACTTTCCAGCGGCGGCTGCCCTGGCCGCCGGGGCGGGGGACTTTGGCCAGCCGCATGCGGCCCAGGGCGCGCCCAATGATCCGGTGGTTGATGGTGGTGGGGTCGCCCTCGTCCCTCTCTGCAATCGCCTTGGCGAACTTGACGACCTCGTCGGTGGTGACGACGAAACTGGAGGGGGCATCCCCGGTACGGCGAATGGCATCCTCAATGGCGCGGGTGGTCCAGACGCAGAGGGCACGGAGGACGAGGACGGTCAGGTCGCCGGCCTCCAGGCCGGACCTTTCGGTCTGATAGCGCAC
>Ga0307378_10010862_pt1 | contig 11790 bp, 11 predicted proteins | sample UN1MG_FD_202238 | JGI IMG/M metagenome (GOLD analysis project Ga0307378, IMG submission 202238) | Soil microbial communities from Risofladan, Vaasa, Finland - UN-1 | ecosystem: Environmental > Terrestrial > Soil > Coastal area > Acid sulfate soil | place: Finland: Risofladan, Vaasa | collected...
AGATCGATCCGCTCGTGCGGATGAGCTGCACCGCGTGCCGCAGGGGCGAACCGACCGTCACCGATGCCGAGATCGCCCGGCTCCACCCACAGATCCCTGACTGGGAGGTCGCAGAGGTCGCTGGGGTCCGACAGCTGGGACGTGTCTTCAAGTTCAACGACTTCGAGCGGTCATTGGCGTTCACGAACCTGGTGGGCGCACTGGCGGAGAGGGAAGCCCATCATCCTGCGCTGCTGACCGAGTGGGGCAGCACCACGGTCACCTGGTGGACCCACAAGATCAAGGGCCTGCACCGCAACGACTTCATCATGGCCGCCAAGACGGACGAGCTGTATCAACCCTGAATCGATCAGTTACCCCCGGGGAGATATCGTCAAACGTTGTGGACGAGCCCGGGGCAGGCGGTGGCGGACTCCTCGGTGATGATTGGCTTGTCCTGGGCGGCGGCGCACTCCCTGCAGCTGACCGTCGATGAACCGGGCACCGGCCCCGGACGAGCGGGACGAGATGCGGGGCGTTGAGCCGGCGCCAGCGTACCGCCGAGCGGGTCGGCGCTCGGCGTTACGCTCCGCAAACGCAGGGCTACCATGGCGCGGATGGATGCACCGATGACGCGCGATGGCCACCCGGGACCGACCGACACGTTGGGTCGGGCGATACGCGACCTTCGCATCTCGGTCACCGACCGCTGCAACTTCCGGTGCACCTATTGCATGCCCAAGGAGATCTTCGGCAAGGATTACGCCTTCCTGCCGCGCGACCAGGTCCTGTCCTTCGAAGAGATCGAGCGGCTGGCTCGGGCGTTCGTCGCGGGCGAGCCTCGACTCCCTCGATGACGAGGTGTTCGGAGCGATGAACGGCATCGACTTCCCGGTCGCGAAGGTGCTCGATGGGATCGCGGCCGCGACGGAAGCCGGGCTCGCACCGGTCAAGGTGAACATGGTCGTCCGGCGCGGCATCAACGAGACGAGCGTGGTGCCGATGGCCGCCTGGGCGCGCGAAGCGGGGGTCATCCTGCGCTTCATCGAGTACATGGACGTCGGCCACGCCAATGGCTGGCGGCTGGACGATGTCGTCCCGGCCACTGAGCTCGTCGGGATCCTGGCGTCGGTCTGGCCAGTCGAGCCGGCCGACCCGCTCTACCGGGGCGAGGTCGCGGACCGCTGGCGTTACGTCGATGGCGGTGGCGAGTTCGGGGTCATCGCGTCGGTCACGGAGCCGTTCTGCCGCGATTGCACGCGCGCGCGTATCTCGGCCGAGGGCCAGCTCTACACGTGCCTCTTCGCGGTCGAAGGCCATGACCTGCGCGCGGTCCTCCGGTCTGACGCGACCGATGCCCAGCTGGTGGCCCATATCGAGACGATCTGGACGAGGCGCGGGGACCGCTACTCCGAGCTGCGCTCGGCGGCCACTGCAAACCTGCCCCGGATCGAGATGTTCGCGATGGGCGGCTGAGCCGACCGGCCGTTCGGGCGACCTGACTTCGCGATGCGCACTGGGCCCTCAGGACAGCCCTCGCGTTCCTCCGGGACGATCCCGCTCCTCGGCTGACCGCTCGCCGACCCGAAGGATTGATCCGCCTCGTCGGGCGTAAGACAGACACGATCGGTCCATCGTGTGGGGCCGATCTCCTGGGTCAGAAGGCCACGAGCGACTCCTACTCGATGACGATCTCGAGCCGCCGATGCGCCTCTCGCAGCGCGGCCTCGGCCTCCGCCGGCGTCTCGGCCCGGGCGAACATGAAGCCGAGGTAGCGATCGCCCTCCGGGAGCGGCACGACCTGGCCGCCGAGCGGGATCGTGATGACCAGGCCCTCGATCCCAGGGACGGCAATCGCCTCGGCCCGGCCGTTGACCGCGCGGAGCGTCCCGGCCCGCGGGATTGGGAGCATCATCACGCCGGCCGCCGCGCGCTCACGCTCGAGCGCCGGAAGGGGCAGCCCCGCCGCGTGGCGGATGATCAGCTCCTCGAGCGGAACGCCGGCCCCGAAGTGGAGCGTGCGTGCGCAGAGCCCGCCGATCGATCGGGCGGCGACCTCGAGCACCCACGCTCCGCCCTCGTTCAGGCGGAGCTCGGCGTGGATCGGGCCCTCGGTCAGGCCGATCGCCCGCGTCGCGGCGGCGGCGGTCGCCTCGACGAGCGACTGCATCTCGGCCGGCAGCCGCGACGGCGTGACGTAGATCGTCTCCTCGAAGTACGGCCCGACGAGCGGATCGGGTTTGTCGAATATGGCGAGGACCTCGAGGCGGCCGGCGCGGAGCAGACCCTCGACCGCAACCTCCACCCCCGGAATGAAGTCCTCGACGAGGATCCGCTGCGGCTCTTCGCCGGGTGGGCAGACATCCGGGGAGCGCACGATCGCTGCCACACGGGCAAATGCGCCGGCGAGCTCGTCCGGATCGTCCGCCCGGATGACACCGCGACTCCCCGACAGGTCGACGGGCTTGACGACGACCGGGAACGTCGCCGACGGGACCTCCTCGGGATCGGTATCGGCAGGCCACGTCCGGAAGCGGGGCGTGTTGAGTCCGGCCGCCGCGAGCAACTCGCGGGTCCGTGCCTTGTCCCGGCTGGCCGCCACCGCCGCGAACCGGTTGTGCGGGAGGCCGAGGGCGGCCGCACCGGCGGCGGCGACCAGCGTCGAACCATCGTCGATCGGGATGACCGCATCGAGGGAGTGTTCTTGGGCGTAGTCGACGATCGCCTGTCTCCCGGAAGCGACGTCCGTGAGGCTGAGGGCGAGCCAGCGGTCGCCCATCACCTCCGCCAGCGCCGGCCGCTCCTCCATGCCGATCACGACCTCGACGTCGAGTGCGCTCGCGGCCTCGACGAAGTCAGCCGTTCGATACGTCCGCGACGGGATGAGCAGCAAGATCCGGGTCATCGCTCCCAAGTATCGCCGAGCCGGCCGATTGCGCCATCCCGCGGATCGCGCTCGCCACCGGTTCGCCCCAACCGCGATACGATGCGCGCGATGGCCGATCTACCGCAGCCGCTCCTCAGGGTGACCGTAGCCGCCCGCGCCAAGATCTCCCGCGCCGCGACCAGTGCCGGCCACCCGGACGCCTGCCTCCGGATCGCCGTGACCGCCGGGCATGGCGCACGCTTCGCGTACGACTTCGGGCTCATCGAGCCGGCCGACGCCGCCGCGCTCGATATCGTCGTCGAAACCGATGGGTATCGCGTCTACGTCGACCCGGCCAGCGTTGAACGGCTGCGCGGCGCGACGATCGACCTCGACGACGCGGCGTCGGGCGGCGCGATCACCGTTGACAACCCGAACGAGGGCTGGGCCGATCCCCTCGCCACCCGGGTCCAGCAGGTCCTCGACCGGCAGGTCAACCCAGGCATCGCAGCCCACGGCGGGTACATCGACCTCCTCAACGTGCGCGATGGCGTCGCCTACATCGAGATGGGCGGAGGTTGCCAGGGCTGCGCTCAGGTCGACGTCACGCTGCGCCAGGGGGTCGAGGTCGCGATCAAGGCGGCGGTCCCCGAGATCCTCTCGATCGTCGACACGACCGATCACGCGAGCGGCACGAACCCCTACTTCCAGCCGGCCAAGAAGTAGGCCCGGATGAAGGTCCGAGCTCGGCTCGGTCAGTGGCGATGTGAGGATCGAGATCGACGGCGAGTCGTCCATCAGGTCGAGTCGGCCGAGGACGCGTCCGCCGCGACAGCTGCCTCTGTTTGAGCCGGCTCTCGCCGTGCGCCCGATCCGCGACGAGCGGTACGCGCCCGGCGACGCAGCGTTGGACCGGCCGAGATCGCACGCCGCCGTCGAGCGGCCTTGACGGCCACCGAGCACGGCCGCGGAAGGAGGCGCGAGGTGACGATGAGGTAGAGGAGCTTGATGATCCGGGTCTCACCGGCGACGCCCGAACCGGCCAGCTCTCGCGCGACGAGGCCAAGGATGTCGGGCTTCCGAGCGATCGACGGCGGTTGCACGGTTGTTTGCTCATCGGAGGGGATACCGAGCGGGATCTGGGTATCGGTCCCGGCCGTCGCCTTCAGCACGCTCACGGCACAGCGACCTTCGCGCGATACCGCGACGGCGGGAGCTCGATCACGCGCTGCCGGACGGTGTAGTTCAAACCTTCACGCGTGCCCGTGCGGATTTGCCGGATCCTCGGATCGCCCGTGTCGGTGCGGTCCGTCCCTGCCCGAGCGCTGCCAACGCCGGATCTCCGGGCCACTCCGCGACCGGATCGACCCCTGGCTGGCGATGCCGCGGGTGGCTCCGTCGGCCCTCGTCAGCGGTCCGGAGCCGGAGGATTCGTGGACCGTCGGTCGACGGATCGCGCTGGCCCGCGAGGTCGCGCTGGCCCGTCCTCCCGGAACGCTCAATGGCCGGCTTCGCGGGCGCCGCCGCCCGCAAGAACTACCCGACCACGGGCAAGGTCCGGATCTATCTCACCAAGGTCGCCTCGACCAGCACTGCCATCAAGGTCGGCTGGTTCGTCGTGGAGTATTGAGCCAGGCAGGCGACCCTCGCTAGCCTGACCCTCGCCCCGGCTCCTGTCCCGTTCCTGCGATCCCGCGTCGTGCGACTGAGCCAGCAGGCCGCGTTCCGTGATGACGTGGCCCGGTCGCTGGACGATATCGCTATCGACGCCCGTCAGTAGACCACCAGTCCGCGCCAACCCAGCGGCGGCTCTGATGCCGAGATTTGCCACCGCCTGAGACAGTAGGCCGACGCCATGCAGTTATGGGGTATGGAGGTACTGGTACACCGGCTGACCGACCATAAGCCCCGACCGGCTCCAGCGTCTCCTGGGCCTGCCGGGGGGTCGATCCGCCCGACTCTCGCAATACGGATGAAGGTTGGCCCCGACACCAACCGTCGGGGCCAACCAAAAGGTCAGTGTGTTCTGTTCGGGTTCGGAGGCAGAGGCGTGTGGTTCGGGTTGCAGAAGAAGCCCGGATTGGCCTCATGTGGATCTATATCACCCGCCTTGACGTCCTGCCCGTACGACTGCGCCTGAGTGTCAGTGGGACCCTCGCCCTCCACTCTGTCATTCAGTCCCGAGAAAGAGCACCACGAGCGACCCTGATTCTGATCCGCGTTCTTGCCGCTTCCGGTCACTTCCCCGGCCATAGCGGCACCTGCGCTGAGACTTAGGACAATCGCGGCTGAAGCGATCGCAATTCCGAATCGCCCCGTGAATCGTCGCACCATGAACAGATACCTCCTTCGGTTCGAGGTCGGTCTCGCCATTGGCTTCGGCACGAGTCGGGCGACCGGTCAATTAGGACGCCGCGCCGTGGAGCTTCCCCGAGCTCCCGCTACCCCTCGCCGCATCATGCACCGCCGACGAGTTGCGTGACTGGCCATCCACCAAAACTGTGGTGCCCGCGTGCACCAACCGTGAGGCGCTAGCCTGACCTCGCCCTCGGCTCCGGTCCCGACCCAGCCACCCCGCCACCAGCGGCCGGCGGTCCGGGCCGACCAGGGCGTTTCGTGACCGCCGGCTCTAGACATCGGTGATAGCCCCGATCAGACTCGGAGCAGCCGTGGGGGCGATGAAGTGCGGCCCACGCCCCGGCTACCGTCTCACGCACCTCCGGCTCCGGGTCATCGTCGCGATCCCGCCACAAGCGGCCAGCCCGTCCGGGCCGCGGTGGCAATCCGGGTCGCATAAGAGCCGGCCAACCGCGGACGGTCCGACCGGCTCTCTGCCATTTCTGAGCGTCGATTGTCCGCCGACGGACGCCAACGGACGCTATAGGACTCCCTAGAAGTCCATGCCTCCGCCACCGCCGCCGTCGTGGCCGTGGCCGCCAGATGCGCCGCCCTTGTCATTTTCCGGCAGGTCCGTGACGAGCGTTTCCGTCGTCAGGACCATGGCCGCGATAGAGGCTGCGTTCTGGAGGGCCGAACGGGTCACCTTGGCGGCGTCGACGATGCCCTTCTTGAAGAGATCGCCGTACTCGCCGTTGAGGGCGTCGTAGCCGAAGCCGGGCTTCAGGCCCTTGACGTGGGCGACGATGACTTCACCCGGTGCGCCGGCGTTATCGGCGATCTGCCGAGCCGGTGCCTCAAGGGCCTTGCGGACGATGTCGACACCGACCTGGGCGTCTCCCTCGAGCTTGATCTTGTCGAGCGCTGGGATAGCCTGCAGGAGCGTCGTGCCACCGCCGGCGACAAGGCCTTCTTCGACGGCCGCACGGGTCGTCGAAAGGGCATCCTCGATGCGATGCTTCTTCTCTTTGAGCTCGACCTCAGTGGCCGCGCCGACCTTGATGACCGCGACGCCGCCGGACAGCTTGGCGAGGCGCTCCTGGAGCTTCTCGCGGTCGTAGTCCGAGGTGGTGTCCTCGATCTGGGCCTTGATCTGGGTCATTCGCGCCTTGATCTGGTCCGACTTGCCGTCACCGTCGATGATCGTGGTGTCATCCTTGGTCGCGACGACGCGACGGGCCGAACCGAAGTCTTCGACTGCGACCGAGTCGAGCTTGCGCCCGATCTCTTCGCTGATGACCGTACCGCCGGTCAGCACCGCGATGTCCCGGAGCATCTCCTTGCGGCGGTCGCCGAAGCCCGGCGCCTTGACGGCGAGGACCTGGACGGTTCCGCGGAGCTTGTTGACGACGAGGGTGGCGAGGGCCTCACCGTCGATGTCCTCGCTGATGATCAGCGTGGGCTTGCCCTGTGCGACGGCCTTCTCGAGTGCCGGGAGCATGTCCGCGACGCTGGAGATCTTCTTATCCGTGATCAGGATGAGCGGGTTGTCGAGAACGGCTTCCATGCGGTCCGGATTGGTCACGAAGTAGGCCGAGATGTAGCCTCGGTCGAACTGCATGCCCTCGGTGTATTCCTTCTCGAGGCCCAGGCTCTGGCCCTCTTCGACGGTGATGACGCCGTCCTTGCCTACCTTGTCCATCACCTCGGCGATGATCTCGCCGACTTCCGGATCCGCGGCGGAGATTGCGGCCACGGCCGCGATCTGCTCGCGGTTGTCGACCGGGCGGGACTGCTTCTTGATCTCGGCCACGACGGCCTCGACGGCCGCCTCGATGCCGCGCTTGACGACCATCGGGTTGGCACCAGCGGTCACGACCCGAAGGCCTTCGGCGACCATCGCCTGGCCGAGCACGACCGCGGTCGTCGTCCCATCGCCGGCGACGTCGTCGGTCTTGGTCGCGACTTCCTTGAGCAGCTGGGCGCCCATGTTCTCGAACGGGTCTTCCAGCTCGATGTCGCGAGCGATGGTCACGCCGTCGTTGGTGATCGTCGGTGAGCCGAACTTCTTGTCGAGGACGACGTTGCGGCCCTTCGGACCGATCGTGACCCTGACGGCGTCGGCAAGGCGGTCGATACCGCGCTTGAGTGAGCGACGAGCGGTCTCGTCAAAGATGATTTGCTTAGCCAATTCGAATGTCCCTCCAGGAACCTATGGGGTCGGATGCTGCGGCGCGATGCCGTCAGTCAACGATCGCGAGGATGTCCTTCTGGCTCACGATGAGCAGTTCGTCGCCGTCGACCTTGAACTCGGTTCCGGCGTACTTGGCGTAGAGGACCTTGTCCCCGACCTTGACATCCATCGCTTCGCGCTTGCCGTCTTCGAGGATCTTGCCCGGGCCAGCAGCGAGGATGGAGCCCTCCTGGGGCTTCTCCTTGGCCGTGTCCGGGAGAACGATGCCGCTCTTGGTCATCTCCTCACGTTCGCTCGGCTTGATGACAACGCGGTCGCCGAGGGGACGAAGCTTGGACTTGGTCGCAGTGGCTTTGGCCAACGTGCATTCCTCCTGTATCGGCCAGGGCCGGCCGTTGGGCGTGGACTCGTGGGCGAGCGCCGACCCGGTTGGGGCCATGAGGGCGAACTCCCTGGAACCTCTATCGATGCATCGCGTCGAACCCCGTCCGACTCTCCAGCCGGTCACCCAGGCGCCCGTCGAACGCGGTGATCCCGCGATGCTTGGCACTCTCAATGGGAGAGTGCCAAGTGGAGATTACCGAACGTAGGCGGGGGCTGTCAACCCGGGCGGCCCCGACCTACTGATGCGCGATCGTCAAGGTCACCGACGAGCCGTCCTGGGCGAGGGTCGCGCAACCAGGGCCGTCATAGCCGACATACCACCCGACGATCCCCTCGAACTCATCGAACAGGACAGCGTGGCGAAGGGCCGGGAAATCGGGTTCGACTTCTCGGGGCCCTTCGTACGTCTCCTGGCCGACGTCATTCGAGAGCGACATGTGCTCGAAGCGCATGAGCAGCACGTGCTGCCCGCGCATGTCGATCTCCGCGCCACTGCCGCTGAACGTGAAGGGAGACGGTGCGATGGACAAGGTGCCCCGCGGGGCTCCGCCCGGATTCCCGATCGATGGGTCGTCGAACACGAATCTGATCTGATCGCCCGACGCGGTCGATGACACCTGGATGTCGGTGAACCGGTCCGATGGCAGTAGATCGTCGTGGGGCACGAACTCGCAGGCGGCCGGCGCCGGCGTGGGCGCGGTCGAGCTGGTCGGGGCGCTGGTCGGGGCACTCGTCGGCGCGACCGTCGGCACGATCGAGACCGACGGAATGGTCGAGTCGTCCGGGGACGGCTCCGAGGTCGTGGTCGTCGCGCTGCAGGCCGCAGCGAGCATGGCGATCACGGCCAGACCGACCGCGATCAAGCGTGGATGGGTCATTTCGCCCTCCGGGAATTCGGGAACGTTCGGTCATACGCAGTAACGAGATGCGGTCCGAGATCCTCCGGCGTCGTGCCCCGATGATCTGCGAGCCACGTCCCTGTGACGCGTACCCACTCCGGTTCGTTGCGCGAGCGTGGCGCTCCCGGCGGCGCGAGGAACGGCGAATCGGTCTCGATGAGGATCCGATCAGCGGGTACCAGCGCGGCCGCGGCTCCCGATGACTCTTCTCCGGCTCGAAAGACCAGGCCGGAGAAACTGACCGCAAGACCGAGGTCGATGACTACACGGGCATAGTCGAGCGGGCCGGAGAAGGAGTGGATCACGGCCGGCGGTCGATCCTGAAAGGCCGCACTCCAGGTCGGCCCGCCGATTCCCGCCGCGCGCAGTTCGGCGACCAGCGCGTCTTGCGCATCGCGCTTTCCCGGCGCGGAACGACAATGCAGGATCGCTGGCTTGCCCGTCTCGCGGGCGAGCGCCAGGTTCCGTCGCAGGTTCGTCAGCTGGTCCGGGATCGGACTGAAGACACGGTCATAGTCGAGGCCCGTCTCTCCGATAGCCACGACACGGGGGTCGCTCGCCCAGGCGACGATCGATCGCCACCCTGTGTCGTCCACCTTGTCCGCATCGTGAGGATGGATGCCGACCGCAGCATCGAGCCACCTGAATCGATCGACGCAGGCGAGCGCACGTTCAGACGAGGCCACGTTCCAACCCGGCACGAGCACCCGCTCGACGCCCGCCAGCCGGGCGGCGCCGATGACCTGATCGGCATCGGATTCGAACCGATCGGCGTTGAGATGGCAGTGGCTGTCGATCAGACGCACGCGGTCAGGATCCGTCCGTCTCCACGTCCAGCCGGGGAAAGAGCGGCTCGGGCGCCGTAAGTCGTCCCGCCGCGGCCGCATGGGCGCCCCATTCGAGCTCGCCCAGGATGGTCGGGCCGTCCGTGCCGTCTGCCGCGTACGGATACGCGTACCCGAGCTGGGCCAGCAGCCGTGGCGCGGTCTCGGGCATGAATGGAGCCACTGCCAGGCCGAGCAGGCGGCAGGCCTCGATCAGGTCGCCAAGGACATCGCGAAGGCGCTCCGCGGCCGCCGAATCGCCGCTATTCGCGGCCTTGGCGAGGACCCAGGGCTGCTCCGCGTCGACGACCTTGTTCGCCCCCCCGACATAGTCCCACAGGACCGCTAACGCTTCGTGCAGGAGGCAACCATCGAGGCGCTCGCGGAAGGTCCGCAGCGTCTCCTCCCAGATATCGCCGAGCGGCGACTCAGCCGTCGCTCTGGGCGCCGGACGCTCACCCTGAAGGTAGCGATTGGTCATCGATACGGTCCGGTTGACCAGGTTCCCGAAGTCGTTGGCGAGGTCCGCGTTGTAGCGACGCACGAACGAATCCCAACTGACCTCGGCATCACGGTCGAACGGCACTTCACGCAGGGCGACGTAGCGAGCTCCGTCCGATCCGAACGCCGCCACGAAATCGTTGGGGTCCAGGAAGTTCCCCCGACTCTTGCTCATCCGTTCGCCGCCGGCGGCCAGCAGCCAGCCATGGACCCAGACCTGTCGCGGTGCCTCCAGCCCGGCGCTCCACAACATCGCCGGCCAGAAGATCGTATGGAAGCGGGCGATGTCCTTGCCGATGATGTGAAGATCGGCCGGCCACCACTTCTCGAATGCCGCCGGATCGTCGGGAAAGCCGGCGCCGGTGATGTAGTTGATCAGGGCATCGAACCAGACGTAGATCTTGCCGGCCCCCGGATCCCACGACCCGTCTTCACGCAGGGCCGTCGTCCCGTCCTCGGTGATCGGGAATGGGATCCCCCAGTCTCCCGGCGTCCGCTCCCGACTGATCGAGAAGTCTTCCAACCCGCTCCGGATGAAGCCCAGCATCTCGTTCCGACGATGGTCCGGCCGAACGAAGTCGGGATGGTCCGCGAAGTGGCGCTCAAGCCGCTCCTGATAGGTGGACAGGCGGAAGAACCAGTTGCGCTCGGTCAACCATTGCAGGGGGATCTCCGGGTGGTTCGGGCAGATCGTGCCGCGGGCGGACTCGACGACATCGGTCGCGTTGCGGAAACCCTCGCTGGGGCAATACCAGCCTTCGTACGATCCGAGGTAGATGTCGCCGTTGGCGTGGGCTCGGCGGACCATCTCCTGGGCCGCTCGGATATGGTCCGGATCGGTCGTTCTGATGAACCGATCAGGCGCGATCCCAAGCGACGTCTCTGCGGCCTGGAAGAGGGCCACCTTCTCGTCGACGAACTCGCGTGTCGGGCGGCCCTCGTCAACGGCGGCCTGGGCGATGTTGATCGAGTGTTCGTCCGTGCCGGTCAGGAAGCGGGTGTCATCGCCGACCATCCGGTGCCAGCGGGCGATCACATCGGCGGCGATGACCTCATAGAGCGTGTGCAGACCCGGCTTGTTGTTGGCATACGCGATCGAGGTCGTCAGGTAGAAACGTTGTCGTTGCGACATGGGATGCCGATGGTACAGCGGCGGTCCGCGTCAGGGCGCCAGCGCCCGCTCGATCAGTGCCGGAAGTGTCGCGTCCCGGTCATGAGCATCGCGCCGTCGAGCGCGTCCACGGCGGCCACCGCCTCGGCATCGCGCAGAGAGCCACCGGGTTGGACAAAGGCCGTGACCCCAGCCGCCAGACAGACCTCGACGGCATCAGGGAACGGAAAGAAGGCGTCGGACGCACAAGAGGCCCCGGTCGTCGAGGTCAGCCCGAGCATCTCATGGGCCTTGGTCACCGCCTGCCGCGCAGCGTCCACGCGCGACGTCTGGCCGCTTCCCATCCCGACGAGACGGCGATCCCGAACCAGTACGATCGCGTTCGATGTCACGCCGCGGACGAGGCGCCAGGCAAGATCGAGGTCGGTCTGCTCTGCGTCGGTCGGCGGGCGACGGGTGGCACAGGTCCAGCTCGTTGCATCGTCAGCGACGTCGTCCGGGGTCGCGACCAGGATCGCGCCGCCGGCCGTCCGGATCGAGCCGATCGGGTCGGCCGGGCCGACGCGTGGCGTGTAGTCAGCAAGTGCCTCATCCAGTAGCACGCGGAGGTTCGGCTTCGTGGCCAGGATCTCGAGCGCGGCCGGCTCGAATGACGGTGCGATGACGATCTCCAGAAAGATCGACACGAGCCGCTC